>Ga0187853_10000784_pt1 | contig 31735 bp, 21 predicted proteins | sample June2016WEW_6_10_2_FD_132417 | JGI IMG/M metagenome (GOLD analysis project Ga0187853, IMG submission 132417) | Peatland microbial communities from SPRUCE experiment site at the Marcell Experimental Forest, Minnesota, USA - June2016WEW_6_100 | ecosystem: Environmental > Terrestrial > Soil >... | reverse complement strand
TCTGCGCTATGAGTGGACGTTCACCGAGGGGGGAAGCGCGAGCGGAGAGCGCGTCGAGCGCATTTATGAGAGTCCGGGCACTTATTGTGAAACCCTCAAAGTCACGGACGCGGCGGGCCGGGTGGACTACGATTTCATGGCCGTCCAGGTGATCGACCGGGCCCATCCGGACCAGCCCCCGCCGACGATTCACGCCAACTTTGCGCCGACGTTCGGAATCCGGCCCGGTGATCCGGTGGTTTTCAAAGTTCGCACCTTCCGGGACAAAGCGGGCGGGGAGACCTGGGACTTCGGTGACGGCACGCCTGCGGTCCGAGTGAAATCGGACGCCAATGTGGACCGCCACGCACCCGACGGCTACGCCGAGGCGCGGCACGTGTATGCCAAGCCCGGTCATTACCTGGTGAGCGTGGAACACGTCAGCGCCGAAGGCATTCGGGCGGTGGCTCGATTACAAGTGCGAGTGGGGATCGAGTGACAAGTGATTTGGCTCGCATGAAAAGCCTCTTATCTGCGGCAATCATTCTGTTAACGACGCCCCGGCTCCTCTGCGCCCCCGGGAGCGCGCCCGCACCGCTTGCTCCTCTACGCGCCATGGCACCGGCAGCATTCCCTCTGCGGGAGAGCGAAAACAGGCGGCATGTCGCTGCGCGATGGCGAGTATTTCCTGTGCCGCTTTGCGGTCTGGACGGTGCACGGCGGCAACTGCGGGACAACGCTGTCGCCAGCCAAGGCGCTCGCGCCGGCCGCGCAGTTGCTAAATAATCCCGAGCTTGTGTCACTTTAATTCCATTTGCCTTTTCACCCAATAAAGCCAGGGCCTGCCGCAGGCTCCTCTCCATGTCCTCTGAGACCTGCAAGGCCGGAACCAGGACGTGGGAGTGGAACGTAGCGCGTTCCGCCTCGATTAATCGATGCGTCCAGGTATCGGTCGTGTGTTCGTTCCGGGACTCCGCCTGCGCGCAGGCATCGGCAATGCGCTGCCGCCACTCGGCGAACAACCGCTGAGCCACAGCCGGATTGACAGGTTGACGCTGATACTCCTGGAACGCCTCCAGGACTGCTGTCCAGTCCTCCGGCGATTTCAGCACCGCGCGTTGCAGGCGCAAGCTGGCGACACGCTCCGGTTTCCCGCGCCGAGCCGCGACTTCTTCCCATTGATCCAGCAGTTGCAGCATCGCTTGGCTTTCCTCGGCCGGACGATAACAGCGGCATTCCGGCACCAGCAGCTTCTCCGGGCGCCACGACTCCTCCGCGGACCATCGGAGCAAACTGGACAACGTCAGTTCAATGAATCTCTCGGCTGCGCCAAAATCCTGGCGTGATACCGCATCGGCGATCAAGGGCTCGCCATAATGCCAATCCTGCTCCAGGTGATCTTCGCATGCCTGCAGGTGAGCCGAGGGATCAAAGCGGCCTTCAAATTCGTGTTGAATCCGGTGCCACACCGACCGGAGATTGGCGAGCCTTTCGCCAAATTGAGGCTCGCGCAGGCAGGCGTGGATCTCGCGGCACACGCCCTCGGGCAATCCCGCGAAAAACTGCTCCCCTCGGAGTCCATTGATCAGAGACTCCTTACGTCGTCCCCTACAATGGTTTGTGGAGAACCTTGTCACTGGTCCTGCCGGGGAAGGCAAATGTATCGCCATTTGGGTGGGGACGCGCTACATTCCCCCCTATGTTCAAAGCAGCCGAATTGTTTGATTTGAGCCAGACGGAGCACGCTGAGGTTTTTGACGGGTGCGAGTATGCGTGGGAGGCGCTGAACAAGCTAGGGGATTATCTTGGGAGGCACCTGCGTCCCGGGCTGCACAACCGCTGCCAGGGGGTCGCGTATATTGGGGAACAGGTCTTCATCGGCGAGGGGACGGTCATCGAGGACGGGGTGATGATCAAGGGCCCAGCCATGATTGGCCGCAACTGCGAGATTCGGCACAATGCCTACATTCGCGAGCGGGTCATTATCGGGGACAACTGCACGCTGGGCAATTCGTGCGAGGTGAAGAATTCGCTCCTGTTCAACGGGGCGGTGGCGCCGCATTTCAATTATATCGGCGACTCCGTCCTGGGTTACGAAGCGCACCTCGGGGCGGGGGTGAAGATTTCCAATGTCAAGCTGGCGCCCGGCAACATCACCGTCGAAATGGAGGGCCGTGCTTTCGACACGGGTCTGCGCAAGTTCGGCGCGTTGCTGGGCGACCATAGCGAGGTGGGTTGCAACGCGGTGCTGAACCCGGGCAGCATCATCGGACGGGGCGCCGTCATCTACCCCAATACGAATTGGCGCGGTTTCCTGGCGGCGAACCAGATAGCGAAGAACAAGGCGGCGATCGAGGTCGTCACGCGGGGGCCATCCCGCATCCGATGATCAGCGTCATTGACCCCCAATCTACAGGCGCCGGCGGGGACCTGGTAAGACAGGTCGCGGAGGTTTTTTGCGCGTCCGGAGTGCTGTCGCGGTCCCCGGTTTATGAGTTCCGTCCGCAACAGCAGCAGATGGCGGTGGCGGTGGCGCGAGCGCTGGAACAACGGGAGCACCTGGCGGTGGAGGCGGGCACGGGTGTGGGCAAGAGCCTGGCTTACCTGGCGCCGGCGATCTTGTACGCCAAGGCCAATAAGAAGAAGGCGGTTATTTGCACCCATACGATCAACCTCCAGGAGCAGCTCATGGGCAAGGACCTGCCGATACTCGAGAAGGTCCTGGGGGTGGACTTCAGGTATGCGATGCTTAAGGGACGGGCCAATTACCTATGCACGCGCCGGCTGCACAAGGCCATGCAGCAGTCGGGCAATCTCTTTACTTCGTCCGAGGGGAAAGAATTGGAGCGGATTTACGAATGGTCGAAGAGCAGCACCGACGGCAGCTTGTCGGATTTCGAGGTGGAGCCGGACCCGAGGGTCTGGGCGCAGGTCTGCTCGGAGCGCGGGTTATGCTCGCCCAAGACCTGCGGCTACCCGTCCGAGTTCGCCCGGCAGCACGAGGTCTGTTTCTTCCAGCGGATGCGCCAGCGGATTCTCTCTTCGGACGTGTTGGTGCTGAACCACACGTTGTTTTTCACGCTGCTGGGCGGCCTGGAGGAGGAGCCGAAGGGGGGCATCCTGTTTCGGAATGATTTTGTCATTTTCGACGAGGCCCACCAGATGGAGCGGGTGGCTTCCAGGCACATTGGGCTGAGCGTCTCGAGCGGGCAGGTGCGTTACGCCTTGCAGCGGCTGTGGAACCCGCGGACCGAGAGGGGTTTGCTGGCCACCCTGCGCCAGGGCGGGCCGGTGAAGCTGGTGGCGGCGCTCCTCAAGGAGTCCGAGGAGTTCTTTGGCAAAGTCGAGGCGGCTTGTGAGGAACTGCAGAAGTCGGCCAAAGCACGGAGTTTTGGCGGCGGGGAAAAGGAATTGCGCCGCCGGGACTGGACCGAGCTGCGGATTCGCAAGCCCGAGTTGGTGGACGATAATGTCAGCTTGCCCATCCAGCGGCTGCGCGAGGCGGTGAGCGAGCTGATCAAGATGAGCGAGGACCGGGAGATTGGGCTGGAGCTGATGGAATGCAACCGGCGCCTGGGCGAGCTGCGCGAGGAGGTCGCGATGTTTCTCAACCAGAGCGCCGAGGCCCACGTGTACTGGGTCGAGCGCGGCGGACGGGCCCAGAAGAGCTTGACTCTGAACGCCGCCCCGGTGGACGTGGCCGAGTTTCTGCGCCGGCGCCTCTTCGGCAGCGAGACTTCGGTCATTATGACCAGCGCGACGCTGGCGACCAAAGCGGAGCAGGCGCCACGCCGGTCCGGCCCCGAGGCCGGCGCAGGGGGGCAAACTGCCCCGAGGCCGGCCTTGGGCAAAAAGGGGGCGGCCGGAGCGCCAGCCCTGCTCTATTTCGCCCGGCGCGTCGGCGCGGAGGCGGCCACGTTGCTGCAAGTGGGCACGCCCTTTGATTACGAGCGCCAAATGAAGCTCTACGTGGCGGGCAAAATGCCCGACCCGCGCGAGGAAGGATACCGCGACGCGCTCATCCATTGGATCGAGCATTTTGTCAGGTTGACCAATGGCAAGGCCTTTGTGCTGTTCACCAACTCCAAGCTCATGCTCGAGGTGGGGGAGTTGATGGAGTCGTTTTTCAACGAAATGGGCATCGCCTGTTTCGTTCAGAGCACCGGCACGCCGCGCTCGCTGATGCTCGAGAAATTCAAGGCGGACATTGATTCGGTGTTGTTTGGCACCGACAGCTTCTGGCAGGGCGTGGACGTGCCCGGGGCGGCGCTTTCCAACGTCATCATCACGCGCCTGCCCTTTGCGGTGCCCGACCATCCGCTCATCGAGGCGCGCATCGAGGCCATCGAGGCGCGCGGCGGCGATTCCTTCCGCGAGTTTTCCCTGCCCGAGGCGATCCTCAAGTTCCGCCAGGGGGTCGGGCGGCTCATCCGCACCCGGAGCGATACCGGGATCATCGTCGTCCTGGATAACCGCCTGCTGACCAAGCAATACGGCCAGGCCTTTGTCGAGGCCCTGCCCAAGTGCCCGATCGAGGTGGTGTGACGCAGTGGTCACCACATCTCCACCGGGCCCTTGGGGACCGGGACCGCCGGGCCCGGGGCCGCGTCCTGGGTCCCGCGCTCCGCATTCCGCATTCCGCATTCCGCACTCCGCACTTCTTGCATGAAGGAGGCAACCAGGGGCGGAGGACGAAACCTGGGTTTGAGTTCGCCCTGGTCGTCCAGGAACTGCTGCCGCCAGCGCAGGTAGTCTGCAAGGACCTCTTCGAGGCCGGCCCGGGTGGCGATGCGGACGATGTTCTTGTTGAATTGACTGACCGGGCCGAAGCGCCGGGCATGCCAGGGCGCAACCTTGCGGAACATGCGGCAGCCATGCTCCTCGCCAAAGACCTCGAGCATCAGGTCCAGGTGACGCCGCAGCACCCGCAACCGCTCATCGAAACGCGGCTCAGGCGGAAGCTGCCCAGTCTGAAGGTAATGCAGCGTGTGGCTGAAAATCCATGGATTGTAGAACGCGCCCCGGCCGATGCTGACCCCGGCACAGCCCGTCCGTTCGAGCATCATTTTGGCCGCTTCCGGCGTGGTGACGTCGCCATTGCCGATGACCGGGATGGTCTTGACCGCCTCGACCACGGCCCGGATGCCCCCGAGATTGACGGTGCCGCCGAACCCCTGTTGGCGCGTCCGTCCATGCACGAACACCGCCGCCACCCCGGCCCCTTCCAGGGCGTGGGCCAGGTCCGGGGCCGTGATGTTCTCCTCGTCCCAGCCCAGGCGCATCTTGGCGGTGACGGGGATTTTTACCGCCTCGACCACGCCCCGGACGAGCCTGGCCGTCTTGTCCAACTCGGTCATCATGGCCGAGCCGCCGCCGACGCGGCAGACCTTGCGCGCCGGGCAACCCATGTTGATGTCCACCGAGGCAACCCCGGACGATTCGAGCCGCGCCGCCGCCTCCCGCATCTCCTCGGCAACGCTGCCGAACAACTGGACGGCCAGCGGCTCGTCGGCAGGGCGGGTTTCAATGAGCTTGAGGGCCTTGGATTTGTTTTCCAGCAGCGAGCGGGCGTTGACGAGGTCTGTGGTGGCCAGGCCCACCCCGCCCAGTTCCCGCGCAACCAGGCGGAACGGCAAGTTGGTGTAGCCCGCCAGGGGCGAGAGAAACAGGTTGGACGCCAATGTGAGCGAACCGATTCGCATGCGTGAAGCGTGAGAGCGTCAGGGCGTGGAGCGTCAGGGCGTGGAGCGTGAAGCGTGAGAGTGTGGCAAGTTCTACGATGCCCTCACACTCCACGCTCTCACGCTCCACGCTCCGACGGGCGCTTATTTCCCGTAACCGGGCAGCGGCTTGCCGTCGTCGCCAAGCTTGTCGCAGGCCCACAACAGGCCGCGCGTCACCAGGTCGAGATAGCGCGGGTCATCGACGGTTTGGTTGTTGTGGCCCAGGCTGGTGGTGAAAACGCGGGTCTTGCCCTGATACTGATTGGTCCAGACGGCCACGTAGTCGTCGGTGTGCTCGGTTCCCTTCCGGTCCTTGGAGACCTGCTTGCCGTGCGCGAGGGCGTGGGCCGTGGGCAACACGCGGACATTGTTGTAAAGCTCCTCGTGGATGGTGGTCCAATCCGCCAGGTCCCTGGTGATCGGGCTGTCGTGGTCCGTAAAGGAGATGGCTATCGGCAGTTGCGCGCCATGGCCGCTGGATTGGACGCCGAGGTAATCGAACCAGAGGGCGTGGGGCGTGCCGTTGGTCGCCGGTTTGCTCGGGTCGCCGATGCGGTAAGAGTGGACCGCGCAATGGAGATTCACGCCCGGGATGCCGTCGCGATGGGGATTGAGGACCGCCTCGACGGTCGCCTGCTGGTTGAGGTCCGACCCGCATTCGTCATGGATGACCACGTCGTAACCCTGGGCGTAATCCGGGTTGCCAAGGATCGGCAGCTTCGGGCTGGTGCTGCCATCGTCGACGTAGATGATGTCGACCTTTAGATTGGCCCGTTGTTCGAGGCCGCGCTTGAGGATGTCCTTTTGTTTGGCGTAATCATGGCAGCAACCGCCCGCGATGAGCAGCGCCTTCAAGGGTGGAATTTCGGCGGCGGGCGAAGGTTGAACACCCAGGAGGACGGCCGCGCACACGGCGGAAACAGTCAGGCTCGATTTGGTAAACATATTTTCAGGCCCTCACGAGGAAGGCACTGGTGAATATCACAACCCGCCGCGAAACACCAGAAGTGATTTGCGCCCATTCACTGATTGATACCTCCCGCCGCCGCCTACCTCTTCCGCTGTTGGGCGCGGCGCTTGGCTTCCAGGAGGCGGCTGGTTGTGCTTGCGGGGGCGGGCTCCTGGACGGCCGCGCCGGCAGGTTTGGCGGCCGGTTCGGGGCCCGGAGCGGAGGCGGCGCCCTGGGCGGGTTCCGGTCCTGAGACAGGAAGGGCGGGGATCCTTTCCGGACGGAACAACTCGGGGCTGGGTTCGGCGGCAGGGCCGGTTTTCCGGGAACGGACCTCGTGGCGGCGGGCCAGGAGCGCGCTCAGGGATTCCTCGGCTTCAGTGGTGCGGGGCACGCCCTGCCAGAAGAAGAGCCAGGCGCACAGTTTCCGCATGGCGCGGCGCATCTCGTCCGGGTCAAGCTGAATGCGGCGCACGGCGACGTCCAGGACGAACAGCAGGATGGCAAAACGGATCAAGGATTCCCAAAGGGCACGCGGCTGAAAGGTTTTCTGGCGGTCATGGGAGAAGGGGTTGAGCTCGGGGGCAGCCGGATCCAGGATTTTGCCTTTCCCGCCCTCGGCGATGCGGCGCAACAGGTTGAGATTGGGTTCGATGGCGCTGAACTCCGGAGAATAATTGACGCTGGCCCCGAGCCGTTGCGAGGCGCGAACTTTGCCATCCTTGACCTCCAGAATGTTCAGGACATAAGAGCCGACCTCCTTGGTCTGGAAACGGGCTTCGTAATGGCCCGGGCCGGTCTGTTCGACGCGGACGGTCTGGCTCTGGCCTTTGGGACTGGCGACGACAGCCTGAAGATTGAGGAAATTCCGGTAATTGCCCTGGGCGTCGGAGGCGTCCACATTGATGACGCCCTGTCCTTTATCGACCGTGACCTCGGTGCTGAAATCGGCGTTGTCCAGGCGCCGGAGGCTCCATTGGGCGATCTGGGACCAAAACTGGCGGTATTTCGCCCAGTTGAGCCAGAGCTTGCCCCATTTGGCCTTGGCATCGGAGGTAAAGGCGACGGCACGGCCCAGGCCGTATTGCCAGTGGGCCAGGAGTGGGTCGCCCTTATCGGTCCAGAGCGGGGTTTCAGCGCGCGGTTTGGGGGTCGTGGCCACGTAGCCGAGCAGCTTGGGGTACTCGGCCGGGCCGATGCCGCGCACGACCTCGCTCATCGAGCGGACCTGGGGAGTGAAGGGGTCCTCGTAAATGGCCGATTTGAGGATTACCGCCGTTTCCTTGATGAACACCTGGGGCAGGTCGTCGGGCGACTTGACTTCATAAAAGCGGCCTTTGCCGCGACTGGCCATCCATTCCATGGTCTCGCTGCTGGAATGGCCGGAGATGAGAATAGTGCTGACGGTGATGCGGTCCTCGACGACAGATTTCATCGTCTCCTCTTTCGGGGCCTGGGGATCGCCGTCGCTAAAGATGATGATGTGCTTGAGGTTGGCGGTGGATTTCTTGAGGGCCTCATGCGCGCGTTCGATGGGGCCTTCGAAGCCTGGCATATCGCCCTGGTTCATGCCGGCGATTTGCGCGGCGAGGTCCCTGCGGTTGCCCACTTTCTGGAGCTCGAAAAGCCAACGCTCGGTCCCATCCCAGAGCAGGACGCCCATCTCATCGGCGGGCCCGAGAGCGGCCAGGACCCCCTCGGCGCAATCGCGGGCGACCTGGTTGCCGTTGTTGAACTCCATGCCGTGCATGATGAGTGTGACGGCCCCGCTGGGCAGGACCTTCTTGCTGTCCAGTTCCATGCTCACCGGCAGGGTGGACTCGAGCGGGGTGCCGCGGTAGCTGCCGGCCGCGTAGGTCTGGTCGCCACCGATGCAGACCAGGCCGACACCAAAATCGCGCACGGCGCTCTCGAGCAATTTGAGACGATCATTGCCCAGGTGGGCGTCGCCGGCCTCGACGTTGCTGATGAAGATGGCGTCGTAATTCTGCATCTCGCCCAGCGTGCCGGGGAAGGCCTCCACGCCGACGAGACGGTTGGTGATATGCGAAGACTCGAGGGCGGCGGCCAGCGGTTTGTCCTTTTCGACATCAGCCGAGACGATGAGGATTTGGGGGTCGCCGCTGACGATGGCAAAGCCGGAGGCGCGATTGTTCTGCGGCAACGGGTCGCCTTTCACGTCCACCTGCACGTCATAGCCGTAGTAGCCGGGCTCGGGCAGGGCCTGGGGGAAGGCGAAGAGGTTTTTGCCGGCGGTCAGTTCGACCCGTTTTTCGCCGAGAAACTGTTCGTTGCGAAAGAGCCGCACGGTGGCCGGGGTGGCCTGGTCGGCTTGGATGTGGATTTTGACCTCGAAGGCCTGGCCTTTCTTGAGCTTGGGAGGCACCTGGAGTTTCTGCACCGAGACGTCATTGGCGACCGACACACCCATGGGCACCACGTCCACAGTGACCCCAAGCTGCTGGTTGGCTCCCAACACTGCGCTCATGACGTCGCCCACGTTCTCGTTGCCGTCGGTCAGCAAGACCAGGCGTTTCTGGCCCGTCTCCGGAAAGGCCGCTGTGCCCAGCCGGACCGCCGCCGCCAGGTCCGTCCGCTCCGTGCCGACCACCGCCTGGATCTTCTGCAAATCCAGCGCAGAGCTGGGAGACGACTCGATGCTGGCCTCGCTGCCGAAGACGATCACGCCCGCCTTGTCCATGCTCTTCTTCTGTTTGGCGATTTTGTTGACATAGTCCTTTGCGGCCTCCTGCTGCGGGGAGGGAATGCTGTCGGAACGGTCGAGCACGAAGAACACATTCATGCCCTCGATGGGCCGGAGCATCTGGAGGCCGGCGATGGCGCAGACCAGCGCCGTGAGAACCAGGACACGCATCGCCATGGCCACCCAGCGCCGCCATTGGCTGACCTGGACGTCGCTCTTCCAGCCAAACCAAAACACCCATCCGAGCGTCGGCGCCAGCAGCAGCAGGTAGTAAGGATGGGTGAATTGGATGTTCATTTTCGGACCAGTTTCTGCACCCGGTGGTTCTGCGAATCGGCGACGTAGAGATTGCCCGCCGAATCAAGAGCAATGCCCCAGGGATTGTTAAACTGGCCGGGGGCGGCGCCCGGGCCGCCGATGATTTCGAGCGGCTGACCGTTGGCGTCGAAAACCTGAATGCGGCTGTTGCCGAATTCGCAGACGTACTGGCGCCCAGCGGCATCCACGCAAACATCGTAGGGATAGCTCAGTTCGCCCCGGCCGGTGCCGGCTTTGCCATAAGTCCGCAACAGCCTGCCTTGCGTCGAGAAAACCTGGATGCGGTGATTGCAGGAATCGGCCACGTAAATCCGGTCTTGCGCGTCCACGCACAGGCCTTCGGGCCGATTGAATTCGCCGGGTCCGGTGCCGGCGTGGCCGATGGCACCCAGGAACAGCGGGGCCGGGGCGCGGTTCGTGTTGGATTGGGCGGCAGGCTGCCCCGGGGCCAGGCCAGTCTCCTGTCCCCCCAGACCGAAACGCTGCACCCGCTCGGCCGGGCCGTATTCGCTGACCAGGATTTCATTCTGAGAGTTCACGGCCACCGCCCGGGGCAACATGAACTGGCCGGTGTTGGTTCCACGCCGGCCCCACTGAGCCATCAATTGGCCTGCCGGGGAGAAATGGTTTACCCGCTGATAATGCGGCTCGACCACGACAATATTGCCCTGGCGGTCGCGGCACAAGCCTTTGGGTTTGCCCAGGTCGGTCTGCGGCATTTGCCAGGAGAGCAAAAACAGCCCATGGGAGGAGAATTTCTGCACCCGGCCCGTCATATCCACAACGTAGAGATTGTCCTGCCTGTCCACCGCCACCGAGCGCGGCTTGTTGAACTGACCCACGCCGACACCTCGGGTGCCAATGACTTGCGCGCGGCTGAAAAGCCGGCTGGCGAGGGGCGATTCGTTGCCGGCCGGGCCCGGCGCGCAGCCGCTCAACGCCAGCAAGACGAGGCCAGTGAAAAACTCCCTGGATTCCTGGCCGCCGCGTGTGCGTCTTGTCCCTCCGGGACAGATTTGTGCCCCGCCGTTGCTCTCCGGAGCCATCGTCCGCTCACCGCCGCTGGGCCAAAGGCCGCGCGCGACGCACGCCCCACCCCACAGCGCCAGGGGCGCCACGGCCAAGGCCAGGAGCGTTAAGCACAAGGCGTTGACCTGGGCGTTATGGCCATAGTGCAGCAGGTTGAATACGCGAAGCGCCACGGTTTCTCCGCCGGGCGGCACGACCAGGATCATCGACTCGACATCCCAGAGACAGAGCAGGAAAACAACATACCACGCCGCGCCGAGTTGCGGGGCGATTTGGGGCCAGTGGACGTAGCGGAACAGTTGCCAGCCGTTGGCGCCTTCGAGCCGGGCGGCGTCGGTTAAGTCTCCGTCCACGCCTTGCATCGCGTGGGCGGCGGTGTTCCAGCCCAACGCCAGGTAGCGGACGACAAAGGCCAGGATCACTATCCCGGTGCTCTGGTAGAAGAGCCACGTCCAGGCCCGATTGAACAAGGCAATCCAGCCGATGCCCAGCACCACGCCGGGCACTAGAAGAGGCAACCAGAGGAACCAGCCAAGAAGGGCCCTGGACCGCGGCCCAAAGGTATCCGGACGCAGGAGGCGAGGGTCGAGGGTCGAGGGACGAGGGTCGAGGGTCGAGGGGCGAGGGGCGGCATTTCGCTGCCTCGACCCTCGGCCCTCGACCCTCGGCCCTCGGCCCTGGACACTGCCCAACACGCCGAGGCCAACCACCAGTGTGGCCGAAACCGCGGCGAACCAAGCCGAATTGCCGATTGCGGCCCGGCCTGCCGCCAATACGCCGGGCAACTCGAGCCAGGTCCGTTTCTCGGAGACCAGTTGGAGCAGCGGCAGGCCCACTGACACCAGGCAAAGAAACACGGTGAGCGCGCCGCAGGAACAAAACCACCCGCGCCCGAGCTGCCGGCGGAAGAGTGCCGAGGATGCCGGGCCGTCGGCCCTGGGCCAGGGAATATCCTGCCGGATGAACCACAAGAGCAGGAGCAAGGGGCCCAGCACCAGCGGCCAACTCAACTCGAGGGCGCCCAGCGTGTCGAAGCTGGTGCTGAAACGCACCCACATCTCCACCGGAAAGACTTTGACTTGTAAAATTGCGGGCACGGCAAAATTGTTGAGCGCCAGCACAAACGTTAGGACCGCCGCCTGGGCCAGGGCGTTTCGGGCCAGCGGCAGAAGCAGGCCGCCGAGGAGCGCCCCGCCCGTCACGGCAGGGTCGCTCTCGAGTTGAGCGGGTTCGAGTCGCTGCCAGGCCCCTCGAACCGCCAGCAACGTGATCGGCCAGGTCAGCAGGCTCAAAATCCAGATAGCGCCGCCCAAGCCAACAATGTTCAGCGGCAGCCACGAGCGCCAGACGCCACTATGGCCCAGGTAATGCAGCCAGCAATTGGTGACCAGGAACGGCGGCAACGCCAAGGCCATGACCGCGACGGCCAGCAACCGGTGCCGCCAGCGTCCCGGCAGGCCCCCCACGCAGAGCGCCGCCGCCAGGCCAAACGCCACCGCCAGCAGCGTGGCAAGGCCGCTCACGAGCAGGCTGTTGAGGAGGAGGGTCATCGCAGGAAAACCTCGTTGAGCTTGGCCGTTGTGGCTTCCAGGTCGCGGAGCAGGTTGTCCCAGTCCACCTTCAAGGCAGGCCCCGAGAGGGCGCTGGATGAAACGCCCTCGAGGGCCTGGGCCGCGACCAGGCGTTTCACCACCTCGGGCCGCTGGAGGTAATCGAAGAGGCGCTGGGCGGTTTCCGGGTGTGGCGTGTTGCGCGTCACGGCGACGGTATTGGGGAGCAGCAGGGTCTCCTCGGACAGCGGCATCGCCACCACAGGCAAACCCTCGCGCTGGCCGGCGGCGATGTCATCGGAATCGGTCAGCCCCAGCCAGGCCTGGCCGCTGCCGACCAGTTGCACCACCACCGAATTGCCGTCCACCAGGAAGGGTTTATTGGCGGCCAAACCCCGGCACCAGGCGAGCCATCGTTGTTCGCCCCAGAACTGGCGCAGGACGTGAAAATGGGTCGAGGTGGTGCCGAACTGGGGCATGGCCAGGGCGACCTTGCCGCGCCAGCGGGCATTGGTCAACTCGAGCAGCGAGCGGGGAGCAGAGCGCAGCGAGAGGCTGTTGGTATTGACGACCAGACGGCGCGTGCGATAGCCGAAGGCAGCCCAGCCGTTGGCCGGGCGAAAGACGTTTTGCGCGGCCAGGCGGCGGGTGCGCATTTCTTCGTTGCCCCAGAACACGTCGCACTGGGGGCGCCGCCGCTCGGCCAGCAGGCGGTTAGCCAGGCCAACAGTCTTGACGGCTTCGCTGTCATAAACGGCACGGACCTTGAGGCCGGTCTCTTTTTCAAAGTCCCTCAAGATAGGCAGGGCGAAATCCTCGTCCTGGGCGCAATAGGCGACAACGTAGTCCTTGGCTTTGCCCAGGACCGAGGCGGGCACCGTGCAGAGGAGGGGGGCCTGGAGTTTGGACATTCTTGCTTCGAGCCCATTCTCCCAGGAGCACGCGCTGAAAGCGCGCCAGCATATCAGCCCAGGGTAACACCCTGGGAAAGCCGGCCCCTCACCACACTCCGGCGCCCTGAAAGGGCGCAGGCCACGGAAGCTACCTCCGCCCTTGCAGGGCGGGCTGTGCCATCGGAGGCCGGTTTCCCAGGGCGTTGCCCTGGGCTGATGTGCCAGCACGCCGTTGGCGTGCAGAATGTCCAAACTCCAAGCCGCCGCGCAGAGGAGGGCGATGACTAGTTGGGCAACGCTAAGGTTCATGAGGAATGACGGGGATGTAAACGGGTTGCTGCCATCGGCCCGGGCCCTGTCCCGAAGGGACTTTCGACAATAGCCCAACGTTTCAGCGTTGGGATGAGCGCGCCCAAAGGCTGAGTCCCGAAGGGACGGCTGAAATCACCCGCCGTCTCAGCCGTCCCTTCGGGACTTATTCCTCCCGGCGACCAAACCCAACGTTGAAACGTTGGGCTATTGTCAGATGTCCCTTCGGGACAGAATGCATGGGCGAATGGTGCGAGAAAGCTCACACAGTCCTCCGATGGTAGAACCACCATTCGCCCAGGAGGACCAGCAGGGCCAGGCCGGCGAAGGAACGCCAGACTTCCATGTTCGCGCGTTGCATCGAAGTAGCCTGGACTTTGGTGTACTTGCCGAGTTGGAGTTCGTCCCGGGGCTTGATGTTGCTCTCGGCGGCGTCCAGAAGGTTGACGCAGAAGACGGTGTCATTCGTGCCAATGCGAACCCGATAGACGCCCTGCTTGGAGGTGTCGCCGAAGACAAATTCGCTGGCGTTGGCGTCTATGGGCACGGTGCGAGTCTGGCCGCCCGGCAGGCTCACTTGGGCGCTGGTTTCCGGGCGCCCCAAAACGAGGCGGAAGGCCTCGCCGGCCTTGACCAGCAACTGGCTGGTCTTGGCGTTGGCGGGGTTGAGCCACTCAGCGGCATTGGCCATGAATATGGGGAAAGAGACCCGCAAAGGCCAATTGCTCTCAAGAATGTCGAAACCGATCCAGACCAGGCGCTGCCGGCCAAGGTCGCCCGCAAGAATAAGGGAAGCCTGCGGGGCATCGGCCAGGGAAACAGCCCAACCCGGCGTCTTGGCGGTGTAGCTTTCCTTGACCTGGACATTGTCGAACCCGGCATACCGCATGAGGGGATGGGAGGTGCGCCAGTCGACGATGGGCGGTCCTTCCACGCTGGCGACGTTCTCGACCCAGTTGGTGTTGAGGACATGGATGGCCAGGACATTGCCCTGGGGCCAGGCCGCCGGCGTCACATCGTCCAGCACTACAAAGTCGAAGCCGGCAGCCGGGTCGCTCAGCGTGGCGGTGACCGCCAGTTCCACATTGGCGGAGGCGCGCAAGGCCTTTTCCAGAAACCGGTTGCCGCGCGTGACCAGCAGGACTTTCACCGGTTTGGGCAAGAGGCTGAAAATCGAGGCCTGGTTGTCGGCCGCCAGGTCGTCCTTGGCGGTCAAGCGGACGGTGAAAACGCCGTCGCGGGACTGGTTTGCCAGGAAGACCTGGGGCGAGGCCTCGCCTCCGGCAACGGTCAGCGGTCGTCGCTCCAGAAGGCGATCATCAAAGAGCAACTCCACCTCGGTCTGGAGGCTGTTGGTCGAGAAGTTGCCGATACTGGCATACACCGCCCGCTGCCGGGAGTCCTCGGGATTGGCGCGGGCGTCCAGGCCGGTGATGCCGAGGTTGTTGGAATCTTTGCCCACGCGATGATAGATCAAAGGCAAGGGTCGGTCCTTGCTTTCAAACTCGCCGAGGTCCGGGGCCGCGCCGTCGCTGAACAAATGGACTTGGGCGTTCTTCTGGTCGCGGACGAGGGACTCGGCCATCCTCAGGGCGGAGAGCAGGCGGGTGGGGGAATCCGAGCAGATGCAGGCCTGCAAGGCGCGGCGGAGCAAGGCCTTCTCGCTGGTGGCCGATTGTTTGACCTCAGCATTGGCCCCGGCCAGGAGAATGACCATTTGGTCGCTGCCCGCCAGGCTGTCGACCCATTTGAGCGCCTCGGCGCGGGCCTTCTCGAAACGGGAGGGCGATTCATCGGTGGCCTGCATCGAGGCCGAAGCATCCAGGATAATCACACGCAACTCGGCCGGTTTGGCTTTGGCGGCAAAATAGGGCCGCGACAGGGCGAACACGGCCAGGGCCAGCAGGATGATCTGAAGGATGAGCAGCCAGTTCTTGCGCAGCCTTTGAAACGGGGCGCTGGCCTGCGTCTCGGACAGGAACCGCTGCCAGAGCATCGTGCTCGAGACCAGCTTGACCACCCGCTTGCGCTTGAGCAGATAAAACAGCACCACCACCGGAATGGAGGCGGCGAAGGCGAGGCCGAGTGGAGCGAGGAAATGCATCTTTCAAGTGCGGAATGCGGAGTGCGGAGTGCGGAATGCGGAATATGTCATGTCGAATTTCATGGGCGACCGCCCGATTTGCGGGCAGTATTTATCGAAGAGACTGCGATCGCAGTCAGTTCCCCAGCCTCGCGGATGAGCGGAGCGGCAGCCGACGGCTTGACTTTTCCGGAATCCACAAGCATTTCCAGCCAAAATCCCGATTCGTCAGATTCCTCTTCCACCGTGCCCAGCTTCGACACAAAATCGGCTGTCGATTTCGCCCGGCACGCCGCGCGGTAGTTGGCGCCGACTGACGTGCCCGCGCAGACCAACTGTCCCAGAAGAATCCTGCTGGTCGGATCCCCGGGCAGCGTCTCAGCAAGCCTGATGATATTCAGCCCAAATTTCTTAGTCCGCTGCTTCAAATTCTCACAATCCATAAAGATTCGTTCTTTTCTCATTGCAAATGCTCGAACCCCTATCCGCATTCCGCACTCGGCATTCCGCATTCCGCACTCCGCACCCCGCACTCAGTCATCCCCAAACTTCCGCCTTTCTGAGTTGTTTGAGCAGCAACTCTTCGAGGGCGGTATTCGAGCTGGCGGTGAAGAAGTTGATGCCGCGGGCCCGGCAAAACTCGCGGAGACGCTGCATGAAGTTCTGGACCGTTTGCTGATAGGCCTTCATCCGGTAGCGGCCAAAGGTCACCTCCTGCATCGCGCCGGTTTCCGAATCCACCAGCCGCAGATCGCCAAAGGTGACGGGAGACAACTCGTCGGGGGCCAGGATTTGGACGAGGTCGACCTGGAAGCCGCGCCCGACCAGGGCGGACAGGCCGGAGTCATAGCCGGCGGGGTCCAGGAAGTCGCTCAGCACGACGGCGACGCCCGGCTGGCGGGCTTCGAGGGCGCCGCGCCGCAGGGCCTGGTTCAGATCGGCCGAACCGCCGGCAGTCAGGGCGCTCAGACTGGCGAAGAACTGGATGGCCGAGCGTTTGCCGCGCACGGAGCGCAACGCGCCTCGGGCAGCTAACTCGGCCAGGCGGGCGGCCCGGTCTGCCAGGGAGTCAGCGGCCAGCTCGGGGAACGGGATGACGCTGACACGATCAAAACCCGACAGGGCAACATAGCCCACGGCCGCGGCGACCTGGCGGGCGAAATCGAATTTGCGCGGCTCCCCGAAGGTCATGGATTCGCTGGCGTCCAGGAAGATGCGGACCGGCAGCTCGCGCTCCTCCTCGTAGAGCTTCAAGAAGAGCCGTTCCAGGCGGCCATAGAGGTTCCAATCCAGGTAGCGGAAATCGTCGCCCGGGACGTAGTCGCGGTAGTCGGCAAACTCGACGGATTGGCCGCGCGCCCGGCTGCGGCGCTCGCCTTTGGCGGAGCTCTTGGCGCGGCGGGCGGCCAGAAGCTGAAACTGCTCGAGCCGGCGCAGAAGTTCGGGCGTGAGGAGCGGGGTGGACATGGGCTCCGTCAGGCATTGACCACCTGCGCGTCCTTGGGCACGTCCTTCAAAATCTGAGTGATGATGTGGTCACTGGTGATGCCCTCGGCTTCGGCCTCGAAATTGAGGATGAGCCGGTGACGCAGGGCGGAGGGGGCGACGGCTTCGATGTCATCGAAGCTGACATTGAGGCGGCCTTCGATCAGCGCGCGGACTTTGCCGGCCAGTATCAGGGTCTGGCCGCCGCGCGGGCTGCTGCCGAAACGCAGGTATTGGGAGGCGATGGGCGCGGCGGTTTCGGTCTTGGGATGGGTGGCCAGCACCAGCCGCACCGCGTAGTCCTTCACGTGCGAAGCGACGGGCACCTCGCGGACCAGTTCCATCAATTCGCGCAACGTCTGGCCGGTGAGGACTTTCTGGACGCTGACGCGCTGGCCGGTCGTCGTGCGGGAGAGGACCTCGGCCAGTTCCTGGCCCGAGGGATAGCCGACCAGGACCTTGAAAAAGAAGCGGTCCAGTTGGGCCTCCGGCAACGGATAGGTGCCTTCCTGGTCGATCGGGTTTTGCGTCGCCATGACGAAGAACGGCTCGGCCAGCTTGCGCAGTTGGCCGCCCGCAGTGACCTGGTGCTCTTGCATCGCTTCCAGCAACGCCGACTGCGTCTTGGGCGTCGCGCGGTTGATTTCGTCGGCCAGGATCAGGTGCGCGAAAATCGGGCCGCTCTGGAACTCGAACTGGCGCCGCCCGCCGGCGGCTTCCATGACGATGTTCGTGCCGAGAATATCGGCGGGCATGAGGTCGGGCGTAAACTGAATTCGATTGAAAGAAAGGTCGAGCACCTCGCTGAGCGTCCGCACCAGCAGGGTCTTGCCCAGCCCGGGCACGCCTTCCAGCAGCACATGCCCGTGGGCAAAGAGCGCAATGAGGGTGCCCTCGACAACGGCGTCCTGGCCGACAATGACCTTGCCCAGTTCAGCGCGCAGGCTCGCGTAGGTGTTCCGAAAGGATTCGATGGCTTGTTGCGTTTGCATTGGGAGGGAGGGTCGAGGGTCGAGGGTCGAGGGACGAGGGAGCCGGGTGCCGCTCCTCGACACTCGACACTCGACACTCGACACTCGCCCCTGCGGTCTGTGAACTTCATTTCTTCAAATCGTCGAAGTAATCCTTCACGGCTCCCTGGTAGGCGCGGGGAACCTGTTCGTGGCTCAGGGCGCTTTGGGCGTCGGACTGCGCGGCGGCGGCGGCGGTGTCGTAGTCCAGTTTGCTCTGGCCTTTGATGCTGACGTTTCTCAAGGTCACGCTGGGCATCTGGTTGCCGGGTGAGAATTGGCCGCGCACTTTGGTGGGTCTGAGAGCGTCGCTCAACTCGCCCTCGCCCCGGTCGGTGTGGCCACGGGCGTCTTCGTCCGGACGTTCCACGCCGCTGTTGTCCCAATGATCGCTCCACTGGCCGTTCCATTCGCCGTTTTCATCGGCCCAGGTGCCCACGCCGCTGCCGGTGCTGCCGCCCTTTCCCATGCGGGGACGGCCGGGGACGTTGCCGGGGCGCCAACACTGGCCGGAGGCGATGGCGGCAGCGACCTCGTTAAGAGCTTTAAGTTCGGCCGCCAGCGATTGGGCATCGCCCATCTGCTGGGCCAGCCGTTCCAGTTCTTTGGCGGCGTCGGCCAACGACTGGGAAGCGCCAGGCTTGTCGCTTGCCCCCAACTGTTTGCCGGCCTTCTTGAGGTGCTCGGCCAAGGTGCCGTAATTGCCTGCAGGCTGGATGGCCTTGGCCACCTCCGCGGCGATCTTTTCGAGCGCTCCGGGAGGGAGATTGGCAGCCCTCAATTGAGCGGCCATCTTCTCGAGGGTCATCTGGGCGGCCTCGGGCTGGCCGTTCTTGAGCTGCTCGGCCAGGTCCTTGCCCAGCTTCTCCATTTGCTGCTGGAGTTGCTGGAGGCCCTTGGCCATATCGTTGAGCTTCTCGAGGTCCGTCACCGAGGCCTGCAGGTCTTTGAGGAAAAGTTCGGTCTGGTTGGCCTCCAGTGCCTTGATCGCATCCTCTAATTGCGGCACTTGCAGGCCCATCTCCTGCGCCTGGCGCGAAAGCGCCGACAGCGCCTTGGAGATGTCCTCCCGCTGCGCCTCCGTGCCCGCGGAGTTCTTGTCGTTGAGCCCCTTGGCGGCTTCCTGCAGTTTCTCGAGGTCTTTCTTGAGCTTCTCGAGGGCTTGCGGATTGCCCATAGGAGCGCCGAGCTGCTTTTGCAGCGATTCGATTTGTTTCTGCAGGCCGGCGGCGCTCCCGGAGTCGCTGCCCCCCGAGGCGCGCGCGGCCTGTTCCAGACGCTTGAGGACCGGGTCTTTGCCCAACTCCCGAAGCTCGTCTTTGAGCTTTTCGGCGACATTGGCCAGGTCTTTGAGCGCCTCGCTCTGCGTGAGCGTGGCTCGGTGGAGCCGATCCCCCAATTCGCTGACCGATTCGAGCGCCTTCTCGCTCTTGGGCTCCATGGCGGGCTGGCGGGCCTGGAGGGTGCGGCGGGTCAAATCCGCAAGCTGCCGGCCGGCTTCCCGGATAATCTGCTGCTCGTTTTGCTTTTGCAGAAACCGCTTGCTGCGGTACTCGGGCACAAACCCCAGACCCACCCCCAGGGCGAGGACCACCAGGGCCCAACGCGTGATCTTTTTGGGCAGGCTGAAGGGCGCGATGCGGCGCGGGTCCAGTTGGCGGACGTGCGCCGCGGCGTCGGCTATCACCAGGTCGCGCCAGGAGCCCGCCTTCGGTTGGGCGGCCACTTCCAGCGCGGTGCTCAGCCGCTCTTTGAGGTGCTCGCGCCCATCCACCCAGCGGGCGGCTTCGGCCAGGCCCAGGCTGCGCCAACCGCCGAGAATCAACCCGGCCAGCAAAAACGGAAACGGCGCCACGCCCACGGCCACCCGCGTCCAAAACGGCAGGGGCAGAAGATGATACGCCCCGTCCAGCAGCAGGGAAACCACCGCCCCGGCCAGCAGGCCAATCCACAACCCGCGCAACGCCCTGGCCCACCGGCGGCGGCGGGCCGCTCCTGAGAGCGCCGATTCGATGATTTGAAGTTCGCTCATGGCCTCGGCCAAAAAAGTGCAATACTCGCGCCCGTTTGGCCAGTCCTAAAATGGTTAGACAACCCCGCTGAAAGAAAGTTCCGCTTGAATCAGCCCTGGGAATGGCCGCTTGCCCTAAAGGCCGGGAATCCGGTATAAGGACCCGGACAACCGATGAGCATCCTGGAAATCAACAATGGCGGCGCGCGGAAGTACGACCTGGTCGCGCTGGGTGAGATTATGTTGCGGCTGGACCCGGGTGAAGGGCGCGTGCGCACGGCGCGGGAATTCAAGGTTTGGGAGGGGGGCGGGGAGTACAACGTGGCGCGAGGGCTTCGGCGCTGTTTCGGGTTGAGGACGGCGGTATGCACGGCTTTTGCAGACAACGACGTCGGGCGGTTGCTGGAGGATTTCATTCTGCAAGGGGGAGTGGACACGGAGTTTGTGAAGTGGGTTGCCTACGATGGGGTGGGCCGGACGGCGCGCAACGGCCTGAATTTCACGGAACGGGGCTTCGGAGTGCGCGGGGCGGCAGGGATGCCCGACCGCGGCCACACGGCCGCCAGCCAACTCAAGGCGGGTGATTTCGACTGGGACTGGATTTTTGGGCGCCTGGGCGCGCGTTGGCTGCACACGGGCGGCATCTTTGCCGCGCTGAGCCAAACCACGCCCGGGCTGGTCCTGGAAGCGATCCAGGCGGCCAGGAAATACGGCGCGATTGTTTCTTATGACCTGAACTATCGCCCCTCGCTCTGGAAAAGCATCGGCGGGCGGCAACGCGCACAAGAGGTCAACTGCGAGATTGCCAGGCAGGTGGATGTGATGATCGGCAACGAAGAGGATTTCACCGCCTGCCTGGGCTTCGAGGTGGAAGGGGTTGATGAATCCCTTTCAAGGCTCGAGGTCACGGCTTTCAAGAAGATGATTCAGAAAGCGGTGGCTGCCTACCCCAATTTTAAAGTCGTCGCCACGACGTTGCGCGCCGTGAAGTCGGCGACGCGCAATGATTGGGGCGCCATCTGCTGGGCGGAGGGCAAATTCTACGAGGCAACCTGGCGTCCTGATTTGGAGGTTCTTGACCGCGTGGGCGGGGGTGACAGCTTCGCCAGCGGCTTGATTTACGGTTTCCTGCGGTTTAACGACCCGCAGAAGGCGGTGGACTACGGGGCGGCGCACGGGGCATTGGCGATGACCACGCCCGGGGACACTTCAATGGCGTCGCTCAGAGAAGTCGAGGCACTGGTCAAAGGCGCCAGCCCTCGAGTGCAACGCTAAGCGCCCATGCTTCGCATCGCGTCCGGAGCGTCGGAGCGTCAGTGCGTGGAGCGTGAGAGCGTAGAGCGTAGAGCGTGAGGGAATCGTAGCGCTTGTCACGCTCCACGCTCCACGCCGAGCTAAACCCTTCTCCCCACCCAGTCAATAACGGCTGGCGCGATGGGGCAGATCTTTTCGTAGAGGATCGGCCAGCGCCGCGTGAATTCATCCATGGGGGTCCACCGGAGCCAGCCATATTGAATGAGCGGCATTCGGAACGATACGGTCTCGAATATTCGACCCTTGCCACCGAAGTGATACCACGTTTGAGAGGCCATGGTGTAGAATGTCGCGGCCGTGAACCGGTGTTTGTGGTCAATATCGTAGGCACAGGTATTTCTGGCGTGAGGGACAACCACGTGAAAGGTGCCGCCCGGCTTGAGAATGCGGTGGACTTCCAGGATTGTCCTCTCAAGCTGCGGGACGTGCTCGAGGAAATGAAACATCGCAGCCTCGTCCACCGATGCATCGGGCCATTGCCAGGGAAACTCAAATAGATTTGCCCTCACGTCGGCTTCCGGGGCGAACCAGTCAACGGAAGTCCATCCCGGGATTTTCTGGCGTCCAGCGCCGAGATTCAGTCTTGTCAGGTTGCTCATGGTCATCGAAGCATGGTGCCAGCCGGGGAGGAGAGTATCAAGGGAGGATTAGGATTAGGATTAGGAGCGGCTGGCCAAATGAGCGAAATGCGCCCCCTCGCTGTGGCCATGATGGGTTTTGCTCGCCAAAGACCCGCTTCGGAGTTATGAATTGGCCGTCTTGAAACCCAATCGAAGCCTATGACTCCCGCTCGAAACACTCTGCTCCTGGCAACGGCTCTGGGTGTGTGCGCCGTCCGGGCCGCCTCTCCCAACTCAGAGGATTGCGCCAACCCGCCAGGCACGCCACCGGGTTGGCAGACCGCGGCCCCGCGCGCGGAACTCCGGCCGGCCTTCGCCTTCGATCCACGAGGCGGGCCGGACGGCAAGGGCAGCCTGGTAATCCGCGCCGGCCGGCGCGAGGGCCTCGATGGATGGTGGGCGCGGACGTTCCCCGTTATGGGCGGGAAATACTACCGTTTCTCCACTCTCTACCGATGCCGGGCGGTGGCTTTGCCGCGGCGGAGCGTCGTGGTGAAGCTGCAGTGGCAGGACGCCCAAGGCCACAGTGTGCCGCTCGACGAGCCTACCGTTGCCAGCTATTTGCGCGGGGCGGTCGGCATGGCAGAAACGGAATTCCCGGCAGAGCAGGGCCAACGCAACGGCTGGACGGAGGTTGCGGGGACGTATCGCACCCCAAGCCGGGCGGCCCAGGCGGTGGTCGAACTCCATTTGCAGTGGGCCCCGGGTGCGGAAGTGCGCTGGAGCGATGTCGCCCTGGCGGAGTCCGCCACGCCGCCGCCGCGCATCGTGCGGCTGGCCGCGGTGCATTTTCGCCCTACCGCCAAAGCGCCATTGGAGAACTGCCGGCAATACGAACCGCTGCTGGCGGAGGCTGCCCGCCAAAAGGCCGACCTGGTGGTCCTGGGAGAAACCATCGATATTGTCGGCGTTCCCAAGTCGCCCGCCGAAGTCGCGGAACCGGTCCCCGGCCCGCTGACGGATTACTTGGGCTCACTGGCGCGGCGGCACGGTCTTTACCTGGTGGCCGGCCTCTACGAGCGCGAAGGGAGCCTGGTGTATAACGTGGCGGTCCTGCTGGGGCCGGAGGGCAAACTGGTGGGGAAATACCGCAAGACCTGCCTGCCGCGCACGGAAATCGAGCAAGGCGTCTGCCCGGGCAGCCAGTACCCAGTCTTCGAGACGCGCTTGGGCAAAGTCGGCTTGATGGTTTGCTACGACGGTTTCTTTCCCGAGGTCGCGCGGGAGCTATCCAATCGGGGCGCCGAGATCATCGCCTGGCCCGTTTGGGGCTGCAACCCGCTGCTGGCGCAGGCCCGTGCTTGCGAGAACCACGTCTATCTCGTCAGCAGCACTTACGAGGATGTCTCGCGCAACTGGATGATCTCGGCCGTTTTCGACCACAGCGGCCAACCGGTGGCACAGGCCAAAGAATGGGGCACGGTCGCGGTGGCCCAAGTGGACCTGAACCGCGCCACACAATGGGTCAGCCTGGGTGATTTCAAAGCCGAGATACCCCGCCATCGGCCGGTGGCCTTCCACTGGACGAAGTAAGTTCACACATTGCCCTTTCCTCTCGGCGGCGGTACATTGCGCCCATGGTAACTGAAGATCGAGTCATCAACTTGGAAGCCACCTTGGCCAGGTTCATTGAACATACCGACCTGATCGTCGCAGCCATCCACGAGGACATCGCTGAAATCCGTGCCGGCCACGCCCGCACCGACCGGCAGCTATTGGAGATGCAGCAGCAGGCCGACAAGGAAAGGCAGCAGGCCGACAAGGAAAGGCAGCAGGCCGAAAAGGAAAGGCAGCAGGCCGAAAAGGACCGCAAGGATTTCAATAAACGCCTGGCCGAGATTTCCGACAGCATGGGGACCCTGATCGAGGACATGGTCGCGCCTTGCGGTTTCCAACTGGCCAGGACGGTCTTCGGCTCGGAGGAGGCGCAGACCTGCGCCATCCGCGTCAAGCGCAAGCACCCCGCGCGGCCCGGCGAGGTGATGGAACTGGATCTGCTCGCCATCGGTCCTGCCAAGCTGCTGGTCGTCGAGGTCAAGCGGCGCATCGACGCGGCCAAGGTCGCGGAATACCGGGACAAGCTCAAACGGCTGCCCGAGTTTTTCCCCGAGTTGGCGGGCAAAACCCTGTGTGCCGCCGTGGCCAGCGTTTACCTCGAACCCTCGGTGATTGCTTTCCTCAACCGCGAAAAGGTCTATGGCATCGCCATGGGCGATGAAGTTATGGAAGTCGTCAACCTCGGCCAGTTCTGAAAAGGCTCATCACAATCATTGGGGCTGCTCTTATCGGAGCCGTGCTTGTGGGCGCTGCTGGCGCCCATGCCGGCGAGGCCACCGGCACAAACCGGCCCAACCTCATCATCATCCTGGCCGACGACATGGGGTGGGGCGATTTGGGCTGCTACGGTCATCCGAGCATCCATACGCCCAACCTGGACCGCATGGCCGCCCAGGGGATGCGCTTCACGGATTTTTACGCCGCTGCTGAGGTTTGCACGCCCAGCCGCGCCGCCTTGTTGACGGGCCGCTACCCTATCCGCAGCGGCATGTGCGACGATAAATACCGCGTTCTGCGGGCCAACGCGGCCGGGGGCCTGCCCGCCCAGGAGATGACGATCGCCCAGGGGCTCAAGGACAGCGGCTACGCCACCGCCTGTATCGGCAAGTGGCACCTGGGCAATTACGTCAACGATCCGGCCCACTACCCCCGCCGCCACGGGTTTGATTATTACTTCGGCCTGCCGCACTCCAACGATATGAACCCCACCCCCGCCACGCCCAAGGATGCCACCCAACGGCTCGATCAGCGGGCGGAGTGGTGGGCCGCGCCGCTCTTCCGCAATGAGGAACTCATCGAAAAGCCCGCCGACCAGTCCACCTTGACGCGCCGCTACACCCAGGAGGCGGTCAAGTTCATTCATGACCACCGGGGCGGGCCATTTTTCCTCTATCTGGCGCACACCTTTCCGCACGTGCCGCTCTTCGCGTCGGACAAATTCAAGGGCCAGAGCCGCCGCGGCCTTTACGGGGACGTGGTCGAGGAGATTGATTGGAGCAGCGGCCAGGTGCTCGAGGCCCTGCGCCGCGAGGGGTTGGACACGCACACGCTGGTCTTCTTCACCAGCGACAACGGCCCGTGGCTGACCCAAAACGAAGCGGGAGGCTCGGCAGGTCCGTTGCGCGACGGCAAGGGCTCGACCTGGGAGGGCGGGATGCGCGAGCCGGGCATCGCCTGGTGGCCGGGCCGGGTCCCCGCCGGGGTTGTCACTCACGAATTGGCTTGCACCATGGACCTGTTTACGACCAGCCTCAAGCTGGCGGAAGCCAAAGTCCCGGAGGACCGCATCATTGATGGCGTGGACTTGGCGCCCGTGCTTTTTGGCGCGGGACCAAGCCGGCGCGAGGTCTTCTTCTATTATCGCGGCACACGGCTCTACGCCGCGCGCAAAGGCCCTTACAAAGCCCACTTCATCACCCGCTCGGCGTTCGGCCCGGACCAACCGGTCGTTCACGACCCGCCGCTGCTCTTCAACCTGAGCCACGACTCGGGTGAGAGGTTCGATGTGGCCGCGCTCCATCCCGCGGTCCTGGCCGGCCTTGCGGCCGAGGTGCAGCGCCACTTGGCCACCGTCAAGCCCGCCAAGTGCCAACTCGAGGAGACCGTCAGCGGCCAAGGTGGTTTCGACAACCGGTAATGGAGACGTGTGAAAGCGGGGGTCGTGGCGAAGCGGCAACCCAAGTGATGACCGCGGAGCACGCTTGCTGGTCTTTGCGCCTCCTAATCCTAATCTTGCTCCTAATCTTAGGCCGAAGGAATTGCCCGTTCGACCATGAAAAGAAGGAGATTAGGAGCAGGATTAGGATTACGATTAGGAACGGCTACCCAAATAAGTGGAATGCACCCGGAACTCTTGCGCCCCTTTGACACGGGTTGTCTCCGCTGGTAAGCTGGCCCAATGAGCGTAGCGGTCGAACAGGCGAAGCGAACCTGGACAGAGGCCGAACTCCAGGCGCTGCCCGAGAATAGCCCGGCGCTTCAGCGCCGGGAGGGCCAGTGTTATGTTCCACCCGTTCCGAAGGAACGGCTGAATCAGGCGCACGTCCCACGACAACTCCCGGTCCATTGCGCTTCAGCCGTCCCGTCGGGACGGAAAGTCTTGGGGCGCCGACCCGGCGCTGAAGCGCCGGGCTAGTCTCGGGATGTCCCTCCGGGACACAGCCTGGCAGCGGACCTATATCGCAAGTATTGAGGTCGAACCCGGCGTGGGACCTGGAGAGTCACAAAAAATGCGTGTAAGGTGCAGCCGCTTGCCGCCGCACTCCAAAGTGGCCTGCCCGAGGCGGCTCGACCACAGCGTGTACGAGGCGCGCAGCCCGCAAATTCCCCACAAGATGCAAGTGCCTGGGTGGCGAGCAAAAAGGGCGACCCGGTCCTCACCGAGTCGCCCCCAACCAACTATGCACTATGAAGCTCCACTGGGCTTCATCACCTTCACTGGAGACAGCAGATTCCGTGCCTGATCCTGCCGTCCGCTACCTGATCAGACCATATACAGACCCACGTGCGACCGGTGTCTATCGGGGTAGTATGAAAAGGAAACTTGCTGCTATTGGGGCCTTTGTCTTGCTGGTTGGGGCGTTCCTGCTCGTCCGGTGGCTACCATCTGGCAACCCTCCGGGTTGCGCGTCTGACACCTTGCAGCGGGCGAAAAACTTATGCGAACTATTCTCCGTGGAAATCCACTCTAGTCCGTCGGGCCCCTGACCGCCGAAGTCAGCCTCACGCCGCTCATGGTCCTGAGTTCCCACCGGCCGCGGCTCAACTCGAGCGTTACGGCTCCGTCGGAGCGCGTATAGAGAACCGGAACGTTTCTTTGCCCCAGCCGCTCGCGAAGCCTCGGGCTGGCGCGCGCGGAAGCGGGGAATTCGGAGTCAGCCACGATGATGACGCGCGGTTGGACCGCCTCGAGCAGTTCCTCGCCAATGGCCTCTGTCGCCACAGGCAGGCCCGTGATAACAATGTCCGCCCTCAAATCGCGATTTCGTTCCAGAAGGGCGTTCTGACCGGGCCGGCCCAGGTCGGAGAGCAGCAGGACCCGCGCGCCCTGCAACCCGCCCATCAGCACCAGGGCATTGTCATCCGCTTGCGGCATACGGTCGCCGGCCTCCGGGTGCAGGATGGTCCACGCTCCCAACCGGTCGCCGCGGCTGAGGGTGCGCAGCTTGCCCGGTGTGCGGTTGAATTCCTGCAGCGCGCGACGGTAGGCCCCAGAGCGAAAGCGGACCGGGCTGGCCCAGATGGCCCGTGCCGGGAAAAGCGCGTCCACGGCTTGGGCGCCCCCAATGCTCTGCGAGTTTCCATGGGTCAGGACCAGGCCGGGCAACCGGTTGACGCCCTGCGCGCGCAAAAAAGGCTTGGTCAGGAGCTGCACCGAATTGCTCGAACCGCAATCAATGAGCAAGTCATTCCTCGAGCCCGGCGCGTCGACATAGATCGCATGGCCGCCGCCCAGAGGCAGGACGGTCAACCGGGTGCTCGAGGCGATCTGCCAGGTTTGCCAGCACCAAACGCCCGCGGCCACACCCAAGGCTCCGGTGGCCCAGGAACGCACGTTGGGCCGGAAGAGCCAGCCCGTGGCGGCTGCCAGCAACAGGGCATAGTAGAGGGCGCTTCCAAGAATGCCCGGCGCCGCCACGTAATAATAGGCGCCCGGCCAGGCGGCAAACCAATGGCTGCTCACCCGGATGCACTCCATCAAAAACCAGCCGGCGTGGTTGAAGCATTCCGCCGCCGCCGGAAACCAGCCCGCCGCCAACAGTCCGGCCAGGTTGCTGGCCAACACCAAGCCGCACAGGGGCACCGCCACGATGTTGGCCGGCGTGCTGACGGGTGTCAGGACATGAAAATAATAAGCCACCAGCGGCAGCGAGCCGGCCCACGCGGCAAATGACACGAGCAAAAGGTCGCCCACGTAACGCGCCGGCACTCGAGCTATCCGCCGCCAGCGGGGCAGCAGTTCCGCCGGCAACAATGGGTCGGCCGCGGTGAGACGCTCGGCCCATCCCCGCAACGGCGGCAGGAGCAGGAGGATGCAAAGCACGACCAGGAACGAGAGTTGAAAGCCCGCCTGGAAAATCTGTTGCGGTTCCCAGGCCAGGATGATCAACGCCGCCGCAAACAGCGAATTGAGCAGGTTGCTCGGGCGCCTCAAGACCCAGCCCACAATCACCACCGACAACATCACCGTGGCGCGAATCGCCGAGGCCGGCCACCCAGTCAACGCCACGTAAAACCAGATCAATGGAATCAGCACTGCCCCGCTCAGCGGGCGGGGCAAACCCAGCGCGCGGAACAGGCCGAAGAAAATGCCGAATACAATCGCCATCCGCAGGCCGTCCACGGCAAAGATATGATAGGTCGCCGCCCGGATGAACGGCTCCGAGACCTCCTCGGTCAGGGCTGCCTTCCACCCGAGCGTCAGGGCCCATTCCAGGCGCATCGACTCGTCTTCGACGGGCAGACCGCGCCCCAGCGCCCGGCGCGCCCAGGTGCGGAACCGGTCTGCCAGGGGCGGAGCCGGCGGTCTTGCCAGCACCGTCCAGTCCTGCTCGGAGCCCGCCTGCAACTGATAATAAATCTCCAATTCCTTCAAGTAGGCCCGGTAATCGAACGTCCCTTCCGCCGCCGCCCCCTTGGGCAGCGCCGCCACGCCGGCGATTTCCACCGTCTGGCCCCCGAAGAAATGGCCCAATGTCCCCGGCGTCGTGACCGCTATGCGTCCGGTTGCCGGCTGCCACGGCTGATGATTGGTGCTCAGGGCAGTGACCTCCACCTGGGCGGTCGCCCGCCAGAACTCCCTTTCCCCGCGTTCATGCGCCCGCAAAGAAGGGGTCTCGCGCAGCGTGCCCCGGACAGACACGATAGCGGGTCGATCGCCCAGAATCCGGCGAAGATCGTTCGGAGAGAGCACCGCCCTGTGGAGCGCCAGGTTCGTCCATCCGGCCAGAAAAACCAGCAGGCACAGCAACGCCGCCCGCCCCCGCGCCCAGCCAAGCCACCGGAACGCCGGCTTCAGCCGGCAGTGGTCCGGGCACAGCAACCCCGCTAGACCCCAGGCGAGGGTCACCGCCGCCAGACCAAGGCTGGCTCCCAGGAGCGCCCAGGGCGAAACCGGCGCCACGGCCCCAGCCAGTATTCCCACCGCATAGAGCAACGCTGCCGGCAATAGCGGTTGTTTCATGCGCCGCCCCAAGCCCGCGGGTCGGCTGATGGACTTGCCGCTGCTCCTGCAAACTCCCCGGACTTCATGCCCGCATCAAACCAAGCCTGCACCTCCAAATCAACTGCAATCCACATCCTGGAGTTGACCTTCCGCCTGTTGCCGGGTTAAGTTTGCCCTGATGAACGCGAAGATCGAGCCGATGCAGCAGCCGGTCCACAAAGTGGTCGGTCGTCCGCTCACCACTTCCCGCCGGCTCGCCCACCTCCAAGACCTGGCCGGCTTTCTCAACAAACGCGCGCCTGGAGCACTCGCCAGAGCCGAGGGAGACTACTTCCCGATTCGAAAGACTGTTGGCCACCCTCGCCGCTGACCGCGTTGACTTCGCGGTCGTTGGCGGGCTGGCAGTCATCTTCAACGGTTATCCGCCTCTAACCCTCGATGTGGACATCCTGCTCATCTTCACCCGCATGAAAGGCAGGTCGCTGGAGGACTTTCGCCCGCGCCTGCGCCACTTGGAAACGGGCGGTGTCCGCATCCCCTATCTTTCGCCCGCCGACCTCGTTTTTCTCAAGGAGGATTCCTGGCGCGACAAGGACAAGCTCGACGTGCACGCCATGAGGGAGATCCTCGCGCGCGAGAGCCACTGACCCGATTCGCCGGCCTCGTGCAGGTTATTTGTTTAGGCGTTGGGCCGGGTTTGACGTGAATGCTTGCGCGGGGTCGGCTTCGAGCTTTGTCCCTCCGGGACAATGCCTCAAGGCAATCCTGCGTCAGCATTCACGTCAGACCTGGTCAAACACCCGAGTTGTTACTACGGGGACCGGGCTTTTTCGAGGTTTAAGGCGCGTTCCAGGGCGGAGCGGGCGGCGGAGTTGTCAGGTTGGCGCGTGAGGGTTTCCTGGAACTGGCGGACGGCCTCGGCATAGCGCTTGGTTATCGCCAGAGCCACGCCGTAGTTATAGCGGGCTTCCGCCGATTCGGGATCGATCCGGACGACTTCGGCGAATTGGGCCAGGGCATCGGCGAATTGTCCGAGGCGGGCCAATTCGACGGCGAGACTGTGTCTGGCTTCCGCGAACTCGGGCCGGGACTGGACGGCTGCCCGGTAGTGAGGCAGGGCCTCGGCACGGCGGCCTTGGGCCGCAAGGGCGTTGGCAAGATCGTAATGGGCCAGGGCGTTGGCCGGCTGCAACTCGAGCGCCCGCGCATAGAGAGCGATGGCTTCGCCGGCCCTGCCTTGAGCGGCCAATGCCTGGCCAAGGCCGTCCATGGCCTCGGCGAGATTGGGGTTCCGGGCCAGGGCATCCTGGAAGAGCCGGGCCGCTTGGGCAGGGTGGCCCGCGCCCTGTTCGAGATAGCCGAGATGAAACCAGGCATCTGGCTCGTGCGGGAGCAGCCGGGCAACCTCCTTCCACTGGGCTGCCGCCCCGGGACCATCGCCCGCTACCTCTAGCAAACGCCCGAAGTTGGCGCGCAGCCACCAGTCATCCGGGGCCAGGGCCAGAGCGGCGCGATACTCGGGGACCAGGTCTGCCGGCGGGACCGCTGGCGCGGCCAGCGCCTCGCGCAAGCGCCCGTCTCGCTCCTCGAGGTTGCTTTGGGTCGCGAAGGGCGGCTGCTGCAAACGCATCCGCGTCTGTCTCAGTGCTCGACGGCGGTCGAAATCAGTAAAGCCCAGACGCCGCGCCACCTCGGCCTCCGACAGCAGCGGAAAGGATGAAGGCTGAAGTCCGAAGTCCGAAGGCCGAAGCGGCGACCGCCGCCGCCGAGAAGGGCTCGCCGCGACAATGGCCGGGGCGAGCCCCGGGCCGGCGGAGGCGGCTCGGGCGCTGGGGGCTGCTTGGACTTCATCGGCTACAGGCTACCAAGCCGTCAGCAGCGAATGGAAGCCAAAAGGGGTGGGGGCGGCAGGGCTGCGGTCGCACGACAGCAAACCAGTCGCCGTTGGCAACGGGAGAATTCTTCGGATGCACCATGGAACCGGCGGTGCGTGCTCTGGACGCCAAAGGCCGCATTCATACCAGCCCAGAGTAACGCCCGAGGAAATGATCCGACCCAGCCCCCGCAGCGCCAACGGCGCGGCTTCATACCAGCCTGGGCCAACGGCCCAGGTCATGACCGGAAAAGGGCCAAAGGGCTGAAAGCCCGCCCTATCCGTTGGCATCCTCGGCGATGGGTTGGTCGATGGCGCGCCGGTGATGGATGGAACGGGCTTTCAGCCCTGGCAATCCTTGCACGCCCCTGCCCTGGGGCCTTGCCCCAGGCTGGTATGAGGCCGCGCCGTTGGCGCTGGGCTGCGGGGGTGCTCCGGCGCGCCCGGAAACGCAACCGATGTGACCAAGCGGTGTATGGATGGCCCTCATATACGAAAGCTCCCAAAATCCGCGCAAACCACACGGCGCGAAGAATTCCGTCATGCGCTCATCGGGCACCGTTCACGCCACGGTCCCATGCACGGGCATGATCCGGGGTAAGAGCAGGCGGCGACGGCGCCTTCGGCCGCCCGGGACCTCCGAGAACGCCACAGGCTGCCCGA
>Ga0187853_10000783_pt1 | contig 31736 bp, 26 predicted proteins | sample June2016WEW_6_10_2_FD_132417 | JGI IMG/M metagenome (GOLD analysis project Ga0187853, IMG submission 132417) | Peatland microbial communities from SPRUCE experiment site at the Marcell Experimental Forest, Minnesota, USA - June2016WEW_6_100 | ecosystem: Environmental > Terrestrial > Soil >... | reverse complement strand
GTAACTGTTCAGGTGGGAGGGTGGGGCAGACCTCTGGTCTGCCGGTTAGCCGGGCCTCTGGCCCGGTGTTCCGACCGCACCAAGTTCACGGAGCCGGAGGCTCCGTGAACTGGCAGACCGGAGGTCTGCCCCACACCTGAACAGTTACAAATTCTCATGAGCCAAGGAACACCTCCCCGAGGATTCTGTCGTAACTGGCAGCGGCATGGGCCAGAGTGTAACGCGCCTGGAAAGTCTCACGAGCCCGCCTGCCCATTTCACGGAGCCTGTCGGGGTCGCTCTTCAGGGACAGGATCGCCCGGGCCACCTCCGGCCCGCTCGGATTCTCCAGCACCAATCCGCACCCGGTTTCGTTGATGGTCAGCCCGATCTCACTCTCCGCATCCATGAACGCAAGCACCGCCACCCCTGCGGCCAATATCCCATACGTTTTGCATGGCACGGAAAGTCCCGTAAATGGCGACGCCAGGCAAACCAATGCCAGGTCGCCGGCGGACAGCACCTGGGCGAGAGCGTCCATTGGCTGAAATGGCAGGAACTGCACATTCGTCAAGCCTCGGTGCCTGACCGTTGCTTGCAGTTTGGCCTTCTTGTGCCCGTCCCCAATAAACTGGAACAGGATGTTCTCCTCGTTCAGTATGCCCGCAGCTTCGATCACGTTTTCGACATTGTGCGTTCGGCCGATCGTCCCGGAGTACTGCACCAGAAAGGCATTTCCCGGGTTATATTGCTTCCGGAAGCTGTTTTGGGATTTGGGGACCGGATATACAGTTGCTCCGTCTGACCAATTGCTGACAATATGAACGCCCTTGGTATCGCCGGAGCCCAGTTTCTGCGAAATCACCTTGGCCATGTCCCGGCCGATCACAATATTGCCCTCCGCGCCCCTGGCAATGAATTCCGACAGCTTTTTCCAGATCCAGGCGATCAACGATCGCTGCTTAACCAGACCCAGGCGAATTGCCGTTTCTGGGTACACATCGTGCACGACTACGACGTAGGGCTTTCCTCGGAGCCACTTGACCAAAAGCCCCACCAACCCTACAAACGGCGGGTTGGTGCTCACCACCAATCCGCGGTAGCGGCCGGCCCTGCGCAGACTCCATAGCGCCGCGGAAAGCATGAACGTCAGCCCATGGAACAAGCGGCCAATCAAAGAGCCCCGGTGGCGCCCGAAGGAGGCGGAGCGGTAGATATTAATGCCCTCGTATTCGATCGCCGGCGGCGCCTTGGGATTTCCCCCCTCATGCAATGCGGAAGGCTGCGCGCATACCACATCTATTTCCCATCCCCATTTGTGCAAGGCCGCTGAGATCTCTGTCATGAGCTTCCCGGTCGAAACCATTTCCGGGTAAAACAACTGACACAAAACCAGGAGCTTGCCTTTTACTTGTGGCATTTGAGAACCGCGGCTCTTGAGCTGCACGGGAGGCCGAGAGCCGGCATTATCAATGCAGCCAGCGCGGCGCAGATCAGCAGGCTGATCTTCACGTGCGAGAATTCCAGCCAGCCGCTGGTGCTTTCCTTGCGCTTTGGACCGCACCGCCTCGCCCCAACCCACGATACCACTCTGCGGTGGCCCGTACGCCGCTGCCGAAGCTGATCGGAAGGTCGCCGCAGACAGCGCGCGTTCTGCTCAAGTCGAACACATACTCGGTCAAGATGTTCCGCAGCCGAAATGAATTGAACGGAAAACTCCGTCCCCGCAAGGCTCCCATGACGTCCCCCAGATAAGCGAGCGTCCTCGCGGCAGGGAGGGGGACAGTTCGGATCGGTTTTGCCCCAAGTTCCCTGGCCAGCGAATCCAAGTAGTCGCGCAACGAAAGCGGTTCGTAATCAGCCAGATAGAAAGTTTGCCGGTGAACGGCTTCGGGCCTCGCGGCCAGCAAGGTGGCGTATTGGTGTGCTATATTCCCGGCGTAGCCGTAGGACTTGTGAAGCTTCCCGCTCCCGCAGTGGAAGAAAACACCGCGGCTGACCAAATCCAGCATCTGCTGGTAATGGGCGCTCATCCCCGGCCCCCAGACCGTGGTGGGCCGGACCAGACACCATTCTACGGTCCCGCCGTCCGCCTGCCTCACGATCTGCTCGGTCAGCGCCTTGCTTTCTCCATACAGGGTATCTGGGCAATACTCCTCCATGCTCTTCGGAACGTGGCCTACCTTGCAGACCAACTGCGAGGACGTGTAGATGACCCTGCGGACGGAGGGCGCTTGACGGACCGAGTCGAGCAGGTTGCGCACCCCATCGATGTTGGCCGCATAACCCCGGATTTCATGCTTCTCGTCCAGGTCGACTCGGGCCGCAAGATGAATGACGGCGTCCGGTTGGCTTTCCTTGATGGCCGACCTCAATCTCTTCCCGTCGAGAATGTCGCAGATACAGGTCTTCTCCCGGCCAAACTCTTCCGGTGGCCCCGCCTTGTCCAGCCCGATGACCTCGTGTCCCTGCTCGGCGAGACGTTTCCAAACCCAGCCGCCTATAAAGCCGCTGCTCCCGGTTATCATGACCCTCATCGCTGATTCACTCCAGCCTTCGCAGGCCTGGCTCCCATCAATTCGCGGCAAAGCGATTCGTATTCTTTGCCTATGCGCGTCCAGGAGTACGACTTCTGCACCAAATCCAGCCCTTTCAAGCCCAGTTCCCGCATTCCTTTCCGTCCAATGGCCGCCATTTGGACAATGCCCTCGGCAAAGTCGGCCGCCGTGCGCCCGAGTATCTTGCCCGCGCCCACAGACTGGATTTCGTCGAAATAGGCGCCTTGGGTCGTCAGCACGGCACATCCGTGAGCCATGGCCTCAAGCAGCACCATCGCAAAGCCCTCCGCTTCCGTTGGCAACACAAAACAGTCGGCTCTCCGGAAGAGAGCCGCCTTGTCGTCCCCATGCGCTACTCCCGTATAGTGAAAGCGTTCCGCCAGCCCTGCCGCGTCCACGCGCGCCAGGAGTTCCGGCATCAGCGCAACCTCGTCAGGACCGGCCATGATGGCATGTGCGCCCGGACTCTTCGGCGCGGCACGGATGAAGGCATCGACAAAAATGTCCGGACCCTTGAGCGCGTGGACACGGCTCATCCAGAGAAAGACCGGGCCATCGCCAAGATTCTTCAGCAGGCGCGCCGTGTCTGGGCTGGTTTGCAGATTCTCCCTTTGAAAGGAGACGGCATCGATGCCATTGGGAATGACTGCGATCCGATTCGTCAGGCCAACGATCCGAAAGGATTCCACCTCCCGCCGGGTCAAGGCGATGAGCGCATCAGCCCTCCTCATAATCGGCTTTTCCACCAGGGCCACATAGACGGCCTTCTTGAACCGTCCATGACGGCGCAGCCGGATAGGGTCGAGGTCCCCCCTCTGATGATACAAATAGACCTTCCCGCAACGCCTCGCCAGCCGTGAACACGCCCCGTTGGAGCATGTAAAGGAAATTTGGCTGTCGATGACATCGAAGCCTGGCCCTTCCAAGGCCAGCCACCGGCCAAATTCCGGTCCGTGCGAAAATACGCTCGCCTTGGCGAACATAGGCAGACCTGTGCGCTGGAGCATTGTGGGTCTTGCCCGAAAATAATTCACGCGAACCCCTTCAATCTCGTACTCTCGGCCGCAGCACACATCCAGGCGACCGGGAATATCCAGGTCCGAGGCCGCAACCGTCACTTCATGACCGCAGCGAACCAGTTCCTCAGCCAGGGCTGAGACGGAGTAAATCGGTCCCCCGCCCCCGCGCGCCGGCTTGTAGAAGACGGTGTTGAACAAAAACCGCACGGTTGACGCTTCCAGGATAGTGCCCAAAGAACCGGTCCGCGGGACCGGGGGACGGAAGACTTCGTCGCAGCCTTCGTCGTCCCGATTCCGAATCGGGATCGAATCGGCCATTCTTCGACAAAGTTGGCGACAAAGGTCCGGAACCGGAGTTTTTGGGACAGGCTCTAGCTTACCACGGTTTCCAGAGAATCCTCGGCGGTGTGCTGTAAGCCACTGTCACCCATTCACCGGGCTGGAGGGGAATCGTATGGCCGGTTGAAGTAAATACAGCCGTGTCATTGATGTCAACTTCGCTCACCGTCCCGCTATCAATGAATACAAAAACGTTATTGGGCTGGTTATTAGTCCACATACAGGGTGTCGCACCGACCGGAACGGACGTTAGCGCAAGTTGATTACTGGAGGCAGTGGAGATATTGCCGTTTACGTGCAGCGTGCATTGCGGAGAGTTCGTGCCGATGCCAACGTTGCCTATAAATGACCCGCTATAGAGATTATCCGAGTTGGTGAGCACAGCCATGCCCGCGAAGACATTGGTCGCTGTGAACAAGTTCGTGTCGTCGAGCAACGCTACGTTGGCGGACAGCCGGGCGTCCGGCACCGTGCCGGCCAGGCTGGCAACGCTCAGGTTGGTCAATCCCGACCCGTCGCCGCTCAAGACTCCCCTCAGGCTCGCCGCGTTCAGACTGGTCAATCCCGCGCCGTTGCCGCTGATTGAGGCGACGGTCATGTTCCCGCTGCCGTCCGTAGAAACCGCGCCGTGATCGGACGTGTATTGTTGCGCGATGGTCACAACCCCGTTCGTGGACAGTTGCAGGACCGGCTCGCAGCCGTGGGCTGAGCCCCACGTCCCCGAGTAGAAGCCGAAGGTGCTGTCGTTTGCGTACGCGCCGGAGTTTCCACCAACCTGCCACCCCAGTGCCGCGCCGGAATGGATATACAGCGGAGTTGTCCCCGAAGGTGAGTCCAGGTCTAACTTGAACCCCTGGTCAGGATAAAAGGTCCCAATCCCGACGGTGCCCGCACTCATGGCGAGCAGCACGTCGCCGTTAGTGTAGGCTTGAAGCAGGGTATTTGCCCCATCGTAGCTGTAAAGCCCGAAACTGCCGTCGGAAGAAAGCGCACCCGTGTTAGGCCCCAGTGCCCACCCTTGACCTGTTCCTGCCGTTATAGAAATAGGGCTGACGCCGGACGGCACCGCCAGCATTTCTGGAAATGCAGGATTCCCGGTCCCAATTCCAAGATTGCCGCCGATGACGGTGACATTCGTAATGGTCCCATTTCCGGGCCAGCTCCAAACTGGCGCAGTGTAGTTGACGCTGCCAAAAGGACGCGTTACGTTGATGCAAGTAATGCCGTCCACAACGCTGGCGCCAACCGTGCCCGGATACTCCGCGCGGTCACACGGCTCAATGGTTGTCATCCGCTGGATAGATCTGCCATCCTCCAGGGAACAGTTCTGAACCACAACATGCCGGATGTTTGCCGTGTAATTGGTGCCAGGTCCAACATACAACCACGTAATGCCGTCCGTCTCGGTTACGAATCCGGACAAATGGGTTGGCGCAACGGTGGATACCAGGGGCCCACTATTGCCTCCGCCCGTCACAAGCAGGCTCATTTTCCAGCGGTTGGTTCCGATTTGGCACACGTCGCCAAGCTGATACGTTTTGCCGGACGACCAGTTGGTCCAAGAGCCGGTCAGCAATCGCAAGAAGCAAGCGTTGACCGCCCCAGGCCAGTGCGAGACGCAGTTTTGAATCGTGATGGCCTGGTCGTCGTAGAGGTCTAAAACGGTGTTCCACCAGTCCCAGGGCTGGATGCAGAATGAATCGTCGAGCGCAGTGACGTCACATCCGGTGAACGTGACATTCTGGCACCCGCTTTCGACGGCGAACCCGTTTTTGGCCCCGCTGTAAACGCAACCTGAGACAGTGACGTTGGTAGCGCAGTCGAAATAATAGCCCGCAAGGTTGCCGCCGCCGTTGGTAACTGCAACGTTGCTAAGACTAAGCCCCTTAACATGGCGGAACGATAGCTCACCCCACACAGCACAGTAAACGTCCAGATTGTTAACGTCTATGGTTATGTCCCGGATCGCGATGCTTGTATTCCATCCGCCGCCGTTGGCCATCGCGTTGATGAAGACGGAGGCATAAGGAGCACTCTTGCGCAGCACAACTCCCGGCACCCCCACGACAGCTTGGTTGTCACTGAGAACAATGGAGGTGGACATTGGATAGATGCCCGGCCTGCCAATGCTCGCATAGCCGAGCGCCGCCAGCATTTTGCTCAGGGCCAGCACGTTGCCCTGTCCTGTATTGCTGACTGAAAAGCCCCAGGCCGCAGCGTCGTTTGTGAGCACGCCCGAGGATAGGGCCAAGCCCGACCCATCGCCCTGCGCCACCGCCGCCAGAATCCCCGGCAGGGCACTTGCGCTGATGTTGGTCAAACCAGCGCCGCTGCCGGAGATCTGGCCGGTGAGGTTGGCCGCGTTCAGGTTGGTCAACGCTGAGCCGTCGCCGATATGACCCCCGACAACGACATTGGCTGGATTGGTCAGCATAGCCACGCCCTGAACGACCAGCCCGTTCCCTCCATCAGTTAGAGGGCCGGGAGCTTGCCCAAGGCCCATGAATGGGACCGTCAACGCCAACATTATCAACAGCTTTTTCATGCAGAAATGGCATGATTGACACAGCATAATCAGTGCCATTCTGTAGAAACATGAAAAAAATGGTTGGAATATGTCTGGAAACCTGCCTCAAGGCAGACAAATGAAACGGCAACCCGTCCCAATCCGAGCCGGCCGCACCAGGGGCGGAGTCCAACTGGATGCCAGGAGGGATAAGGCGAGGTTTCCGGGAGCGCCAGGCTTGCAGGGCCCTCGGAACGTCGGCAAAAACTTCCACCTCAAAGCCGTGGGACTCATACACATTGTCCCCGACGCGGAATGTCCACGTCCGAGGTGGCCACCGTCACGTCATGGCCGCGGCGGGCCGGTTCCCCAGCCAGGGCGGACACCGAGTAAATCGCCCCCCCGCCGCCGCACGCCGGCTTCTAGTAAACGTTGTTGAACAGGAATCGCCTTGCCCCTTCGAATGTCTTGTCATCCAGCTTCAACATGATTCAAGGATGTGCTTCTTCCTCAGAAACAGGCACACGCTGGACACAAACTCCCGTTCCACATCGGGAGTCGCTTCGACTTTGCTCCATCCTTGGGGTGTTTTAGTGTAGTAAAAGCTCGATTTCTCCAACGTGTACATTCCGAAACACACGAACTGAAATTCGATAAGAAAGAATCTGCCGTCCAGATGAGCCACATCCATAGAGATGATCGGGACGTCGAAGATCTGGAATACGGACCAGCAGTAGTCAAGAAGCCCGTCTGGAACCGCTGGGTCGCTGTTAAACAAGCCGCTCCCGCTGGCGCGAAAATCGTTCTTCCTGTTCGATCGCGCCAGCAGGTACAGTTTGTCACCGAAAATCAGTACTTTGAAGTCGCCCTTCAGGTTCTCGATGAATCGTTGCACGACAAATTTCTTTCGTCGATAGGACTTCTTCCTGTAATCCTTGTACCGGAATCGAAGGAAATGCTTGACCCAGATCCTCAGGATATCTTTCCAGTCACCTACCAACGAAATCTTCCGAGGCAGAGCCAGCTTATCGCTCGGAGTTGCCAACAAGGCCACCCCCTTGCTGCAGGCTCCGGCCGCAGGCTTCAACACCCACTTGCCATTCTTCACTATCTCGAGCCGGCCCAGGTAATCTTCGTAGGTGCCAAAAACGTGCGCCGGCAGATCAATGCTCCGATCGCCGAGAGCCTTTCTCAGCAACTCCATAAAGCTCTTGTTATGGTGGGCCCTGAGCATTGGAAACGCGGGGACCAAAATGGCGCCAATCAACTGCAGTGCAAGCAGTACGTCTTCGATATAGCTTTTGTACCAGCCGCCCCTATCCTCGGACGACTGGTACATTACCACTTCTCCGGAGAGCGCCCTGAGGTTGTTGCTGGCGTCGAAGTATGTCCAAAACCTGGTGCGAAGGCCTGACTGGGCAAAGTAAGCGGTGAGCTTTGCAAGGTCAAGGGATGCGTCCCAATATTTCGTTGCGGGAAAGAACTTGCCGCGATAATCAACGATAACGTTGATGCGGGTCTCTTTCATCGTTGTGGGTGTTGTGCTGGGCGCGAATACTGCCCGACCCGGACCAGTGGTGGTGACGCCCTGCTCGGAGGGGTGTTCCACTTAGTAGAGAGCGCCACGCCATCCATGGGGCGGATTAAACGGACGCCCAAGCACAGGGTGGATGGCCTCGAAGCTGGTTTCCGCCCCGTTCATGGTGACTTTCTGTTCCTTGAAGTCCGCTGTAACCAGCGGAAATTCCAGCTCGGGGTTGAGGGCTTCTCTCACAATCGGGATCAGCCGAGGATCATACCCCATCAGTCGACACGCCGCCAAATCGCCCAGCGCAACATTGTCGCTGAACACCAGCGTGCCCGCTCTCGCTGGCGAAGGTGAAAGCGGCCCCTGGCCCTCCCCAGCAACAATGCCGTCAATCAGTAGCAGGTTCTGGCGCGCCAATGTGGACTGCAAATGGCCATCTGCAGAAGTGTAATGCACAATCCGAGCCAGATCCAAAGCCATTCTCCAGCAGGTATCATTGCCGTTCCACGAGCCGCCGTAAATCGCGCCAAACCTGGACAAAACCCGGTTCAAATTCCGGTCGAGCACCATTCCGGCCGGCTTCCAAGGACTCGGACGCGCTGCTGAGTTCAGGAAATCGTGGAAGCGAGACTGCCAGAGGCGGAGCCTCCCCCCTCTCGGATACTCATCGCCGCCCTCACGCGCCGATCCAAAACGGTGGTGAGCCAGGCAGTCTTTGTGTCCCACAACACCCACAAAGCCCTTTAGGCCGCAGGTAATGCCCACCTTCTCGTGGGTCTTGAGTTTGGGCACACTGATCACGACATCGCTCTCCAGAATCTCCCGATGGACCAGGTAAGCATGGCGCGTACTGCACTGAAGCCGCTCGGTTGCGGCCGGATCGTAATCCGTCACACGGAAACGGACCGCCATGTTCGCCTCACGCCCTGAAACAGCACTGAGCAGGCTGTGGCTGGTAAAGTTGATGTCCTTGCACAGTTGCGCCGAATCGAACGCTTTCGACTCGATGATATTTCCAAGAACACTCCTCCGGTGCATGAAGGTCCGCAAGTCCACGGCCCGAACTGTCTGTGCGTGCCTGGCGTAAAACTCTTCAACCGCGCCCGCGCCCGTTTCTCTCATCAGCGCGCTCCAATCAGCGATTTGGATCGGTGCATTTCCAAAACAAACGCGGCCTTTCCCCTGCAGCGCAATCAGCACGTAGTCGCAAAGCGCGCGCAACACTGAACCGTGGGTGCATTTGGCATCGAACGCCGCCCGGCTTTGGGCGAGCCGTTTCTCTTGAACGAAATTGCACAGCAGAAACACTTTGTGCCCCGGCTTGATCCACTGCCCAAGAGGATTCCATGCCGGAGACCCGAAGCGCTCCCTGTCCAGGCCGGCCTGTTTAAAAGTTTCGCGGACTTGGGCATAAACGCCGCCGTCCACGCCATCGGCACTTCCAAAGGGATACTCAGGGTACGGGTGTGCCGGACTGAAAGAGCCGGTTTGCGGCGGATACCCGGCTTCCGACGAGGACGTCACCGAGAGCATGTGAGTATTGGCGCCACTCTGATCCCGTGGCACATGTTACCGGCCCGACGAGGTCAAGGTGGTGCCGGGACCCTGGGGCTGCAACCCCAGGCAACGCGCGACCCTGAGGGAGCCAGACAGTTCGTGATTGCGCAGCAGCCTGATTATGTAATTTCGCCAATTTCGGGCGCGAAACGTGAGGCGCGCCCTGGCGCGCGTCCGCCCAGGCACCCGCAACTTGCTGCGCTCAAGGGCCATCTTTCCTTCCGCGAGCTGCAACGACTGGAAATGCTGGCTGTACTGCGCGGCATGGACCCGAAACGCCGCGATTGGAGGCCGGAGCAACCGCCAGAAAGAGAAGCCGCCGAGCTGCGCCCGCAAGAAGAAATCGAAATCAGCAGATTGGCGGAAGGTGGTATCAAAGCCCCCGAGCTTGGAGAATACACGCTGCCGAAACAAAGTGCCTGCCTGAGGAACTGGGATAAAAAGGCAGGCCGCCAAGGCCAGCACGTCCCCTTCCGGCGCGCTCTTGAACGCATGCAGGAACCGCCCCCGGTAGTCAATGTAATCCACACTCCCATAGATAAGGTCGGCATCCGCCCGCGCTTGTTCCAGGGCCTTCGTTACCGCATCAGCGTACAGCAAATCATCCCCGTTAATGTAAGTCAACCACTCGCTCTGCGCGGTGCGCAACCCCGCGTTAACCGCAACGTACATGTTGCCCTTCGGGACGTTGATCACCTCGGCCCCAAATTGGCGCGCCTGCTCCGCCGTTCCGTCGCTTGAGTCGCTGTCCACCACTACAACCCGCGCCCCGCCATCACGCAATTCACGGAGCGACTCCAGCGTGAACCTTAGCGTTGGCAAACAGTTCAAGGTTGGAATCGCGATGGTTAGATCGAGTGTGGAAGGCATAGTTGCGGCGACCCCTAGCCCGGATATTTCACGGGTTTCGCCAACTGGAAGGCGTAGCGCAGACTTCCAGTCTGCTGTATCGCGGATTTCCAATCCGCAGATGCGACCAAGCAGCTACAGCCTGCCGACTGGAAGTCGGCAATACGGCAGGTTGGAAACCTGCGCTACGTAGCCTTGCGAGCCCAGTACCTCTCTCGGGCTAAGAAACATTCGGGCAGCGGCGTAACACTACCAGGTCCTGCCGGTCATCGATAATGGCCTCGACGACGGCGCGCACCTCAAAGCCCGCGGAAGGCCACTGTTTGCGAATGTAATCGGGTGAGAGCGCCGTGTTGCCGTAACTTCCTTCCACGCCCGCCAGGGGGCTGGCGGCCTTCAAGGTGTTCTGGCTTCTTACGCAATCTTCCCAGTCAGGAAACTCCCTGTACAGAAACCCGTCCTTGGCGATCCGCGCCCGCAAGGCACTCTCGTCCTGGCCCAACACGCCGCCGAACCACTTCAGGGTTGCCAATCCTTCTGTCGTCAGAAAGCAGTGGCCGCCAGGCTTCGTCACCCGGGCCAGTTCCTTCAGCCATGCCGCTTGGTCCTGCATATTGAGGTGCGAGAAAATGGACACGGAATAGACCATGTCAAAAAAGCCGGTCTCGTAGTCAAGAGGCGGCGTAAACTTGCTCGTGTACGCGGCCACCCGCGCATAGTGCTTTCGGATAAAAGCGATCGCCGTGTCGTCAATGTCACAGGCAAAAAAGGAGGGAGACGAGTACTTTCGCGTGAAGTGGAGCAACTGGCGGCCAACACCGCATCCAAAGTCGAGCACTTTGACGTTCTGGTCCAGCCGCACTCCCTCCTGCTGCGCGCAAGCTGCGATCGGCAGGAAGCTGCGGACGCCACCCATGTAGTAGTCCGTGATGGTCTTGGAGCTGGTCTTCCGAAGGTTCGAGTTCGGCGGCACCGGAAAATCGATGACACCGGCTAGCCGCCCCAACGCCTCGACACAGTTCTGCACCTGGTTTAGGCCAACTTTCACCAGCTTCTTTGGGAGTCCGTAAGTCTCGATCATACTGTCTTAGCAGCGAAGTCAAGTCTGCCCTCGTCCAGCACCGGACAACCCGGCCAGGCGCCGGCCTCGCAGAGTGCTGCCGGTTCCGGCCTCTTGAGCCGGACCCTTGGCGGCCTGCGCATCGGCGACGTGCAATTTGGTGAAGAGCAGCCTGTATATTATGGGTCCGCTCAGGGCTCCGCTGCCCAGGAGGGCGACCATAAGCTCTCCCGAGTAAATATTCGGGGCGGCGCCTATCATAAAGGCCAGCAAAGGGATTCGCCAACCGCCCCTTCCGTACCTCTTCTCGCGCAAGTCTATCCAGGTCATTAATCCAAAGATGATGGTTGCTCCCTGAGCGACGCCTAAAAAGCCCAATTGCGCCCATCCATCCCCCACCAGGCCACAATTCATGTTGTAAGCATGGCCAGTTACGACTCCCGACACCATCTGGCACGTCGAGAGGTCGCTGGTGTACTTCTCGGTCCACGGGGCCAGCAGCGCGTGCATCGTCCTTGACCCGGACCAATTCTGGAATGGAATGACATCCGGAACGGCGTAAAAGTGAGCTAAGGTTGAGTCTGTCGGTATTTTCACCGAACGCTCCTCAAGTTCAGACCAGAGCTCATCGAGGCTCCCGGTCCCGTGGGTCGCGGAGTAAAGCACCATCAGCACGGACACCAGCATGACACCCATGACTGCAGACTTGAAGACAGTGCCGGCCGATACCCTGCCCTCCGAAGTCCGCAATATCACCCAAAGAACCAGTTGCGACAGCACGATCTGTATGAAGGGATACTTGTTCAATCCAAGTATGGCGGAGAAAATTGACAGCGCAGAACCGGACAGCCACATTGCGGAATAGGCCCGCCGCCGTGGCGGGTCCTGCGTCGTGAGAGCGGCGTACAGGCAAGCCAATGCGGCCAACGGCAACGCGGTGTCCACTATCAGCGCATATAACAGACTGAACCACTGTGGCCAGCCGGCGTCTGATATGGCGTTCCGCACGGCGTAGTAATCGTCTGCGTTGCCGAACGAAGAGAAGACCAGCATAATCCCGTAAGACAACCGCATCCTTCCACCCGCGGTAAGGAAAAAGGCTGAGATCACGGCCGCCCCTGCCAGAAGGAACCATTTGATTCTATAGCCGGCAAACTCGTACTTCGCCCCACTCCCGATCGGCGCCTGGCGCTTGCTGACAGAGCCCCCCACCAGAAGACATAACAGTCCGATGGAAGAGGCGATCAGGGCAGAAAGCCGCGCGTTCGACTGTATCTCGCGGCTAAGAGGCATCATGCCGACCACCAAGCCGAGGCCGGTATCGTCCGTGCAGAGGGCAAAACCCACCCCGTGCAGCACCACAAACAGGAAAACCATCCAGGGCAATATCCCAAGGTAGCGCTGGCGGTGGAGCGCCCAGCCCGAGGCCATGGCAGCCAGGCACATACTCGCAACAAACACTGATACCGATATGTAAGGCATCCCTCCCCCGTTATTTTGACTTCCAGTTTATGTAACCGAACCTGGCTCTGTTAAAGAGCACTTGGCGGGCTTGCCGCAGCAGCCAGAACTTCATGTCTGAGAGACCGGATACGGGCACGGGAATTCCGTTTCCAGCCAGCTTCGCGTACTGCGTTTTCAGGCTATTGAGGTACTCCGCATATAAATCCTTTGCCCTCTTGATGTTGTACCCCTGGCAAAGCCGAATAAAATGCGGGCTAACAATCCGGAGCTGGTGGTAGTGATACATAACCGGGAAGTAGGGCTTGCCCGCTGCCCGCATGTAGTAATCGACGTTCCAAGGCGCCAGCGTCTGTTCCCGCGCATGCAAGACGTGGACCGAATCTGGGTACTGGGCCGGCCAGTCATCGAGATATTGTTGGTCTCCGAACTTCCTGGTTACATCTGATTTGTTGACGGAGCAGTTGGCGAGGCAGTTGGCCGCCCACTCGGCCCTAATCGCCGCCGACTCGCCACTTCTGCCGAGCGTGAGAAACTGAACACAGTGCTTTCCGAATTCGGCCTCCTTTCCCCGGCTCTCAGGAGGAAAGGCGTGCTCCGTAATCAGCACGCTTTTGCCACTCTCGTCCAGCTCCTTGAAGAATGCTGCCGGCGGGCGAAAAAAGAACACGTCCGCATCGAGATACGTAACTCGCCGGGCGTCTGCACAGCGCGAGAGCACCCAATCAAAGGTGAACGGCGAGAGCGTCCAGCAGTACTCGCCCCAACCCCGATTGGCTTTGGCCGCCTTGAGGTCCGCGGTTTCCACCTCGGATAGCGGCAGCAGGGAGGTGTTGCGAAGGGAGATGCGCCGAAGTTGTTCCTCCGCTTCCGAGTCCATGCACACGATCCACAGGTGGAAAGGCGCCGCGTGCTCCATCAAGGAAGCGTGCAAGGCCATCCCCAGCGGCAGAAACCTGTGGTCGAATAGCGTGACGTAATGCTCCGCATCCGCCTGGCACCGGTCGTTCATAAATTCAGAAAGTCGCCAGAGCCGCACATCTACACGCTGCCGAAGACGGAAGAACGCCGCCGTCCTGGGTCCAGAATCCGGCCGACTCTTCCGGCAACTCTCCGCAAAAGGTGGAGAATCAAGCCCTTAGTTGTGCCTTTAAGCCGCTTAGTAACGTAACTTTCCATCCTCTCGAAAATCGGTTCCTTGAAACGATGCCCGCCTTCTACTGCAAGCTCCAAAGCAAAACCTAACTGATTTTCAACAACGGCGAACACCCAGCCGAGCAAACATTCCCTGAGTCCAAATTCATTAACACCCTTCTCAAAGGTATGAATGAAAGTCATTTCACCCCAGCCCGGAGCGGCTCGCATGGCGTATTTGCTAAACGAGCATTTGTGAACCCTTTCCTTAAGAATATCGCTTCGTACGCGCGCCGAGCCCTTTATACTGAGATCGCTCATCCAGAATGGGCGACCCTCCATGTACTGCATCATCTGCCAAAGCTTATCCTCCCCCTCGTAGGCATCTATAATACCCGGCTCGAATTCGGCGACAATCACGGTATTCATAATACTATGGCCAAGGCTCTTGAACAGACGAAGATCCGTGCCTTGCGAGTCGGTCTTAAACCAGTCAACATGTTTGACACCCAGCTCCTCCAGCAATTGTGGAAGCGACACGGACTTCAACCTCGCAATTCGTTGAACTTTGAAAAGATCTTCAAACTCCCATTCCCGCAGCTTATCTTCCAGTGGCTTCAGAAGACTCGAGCAGTAAGGCGAACGGGTGAGGAAGAAATCCGCTTCGGCAACGGGAGAATCCGTCACAATGCGGTTATAAACATACAGTTTGCGATACCGGCTTGATTCCTTGACAATATATTTCATTCCGCGATCGTCGGCATCGAAAGCGATACAGATGGAGTACGGGGCAATGTCCTGCCACTCGGGCCGAAGCCCGCCAGACGCGCCGATGTCAATGAGAATGGGCGGCCGTTCCGTAAATTCGCGCCGGGATAGGATTTGTTTGATGAGATTCATAACCATGGTGCCAGTGATCAACCCAAATCAAGAGGTGGAGAAATCGTTCACGTTGTGGTCGCGAGGCGCGGACCTACACGCTCCGAGAGTCGGAGCGTTCGCTGCCCTCCGAGTGCTCCCGCGTTTTCCGGTACAAAAACCCTCGAAACTCGGCTGAATCGGCCGATGGACCGATGGCGGGGAATTCAGCCAGCAGCTCGTAGCTGCCTTGAAATGTGGCACAGAATTCTGGCCTGGCGAAAAAATGGCATGGGTAGGCGGCGGGATAAATAGCCGGATTCACCTTCTGCACCGTGATACGGGCGCATCCGTCCAGCGAAAAGCCGGTTCGGTCAATCAAGATGTAAGGAAATCCCTTTCGGATGGCGTTGCGTAGCTGCTCGTAGGGATTCGGCAAATACTGCAGCACGCTCGAGAATAGAATGATGTCCGGCTGTTCGGCCGCCGCAGATTCATCGATGGAGCTGTAGAACCGCAAAGCCTCGTCCTCGAAATGCTCCTTCCCGCAACGAACAAAATGTTCCTGCTCCACTACGCACCACTTGACCTGGCTCAGGCCCTGCAAGAAGCGGCGATTCTGGATGTAACTGGTGCCCAGGCTCCCACCGAAATCGACTACTCGCAGGACCCCGCCGTTCACGGCCGCCACATGCATCAGAGCGGCGAGGAGCGGCCAGGAATGCTCAACTTCCTGGTAGAGCACGGAATCTCGCTCGTAAGCCGCCGCGCCTGCCTTGACCTTCAAGGCAGCATCTCTGACTCGCGCCAGGATTGCGCCGTGGGCGTAGCCGGAGCACTGAGCCGCCGCCGCTTCCCACGACGGGTAGTCGCCGAGGCAGCCGTACTGCCGCCGGAACGCCCGGATCTGCCTCGCCAGCAGTGGAGGCAACAGTTCGCGCCCGATCGATTTAAGAGACATGATGGGCAGATCAGGAATTGATCTTCTCTCCGAGTATCTCCCCTAAGGCATGGCAGACAAGATCCTGGCTTTCCTCCGCAAGCGAAGGATACATCGGCAACGAGAAGATGGCTTTTGAAGCCGCCTCCGTGTTGGGCAGGTCCCCTTCCTTGCCCCCGAAAGCCGAGAAACCTCTCATTGTGTGGATCGGCCACGGATAGCTGATGTTCACCACGATGTCGCGTTCCTTCAGGCCCGCGATGATTTTGTCCCGGTCCGCGTGCCGCACCACATAGACATAAAAGACATGCTTGTTTCCGGGCCTGGTAACGGGCAAGGCCAGTGAAGTCGAGGCCAAAATGGAGTGATAACGCCCGGCCAGGCGCTGCCGGCGCGCTATGTACGCCTCCAGGCGTTTCAGCTTGCATGAGAGAATCGCGGCCTGCACCTCGTCGAGCCGGGAATTATAGCCCGGCTCTTCCGCATAATAGACGCCCTTCATGCCGTAGAACCTCAAGCTCCGGAGCCTGGCTTCGAGTCCAGGATCATCGGTCACGATCATCCCGCCATCGCCATAGGCCCCGAGCGGCTTGGTCGGATAGAACGAAAACACGCCCATATCGGACATAGACCCGGCCTTTCTGCCATCGAGAGCAGCTCCATGGGCCTGGGCACAATCTTCGATTACCCTTAATCCGCGCTGCGCCGCTATGCGGCCCAGCGCGTCCATATCCACGCATTGGCCGAACAAATGAACGGGGATGACGCACTTGGTCCGGGGGCCGATTGCCCTCTCCAGTTGCGACACATCCATCAGGTATGTTGTCGGGTCAATGTCGACGAAGCGTGGCGCTGCCCCGGCCTGCACGACTGCCGAAGCAGTAGGGACCGCGGTGTTCGCCACCGTGATGACCTCGTCTCCCGGACCGACGCCCAGCGCCTTGAGGGCCAAAAAGATGCCGTTCGTAGCGTTATCAACCCCGATGCCGAAGCGGACGCCGCAGTAAGCCGAGAAGGCCGCCTCGAACTCGAGGACCTTCTTGCCCAGGATGAGCGTCCCGGATTTGAACACTCCGTCCACCGCGCCGAGGATTTCCTCGCGCTCGGCCTCGTATTCCTCCAAATAGTCCCACACCTTGATGCTCATTGGATTGCTCAGGCGTAATGTTTCAAATTGAGACGATAAAAGGCGACCGAGCGCGCCAGGGCCTCGCGCAACGGAACCTTTGGCTCCCAGCCCAGCACCGACTTGATGAGCGTAAAATCGGTATAGTAGTCTCCAATGTCGATGATCTTGCGGTCCTTGGGGAACTCCTGGACGGTGAAATCCCCGCCGCCGTTGGCCTCGACCAGGAGCCTGGCGAGCTCCTTCAAGCTGACCACGCCGTCGCCCCCGAGGTTGAATATCCGGCCGTTCGCCGCATCGCTGGTCGCCGCCAGGATCAAGGCCTCCACCGCGTCGTCCACGTAAGTGAAATCCCGCAACTGCTCCCCTCCCCAAACCGCAAACGGTTTTCCTTCCACGAGGCAGCGAATCCAAATCCCGAGGAAGGTTTGGCGGGCGTCCTTGACGCGCATGCGAGGGCCGATGGTGTTCGTGAGCCGGAGGGCGCAAGCGCGAATGCCGTACACATTATTGTACAGAATGTGGTACCATTCGCCGGCCATCTTGTTGATGCCGTTGACGTCCACCGGGCGGAGCAGGTGCTTTTCATCGACCGGCAGGTAATCCGGCTTGCCATAAACCTGGCGCGTGCTGGCGAAGACGACTTTGATTTCGGGATTATGCCTCCGGCAAGCCTCCAGGATCGAAAGCTGGGCGCGGCAGTTGATCTCGAGATCGGAAACCGGGTCCCGCATCGAGTCCATGTGGCTCGTCTGTCCCGCAAGGTTGAACAGATATTCCCGGCCTTGGACCAGGTAGCGCATGCTGTGTTCATCCCGCACGTCGGAGATGTTCACCCGGACGCGGTCCTTGATGCCGGCGATATTGAACCAGTTGCCCCCGAACTCGGGGATCATGCTGTCAACCAGGAGCACGTCCGCGCCGGTTTCAACCAGGCGCAACGCCAGGTTCGAGCCGATAAAACCAAGACCTCCGGTGATGAGGACCCGTTTGTTCTTTAACTGATCGCCTGTGAGCGGCATTGGACCTCCGTAACCGTCAGCATGAAGGGATGAGCCGCCGCAGCCGGTTGCGGGCCGGAGCAAGGACTTCAGCCGGCAGTTTCATCAGACGCCATTCGGAGAGCAGCATCGCGACCGCAACCAGCGGGGGGACCACGATCAGGGAGACAGCCAAACCGAGGACTTTGCCCGCGGAGGCAATCGCCAACTGGTGGACCAACAGGCCCAGGCAAACCGCCATGAGAGTGGATGCCTGCGGGCCAAACAGGAGGATGAGGCAGTCTCTAAGGGGCAGAAAAGGCCGAAAATGGGTGCGCAAAACCCACCAGAGGAACGGCGGGCGCGTCAGGACCAGGCCCAGGAGCGCGCCCCAGGCGGCCCCGGACAGACCGAAGCGGCGAATGAAAACAAAAGAACTCATGGCGGTGATGATGCTGGTGGCAACCGACATTTGAAAAATCAGGCGAGTCAGCCCGTGGCCCAGCATGTACTGACAAAGCAAGGCGGACGGAAGCCCAACCAAGGCCGCAACCAAAAGGATTTGCAGCACGGGGGCCGCCCGGGAACCCACATCGTGGCCCACCCACAGGGGAAGCAGGCTCGGAGCGTAGATAAAGGCCATCCCGTAGATCCAGCCGGCAGCCATGGCAAAGTTCCAGCCGAGGCGCAGGATCATTTTTTCGGCGGCGCCTGGCGAACAGGAAAGCGCGCTCGTGGCGGGGAAAAGCGAATTCAAGGCGCTCCAGACCGCGCCGACCAGGCGCCCCTGGGCGCTGGAAGCGACGCCATAGATGCCGACCAGGCTGGCGCTAGTGAGGCTGCCCAGCAGGAACACGTCCGCCTGGTTGGCCCAGATGCCCAGGAACTGGTCCAGGGCCTGCCAGCCGCTGAACCGGTAACAGAGCCGCCAGCTTGGGCCGTCCCAGCGCGGCAGCGGCTTCAGGCCGGGCAGCGCTCGACGGGCCAGCCAGAACCACAACAGGATAAACAAGACCGCCAGCGAGAGATTGAACACGAGCAGGCTGCTCAAGTGGGGGCTGAAAGCCAGGAGGACGCACCCGCCGCCGTAGAGCACGACCAGCCGGAAAACCGAGCCTAGCGCCAGGGTCCGGTAATCCTGCAGAGCCGTAATCACGGCCTGGAAGGTGGCGCTTAGTTGGTTGCAGCACCAAACGGCCCCCGTAAGCCGAAGCGCAAAAACCGCTTCGCCAACCAAACCGGGGGCGATCTTGAAAACCCGCGTCGCTGCGTACTGCGCCCCGGCCACCAGCGCCAAAAAGCCCAAAAGCCCCAGGGACAGGTTCAAAAAATACGTCATGCCGACAACGCTCACGGTGCGCCGTGTGTCTCCCACCGCATGAAACTCGGCCACGTACTTTGTCGTCGCCTGGGCCATCCCCGCATTGAGGACCCCAAGCGGCGTGGTCACAGCCAACAGAATCGTGAACACGCCGAATTGTTCAAGCCCAAGAAAACGAATGTAAAACGGCGTGGCCAGGAGCACCACCAGCATCCCGGTGCCGTAGGCGAGCAGGTTCCACGACGAGTTCTTGAAAATGCTGGGGCGGCTCACAGAAACCTCAAAGGCTGCCAACCAACTCTTGGAAACGAGTCCACTGCTGGTGCTTTGAATAGAGCGACGCCACCATCAGGGCGGCCTTCCTGCCAATGGCTCGGGCGCCTTCCGGTTCGGCGAGCAACCGCTCGGCCTTCCCGGCCGCGTCCTCCGCGCTCGTGTAGGCTATAAAGTGCTCCCCCGCCACCATGCCTTCCGGATACTCGCCCTCGTCACTCAGCATGCAGGCCCCGCAACCCATCGCCTCCCAGCAGCGCATGTTGCGCTTGTAACGGCCGGCCCCGCCCCAGGCCCCATTTAAAGCTATCTTGCTTCGGCTGAGCAATTCATAAAGCCTCAAACCGAATACCGGAGGAACGGCCAGTTTCCTGAGCTCCTTGGGGAGATAGGGAATGAAGCTCGGGATGCGTCGCAACCCGCGTATGTTGAGCAAAGGCCGAAACCGAGGGTGCAAAAGCGCGAGCACCACTGAATAACGGTCTGACAGGGATGCCATGGCCCGCACCAATTCATTCCGGCGGTGGTGCAAGCCAGAGTAGGTTCCCACGAAACAGACGTCGATGGGACGGTTATCCCTGGAGGCATAAGGCTCCATTGCCGGGTCATGCGAAGGATAAAACTCGGCGGCGTTCAGCCCATTGTTCCTCCACAAGCCAATGTAAGGGGGATGGCTGGTCAGGAGAAGGTCGAAGGCGCTGAGGTCCTCGTTGCCCAAAGGAGCGGCGTGCCAGCAAACCCGGCGCTTGACCCCTCCAGGCAGCCGCCGCGCAAAATCACGGCCCCAGAAAGAAATGTCCGAGGCATAGAGCACCTCGGCCCGATGCTCCTCGATCTGGCTCAGCAGGATCTCGTCGAGGTCCTGGCTCTTCAGGCCATTCTCCCTGGCCCACTTGAGTTGGGAAACGGCGTCATTGCGGACCGCCCATCGCGCCGACGGGTCGTGCTGCTGCACCGGCTCGAGCAAGTGGCTGCCGTCGAATCGATCCATCAACAACCGGTCGCGCAGTTCGGCGTAGGAAAGCCCTCGATGGTCCGGGTTCCGGCCGTAGAAATCATCGAGGTAGCGGCCGTAAAAACCCGAGACCTGGAAAAGACGCATGTTTTTGGCAGTTAACCGGGCAGCGGCCCCCACAACGGTCTTCGGCCTGGTCCACCCTTCCAGCGGCATTCAATCCTCGGCCCAAGGCGTGTCGAGCAGCGCCTGAACCAAAGGGCCTGTCTCGCTCCATGACTTAAAACGGACGGCCCGGTCGTCGATGATAATGTCCCCATGAGGCTTTCCCATATCCAGGTGGTGGTACTTGAACCCAAATCCCCTCAGTTGCTCATGGGTCTGCTGCATGTACTTGAAATTCCTCGAAGTAAAAAAGACGATCTGATGTCCATTTTCGTAGAGCTTGTTAATAAACTCGACCGCGCCTGGAATCGGTTGGCACTTGGCATATTCGCCGGGTTTTTGTTGCGTTAGCGCAGTTCCGTCGATGTCAATCAAGAACCTCATATTCCTCCTTCCCGTTCACCTTGCGCAGAAATTGGGAACTCCAATACCGATTCATGATGATTCCCGGTCGAATTTCGATGTCAGGCAGCGGCCAATTCATCAGGAGACGAACGACTATCTCCGGAATATTGAGGCCCGCAGCCACGGCCAGCGGTAACCCCCCGGACGCAAACCGAGGGTTGACTTCGATAAACTTCAACTGGCCGGTCAAGGTCCGCTTGCACTGCACGTTCGAGGCGCCTGGCAAGGCAAGCGCCTCGACAATCTCCTTGGTCGTCTTGACGATCTCGGCGTCCTGCACCGTAGTCCCCCGGCTTGAAAGGCCTCCGTAGATGCGGTTGCGCAGCCGGGGAGACGCGGCTATCATCCGCCCGGAAAGATCCGCCACGACATCGACGGTATATTCCTCCCCGTCGACGTATTCCTGGACGATTTGCCCCTTAGTAAGGTGCTGCTGGAGTTCACTCCTGGAGCTCACCAAATGCGTGCCCTTCGAGCCTGACCCCTGCCGCTGTTTCATGAATAAGGGAAAGGCGGCCTCAGGGGCTTGGAGGACTTCCTCGGAGGTCCGGGTCCAAGGGCATGCGATTCTCTTCCGATTGAAAAACTCAATCGTGCGAAGCTTGTCATCGCAGATCGAAAGGCTTTCCTCGGACGCAACGCAGAGCCTTATCCCGCGTTTGCGGAAATCGTCGGCGTGCCGTGAGAAAACCGGGAGCTCCGCCGAATAGATCGGCATGATGATGTCAACGCGATTCTCGAGGCAGATTTTCAGCACCTCCCCGATGAAGTTTGGATCCTTCGCCAGCGGCAGCACATGGCCCCGCTCCGCCATGAATAAGCCGCTCGCCAGTGGATCGCTATCGGCCGCGATGATACGGACGCTCAGGCCGCTGTGCCTTAGCGCATCCATCACATTCAGCGCATTGATCGCGCCGGCGCAGGTAACAAGGACCGTTACTGGGGATCGTTCCATAAGCCTGGCAAAACCTCCCGAGACCTCAAAAAACAGAGTGTCCGGTTCGGTGGCGTCACCCTGGTTTACACCAGGTGGGCAGGTTCGGAACCAAGGGCGCTGGGGCCTGGCAGGCGCTGCGCAGAGGAGACTGCCGGACGCATGCCTTGGTGCAGGCAACGCGTGGCCTGCTCGAGAATACGCACCACGTTCAGTCCGTTCCTTCCGTCAGACCGGGGGCTGGTTCGATTGGCAATGCACTCCAGGAAGTGCCGGCATTCTGCGAGCAAGGGCGGGGTTGCTTCGAAGCTCACGTCAAACGAGCCATTATCCAGATTCGAGAGATCTCTTTTTATCCCTTTCCGGTGCACGGTGATCTTGCCCGCCACCTCATCCACCTTCAACCAACTCTGGTCCCCAAGCACCACGTAATGCCGCTCGTTGTCAGGCCAGTACCACGAGGAATGGATGTGGGCGCTGACTCCGTCTCCAAAATCCAGATGCAGATGCGTGTCATCCTCGATCGATGGCTGGACGAATGACCTCCCGATGGCCTGCATCGCCACCGGGGCTTCCTTTTCAAGCAGGAACAGCACGGCTGCGATGTCGTGACAGGCGAATGACCACATCACATTCTCGTGCGCGCGAACTTTCCCCTGCTTGGCCCGCTTGACTGCAATATGCTGAATCCTGCCAATTTCCCCCGCGTCCACGAGCTCCTTCACCTTGCGCATTATGGGAGCATGCAGCAGAATATGGCCAACCATAAGAATGCGCCCCAGCTTGGCGGCGCTGGTGACGAGGTCCTCCGCCTCGGAGGCGCTCACGGTCATGGGCTTCTCGACGAATACGTCTTTTCCCGCAGCGAGAGCCCTTTGGGCGAGCGCGGCGTGAGTCTGCGCAGGTGTGGCCAAAGCCACCGCCTGAATGTCTTTCCGGGAAAAGACGGTGTCGATGCTGTCGGCCGCCTCTGTCTGCGGGGCAATCTTGCTTGCCGCTCGAAGGGCATCCGGAACGGTGTCACACACCAGCCCGAGAACATCCAGTGCCAGGAAATTCCGAACGAGGTTTTGGCCCCAAGCCCCACATCCAACCACCGCCACCCTGGGCTTGGACACCAGCGTTGAATTCATATCGTTGTTAGATTCTTTGTTTGAGGCGCAGTGGCTGGTCCGGAAAGCAATCTTTCTTCCCGCCGTTGGCGGTTGCGGCAGCGCCGGTCCAGGGCCTGCTCGAAACTGACCAGTTGCCGGAGCAGCGCGTTGTAGTGTGAAAAGGCGTCGCCCCCGGCTTGACGGAGCATCCGATAGAGTTGGAGTTCCGCCTCCGCCGGCAGGGCGGACGGCTCTTGGCGGACCAGACCGGCCCGGCGCATCCGGGGCAGGCCGATGGCCACCAGGCAGGCCGGGATGGTGCATCGGTCGGCTTGCATGTCCACCAGGCCTTGGCGGACGAGTTCTTCCCCGGGCAGTCCGGTCAGCAGGTCATTCGGGGGCATAAGCGGGCAGTGGGCGGCGCCCAATGGGTCATGCGACGGATTTGTAGAAATCCATGACGGCGGCGCGAAACGAGGCGGGGTCGATCGCCGGGTAGCGGATGAGGTCAGGCTCGATGGAGTCGAACATTTCCAGCAACCGGTCGCGGCGGATCAAATCGGCGCGCAGCAGGCAACGGGCGTCCTCCAAATCACGGGTGTGCCCGCGCTGGAGCTTGGACAGGGCCTGCCCGTATGGGTCGTAATGGTAAAACTCCAAGGGGCCGTGCCTGGCGATGAAGAGGCTGCGCTCGCGCCAACCGGGGATGGCCGGGATGAAGTGGTCCGGACTGGCCAGTTCAACGTTGATGTCGAGCTCCTCTTTGAGGAGAGCCAAGGCTTCAAAGAGGCCGGGCGGCTCCGGGTCGGGCTTGAGGTCGATGTCAATGGTCATGGGGCGCCAGCCGTGCAGGACGGCGGTGGCCCCGCCGGTCAGGTAAATGCGCCCTGGTCCCCGCACACGCCGCCCCAGCCCGGCCATGAACGCGTGGAGCTTGGCCTTGTCAGTTTCGGAACGCATCAACGGAGGGCTGATTCAGGATTTATGTTGGCGGCCATCGCAGGCCGGCGGGCAGCGCCGCCTGGAGCGAGCTGCGACGGCAGAGGGCGGCCGCGGCGTGGAAGGCGGCTATGCCTAAAACGGCCCCGCAGGCGTCGATCAAGACGTCCGCCACACAACCGACCCGGGTGGGAACAAACAACTGGTGGAATTCATCGCTGCCGGCGTAAAGAAGGGCCAAGGCCAGAACCACTCCCGCCTTCGGCCGCAGGCGGGGACGGGGCGCGAGCGCCCAACAAAGCAGGGCGGCCAATATCGCGTATTCGACCACGTGCGCGCCCTTGCGGGCGCACAAAATGGCAGTCGCGAAGGCATCGGGTGATGGGCCGTGAAGCAGCCACCGCACGACCGGCCCAATGATGCGGGCGCACTCCTCAGCGGACAGCCGGCAGGCGGAGCCGGCGAAGATGAGCGCCATCCAGAACAGGACAGGAAACCAACGTTTAAAAGGAGAAAGCAAAAAGTAGAAAGGAGAAAGCGAGAAAGCAGAAATTTAGAAACCGGAAATTAGCAAATCAAAGGAGGAGAGTGGGAAATGCAAAGCTGAAATGGATTTCTGCTTTCTACTTTCTGCTTTCTGCTTTCTGTTTTCACGCTCTACCTTTGGTGCGGTTAATCATGGTCGTGAATATCGCTATCAGTTCGGAAGATTCGGTTTCAAGGGGCTTTGTAAGGGCCGGATCCGCCCCGCATTCCTCACGGAGAAGCTCGAGCCAGAGCGCGGATTCGTCGGCTTCCTGTAGAGCGCCGCCGAGTTTCGAGACAAACTCGTCGTCGGACCGGGCGCGGCAGGCTTCGCGGACATGGGCAGCGACGGATGTACCCGAGCGCAGTAGCTGCTTTCCAAGCACTCTGACTTCTTCTCTCTGTTTTGGGAGTTTGACAAAAAGCCGAATTGTCGATGCAGCGTAACGCTTGGCGCGGCCTCGGAATCCCTCTGGCAATCTCCCGCCCATTTCTACTTTCTGCTTTCCCGATTTCTGCTTTCTGCTTTCCCGATTTCTGCTTTCTCTGGTCCATTTTCCCAGGCGCGTCCGGATCCAGCGGGGACCACAGCGGCAGCCAACGACTGCATGACTCGGTCCTGGTCCGGTTCGCTCAGGAACGGATGCATCGGCAGGCTCAGGACCCGCCGGGACGCTTGTTCTGAAACTGGGAAGTCACCCCATTTGTAGCCGCAGGCGGAGAAGACCGGTTGCTCATGGAGGCACTTGGGATAATAGACGGCGGTCGGTATGCCTTGCTGCTTCAGTTTGGCGGCCACCGCATCACGTTCGGGAACGGAAATGGTGTATTGGGCATAGACGTGCGTATTGCCAGGCATCACTCCCGGCGCGTGGCACTCGGGCGGGAGCAATTCGGTGTAGCGCTGGCCGATGCGGGCGCGCTCCCGCACTTCCCAGTCGAAATGGGGCAGTTTGGCCAGCAGCACGGCTGCCTGGAGGGTGTCGAACCGGCCGTTCATGCCCAGAAAGGGGTGGTGGTGGCGTTTGAGGCCGCCGTGCGTTCGGATCGCGCGCATCTTCTCGGCCAGGGCCTCGTCGTTGGTGAAGAGCGCCCCGCCGTCGCCGTAACCGCCCAGGGGTTTGGCCGGGAAGAAGCTCGTGCTGCCGATGAGGGTCACACCGCAACTGCGCCGGCCGCGCTGGGTGGCGCCAAAGCTCTGAGCCCCGTCTTCGATCACCGCCAGGCCGCGCTGAGCGGCGATGGCGTTGATGCGGTCGTAGTCGGGCATTTGTCCGAAGAGGCTGACCGGCATGATCGCCTTGGTCCGCGGCGTGATCGCCTTATCGAGCAGATCCGCATTCAGGTTGTAGCTCCCGGCTTCGATATCCACGAACACGGGCCTGGCCCCTACCAACCCAATCACTTCGGCAGAGCTGATCCAGGTGAAGGGCACGGTAATCACCTCGTCCCCGGGGCCGATTCCCAAAGCTCGCAAGGCGATTTCGAGGCTGGCTGTGCCGCTGGCCACCGTGATGCAGTGTTTCACCCCGGCGTATTTGGCCAAAGCCAGTTCCAACTCGGCGACTTCCGGCCCCAGGATGAATTGCCCGTGGCTCAGGACGGCGCGCATCCGGTCGTCGATTTCGGACTGGTAGGTCTTGTATTGTGCCTGTAGATCGATGAACCGCATAAGCGGCCTCTTGGGCCAAAGGTCAGCCGGCGCCGGGCAAGGCTTCGCCCCCGTCAGTTCGCACGATTTCGGTCGCGGACCAACGCGCCAAATTACATAGCACAATCATTGCCGCCGGTTAACCGGTCTTTTCCAACAATGCGCTGAAAGGCACTGCCGGTTTTCTCCTCGGTCGTCTTAGACCAGTGGCCAACAGCGTGGCGCATATTCTATCGCTACGGCCTGGGACACTGTGTCCGCTCAACCGCTTCGGGGGGATGCAAATCCCTGCCCCTCTGGAAGCCAGCTACCGGCTGGCGTTTGCGCGCTCGTTTGAGTCGACAATCTTTGTCCCTGCAGGACAAACTATCTATACCAAGGGCGTTTGCTCGCTGCAAGATCAATCTTTTGGATCCTGGTGCGGCCGCTCTTCAAGGCGACAGGCTATGTCACGGGGCTGAGTCCTCAGAGGGATTCTCCCACTCGGGATAGACCTCAGGCTTGAGTTGGCCGCGGCGGATTAACTCCTGGAGGTCGCGAATGATAGTGCGCCGGGCGACGGCGAATTGGCGGGCCAGGGCGGAGATGTTGGGGCGTTCCCGCGATTGGCCGATGATTTCCAGGATGTGGTTCTGGCGGCTGAGGCGATCCGTGGAGCGGCTGAGCAACTCCTGCGCATCGATGCGGTGGGACCGCTCCAGGGCCTCGAACTGGCGCACCACCTCTTGCTCCCCGCACTCCTTGAGGGCGACCGCGACGGTGCGCCTGAGGGTGTGGATGTCCACCGGTTTGGGCAGGCAGTAGTGGGCGCGGCGCGGTCCCTGCAGTGCCGCCAATTGCTCTTGAACCTCCAGCGCGCCGGACACCACAATGATCGGCACGTACGGAAGGACCTCCTTGAACTCGGGAAGAAAACTCAAGCCCAGCTCCCCTTCGGACAGGACATGGTCCAGAATCAAGAGGTCGGGCCGCTGCCGCGGGATTTTGGTGAAGGCCTCCGTGCCGTTAGCGGCACGCACCAGGTTGTACTTGGCGAGGGCCTCTTCATAGATCTCGTACTGGAGATCGTCGTCTTCGATGATGAGGATGGTGGGAGGCGTCATAGGTCAATTCAAATGGGCGTTGAATGGGGCACTGCCAGGATGAGGGTGAAGGTGCTGCCTTGCTCGAGGGCGGATTCCACCGTGAGGCCGGCTCCCATTTTGCTGGCCAGTTGATAGACCATCGAGAGGCCCAGGCCGGTCCCCCGGCGGGTCGAAAAGGCCTTGGTGGTAAAGAACGGCTCAAAGATGCGGGGCAGGTTGGCCGCCGCAATCCCGCACCCAAAATCGCGGACGGCAATCGTGACATAAGTCTCCGCCTTGGCGGGTGCCAGCACCGGGTCCGCCGCCAGTTTGTCCACCAACCCCGTCGCCAGGATGATCCGTTTGCGCCCGGTCGTGGACTCGGCGGCGTTGAAGATGAAGTTGAGCAGCATTTGCTGGATGAAATCCTTGGAGGCGGCCAGGCTGGGCAGGCTGGGCGCCGGGTCGAAAGTGACCTGAACATCGCGCAGGAACCGGTCGCCCAGGAGCTTGATCGTGTCCTCCACGACGGCATTGATGTCGCATTGGGCGGACTCCGGGCCGGAGTCGCGGCTGAAGCCGAGCATGGCCTTGACGATGCCGGCGCCTTGCTCGACAACGGTCTTGATGCGGTCAACGCGCGTGCGCACTTTCTGGGCATTTTCCAGATTATCCTCGATAATCTGGGCGGAGCCCTGGATGATGGAAAGGATGTTGTTGAAATCGTGGGCGATGCCCGCGGCCAGGGTGCCCAGCGCCGTCATCTTCTGGCTATGCAGCAATTCGCGATGGGCAATTTCCAGTTCGCGAGTCCGTTCGGCCACCTTTTGCTCCACCTCGGCATAGCTGTGGACCAGGCGCTGGTGGCGGTTGAAAGCCAGACCCGCGAAGAAAAGCGCCCCGGCCAACCCGGCCAGGGCGATGAGCACCAGCCGCGTTTCCTTGTACCAGGGCAGAATGACCTCGAAGTCGTAGCCGGCCGCCTTGGCCTCGATGTTGCCGTTGCGATCCATCGCGCGCACGCTCAGGTGATGCCTGCCCGAAGGCTGATCCGGGAACGACACGCCGTTGGCCTCGCCAGAAAAACGGGTCCATTCGTTGGTGTCCAGTTGATAGGAAAAAAGCAGCCGGGAGGGCAGGGTGTAGTTCCACTTGTCCTGGCTCGTGTTGAAAGACAGGGCAATCGTCCCGCCTTCCTGGACTTTCCTGCCGGTTTCGGTCAATTCCCGGATGCGTGTCAGCGGCGGATCACGGTCCGCCTCGGAGTCGTAAAGGCTCAAACCGCGCCCGGTCCCCGCCCAGAGCCGGCCGCCAGGGTCCTCGAAGACCTCGCGGACATCGGCGCTGGGCAGGCCCTCCTCAGTTCCGTTTTCGACCCAGGCATTGTGGGCGGGCATGTAGCGGTACATGCCACTGCTGGCAGCGACCCAGACGCTGCCGTCGCGCGTGCGGACCATGCCGTTGACGGACTCCAGCCCGCCGCGGACCACCGGCCAATCGCGGCCATCGAACTCCCAAATCCGGTCCTCGGTGGCGCACCACACCTTGCCATCGCCGACTTCGGCAAAGCCCAGGGCAGCCTTGGGCGTGCTCTGGTCGTTCGATGAGAACACGCGCCACTTCTTATCGTGGAACCAGGCAGTGCCCTGTTCCCCGCTGAGCCAGACGTCGCCGTTTTGCGCTGCGAAGAGCACCGTTAACTCGCCGCCGAAGATCTCCTGGGAGGGCGCATCGGAAAAGGGCTTGAAATTGGACCCGTCGGTCGAAATCTCCAGGTGATAGGACTGGTTGGTGCCGGCCGGCACGGAGGTCTGCACGCACACGGCGCCGTCCCTGAGCATCCCCAATATTGTGCAGCGCGCCCCGCTCTCCTTCGCCGGGAGGAAGCTGAAGCCCGTAGCCGGCTCGAACCTGGCCAACCGCCCCCCGGCGTTGATCAAGAGCGTCCCGTTCTTGAGCGGAACCAGGGCGCGGGCGGCCTGGAGCCTGCGCCCGTTGCCGCCGGGGAACGGGAACTCCTCATGATGGTCGGCATGGATTGAATGCAACAGGCTGCCGGAGATGAACCAGAACCGTCCATCGTTGTCCATCGTCAGGCAGCGGATCGGCGAGTTAATCCTTTGCGCCCCGGCGGGAGTGCGCCAGGCCAGCGCGGCGTATCGAAACAGGCCGTCGGAAGTCGCCAGCCAAAAGCCGCCGCCCGGTTCGACCGCCAGATCGTTGTAAGCGCGAGCCGTGATATCTTCGTACTCCGTCATTTCAGTCCCCCCCGCCTGGTACTGGAACAGAGTATTGGGATTGGCCGCCCAGCAGGTGCCATCGGGGCCGCGCCAGGCGAAGCGGAGTTTCTCGGCGATGGCGGTGTCGGGAGCCCATTGCTGGCCATCGAAATGAACGATCAGTTTCTGGTGCGTCTGCGCGGACTCGGCGATGGCGGTGATATTCCCGTTTTTGTCCTCATGCGCCTCCCGGAGATCTGCAATCTGCTGCGGCGCTGAAAAGGGATATTCGCGCCATTCGCCTTGAGCTTTGAGGTTTCGCGTGGGGCCCGGCACCTTGGCCAACCCGCGCGCCCCGGCGACCCATAACCCGCCCTCGCCACCATCGCCGCGGGCGGGGCACAAGCCGGTGAAGCTTCCCAATCGGGTCTGCCGGGCCAGGCCCAGCACCCGCGTGCGAGAATGATTGGGGTCGGTGCAGTCGAATTCCACCAGGCGATCCGGCAGCAGAAACAACACCAGGCCTTGGCGCACCGGGTAGAGCGGCACCGGGTCCGGTGGACGGAAGGGACCGGCCCTGGATTCGGCGAGGATCTCCGGCACCACGTGCAACGACCAGGCGCCGCTCTTGAAATCAAGCAACCCTTCCGGCACGACGGTCCAAAGCTGGCCGGCGGGACTCTCATAAACACGGTTTTTGAGCGGGTTGGGCGCCGGAATGCGCTTCACACTGTAGCCATCCAGTTCGGTAATGTCGGAAATGCCGGGATGGGTGACCAGCACTTTGCCGCGAGGGGCAATCGTCACCGAACTGCAAACCGGGCTGGGCAACCCGTTAACCGCTTTGTAGCCCCTCCAGTTCGGCGCCTTCTGGCCCCAACTCGTTCCTGCCGCCCCCAAGAGCAGCGCGCCAAGGAGATATGAGAGGCCTTTGGCCATCGTTCGATTGATCCGGTCCCACCGATTATCCAATACCCGGAGCGGGCGCGCAACCAAAAGTGAATTTCTCCTTTTCAACGGCCGTCCAGCCTCGCTAATTTTCTCCCGGTTACTGCACCATTCGATAACCGTATGAAATCGCCAACTCCTCTGGTTCTCGCAGCCTCGGCCCTTTTGTTTTCCGCCACGGTCTCGCCCGGCGAAATCAAAATCGTCATCGACCACAATCCCAACGGAGAGGCGGGTGCCGGCTTCAAGTTCAAAAGGGTCCCGCCGCCCGCGAAAAACGACGCGGCGGCCAAGGCCAAATTCAGCATCGTCGAGGGCGAGCGGGACGGCAACGGGGCGGAACTCGAGGCGCTGCACGACGGCAAGCTCCCGACGGAAGAGGATGATCCAGGGGAGAATTTCTTTTTCAATGCCGGCACGGAAGGCGGGCGGCTGCAGGTGGACCTGGGCAGCGCAATCGATGTCATCGACCGGGACGCCAGGCCGGAAACCGTTGAATCGGCCGCCGACGCCCAGTTCAATACCCTGACCGACGCCGAAAAGGCGGCCGGTTGGAAACTGCTTTTCAATGGCCGGGACTTCAGCGGCTGGCACAACTTCAAACGCGCGGGCGTCCGCCCAGGCTGGCAGGTCAAAGAGGGCGCCCTGGTCTGCGCCGATCCCCACAGCGCCGGGGACATTGTCACCGCCGACAAGTTCCGACGGTTCGAACTCCAGCTCGACTACAACATCTCCCATGCCGGCAACAGCGGCATCATGTACCGCGTCACCGACGAAGGCAACGCCGTGTGGGCCACCGGCCCCGAATTCCAACTGGAAGACAACCAGGCCGCCGCCGACCCTGTCCGTTGCGGCTGGCTCTATGCCCTCTATCAGCCCCCGGATGACCCCAAGACCGGCAAACCGCTCGACGCCACCAAACCGGTCGGTGAGTGGAACCATGTCCGCCTTCTCATCAGCCCGGAGAAATGCGAGCACGAAATCAATGGCGTGAATTACTTCGATTACGTCCTGGGGAGCGAGGACTTCAACAACCGCGTCGCCAAGAGCAAGTTCGCCCGGATGCCCCGCTTTGCAACGTCGGACACCGGTTACATCGCCCTCCAGGGCGACCACGGCGAGGTTTCCTTCCGGAATATTAAAATCCGGCCGCTCGCACCCCAGCAGTAGAGATTCTTCTCCTTATGAATGCATCGACGGAAGTCCCTCGGGCGGTTACGCCGGAGGTAACTGTTCAGGTGGGAGGGTGGGGCAGACCTCTGGTCTGCCGGTTAGCCGGGCCTCTGGCCCGGTGTTCCGACCGCACCAAGTTCACGGAGCCGGAGGCTCCGTGAACTGGCAGACCGGAG
>Ga0187853_10000780_pt1 | contig 31783 bp, 27 predicted proteins | sample June2016WEW_6_10_2_FD_132417 | JGI IMG/M metagenome (GOLD analysis project Ga0187853, IMG submission 132417) | Peatland microbial communities from SPRUCE experiment site at the Marcell Experimental Forest, Minnesota, USA - June2016WEW_6_100 | ecosystem: Environmental > Terrestrial > Soil >... | reverse complement strand
GCTCGGCTGACTCGGTAAATGTAGTGGTGGACAGGAGTAGTATACTTGCGCTTCGATTCGGGGAACTCATAAATGCTTTCGCCGATACAGACTCCGCCTACAGCTTCCTGCATCTTTATTGAAGCTATATTGCCTACATTGGGCGAAGCGTCGACAGCCAAACACTCTGTGTGAGTGAATAGATAATCCAGCAATCCGCGCTTGACCTCCACGCCGTATTTGTTTCCCCAGAATTCTGTTAGTAGCTTCACATCGGTTGTAGCAATACCCTCCGGGTCAGGCCAGTGCAATTTGCATTCACCAATAGCTTGACCCGTCGATTTTATTGAAACAATAAGTAGTTGCTGGAATTCGGATGTACCGCCCTCAGAAATCTGACATTTTATGTCTTCGCGAGTGATTGGCAGCCCATTGGGATAGCCTACATTTGACATGATTTGTGGGTCAGTCCATAACCGATAAAAGATCTCAACGTCTTCAACCGCCGCCAAGCGTACGGCAATGCGCTTTGTTTCAAACACGACCTCGTTATTCTGGGACATTATCCTTGCCATTTCTATAATCTCTTGTGCCGTTATCAACGAGATGCCCAATGAAAGCGTTACATATGAGGCGGGTTAGCAATACTACTTGATATTATGACATAATAATTTGCACATTGCACTGGTTTTCGCGGTGCGGTACCCTCGCCCTGTAGACTCTTAGGCCGAAAACTTCGGAGCCCGATAGAAGGTTTTCATGCTTGAAGGTGGAAAAATCAAAGCGTAACTGGTTTGCCAGTTTTAGCAGATTCCAACAGCGCCAGGATGGCGGCCGTGTCGAGGCGGCTATCGGCCAGGCTGGTGGCCGGCGCCTTGCCAAGCAATACGGCATCCGCAAAATCCTCCACTTCCGCCAGGTAGGGGTCCGGGCCTTTCACAACAATCGTGGAGGTTTTGCCTTCCCGGGTCAGGTAGAGGTTTTTCCTGGCCGTGGTATTAAACGGCTGAGGGATGTTCAAGGTACCCTCATCACCGACGATTTCCATGAATACATGCTCGGGGATTTTGAAGCTGCAATCCAATTGGAAGTAAATCTCCCCCGGGAAACGCAACTGGCCCGCAAAGACTTCATCGACGCCGCTCGGACTAGGGACCTGCCAGCCAAAGACTTCCAGGGGTTCCGTTCCAAGTATCGTGCGCGCAAAGCTCAAGGGGTAACAGCCGATATCCCACAGAGCGCCACCGCCCATGGCCGGATCCCAACGGATATCGTCTTGATTCGTCATGACAAAAGTGAACGAACCGTGTACCATTTTAATTCTGCCCAGCCTCCCGCTGCTCACAATCTCCTTAACCTTGCGCATATGCGGGTGGGCGCGGTAGGCAAAAGCCTCCGCAATGATCCTGCCGGCTTTCCCGGCTGCAACAGTCATGGCATCCACATCCGCCAGGCTGAGGGCAAGGGGTTTCTCGCACAGGACATGCTTGCCGGCTTCGACCGCCTTGATGCTCCATTGGGTGTGCAGGTGGTTGGGGAGCGGATTGTAAATCACATCGATTTCCGGGTCAGCCAGCAAGGCCGCGTAGGAGCCAAAGGCACGCTTGATCTTCTGGTCACGCGCATAGGCATCGGCTTTTACCTGGGAACGACTGGCAACTGCCTCCAGCTTGTTACGCTTCGATAACCGCAACGGCGGGATAAGCGCCTGGTTGATGCGGGCGGTGGAGAGTAGTCCCCAGCGGAGAGGTTGAGAGGTCATTTTGGGCGTCCCTTTCATTGCTCAGGAATATTCATCTTTTTACCACAGAGCGGGCAAGGTGCACAGAGTTTCTTGTTGCTGGTCAGATGTGCGAGGAATAAAAGTCACTTTTGTAAATTTTTTCGCGGAACGAATCGGTGGATTTTGATTGTTGATTTTTGATTGAGAATTGAAGATTGAAAAAGAAGTGAATCCTGCGGGCAGGGTTTTCGTTTCCGCGGAACGAAGGGAGGAACGAATAGATTGTCGGTTGAAGATTGTCGATTTGGGATTGGGGGTTGAAAAAAGAGCAGATCCGGTGGGCAGGGTATTCGATCCTCGGAACGACGGAGGAACGAATAGGAGGTGGAGCAAGGATAAGAAGCGCGGGGATGAACAAAAAGTGGGGATGGGCGGATGTATTCATATCTCTAAATTGCCTACCACAATTATAGAACTATTGTTCTGTTTTTACAAGGGTTGGATTCTTGGATATACCCCAATAGTATATAATGCGCCCATGAACGGACCAAACAAACCGCCCTCCCTTTTCAAGCGCAGCCTGGCCCTGTTTGGCTGGACACGTTCGAGCAGCGTTCTGCTGTGCGGATTCTTCCTGCTGTGCGGGCTGATCGTGTACGTGTGGTGGCCGCTGGCACAGGAGGCCATGGCAACCGTCAACTGGCAGGGGCCGTGGTGGCTGGAAATGGACTGGCTGCTGGTGGGAATTTTTGCCTTCATGAGCCTGACCATCATGGCACAGGCGAACCTGCGGCGGGATACATTGATCGTCTTCGTCGGGATTGTGGGCGGACTGGTCATCGAGGCGTGGGGTACCCAGACGAACCTATGGCATTATTACACAGCCGAGCGTCCACCCTTGTGGATCATCCCGGCCTGGCCGATCGCGAGTTTGTCGATAGACCGGATAACGAGAGGGATGAACTGGGGAGTGAAAAGATTTCTAAACACGAAGGACACAAAGGTTCACGAAGGAAGAACCTTAGATTCTTTAGGAACCTCAGGAACCTTAATATTCAAAATCTTTTATTGGCTTATCTTCATTACTTTCTTCGCCTTGATGCTGTATTTCGTGGCGCCGACATTCGGGAAATCCTTTACGATCATGGCGCTGCTGCTGGTGGCGCTGCTGACACTGACGCCGACGAATACCCGTTATGCCGTGCTGACCTTCCTGGCCGGGGCGGGGCTGGGCTACTTCCTGGAGTTGTGGGGCACGACGCGGCAGTGCTGGACCTATTACACGGCCCAGACCCCGCCATTCTTCGCAGTGGTGGCGCACGGCATGGCAGCGGTGGCGTTCTGGAGGGTGGGACTGATGGTGAAATGGGCCTGGGGTAAGCTGGCCGGGCCGGTGCTCAAGAGGTTGAGAAAGGCACCCAATCTGGAATTAGGTGGATAATGGCAGGTGGAATGCAATGGACTGCCTGATAACAAGGTGGAATTCAAGTATCGTTGTTGCAGGAAGGTTCGATTGGGTATGAACCTGGCCGATATAGCAAATATCAGACTGATCAACCAACATATCGTGCAATCTAGGTTCAAGGCTGTAAAAGAACTGGTTGGGTGGATGGGCGCGCTGCAGGCACAGGATTATGGCATGGCAAAATGGGCCATCGGCCTGCGACTCACAGGCGCTACCGACCAATTAATAGAGACTGCCATAAACAACGGGGAGATCATCCGGACCCATTTATTACGACCGACCTGGCATTTTGTTTCCGCCGATGACATTTATTGGATGCTGGTGTTGCGGGCGGCTCCGATCAAAGCTTCGTTAAGATCAAGGTTCAAACAGTTGGGGCTTTCCGAAAGCATGATTGCAACCAGCAACCGGATCATGGAAAACGCTTTGCGAGGCGGAAAGAGTTTAACCCGGGAGGAGCTGTTGCCCGAACTCACCAAAGGCGGGATTCCCATCGACGAAAACAGGGCCTCGCACCTGCTGGTCCGGGCAGAATTGGACGGTTTGGTTTGCAGCGGAGCAATAAAAGACAGGAAACAGACCTATGCCCTGCTCGAAGAAAGGGTTCCGAAAGCCAATCTTCCATCAAGGGAAGAGGCCCTGGCAAAGCTGGCTGAAATATATTTTAGCAGCCACGGCCCGGCCACCTTGCCAGATTTTACCTGGTGGTCGGGCTTATCCATTAGCGATGCAATCCGCGCTTTGGAAATGGTAAAATTGGATTTCCATTCAGAAACAATCGAAGCGCAAACGTACTGGTTCTCCAATACTCATTCCATCCCATCGGCCAAAAGAGGAATGGTCTATTTATTGCCCGCTTTCGATGAATTCATCATCAGCTACACAGACCGGCGTGCCGCGCTCCCTTTTGAAAGTTTCAGCAAGGCAGTGTCCAACAATGGCATATTCCATCCCATTGTGGTGGTAAATAGCCAAATCACGGGAATATGGAAACGGACGATAAAAAGGGATAAGATCGTTATGGAAACAGAGCTTTTCCAACCGCCCGACCAGACAACCGTGCGCTTGATCGAAAAAGCTGCCAACCAATATGGAAATTTCCTAGGAATGGAAATAGAAATGGAACATTTTAATCTCTAAAGACTTTCATTAGAAGCATTCGGAAATAGCTTGTACTTATAATTCACCGGAGATAAACAGATATGAACGGGGTTGACCGGATAAACAAGCGGCCTTGTGCCCGTTCATCAAGATAAATCACAGTTTATCTCCGTTCACATCGTACCCGTCATTTGGGGTATCTCCGGTTAATTTTTGGTTGCAATTGCTTTCATCTTGCTCCGAAAAAAACAATCAGACAAATTATCAAGGAGGTAAAGCCATGTCTTCAATCCCAAATTACAGAGCGGAACTGGTGGGGGTATTCGGACATCCCGTAGCCGAAAACCCGACGGTGGTGATGCAGGAAGCCGGCTTCCAGGCATTGCGGCTGAACTGGCGTTACCTGACCATCGAAGTGCTTCCACAAGACCTGGAGGCAGCCATGCGGGGCATGCGCGCTTTCAATATGAAAGGAATCAATTTAACCATCCCGCATAAAGTGGCTGTGCTGAAATACCTGGACGAGGTCAAACCAGATGCGGCCATGATGGGGGCGGTAAACACGGTCGTACGGGTTGGCGACAAGCTGGTGGGAGAAAATACGGACGGCAAGGGCTTTATGCAGGCGCTGACACAGGATGCGCAGGTGAACCCGAAAGGCAAAAAGGTGCTGGTGCTGGGCGCGGGCGGAGCAGCCCGCTCGATCACGGTGGAGCTGGCGCTGGCAGGAGCGCAACAGATCACGATCGTGAACCGCACGACCGAACGGGGCAAGGGTTTGACCGAACTTCTGCAGACGAAAACGCCGGTAAAGGCCGGTTTCATCCCATGGCAGGGAAGGTACTCCATACCGGTGGATACCGACATCCTGGTCAACGCCACCTCGATCGGGCTGGCGCCGCTTTCCAACGAAAAACCGGAGATTGATTATGAGTCGATCCGTGTAGGCATGCTTGTCTGTGACGTCATCCCGGCTCCCACGACCCCATTCTTGCAGGAAGCGCAGAGGCGCGGGGCGAAGGCCGTCGACGGCCTGGGCATGCTGGTTAACCAGGGCGCGATCGGTTTCAAGCTATGGACCGGGCTGGATGCGCCGGTGGAGGCGATGTACAAGGCGCTCTCGAAGGCATTTTATATTTAACCGGAGATGAACGGTGATTTTTCTTGGGAGATAATTATGAAAAAAGATGGGAGATTGAATTAGCCGTAGTAACGACTTAAGTCGTTACTACGTTCCTGGCAAGGGTAAGGAAAATAGAGGTTCCCATTTTATGAAGGTACTCAATTTTGGCTCGTTGAATTTCGACCATTTTTATGAAGTCGAGCATATTGTCCGGCCGGGTGAGACCATCCCTTCGGGAAAGTACCGGTTGGCGTGCGGAGGCAAAGGCCTGAACCAATCCGTGGCGCTGGCACATGCCGGGGCAAATGTATTCCACGCCGGGAAAGTTGGCCGGGATGGAGAAGCATTGGTGGCCTATTTGAGAGCCGCCGGGGTAAACACCACCTTTGTCGAAGTATCAGAAAACGAGCCATCCGGTCATGCCATCATCCAGGTGGATAAGGACGGCCAGAATTCCATCATCATCCACGGCGGGGCCAACCGGGCCATCCGTAAAGAAGATGTCAGCCGGGTGCTGGGCAACTTCTCCCCCGAAGACTGCCTGTTGTTACAGAACGAAGTCAGTTGCATGGCAGAGATGATCGACCAGGCCAAAAAACGAGGCCTGACCATTTTTCTCAACCCGGCACCCATGGATGAACGGGTGGCAGGCTATCCGCTGGACAAAGTGGACTATTTCATCATCAACGAGATCGAGGGCAGGGAACTGAGCGGGGCAACCGAAGCGCAGGCGATCATCGCAGCCATGCGTACGCGTTTTCCCGCCGCGGCAGTCCTGCTGACGCTGGGGGCGCAAGGTGTAATCTACGCCGACCAACACACCAGACAGACGGTTCCGGCTGAAAAAGTGCGCCCGGTTGACACCACCGCGGCCGGGGACACCTTCATTGGCTTTTTTATCGCCCAAAAGCTGGCGGGAAAACCGATTGAATCGTGTTTACGAACGGCCTGCCATGCCGCCGCCATCTGCGTCACCCGGCCCGGGGCAGCCGATTCCATTCCGCATCTGCAGGAAGTGGTTTAGCCGACACGGATTTATGGGTTGGGCGGTAATCGATACCAAATGCGGGAGAGGTAACCGGCTGCGTCGGGCTGGTCAAGCTGCCCGAGCAACTTGGGGGTATCGTTGACGCAACCCCACGAATAAATGGTCGTGTGGCCGGTGACACTCATGGGGATAAAATCGGTAGTCGGGTTGGATTTGCAGAAATCCTGCATGGGCTGGGTGGGATTTTTGTCAGTATCGGCCTTCGAATCACACGGCAGGTTTGCGCCAAAATTACAGACGTAGACGGCTTTGTTCATGCAGCGCCAGATGGTGCTTTTTTGGAGAATTTGGAGCGGCTCACCGTTATTCTCCAGCCCGGCGGCTTTGAGGTAGCCCTGAATGATCATTAGAGGAACAGGATCGCCTGTATAGCGTGAATCTAGTGCATCGATCGTCCCCACCGCGGAGCAATAGGCGAACGGATCTGTGTAGGTAATCCGGGCGCCTGTGGGAGCAAGCGTGGCCGGGGCCGGAGCGGTTGCCAGGGGGGCATTGGGTGTGGCCGGCTGGCCGGTGCATGCCACCAATGCCAGCGCCAAAAGTATGGGCAGGGCATAAAGAAAACTGAAAAAGCTTTTTTTCATGATCGATCTCCTCATTCTCAGGCGGTTTGGTAGAAAGACCCTCGGAAGTTCTCCGAGGGTTTTTTTGTATTAAGGGATCTTCGTTATAAAGTGGACTAGCTTGCCGTTGGTGGCATCCGTGACCCACAGGCCGCCGGAGCCATCCGAAAGAACGCCGATGGGCAATTGGAAGGCCGTACCGGCTGCGCAGCCATCCCAGACACGCGTGGCCTTGCCGGTGGAGGCGGAGAAGGAGATCACCCGGCACAATTCCGGATCCGTGACGGATACGATGCCAGTTGGATCGACCGTGATGAATGGCTTGTTATCCAGCCCGTTGCCGGACCAGCCATCCACGTCCCATGCGGCCGAGGCGGTATAAACCAGCCGGGTGGCATCCGGGGTAAAGACCTGGATACGCTGGTTCCAGGTATCGGTCACGTAAGCATTTCCCTGTGCGTCCAAGGCAATATCCACCGGTTCATCCAACTGGCCAAGCTGCGCGCCGGGGCTACCGAACTCGCCCAAATAATTCCCATTGGCATCGAAAATGACAATGCGCTTGTTGCCCGTATCGGCGACAAAGACATGCCCAAGCGAATCCACTGCCAGGCCGCGCGGGCCATAGAACTGGGTATTTCCTTCGGCCGGGCCGGTGCCCCACATCAGCAGGAATTTCCCATCGGCGGTGAACTTCTGGATGCGGTAATTCCAGGTGTCGGCCACGTACACACTGCCATCCGGTCCGACGGCCACCCCCCAGGGCTCGTTGAAGGTTCCGCCCGGAGCCGCGCCCTTGGATATGTCCGCAAAGGAACCCCACACCTGCAGAACCTTTCCGGCCTGGCTGAGGTGTTGAATACGATTATTGCCCGCATCCGCCACATACAGACTGCCATCCGGAGCCAGGGCGAGGCCGCGCGGGGACTGGAACTGGCCGGCGAGGGTTCCGAGGCCGCCCAACAAATTATCCGGGGTGACCGTCGTGGTAATCCCGGCATACGGGTCGACCGGTGCGGCGACGGTCTGGGGAACGGTGCCATACGGCCAGAGTTTGGAAGAAATATCCTTGCGGACATAGAAAGTCATCGCTTCGGATGTGCCCCAATTGGTGAGGGTATAGGTATTATTATTCGTCAATGCAGCCCAGGCGGTGTAATCCCGGTTAAACCAGATTTGCCAGACCGCGTTGCGGACGGCGGGGTCGGTGAAGAAGGGCTTGATATGCGGCCAGACATATTTCAGGTAATCGAACACATTCATCGGGCTTACTTTGGCGCTGGTGGCGCCGTTGTTAGTGAGCGCGGCCGTGCGTTCCGCCGCGATGGAATCCCACTTCAGGCTCCAGTAATCCATGGTCGGCCACCACAGGCGCATGTAATTGGATTGGAAATAATTGTCCCGCACAATGGGGGTAAGTTTTGCAGTGTTTTCAGAGCCGGCAGCGATCACCAGGGCATCCTGCAGCTGTTCGCGGGTGGGATTCTGATCAAAATCCACCTTGTTGGGGTAATGGCGCATGTACCACCAGTACGGATAGCGGACATTGTTATCATACGCCACGACCATATTCTCTCCGCCGGTGGTGCGCAGGGAGAGCTGCTCGATTTCATTAAATAATGCCTTGGGGTATGGCGTGCCGTGCGCGTACACCAGGTACTCAAAGGGATAATCGTAATTGATGTAAGCCGCCTTGAAGGCCGTCCGGGCGGTGATCAGTGCCAGGAGGCCGAAAAAGGCCAGGACCGCCACGCGTACGTAATTACGAACACCCCAGGCTGCCAGCCGGCCCCACGGCACCGACTCGATCATCCAGCCGAAGCCCCAGGCTGCCGCCAGGATCATCGGCATGGCAATGTGGATGGTCAACCAGGGCATCTTCTCGCCTGCGTACGTGAACAAGGCCAGGCTGCTGACCGACCAGAAGACCAGCAGGGAAGCCACCGGGACCGGCTGCTGCTCAGTATATCCAACTGGCAGCCCTTCGATAATCGCTGTGGAGATCCCTTCGGAAACCGGTCGAGAGAAGGGCTGGCCGGACTGCGAGCGCCACAATTTTTTAGTGGAAGCAATCAGCGCGGTTGCCACCGTACCCAGGGCTGGCAGGAATTCATAAACGGGGATCAGAAGGAAGGCATAATAGTAGAGCGGTTGACCGCCGCGTGCAACATCCTGCTGGGATGACCAGTATCCAAGCAGCCCCACCAGCCCACCCACTATGCCGGCCGGAGCGGTGAAAAACGTGCTGTAGAGTACCACAAAGGGAATAAAGAAAAGCGCGGCATGCAGCAGCCATTTGCGGCCGAACCACCACAACCCGATTGCAATGGCCACGGCACCCAATATTGCCACCGCCGCGATCACCCGTTCCACCCCGGCGGTGGTGTAATCCAGGGCAGTCTTGCCCATCAAAGTGATCGGGATGTCTCCACACAAGGGCAGAACCAGCGTTCCAAGCAGCATTAACAGATCAAGGGAACGCTCCGCTTTCAGACCGGCCCAGCCAAAGGCCAGCACCAGCAACATCCCCGACCAGACCAGTGCTGCCAGCCCTCCAGCCGCCAGCACTGCCACGGCCAGTTTGATGAAAAGGGTACCGAGCGGCTTCAGTGTAAAATACAGACCGCCGGCTGCGGCAAACAATGCAATCGCCAGGATCAGGCTCAACAGGAAGGAGGAACGCCGTCTGGCATCCGGCCACTCACGCCGTGCCATCCGATCCACGAAATAGGCCAGCAGGAAGAGGAACATCTCCCCGGCAAACATATAGGCGGTGGCTTTGTCGGTAAAGTGCAGGGCATTGGCCGCGGTGAACAGGAACAGCGCCCAGGCCTTGCCCGATTCAAGATAGCGCAGTGTGGCATAAAGCGTCAGCAAGCCCCATACGACGATATAGGCTTCGTTACGGGCATAGCGCCCATAGAAAAGCATGATGGGCGATATCAGGAACATCAAGCCGGCCAGGATGGCGCCGGTGCGGCCCAGGTAACGCCGGAAGGCCAGCATGGCCAACCCAATCGAAACGACACTTAAGACTGCCGCCGGGATGCGGGTGGTGAAATCGTTATCGCCGAAGAGAGCATAAGAGAGCGCGATCATGTGGAACTGGAGCGGGCCGTGGCTCATCGGGTCGTATTGATAACCGTTGCCCGTGTACAGGCTGTAGGACGGCACGACGTGGTTCACCTCGTCGTGGCTGACGGCGCGGTCGCCCAGGCCGGTAAAGCGCGATACAATCGCCGCCAGCAGCAGCAGAATCACAAATAGGGTTTCCAAATTCGCCGGGAACCAGCGTTTGAGGGGTATGTCAAGAATGGATTGTTTTTCGGTTGTTGGCATCATTCCGGCAATTGTACCAAAAATGGGTCAGGAGAGAGAGCAGAGAACCGGGAGAATAGGGCCGAGAACAAAAGTGGAGGATGAAAGATTTACCCACTCTGCCATCTGGCATAGACCGCCTGGGAAAGCAGGCGCCCGGCGCTCTTTTCCTGGGTGACCAGTTCGCCGCACTCCAGGCTGCCCCCAAAGCCCTGCATCATTTCCGCCAGCGCGGCATGGGCGTGGATGGCAGGCAATTTGACCGCATACACAGTCAATATTACGAACAAGGGGGCTACATTTAATATCTTTCTGCATGCCCTCAGAATCTCTGGTAAAGACTGGTAGACCTCCCAGACTTCCCCCTTCGGCCCGCGCCCAAACTTGGGCGGATCGAGCAGGATGCCATCGTACTTCACGCCGCGCCGGACCTCGCGCTCGACGAATTTCAGCGCGTCGTCCACGATCCAGCGGACAGGTTTTTCCCCCAGCCCGGAGAGCAGTTGGTTCTCACGCGCCCAGGTGACAGACTTTTTGGAGGCATCCACGTGGGTGACCCTGGCTCCGGCTGCCGCAGCTGCCAGGGAGGCCAGACCGGTATAACCGAACAAATTAAGCACATTCGCCTGCATATTTTTGTTTCTTGTTTTTTGATTTATCTTCTCCGCCATCCAGTCCCAATGGCCTGCGCATTCCGGGAAAACGCCCAGATGCCGGCCAGGGGTGGTCATGGCAGTGAAGCGAAGTTCTGTCACGCCTGCCGCTCCCCCGAGCGGGGCAGGGAAAAAGGTGAGGGGATAATGCATCTCCCATTTCGTCTCCCCCGGTTTTTTCCAGACCCAATGTCCGCCGCTCTCTTCGCCGCTAGGTTCGAAAAAAGCATGGGCGGCCTGCCATTTTTCGGCAGGCAAAGCCGGCTTCCACAATGCCTGCACTTCCGGTCGGGCAAAGGTGTAGGGGCCAAAGCGTTCCAGTTTCTGACCGTCACCGCTGTCGAGTAATTCGTAGTCGATCCAACGGGGTGAAGTGAGCAGTGAAATTTTAGGGGTCATGCCTATATCCTGGGAGAAATGAGCCCCCAATACCTTGAAATAAATTGGAATGATAGCTACGCGATATGGTCAAAAATACTACTTGCGTCGCAAGAGTGAATCGTGCTAAAATAAGCGTGTCCGTGGGATGAAGTGGGACGAAGTGGGATGCCGTTAGTCTCCGGCATTCAGGTTAGTGGAGAGAAAAAGGACAAATGTTTCTTAATCAATACCATCACTCCTTCGATGATAAAAGCCGCCTGACAATCCCGGCTAGATTTCGGGACCAGACTGCCCAGGGGATAACCGTTGTCCCGGGCCTGGATCGCGACCTGATGGTACTGCCTCCAGCGGCATTCCAGATCCTTTACGACCGGCTGATGGAATTGAATCTGACCGATCCGGACTCCCGACTGCTGCGCGAAATCATTCTGGGCAACGCCCTGCAGGTGACGCCGGATGGCGCCGGTCGTATCCTGCTCAGCCCAAACCTGCGCGATTATGCCGGGTTGAAATCCGAGGTTGTTTTCGTTGGGGTGGGCGAAACCTTCGAAATCTGGTCGGCAGAACTCTGGCAGAAAAAGCAGGATGAAATCAACGCAGATGTAAATGCCAAGCGCTTTTCATTGCTCGATCTGAGAACCCGCTAAGATGGTACTGCCGCACCAACCTGTACTTTACCAAGAGATTATACACGCTTTACGCCCGAACAGGACAGGGTTCTATGTGGATGGGACACTCGGGGCAGGTGGTCACGCGGCCGGTTTGCTAGCTGGCAGCGAGCCTGGCGGCAAGCTGCTCGGACTGGATATGGACCCACAGGCGCTCGAATTAGCCCGCCAGAACCTCGCTCCCTTCGGGGAGCGCGCCTTCTTAAAAAGGGCCTCCTACACCAGCCTGCCCAGCCAACTGGCCGCTCTCGGCTGGAATAAAGTGGACGGCATCCTGCTTGACCTGGGCGCCTCCTCGATGCAGTTCGATACGCCGGAACGGGGTTTCTCCTTCCTGGCCGATGGGCCCCTGGACATGCGCTTCGACCCGTCCAACCCGCTGACCGCCGCTGAAATTGTCAACACCTGGCCGGAGGACGAATTGGTGGATGTGCTTTTCCGTTACGGCGAGGAACGCGCTTCCCGGCGCATCGCCCATGCCATCCAGCGGGCCCGGCCGATCAGCGGCACCCGGCAACTGGCGGATGTAATCGAGAAAGCCACCGGCCGCCACGGTCCCCACCACCCTGCCACGCAGACCTTCCAGGCCCTGCGGATCGCAGTCAACGGCGAATTGGAATCGTTGGAGAAAACCCTGCCACTGGCAATGCAATCCCTGGCTGCGGGTGGCAGACTGGCGGTCATCAGCTTCCATTCGCTGGAGGACCGACTGGTTAAAGAGTTCTTCCGTCTGGAAAGCAGGGACTGCATCTGCCCTCCCCGGCAACCGGTGTGCACGTGCGGACATAAAGCGAGTATCTTGGAAATTACCCGGCGGCCCATTACGCCGACCGAAGAGGAAATAAATCAGAATTCGCGGGCCCGCAGCGCCAAGCTGAGGGTGGCGGAGAAATTACAAGAAACATAAGCCAATGGGTGTTGGCTCGCAAGTACCTGCGGACCCCTGAAGGTTGTCCAAAACAGGCTTGTGCAGGCAGAACGGAAGTGCAGTAGCTCGTCCGACTATCGGTTAGCAATGGACTAAACATGGAAAATGTCACGCAAATCGTCCAACATGTTCGTCAGGCCCATTGGCGGGTGCAACGCCAGTGGATCGGCCTTTTTCTGCTTGGGCTGGTAGCAGTGTCCATGGTGGCGGGCATATACCTGAATATCACCGTCCGCGCCACCCTGGCAGGGCGCGAAATCCAATTACTCCAGAACCAGCTGATAGATGACCAGCGTTCGAATTCCGATCAGGAAACACTCCTGGCCGGGCTGACCTCGGTAGCCTCGATGCAACAAAGGGCGGAAGCCAAGGGCTTCAAGCCCGTCGACCCTGGAACCATCACTTATGTGGTTGTTCCCGGTTATGTACCGCAGACATCCGTGGATATGTCCCAACCGGAGGCTGATAACCAGGGCCAGTCGCAGGCGCCTGTGCTGCTGCCCGCCTACACCGAATCGCTGTTCGATTGGATCACTCGTACACTTGTCGCTTCCGCCTCCACCGGAGGCCAACAATGAGAAAATTCTCCTATTGGCGTTACCTGACCGTAGCCATTACGCTGGGTTTGATCGGCGCTTCCATTTTGGTACAAATTGTCCGTATCCAGAACAGTCCGGAGGTTGCCGGGGTCATCGGGCAGGGCGCATATATCTGGAAAACTTTCTATCCGGCGCGCGGCGAAATTTACGACAGGAATGGCAACCTGCTGGCCGGGAACAAGACCGTCTATGAGATTGGCGTGGACCTGACCGCCTTGCCAAATGCCAAAGATGCCTCTTTAAAAATGGAGAATGATATCGCATTGGCCGCCCAGTCGGCGCTGGGCATGGACCCCGCCGATGCCCTGTCAAGAATGACGACCGCCCCCGCAGGCGCCCAGTACATCACCCTCGAAGATTACGTTGCTCCCGACCAGGCCGACCAATTGATGACATTGCAGAAAAATGACCAGGCCAATCCGAGCGGTCCCAACCTGGATGCCGTGCATTTCACAGCACACCTGATGCGCAGCTACCCCGAAAACGACCTGGCTTCCACCATAATCGGCTATGTGACGCGGGACAACCACGGCTACATGGGGGTGGAAGAGAAATATGACAACATCCTGGCTGGCATACCGGTAACCAAGCTCGTCCCGGCTGACCCACGCCAGGCAGTGGACTACCCCCAGATAGAGCCCGGCCAGACCCTCATCCTGACGATCGACCGGGAAATCCAAGCCTCGGTGGAAAAAATCCTAGATGACGCTCTGGTAAGCACAGGCGCCGCATCCGGAACCATCATTGTCATGGATCCCAAAACCGGTGAAATTCTGGCCATGTCTTCCACCCCGCGCATGAACCTGAACGATTACACCCAGGTGAGCCAGATCTTCCCGGGCGAAACACCATTTAACCGGGCCATCAGCGAAGCATACGAACCCGGTTCCGTGGCCAAAATCTTTACCATGGCCTCCGCCCTGGATAACGGCACGATCAAGCCCGGTACCATTTTTCTTGATACCGGTACAATTGTTGTCGGGGGTGTTCCCATCCACGACTGGGACAACGGTGCCTGGGGTTACCAGGATATGACCGGCTGCCTGGCAAACTCTCTGAATGTCTGCCTGGCCTGGGTCTCCACCAAGATGGGTAATAACGCCTTCTATTCATATATGCAGCGGTTCGGCCTCGGCCAACTAACCGGCATTGACCTGGCTGGCGAGGTCCCCGGGCGACAGAAACTCCCTGGCGATGGCGATTGGACGCCGGTCGACCTGGGCACGAACGCCTTCGGCCAGGGTGTGGCCATCACCCCCATCCAGATGGTCATGGCAGCCTCTGCACTGGCCAATAACGGGCAAATGGTCTACCCACACGTGCTTTTGGCCGAGGTACGTGATGGCCACCAGAGTGACATGGCAACGCACATCGTTGGCAATCCCATCTCTGCCGATACCGCCCACATCATCACCAACATGCTGCACGACTCATTGCTAAAAGAAAGCTCCACAGCGCTTCTCGGCGGCTATTCCATCGCCGGAAAAACCGGCACGGCCCAGATCCCCACCAGCACCGGATACGACCCTGTTAACATCAATGCCTCGTTCATTGGTTGGGGTCCAATAGATAATCCCCGTTTCCTCGTGTATGTGTGGCTGGAGAAACCGCAGAGCAACAAGGCCGCCTCTGTGGTAGCCGCCCCAATTTTCAAACAGGTCATCGAGAAACTGGTGGTTTTAATGGGCATACCGCCCGATGTGGCAGTAGCCCAAACTACCGGACAATGAGGTTTGATGCTTACGCTGGCAGATGTAACTGAGGCCCTGACGAACATCCGCCCCGCCCAGGCGAGCACAGTAATCACCGAGGCGGCGGTGGATTCGCGTCTGGCCATCCCCGGCGGACTTTTCGTGGCGCTGCCCGGTGAACACCTGGACGGCCATGACTTCGTCGCGGATGCTTTCCAGCGCGGGGCCTCATTTGCTTTAATCCAGCACAAAATCAACGGAGATTACCAGACAGTCAGCCTGCAGACCGGCCAGGAAATTTCCTTCCCGCCCGACATGAATGCGCCCATCTGTCTGCTGGTCGAAAACACGCTCTCTGCATTGCAGCAAATTGCCCGCTTCTGGAGGCGTAAACTGGATTTGAGTGTGGTGGGTATCACTGGCAGCGTCGGCAAGTCCACCACCAAAGAAGTTGTCTACGAAGTGCTCAGCCAGCGCTACCGGACATTGAAAAGCCCCGGTAACATGAATAACGAAATCGGCCTGCCACTGACCATCCTGAAACTCAGTGCCGGCTACGAGCGGGCCGTTTTGGAAATGGGTTTTTACGTTCCGGGTGAAATTGCCCTGTTATGCGAGATTGCCCTGCCAAAAATTGGCGTGGTCACCAATATCGGAACCGTCCATGCGGAACGGGCGGGGTCCCAGAAAGCCATCTTCCGGGGCAAATCTGAATTGGTTCAGGCCCTGCCCGGCGACGGTGTTGCCATCCTCAACCTGGATGACCCATGGGTTTCCAAAATGGCCGAACTGACCAAGGCGCGCGTCTTCTTCTACGGGCTCGATCCGGAGGCTGACCTGTGGGCCGACAATGTGGAAGGTCTGGGATTGGAAGGCATCCGCTTCCAGTTGCACTTCCGGCATGAAACCCTGCATGTTCACATCCCGATGATCGGACAACATTCCGTCCATACGGCTTTACGCGCCGCGGCGGTTGGTCTGGCTGACAACCTGACCTGGCAGGAGATCATCGACGGCCTGCGCCAGGGACACACGCAGCTGCGCCTGACCGCTGTCCGGAGCGAAAGTGGTGCGCTGATGCTCGATGACACCTACAATGCCTCCCCGGAATCCATGCTGGCAGCGCTCAACCTGCTGGCCGAATTGGATGGCCACAAAGTGGCCGTGCTGGGCGATATGCTAGAACTCGGCCAGTACGAAAAGCAGGGGCATGAGATCGTGGGTGTGCGGGCCGCCGAAGTGGCCGATGCACTGGTCACGATCGGAACACTCGGACACCAGATCGCAACTGCGGCTCGCTGGGCAGGCATGCTGGCCGGGAAAATCATGGAATTTGAGAACACCGACGAAGCCATCTCGTATTTGCAGAAGTCCCTGACCGAGAAAGACGTGGTTCTGGTCAAAGGCTCGCATGGCATCCACATGGACCGCATCGTCAACGCCCTGGAGGTCCCTTCATGAACGACACCGCTCTTGCCATGAGCCTGGCCGGATTGGTTTTCATGATGACCGTCATCTGGGGCGGACCGTTGCTGCGCATCCTGCGCCATTTCAAGGTTGGCAAGCAGATCCGTGTGGATGAACCCGACAAGCATTTCGTCAAGATGGGTACGCCCACCATGGGCGGTGTGATGATCATCATCCCGGTCGTTCTGATTACCGTGCTGTTGAATGCTGCCAGCCTGATCGGAATGCGGATCCTGGGGCAGTCGGTACTGGTGCCATTGCTTGCCATGGTCAGCTTCGCCGTGCTGGGTGCAATTGATGATTGGCAAGGCGTCAAAGGCAAACGCATCGGTGAAGGGATGCGCATCCGCACCAAATTCGCCGTGCAGATCTTACTTGGGCTTGGATTTGCAGTGGTGTTGAAATACATGCTTAAAGTACCAGAAATGTATCTGCCGGGAATAAACTTCCAGATCAAATTGGGCTGGTTGTACATCCCGGTTGCGGCCTTCGTGATCGTTGCCATGTCGAACGCAGTCAACTTCACGGATGGGCTGGATGGACTGGCCGGACTGATCTCTGCCACCATCTTCGCAGCCTATGGCGGGATCGCCTTGATTCAGGGACAGGTTTTTGTCGGCCGGTTTTGTTTTACCATGGTAGGAGCGCTGTTTGGCTTCCTTTGGTTCAACGTTCACCCCGCCGAACTTTTCATGGGCGATACCGGCAGCCTTTCGCTGGGCGCGACGATCGGAGTGATTGCCCTGATGACCGGGCAGTGGGCTCTGCTACCGGTCATCGCGGTGATCCCGGTCAGTGAAGCATTGAGTGACATTATCCAGATCGCTTATTTCAGAATGACCCATGGGCGGCGCTTCTTCAAAATGGCGCCCATCCACCTGCATTTCGAACTGCTTGGCTGGTCAGAGATGCAAATCGTGCAGCGTTTCTGGCTGATCGGCCTGATTGCAGGCATGCTCGGTATTGGACTGATATTAGTGTAACCATGGCACAAAAAACGGATTGGAACGGCAAACGTGTTGTCATTCTGGGAGGCGCCCGCCAGGGACAGGCAGCGGCGCGCTGGTTGGCGCGTCATGGCGCCATCGTGACCGTGAACGACCGCCACAGCGCCGAGGAAATGGCTGCGGCCCGCTCCGCCCTGGCCGACATTCCCGTAAATTGGGTACTGGGCAGCCATCCGGTTGAGTTGCTCGATAAGACCGATATTCTGTGCATCTCCGGTGGCATCCCGCTGGACAACCCTTTGGTGGCCAGTGCTGTGGAACATGGCATTCCGTTGACCAACGATACGCAAATCTTTATGGAAGTGGCCCCCTGCCGGACGGTTGGCATCACGGGTTCCGCCGGGAAGACCACCACCACCACACTGGTCGGGCAGATGGCAAAAAAAGCCGATAGCGATAAAACCTTTGTGGGCGGCAATATCGGCGATCCCTTGCTTAATTACGTGGACGGGATGGCACCCGATGCCCTGGCAATTCTGGAAATATCCAGCTTTCAACTCGAACAGATGACCGTTTCACCGGATGTGGCGGCCATTCTGAACATCACGCCCAACCACCTCGACCGGCATGGCACGATGGAAGTCTATAACGCCGTCAAGCGTCGCATCCTGGAATTCCAGCAGGCAGATAGCACTGCGATACTGAACCGCGATGATAACGGTTCGTGGAACCTGCGCCGGAATGTGAACGGCCGGCTGGTCTCCTTCGGTGCCAGTTCGTTCTCCGGTAAACAGGATGGCACTTTCCTGGCAGATGACACCCTGCACTTACGCCGGGGCGGAGAGGAAATTCCCCTTCTGCGGCGCGACCAGATTCAATTGCGCGGTGCGCATAATTTGATGAACGTTTTGGCAGCCTTCGCCATCGGTTACGCGGCCGGTCTCCCATTGGATGCCATGATTTCCGCGGCAGAAGAGTTTCGCGGCGTGGCCCACCGGCTGGAATATGTGCGTGAGTGGCACGGCGCGCAATGGTACAACGACTCCATCGCCACTGCGCCCGAACGGACGATGGCAGCCATTAACTCCTTTAGCGAACCAATTGTGCTGCTGTTGGGCGGGCGTGACAAGAACCTGCCTTGGGAAGACCTGGCGGACTTGGTGCGCCAGCGCGTGGACCATGTGGTGATCTTCGGCGAAGCGGCGGAGAAAATTGCCGCAACCCTGGATCGAGCTGTGGGACCGCTGCCCCTGACTGTGAGCCGCTGCAAAGACCTGCAGGAAGCAGTCCGGGCAGCCGCGAAAATGGCCACTCCTGGCAGTATCGTTCTGCTTTCACCAGGCGGCACCAGTTTTGATCAATTTTATGATTTCGAAGAACGTGGAAAGGCCTTTCGAAAATGGGTATCGGAACTTTCGTAAACCAACCTGCCCGGCCAATCACCGCACCGCAGCGTCGCAAGCGAACTTCCACGGGTGATCTGATCCTGATCGCCACCGTGATTGCATTGTGCATTTTCGGCCTGTTGATGCTGTATTCAGCCAGTACGGATTTTTCATACTTGAATTACGGCTCGCAAACTTTCATGTTCAACAAGCAGTTGATCTTCCTGGCTTGTGGAATCCTGATTGCCTTCGCGGCCTCGCGGGTGGATTACCACCTTTATCGCCGTTTTGCCCTGCCGCTCATGGTGGTGGCCGTTATCCTTCTGGTTGCCGTGCTCCTGACCAGGGACGTGCGCAATGGCGCCATCCGGACCTTCTTCGGCGGGTCGGTCCAGCCGTCGGAACTGGCAAAACTGGTCATGATACTTTACCTGTCAGTCTGGCTTTACAGCAAGCAGGAATACCTGCATGACATGCAGTTGGGTCTGGTACCGCTGGGTATCATCCTGGGTGGCATCGCAGGCTTGGTTTATCTGGAACCTGATCTGAGCGCGACCATCACCATCTTCCTGCTGGGCGGGCTGCTTTTCTTCCTGGCCTGCGGAGAATTACGCCAGATCATCCTGTTCTGCCTAGTAGCTCTGGTGGCCGGGTGGCTGGTGGTGCAAATCAGTTCCACTGGCCGCGCCCGCATGGCCTCCTACCTGGCCGGTCTCAAGGACCCGCTCAAGTCGAGCAGTCACGTCCTGTGGTCGTTGGAAGCAGTCTACCGGGGCAAATTGTTCGGGGTGGGCATCGGGAATGCCACCACCAAGTTGATTGGCCTGCCCTTCTCTGCCACGGACAGCATTTTCGCTGTGATCGTGGAAGAACTGGGCTTGTTCGGAGCGTTGTGCCTGATCGGCCTGTACGGCATTCTACTCTGGCGCGGCCTGGTAATCGCCTCCAGGGCGCCTGACCTGCTGGGTTCGGTCATCGCAGCTGGATTAACCTTCTGGATCATTATAGAAGCACTCATCAACATGACCATGATCATCGGTCTTATTCCTGTGGCAGGCAATGCCCTGCCATTTGTCAGCGCCGGCGGCTCGAACCTGATATCAACCCTGACAGCCATCGGTATCCTTTTAAGCATATCGCGCCAGTCCGGGCAAAAGGTGCCGGCTGTAAGCAAAGAACGGAGGTCGTATAGTGCGACTGTTGATCTGCGCCGGCGGGACCGGCGGCGGAGTGTATCCCGCCCTGGCCGTGCTGCAAGCCATCAAAGATAATGCCGAAGTGCTCTGGATAGGTGGAGAAGGCGGTATGGAAACCCAACTCGTTGAGAGAAGTGGCATTCCTTACAGAACCATCCCGGCAGCCGGAGTGCATGGCATTGGTCTGCGAACCTTGCCAGGCAACCTGCGGCAGGTAGGCCGCGGCATTTTGGCTTCCCGGCGCATTCTGCGCGAGTTCAAACCGGATGTGCTATTCTTTACCGGCGGATACGTGGCTGTGCCAATGGCTCTGGCCGGGTGGAAAGTGCCCAGCCTGCTGTATGTCCCGGATATCGAACCGGGTCTGGCTTTGAACACCCTGGCACGCTTCGCAGACAAAATTGCTGTCACCGCAGAAGACTCGCTTTCCTATTTTGGACACCCTGAACGCATCACCCTGACCGGCTACCCGGTGCGGTCTGAGCTGGCCCAATGGACACGCCAGGCAGGCCGCCAGGCACTCAACCTGAGCGAAGCAAGCCCCGTCCTGCTGGTTTCAGGCGGGAGCAAGGGCGCCCGTTCGATCAACGCTGCTATACTGGCCAACCTGCCTGCCCTGGTCGAGGCTGCGCAGATCGTCCACCTCACCGGCGAGCTGGATTGGCCGGATGTGAAAGAAAAGGTGAAAGAACTTTTCCATGATGCAATCCGGGAGAGTTCAACTTCCGGCATCCCCGGCATCCATTCCGCCCGCTACCATGCCTTCCCCTACCTGCACGAGCAGATGGGCGCCGCACTGGCTGCGGCCGATCTGGCACTTAGCCGTGCCGGAGCTTCCACACTGGGCGAATATCCGCTCTTTGGTTTGCCGGCAATACTGGTGCCCTACCCGCATGCCTGGCGGTACCAAAAAGTTAATGCAAATTACCTGGTCCGGCACGCCGCGGCAGTACTGCTTGAAGATGAAAAACTATCCGAACAACTCCTGCCGACCATAAAAGACTTATTCAATCAGCCTCAAAAATTGGCTTCCATGCGCAACGCCATGCGGCAACTGTCTCACTCCGACTCCGCTGCACAGATCGGTCGCCAACTTCTGGCCCTTTGCCCGGATGAGGAGAAGAGACCATGATGAGTCTGGCGGTTGTCTTCTGGATGTACGTCATTCTGTTCGCAGTCATCGGCGGGTTGCGCGGCTGGGCCAAGGAAATTCTGGTCAGTTTCAGTGTGATCCTGGCGCTGGCTTTTACAGCCCTGCTGGAACATTACATGCCTTTTGTCAGGGATGTGCTCCTGCCTCAACAGAGTTCTACCCTTTTCTGGATGCGCTCGATCATCCTGATCATGTTGGTCTTCTTCGGTTATCAAACGGTCAACCTCCAGCGTTTCGCAGGCAAGTTGACCCGTGAGAGATTGGAACATGCCATTCTGGGTATCGTCATCGGAGCGCTCAATGGATATCTGATTGCCGGGACGATCTGGTTTTATATGTCAGATTCTAAATATCCTTTTCCAGATATCGTCTCTGCTCCAACCGGGACCGTTGCGACGATCGCAAATAACATGCTCCGCTTTATGCCACCCAACCTTCTGGGTATCCCCGGCATTTACTTCGCGGTGGTGGTCGCCTTCATTTTTGTGATAGTGGTATTCGTCTAGGCTATGACACACATTCATCTGATTGGGATTGGTGGTACCGGGCTCTCAGCCATCGCTCGCGTCCTGCTCGAAATGGGACACACGGTGAGCGGGTCTGATCGCGTCGAATCTTCGTTCACACGCGATCTGCAATCTGCGGGTGCGACCATCCACATCGGCCACAACGCCAAGAACGTTGTCGGCGCTGACCTGGTGGTACGCTCCTCGGCCATCCCGGATGACAATTCCGAAGTTGTGGCTGCAAAGGCCGCCCGAATCCCGGTGGCCAAACGAGTTGATTTTCTGGGCAGCCTGATGGACGGCAAGACCGGCATTACCATCGCCGGTACGCACGGCAAGACCACCACCACAGCCATGCTTGCCTGGCTGCTGTCCACGCTGAAACAGGATCCAACTTTTATTGTCGGCGGTGTATTGGCAAACCTGGGCGTTAATGCCCGGGCCGGAAAGGGCAAAGACTTCGTCATAGAGGCGGATGAGTACGACCGCATGTTCCTGGGTTTGAAACCCACCATCGAAGTGGTAACCAACATCGAGCACGATCACCCGGATTGCTATCCCACCCTGGCTGATCTCCAGGATGCCTTCATGGAATTTGTGCAACATCTCCCCATCAATGGGGTATTGGTTGCCTGCGCTGAAGATCCCGGTGCATATGCCTTACTAACGAAAGCGGAAAAGATGGGCAAAACCGTCCTGGCCTATGGGCTAAAGCAAACCACCAAAAACACTGGTAAAGATGCCAGCGAGGAACGCGAACTGGATACATATACCAGCACTATTTCAGTCAATGGAAAAGGCGGTTTCACCTTCAACGCCAGCGTGCTCGGCAAGCCGGTCATCGTTGAATTGCAGGTTCCAGGCAAGCACAATATTCTTAATGCGCTGGCCGCATTGACCGTAACTAGCTTGCTTGACCTGCCATTGGAAGAGGCAGCCCAGGCCCTGGGCCAGTTCACAGGTACCGGCCGCCGGTTCGAGGTACGGGGTGAAGCCAACGGGATTATTGTCATTGATGACTACGCGCACCACCCAACCGAAATCCAGGCCACACTGGCGGCGGCACGCTCGCGCTACCCGCGTTGCCCTCTCTGGGTCGTATGGCAGCCACACACCTACTCGCGTACCAAGTTGCTCCTGGAAGATTTTGCCAATTCATTCGGCATCGCGGACGAAGTCATCGTGACTGAAGTCTACCCGGCGCGCGAACCGAAACAGGATTTTTCGTCAAAGAAGGTCGTGGAGGCCATGCCCCGCCCGGCCCACTTCATCGCCAGTTTGCCGAAAGTAAGCAATTATCTGATCACTCATCTTCACCCCGGTGATGTTCTGATTGTTCTCTCGGCCGGGGATGCTGACCAGGTCAGTACGGACGTGCTGGCCCATTTTAAGGAGATTCGCCATGGATAAGAAGAAACAAGTATCCGATTCCGAAGCAAGGACTCTGCAGACTCTGCGGTCGGTAATTGGGGATGATCCCCACACCGATCCGGAAAAATGGAACAAATACAATCAGCTAATGCAAAAGTCTGACCGCGAAATTGAAAGCACGGTCAAACGCATCATTGCCCTTCTTGAACAGGATTAATTGCCAGCCCTTGCAAACCTTTGCCAACATTTGGATGAATGATACCCATGAACCCGGCCAGCCTGTCTGAACTGCGCGCTACCTTCGGTGACAATATGCAGGAGAATGTACCTCTCTCCGGCTACACCGCCGCGCGCATCGGCGGCCCGGTCGACGTGCTGATTTTCGTCCGGAAAGCAGACGAAATGGAACAGGCTGCCGAGAAGTTGTGGAAGATGGACATGCCTTTCACCCTGCTGGGCGGCGGTTCGAACGTGCTGGTCAGCGACCGGGGTGTGCGCGGCGTGGTTATCATCAACCGGGCCCGTCTGTTGAAATTCAACGCAAAGGCCGATCTTCCCACCGTCCACGCCGAAACAGGAGTCACCCCCAATGATATCGCCCAGCGGGCAGCCCGCCTGGGACTGGCCAGTTTTGAATGGGCGGCCTCCATCCCCGGAAGCCTGGGCGGAGCAATTTATGGCAACGCCGGAGCCTTTGGCGGCGAGTTGGCCAGGAATCTGATTTCAGTGGAATTGTTCCATCGCCAATACGGACGCCAGACCTGGCCGGTAAGCAAACTGGAATTAGGCTATCGTACCAGCCTGCTGAAACGCGAACATCCGCCTGTGCTGCTCCTGTCGGCGGAATTGGCGCTGAAGCACGGTAACCAGGCGGACATCCAAAGCAAAATGGAAGAATTTTCCAACCAGCGGCGGGCCTCCCAGCCGCCCGGTGCCAGCATGGGTTCCATGTTTAAGAACCCGCCGGGAGACAAAGCCGGGCGTTTGCTCGAGGCAGCCGGTTTGAAAGGAAAGAGCATCGGCAATGCCACCATCAGCACCCAGCATGCCAACTTCTTCATCAATAACGGACAAACCCGTGCTGAGGACATGCGTGCGTTGATCGAATTAGCGCAGAAAGCCGTTCTGGACCAATTTGGTATCAAGCTTGAACTGGAAGTGGAATTAATTGGCGAGTGGCAAGAAAAATAGATATTTCAGAAATCTGAAGAGAGAATGGTAAATGACGAATCTTAAGGCCGACACAAACCGCAAGTTGAAGATCGCCATCCTGTTTGGCGGACGATCCGGTGAGCATGAAGTCTCACTGGATTCGGCGCGGTCGGTAATTGGCGTGCTTGATCCCCGGAAATATGAGATCTTCCAGGTTGGCATCACCCATGCAGGTGATTGGCTTACCGGAACGGATGCCCGCCTGGCGCTGGAAAAAGGGGATACCAGCAAGTTGACTCCTTGCACCATTCTGCCCGACCCATCCAAAGCCGGCCTGTATGCCTTACCCGGTGTGGACCCCGCAACGTCTGCCGGGTTCGAGAAGCTGACCGACCTGGATGTGGTCTTCCCGGTTCTGCATGGCACCTATGGCGAGGATGGCACCCTGCAAGGTCTGCTCGAAATGGCTGACCTGGCTTATGTGGGCGCGGGTGTGACCGGCTCTTCCGTCGGCATGGATAAAGGTGTCTTCAAAGATGTAATGCGCGCAATTGGCATCCCGACGGTTGAATCCATTATCGTTCTGCGCAGTGAAATCGAAAAGGATATCGAGGCAGTCATCCGCCGGGCCGAAACAGTCTCCGCCTATCCACTGTTCATCAAACCGGCCAACCTGGGCTCCTCGGTCGGCATAACCAAATGCAACCGCCGGGCCGACCTGGGTGAGGCTCTGCTGGAAGCCGCCGCCTATGACCGGCGCGTGCTGGTGGAACGCGGCGTGAATGCCCATGAGATAGAAGTTTCCGTGCTCGGCAATGACGACCCGCAGGCTTCCGTGCCCGGCGAAGTGCTGCCCAGCCGCGAGTTTTATTCCTATGAATCAAAGTATGTGGATGGCACGTCCGGCCTGCTCATCCCGGCTCCCCTGCCAGACGAGACAGCCGAGAAGATCCGCCGGATGGCAGTCAGCGCCTACCAGGCCGTTGATTGTGCCGGCATGGCCCGGGTTGATTTCTTCCTGGAGAAAAACACGGGCGAGATCTATCTTAATGAACTCAACACCATCCCCGGCTTCACGAGTATCAGCATGTACCCGAAACTCTGGGAAGCCAGCGGATTATCCTACACCGGGCTAGTCGACCGCCTGATTGAACTGGCTTTGGAGCGCAAAGCCGATCGTAACCGAACCGAACGCCGCTTCCGGAGAACATCATGACCGCATTAGAGATACCCAAAAAACGGGCACCCGAAAAATCCCGCGCCGAAACCGTCCGCCAACGCCGCTCATCGCAAACGCGTGTCAAGCCTGCTGCCAATAAGGCGAAACAGGGCACCCGCCAGACCTATCGAACCGCGTCGATTTTTCTGCCGGGGGAACCACAGCCAGCACCCGCCACACGCCGCCCGCCAGTGACCTCCTCCAGGGGCAGGCAGGCACCGGTCAGCGGATCACGGTTGCATACCGCACAGACCAGGACCTCCGGCCGGATGGGTACATTTAAGACAGCCAAACATGCCTCCCGCCAAACTGGCTATGATTTTGCCTTTAGCCTGGGCCGCACCGCCGTGCACGCTCCGGCATTCTACCTGCCCCAATTGGGCCCACGCTGGATCTCGGCTGGATTGACCCTGCTCCTGGGCCTGGTGCTGTTCAGCATGTGGACCGCCAATACATTCACCGTTTCGGGGGCCGAATTGAGCGGCAACCAGCGCCTGAATGCAGCCGATGTCAGCTCCGCCCTGGGCCTGGTAGGGCAACCCATCTTCAATGCCATCCCGTCGCAGATCGAGTCCAACCTGCGCACGGCCTTCCCGGACCTGGCAAGCGTCAGAGTGCAGGTGGGCTTCCCCAACCACATTTACGTTAATGTGGTGGAACGGACACCCCTGCTGGTCTGGTCCCAGGACGGCAATATCACCTGGATCGATTCAAACGGCGTGTCCTTTACACCGCGCGGCAATGTTCCAAACCTGATCCCGGTCGCTTCTATCGGGAACCCACCCAAACTGCCGGGAGATCCCAAGCTTTCCGTGTATGACCAACCCTTCATCGATCCGGCCATGGTGCAGGCGATTGTGGCGCTCCATCCACAGGTTCCTGCCGGAAGCCCGATGGTGTACGACACCACTTACGGCATGGGCTGGCAGGATCCGCACGGTTGGTCGGTTTATTTCGGCCAGAACACACAGGATATTGCTGTGAAGGAAAAAGTGTATCAGTCCATCGTGGACACAATCACCAAACAGGGCATCCAACCCACACTGATCAGCGTGGAATACCTGGATGCACCATTCTATAAGTGACGAAAACCTATGGACGAGATTGTTGTTGGAATTGATGTAGGCACGACCAAAGTCTGCACCCTGGTGGGAAGGGTGGAAGAAGAGACCATCCGCATCCTGGGCTCAGGCATAGAACCTTCGGAAGGAATCAAGAAGGGCGTAATCGTGGACCTGGCTGCAGCCGCGCAAGCCATCACGCGGTCGGTGGAAAAGGCCGAGCAGGTTTCGGGTGTGGAAATCACCGGAGCGCTGGTCAGCCTGGCCGGGGCGCATGTCTCATCCATCAACAGCCGCGGCGTGGCCGGTGTTGCAGGGGAGATGATTGACGAGAACGACGTGATTCGCGCCCTGGATGCGGCCCAGGCGGTTGCCATTCCTCACAACCGGGAGATCATTCACATCATCCAAAGGGGCTTCACGGTCGATGGCCAGGACGGCATTGCGATGCCGATTGGAATGCACGGTTATCGACTGGAAGTGGAAGCGCACATCATCACTGCCGCCCAGGGCACGGTCGAAAACCTGCGCCAGTGCGTCGGCGCGGCCGGCGTGGAAGTGCTGCAGTTCGTGCTTAACCCGCTGGCCTCCGGCGACGTGGTGTTGACCGATGGAGAGCGTAACATGGGTGTGGCCGTCTGCGATATCGGCGGTGGGACCACCGACCTGGCCATCTACGTGGATGGGCATGTCTGGCACACCATGGTGCTGGCGGTGGCCGGAAACCATATCACCAACGATATTGCCACCGGCCTGCGCCTGCCCTTGGCGCAAGCCGAGGAGATCAAGATTAAGCACGGCTACGCCTTGAAATCCGGCGTCGGTGCGGAAGAATTAATAACCGTCAAAGCCTATGGTGAAGATGCCCCGGTCCAGATCAGTCGCCAGGATCTGGCTCACATCATCGAAGCCAGAGTGGAGGAGATATTTGCACTCATTCTGCAAGAGATCAAGCGTTCCGGTTATGACGGGCTGCTGCCGGCCGGCATGGTACTCACCGGAGGTACCAGCGCCCTGCCAGGCATCCGGCAACTGGCCAGCCAGGTGCTGGGAGTGCCCGTCCGAACAGCCGGGCCGGAGAAACTGGTAGGGCTAGTGGATCATTTGAAAAGCCCCGCCTACTCCACCGGGTTCGGCCTGCTGCATTGGGCGGCTGCACTCAACGAAGAAGACCTGTTGCCAAGCCGTACCGGCGGACGACACCTTTTGAAGAAAGAGATTCCGATGGACCTCGGTCCCGTCAAGGACTGGCTCAAGCGGTTACTCCCGTAACATAAAAATTGGTTAACCATACATCCTGAAACATCGAACCATTTTATCAGCTTTAAGGAGGCTTAGCATGGACACAAAGAGTACGCAATCAGAAGCATTTGCCCGTATCAAGGTAGTTGGCGTGGGCGGAGGTGGCTGCAACGCGGTCAACCGGATGATCGAAGAAGGCATCCAGGGCGTGGAATTCGTGGCCATCAACACGGACGCCCAGGCGTTGATGCTTTCCAAGGCCACCACCCGGGTGCGTATCGGCAACAAGCTGGCGCGCGGACTGGGTGCGGGCGGCGACCCGGAAGTTGGGCGCAAGTCTGCCGAGGAATCATCCGACGACCTGTATAATGTGCTGAAAGGCGCGGACATGGTCTTCGTCACGGCCGGCCTGGGCGGCGGTACCGGCACCGGTGCTGCCCCAATCGTGGCCCAGATCGCCAAAGAGAGCGGTCCCCTGACCATCTGCGTGGTCACCCGCCCGTTCACTTTCGAGGGCAACAAACGTATGCAATCCTGCGAGGTGGGCATGGCCAACCTAAAGGATCATGCCGATACGCTGATCGTCATCCCCAATGACCGTCTGCTGCAGATCATGGATAAACGCGCCAGCCTGAATGACTCATTCAAGATCGCTGACGAAGTCCTGCGCCAGGGCATCCAGGGCATCTCCGAACTCATCACCGTGCCCGGCCTGATCAACCTGGACTTCGCAGACGTGCGCGCCATCATGAGCGAAGGCGGCGCAGCGTTGATGGCGGTCGGCAAGGCCTCCGGCGAGGACCGCGCCCGCATTGCCGCCGAACAGGCCATCTCAAGCCAGCTGCTTGACATAACCATCGACGGGGCCCGGGGTGTGCTGTTCAATGTCACGGGCGGGCCGAATTTGACCCTCTTCGAGGTCAACCAGGCCGCCGCGCTGATCCGCGAGACGTCTCACCCGGATGTGAACATGATCTTCGGAGCAGTGATCGACCCCAACATGACGGATGAGATCCACGTCACGGTCATTGCCACCGGTTTCGAACGTTCCGGCATGCCGCGCCGAATAACGCCGCGCCCTATCACCCGGACCATTGACGGAAAGCTGATCACCAACCCTCTGGAATCCGTCAACGTGTCCGCACAGCCGAACAATCAGCCGGCCGAGTTCAGGCCGCAAACCTTCCGCACCGAAGACCTTGACATCCCGACCTTCCTGCGCAACCGCAAGTAGTCTTTACTGGTATTAATCCCATGCCCGGCTTCAAATGAAGCCGGGCGGGTTTGCCCTGCCTCCACCTCCTGATAAGACAGATTCTGACTTCCGAAGTCTTTTAGACTTCGGAAGTCTGTAATTCCTGGCCGATTTCCCGGAGACTTCCCATAAACACCTTGCGATTCCCGCAACAAAGCCGCCTTTAAATGCCCGGAACCTGACAACCACAAATCCGGGAATGTGGAATTCCAGAAGAATGCATAAATTACCAGACCGGTTAAGGGGGTCACCTGACCTGCCAAAATTGGGGGCACATGACACTGTAAACTAGAGATAAAAGGTCGTAAATTATAGGGGTTCCTGATATAACCTTTTTGCCGGTATATTTTCAAAGGAGAAAAAATGAATAACGTTGTTACCACCCGCAAGGGCAAATCTCTTCATACCCCTGCATTCCTTAAGACGATCTTCAACCACCCGCTGGCCGGCCTGATCTGGCTGCCCATCCGCGTCTGGATCGGCTGGCAATGGCTGGAAGCCGGCCTGGAAAAGTTCAAGAATCCCGCCTGGATGCAAACCGGTCTGGGCCTGAAAGGCTTCTGGGCGAGCGCAGTGGCCATTCCCGCCAAAGGGACTGCACCCATTCATTATGCCTGGTACCGTGCATTCCTTCAAATGTTGCTGAACGCGCAAGCCTACACCTGGTTTGCCAAACTTATCACCATTAGTGAAATGCTGGTCGGCATTGCGCTCATTCTGGGTGTTTTCACCTGGTTCTCGGCCCTGATGGGCGGCCTGATGAACTGGAATTACATCATGGCCGGCTCCGCCAGTGTCAACCCGATGTTCTTGATCCTCTCGGTGTTACTGGTGCTGGCCTGGAAAGTTGCAGGCTACTTTGGCGCAGACTATTTCCTGGTACCCTGGTTCGCTTCCCTTTTCGGCCAGAAGAAAGATAACACTGAGTCGGTCCCGGCAGGCTTGCCCAAGGGCGCCCAGGCCAGATAGATTGGGAATGAACACAAACAGGACGGTGAGAAAATCTCGCCGTCCTGTTTTATCTATTTATCCGGTTATTCGCGTTTCATGCGCTCGGACAGGTGGTTCTTGATGGCGTAGGTCGCCAACTCGATGCGGTTGGAGAGTTGGAGTTTTTCCAGGATCCCACTGACATAGTTGCGGGCGGTTTTTTCACCCAGGTTGAGACTCTGGGCAATTTCGGCATTGGTTTTCCCCAGGCTCACTTCGTAAAGTACTTCCAGTTCGCGCACTGACAGGTCATGGAAGGCATCCTGCTCCGCCTTCCGTTCGAAAGCGCGTACGCGGGCGAACAGGCGGGTGGTCGTAGCCGCATCCATGACAGATTCTCCCTGCGCGGCCGCCCGAATCCCCCGCAGGACTTCCTCATTCCCGACTTCTTTCAATAAATAACCGACCGCGCCAGCGCGAATGGCACTCAAAACCAGTTCTTCATCCGCAAATGAAGTCAGAATGACCACTTTGCTATCCGGGAATCGGGCCACGATCTGGCGCGTAGCTTCCAGACCGCCTTCTCCGGGCAGGCGGATATCCATCAGAACGACTTTCGGATGGATGTTCGCGACCATCTGGATGGCTTCAGCAGCCGAACCGGCTTCCCCGATCACTTCCATATCGGGTTGATCATTTATCAAGGTCTTCAATCCCAAACGCACCAGGGCATGATCGTCAACCAGGCCTACATCGATCTTGCTCATGGCTTCACCACCCAAGGGATATCCAGGGTGACACATGTACCCTTCTCCATTTTCTCAACAGCCAGATGCCCGTGCAACAACGCGGCGCGATCGCGCATATTTCGCATCCCATGACCTTCGATAACGTCAGCCGGAATGCCAATTCCATCATCCTGGATCAGGATGTGGAGGCTGTCTCCAAGACGGCGGGCAGTAACTGTAATATGCCGGGCCCTGGCATGCCGGACACTATTGGCCAAGGTCTCCTGAACAATCGCCAAGACTTGTGTGTCGCGCTCAGGCGGGAGAGCATCCGATCCTGGCAAGTCCAGATCAAGCACCACATCCACCAGCGAACTAAAGCGTGGATCGGTGACCAGCTTCTCGAGCTTGGATCTAAATGGCTCCTGGGATTGCACCGGCGCATGCAATTCGCTCAGGTTCTGGCGCAAATCGCCGATGGCATCGTCCAGGACACCCACCGCCGTGGCCAACCGGGCGGCCAGCGGAGTTTCCCGTTCGGTCAGATTCTGGGCCGATCTGACCAGCAGGCCGGCCGTATAGACTTTCTGGATGGTGCCGTCGTGCAGTTCGCGCGCAATCCGCTCGCGTTCGTCCGCCAGCAGTTGTTGCTGCTTCATCGACTCGATCTGGCGGGATGTTTCAACGTCGAAAATCTCCAGAACCCGGATGGTGGTTGCTGCAATTACCAACCCGAGCAGCGCCCGGACCAATTGGGGAGGCACGATCAAATAGCGTGTGAAAGTGTCCGTATTCAACCAGTTCCCCGGAAAGAAATTCACCGGCGCAACAATCAAACCGGCCGCCAGTGCATATAATGCCATGGTGATGCCGGCTGCCTCCAACGCCTGCACAATCTGGGGCACTTCGAACGGAGCAATGCGTTCCAGCG
>Ga0187853_10000777_pt1 | contig 31905 bp, 39 predicted proteins | sample June2016WEW_6_10_2_FD_132417 | JGI IMG/M metagenome (GOLD analysis project Ga0187853, IMG submission 132417) | Peatland microbial communities from SPRUCE experiment site at the Marcell Experimental Forest, Minnesota, USA - June2016WEW_6_100 | ecosystem: Environmental > Terrestrial > Soil >... | reverse complement strand
CAGGTATCGGTACATCTCGCCGAGCGAGGCGTTTTTACCGCCAACCTGCGGCACATCAGTAATAGATATTTCTTTAAAGAGCCTAAGGTATTTATACATGTTTTGTTTTTATCCGGTTACCTTTTTCAGGTGATATTATATCAATTTATCTTACCATTAGCACTTTTCATTCAGCCTAGCTGGTAAGTTATAAATTAAATGAAAACTTGGCTAACACCCCGTCCTCCATAATTAAGCTGTTATAATTGGCTTTATGAATGATGAAATAAAAATAATCGCTAATTGGCTTGGTACGGGCTCCGTCAACATTTTTGGCTGCCCGTTTTCAGGCAAAAACACACAGGGCCGCATACTGGCAGATTTATTTGGCGGGGTACTCATTGCTGGCGGCGACATTTTACGCAGCCACCATGATCCGGAAAAGATTAAGCAGGTAATGGCTAACGGTGGCATTGTCCCATCTGATTTTTACTTAGGTATGGTACTTCCTTATTTGTCGCAGCCAGAGCTTAAAGGAAAGCCATTGATGCTAAGTGCGGTGGGACGCTCACACGGTGAAGAACCCGTCATAATGAAAGCCACGACCGACTCTGGACACCCTCTTAAAGCTGTAATTTTACTAAATCTTTCCGAGGAAGAGGTCTGCCGGCGTTTTGAAGCCGAGACCGCTGAGGCTCAACATGACCGTGGTAAGCGTTCAGATGACCGCCGCGTGGTGTTGAAAACCAGGCTGAAAAAGTTCCAAACCAATACCATACCAGTCATCGAATTTTACCGTGATAGAGGCTTGCTCATAGAGGTTGACGGGGCACTATCGCGCAGCAAAGTAACGAACGAAATTTTAAAAGGCCTGCTTGGCTACGTTTCAAAATAATCATAAAGGCTTCGCCAAAACAGTGACAAATCAGTTTGCGGATCTGGCCATAACGAGTCTTATTCTCGGGCAATTAGGTTATAAGTTCAGCTAGGCGTGAGGCGGCGTGCTATCAACTTGGACAACCGATGAACCTGCGCGTAAGCCATCGGCTGAGATGTCGTACACAATAATTTGATCGAAGAGCATTTCCAGTTGGCTGACGTCTTTGTCGCTGATAGATTCTAGATATTTCATAAGTGCTCTGAGGCTATTGCCGCTAGCCACAATCAAGATGTTTTTGCCGTCCCGCAAGCGCGGCAGGACGGTTCCAGTATAAAAAGGAACAACACGCTCATATACCATTTTGAGGGTTTCGCCGCCAGGTACTGGTACATCCCAGCCGCGACGGATCTGATTGAACGCCTCTTCGCCAATGAGTTCTTTTACCTCCCATTTATTCCGGCCGGTATATTCTCCATAGTCTCGTTCATCAAGCGCGTTACTGGCGACGATGTCCACTTCAAATTGCTGTGACGTATCCAACATAGCTTCTAGCGTTTCACGTGTCCGAATCTGCTCAGAACAGTAAGCAAGATCGATATGGATATCCGATTTTTTGAGGGCTAGTCCCAACATGGCTGACTCTTTGAAGCCTTTTTCGCTTAAGTGAACATCGGTGATACCGGTCCATCGTCCGGTCGCATTCCACTCCGATTCGGTATGACGAACTATCAATAATTTTCCAAAGGCTCGTTTCGCCGGCACAACTTTGTTAGGTATATTCCCAGACCAAAAATCGATGATATTCTTGGCGGTAGTTTGATTTATACGAGCAATTGCCTCGACCGTATTAAAGGCATTATGGGGGCTGATTATAACATTTGGCATTTGTTCCAGCACGGTTATTTCGACACTGTGGCGCAACACCTCTTCGGGGAGTGTGTCACTCCGCAGGAGAGCCATTTCTTCGTGATAACTCAGTAGCGCTTCGCCTTCAATGACGTCTATGGCGGCTCCCCCCAGCTGACCCTTATCAAGTAATTCGATAAGCGCGTTTGTATCGACAAGCTCGCCACGAGCCGTATTGACCAAAATGGCGCCACGCTTCATTTTGTTAAGCCGGTCGCGGTTCATCAGGTGGTGAGTCGAAGGGAGGTAGGGGACGTGGAGTGACACTACGTCGGATTGCTCCAGTAATTCATCTAATCCAACGTACTGGAAATGGTATTCATTTTGGAGTTCAGCTTTTGGATAACTATCATAAGCAATAGTTTTCATCGAAAAACCATCAGCAATTTTCAAAGCTTTCTGTCCAATGTGGCCTGTTCCTATCACACCGAAGACTTTGCCTTGCAGGTCACGACCCATTAGGTCATCAAGCGAGAATTGTTCTTTTTCAGTTTCGAGCACAGCAGGCAATTTGCGCTGCAAGGCCAGCAACAATGTGAAGACATATTCTGCAACCGTTGCTTCGCCGTACGTAGGGACGTTGACAACGGCGACGTCGTGTTCTTGCGCGGCCGCGAGATCGATGTTGTTAAAGCCGGTTGATCGACAAGCAATGAGCCTGAGTTTTGGCATCGCCTCAATCACTTCACGACTAACATTACTGCTTACAAACACAGATATCGCTTCGGTTTCAGGGTTACAATTGGCCGGCACAATTTTGTCTGTCACATATTCATAATGGTGGTCAGTCCCATCAAGCGCAGCGCTTAACTGTTTTTTGTCCAGTTCCGTTACGTCATAAAAATAAACCAGTGCCATCTTGATATTTATTATACATAAGGACTATGAGAAAATAAGCCCATGAAAATCACGAGCATAAAGGCTAGACAGATCCTTGATTCACGAGGTGTACCAACAGTCGAGGCTGATGTCTGGCTCGAAAGTGGCATTTTCGGTCGGGCAGCTGTACCCTCCGGATCTTCAACGGGATCGCATGAAGCGTATGAACTAAGAGACGGCGGTAGTGCATTTGGCGGCAAAGGTGTACTGCGGGCAATCGCTAATATTGAAGGCGAAATTGCTGATTGCTTGCACAACGTACCGGCAGACAATCAGATTCTGATTGACCAGAAAATGATTGACCTCGATGGGACCCAAAACAAGTCGAGGCTGGGAGCCAACGCTATCCTGGCGGTGTCTTTAGCCTGCGCACATGCGGCCGCGAATACTCGGCAAATACCCCTGTATCTTCATGTCAACGATATTGCTGGCAGTCCACCAAAATCACTACCGCTACCGATGATGAATTTTCTCAACGGGGGTAAGCACGCTACTAATTCTTCAGATTTTCAAGAATTTATGGTCATTCCGAGGCAGGCAGAAAGCTATGCCCAGGCAATCCAAGTTGGTGCTGAGATATTTCAGGCGTTGAAGAGCGAAATCGCATCAGTTGGCGTATCCACTGCGGTTGGTGACGAAGGCGGTTTCACCTTTCCGGTCAAATCCAATACGGAAATGCTTGATTTACTAGGCAGGGCAACTGAAGCAGCGGGATACAAGCCAGGCGCTGATGTAGGTTACGGATTAGATGCCGCAGCGTCGGAATTATATAAAGACGGCACCTACTACCTGAAAACAGAAGGTCGACGACTGAATAACACGGAAATGATTGATTATTTAACGACTATTTCACAAAGCTACCCGATGTTGTCTATTGAAGATGGGCTGGATCAAGACGAGTGGGGCGCCTGGGAAGACTTGACGAAACGACTTGGAGAACTACAGCTTGTCGGCGATGATTTGCTCGTGACAAACCCGGACAGATTGCAGCAAGCCATTGACCGGCGAGCAGGTAACGCAATTCTTATCAAACCAAATCAAATTGGGACGCTCACTGAAACAATCCATACCTTACGACTAGCAAAAAGTCGTGGCTGGCGGACAATTATTTCACACAGGAGTGGCGAAACAGAAGATGTCACGATCGCACACCTTGCTATTGGCACCGGTGCAGACCAGATAAAAACCGGGAGCTTATCAAGGGGTGAAAGAACTGCTAAACACAATGAAATCATGCGCATAGAATCTGCTGATGAAACATTGCGGCTCGCCAATCCTTTTAAAATGGGCTAAATACTTAAATATTCCATATTGGAAAGTGGCCAAGTGGCAAAGACTATCACCCCTCTTTAGAGTAAAATAGTGTAGGTTAATGGGAGTTGGCCAAGCGGCATGCGCACTGAGGTTCAGAGTCCCAGATCGGGGTGAGAGTTGCCTGGCGGCAACTCGCAAGGCCGCAGCCGCGACGGCGGCGAGGAGGGCTCGCGAAATTTTTCAGCAGAAAAATATTCGTGAGTTGAAAGCCCTCGGGATTCGAACCCTAAAGTTCTATAATTTATCTATCAGTGGGGAATGGCCAAGTGGTAAGGCACTGGGTTCTGGTCCCAGGATCGGGGGTTCGAATCCCTCTTCCCCAGCCAAGCAGTGCACCAAAGGTGACCATAGTGCCAATTTGTATCTGCAAAATACTGCAATTTTGGATTAAAGCAAGTTCATTTTCGGGTTTGCTTTAATATTGCCCCAATCATGCCAACAGGGCGGCCGGGCTTGGACACTACTTGATTAAATTGACCGAATATTATTCTTATGCTATAATATGAGTAGTTTTCGTACCTTTAGTGATTGGAGTAAGATGAGCGGTCAAGAGATCCGCATGTTCAACATTGAGCGCGGACGGGATGGTGACATCACCCATGCCGTTCTATGCAATGGTCGCAGGCATTTCGGTGGCCCCCAAGGCATCAACTCAGTCTGGATCTACAACGACGGAAACACCAACTGCGACGGCGGCGCCTGCCAGGCATCTGGTAGCGAGCCCGTAGACACCTCTCTGCTGACATCCGCCTCGCAGGAAGTTCTCGGGCTTAAGGCACACGTGCCTCCAGGGATGGTTCTCCTGATAGACGGCACTATCGAGATCTACAGGGTGCGCTACTCCCACGCCATCGAGAGCGGCGCTCTTGTTACGCCAAGGATGCTGGAAAGCGGCCGGTTTCTGGCGGAAGGCGAGGGGGCAACCACCGTCTCGGACTGCTGGGGCGAGTTCTCGAGCTACAAGGCTCTCTACTACGTCCGCAACGCAGGGGGCAAGCCCTTCGTGAAAAAGGTTGGCAAAGCCGGCCGCAAGCGGACGGAAAAGAAGCTCGCCAAGCTACGAGTGGGTGAACGCAAGTCCGAGGTCTCTTACGAGGTCTCGATTCTCAACGGCCGTCTGCTGGAGCTTATGCAGCTCCACCGTACGCCCGAGGTCAACGAGGAGATCGAGCGAGTCAAGGGACTCTTGCGGCTGGCGTCAAGCCTCTCGGTGGAGGCATCCATCGAAGCAGCTGAAAGTAACGAGCAGATCGCCCGTGAGCTCGCCAACGCACGAGCTCGCGAAATTGGCTCCGAGACCCAACTGATCCGCGAGCGCCTGATGCTGGAACAACAAGTAAGGGAGGCGGTCAAGGAAGAACTCGACAGGTACGACAACTAGCTTGAAAGAGCTCCGGTACTCAATCCGGCGTGTCCCGCAAAGTATCGACGATACGCGGGGCATTTTTCTTGGTTTAAATCTTCTTCGACGGGGGTGAATTGTAATCTAGTATAGGGCGAGTCCGAAAATCGGATGGTAATATATTATGGAAGGTTCGGGCGCCAAGGAGTCACGCACAGATGCTTGCATCGAGCATGATGAGTGCGTGTTGCGACAGCAACCATCCCTCCTCCCCAGCCAAGTAGTGCACCGAAGGTAACCATTATGAATATAGATATCGTTAACTCATGGCTGGAAGCATCCATCCGTGAAATCAGCACTCAGGCTCACTTCGCAGACATCGCACACAGGAATATTAATAAAAAATCTGCGAGTCAATTTGACACAGCTTTTACTTCCATACACTCGTTTCTGTCTCACTGCGCAATGGTCTCAAAAATGCTAAAAGGAGAATACAGGGTAGAGTACTCTAACTATACAAAAGTAATAACTATGGGGAAAGTTCTTGGAATTCCAAAGTCCTCGGTCATTCATAATCGAAAGTTTCGTAATTACTTAGAGCATTATGATACAGAGATTCAAAAATGGGTTAATAAGCACCACAATGACAACATTGGCACATACAATATAGGCCCAAAAGCGGCTTTCAATGGGATTGTTTACATAAGCCATTATGATCCCACCTCAGACACCTACACTTTCGTTAATAAAGATCTAGGCCTAGCCCCTCTTCACAAGGAAACCCTAAATATTAAGAAACTCGCAGATGGTTGGGTCGCGCAGCAACAAGGGCGGCCAATCTAGGCCGACACGCTTAGCCCAGCATAAGCGTCTTACTTAAAAACCTTTCGCGCAAGACTCGCAGCCAAAACACCAAGCAAGAAACCGCTACAGAAAATAAGCACATTATGGAACCTGCTAGCGCTGATTAACCTCCACGTTAACAACAGTACTATTGCCCAGGCTACAAAAACACCAACAACATAAATCCAATACGGGTATTTTTTAATCATAACCGTATTATAGACCGACAAGTATCTGCATAAAAACCGAAAAGGTTCCTGACCTGTATGCTCAGCCAAATTGGTTATGTTCATGCTATGCTTTGGCTATGAAAATACTGGACTGGCTGACACTTCTATCGTACATAGCTCTTAATGTTGATGTAGTTCTTCAAATCAGACGGATCCATCGAACTAAATCATCAAAGGACCTTTCCCTCCTTGGTATGATAATTCGTTACGTTGCCATAGTCGTAATACTTATCAAGTTCGTTAGTTTAAATGATGCGCCACTAATTATTGGGCAGGGTCTAATAGCGCTAACATTCACAGTTTATTTTATTTATGCTGTTTTATATTTTCGGCATCGGAAGAAAAGATAAAACGCTCCAGACCAATATACTCAGCCAAAATTCTTATGCTTATTTAAAGCGCTTTAGTCCTTTTTATGGCAATCGCAGTAGCACTCACGGTGGCAAGGGCAATCACAATGTTCTTTTTCTTTATGCTCTTTTTGCCATTCTTTAATTTTGGCTAAATCTTTCTTCATTGAACCCTCAACCAATTTATCAAGAATTTTCTTTGTGTCTTCTTTTGAGGCCCCTTTTTCGTCAAGCATCAAGCGCAACTTGGTTAACTTATGAGAAGCTTTTTTAACTTTCCACATCAGATGTTCATCAATCATTTTCTCATCAATACCCAACTCTTTGAGTTTTGAAGTCAACTTTGCCTTTTTTTCTTCACTCATTTCTTTATGATCAAACATAATTTCTCCTTGTTAATTTATATAAGTAATGCCAATACGTCCATCTACCATAATCATTATAGAGGATATTGCTTACATTTCGCTGAGAGATAGCAAATTACTGAAACAGTGCTAAAAACTCTAGCATAAGGTGTCAGACCAGTATGCTCCGGCCGAGGACATCCGGATTGGTATACTGGAGCAGTGGGTAAAAAACATGCCAAACTTTTTTGGGGAATACAAAGACCCGAAACGCCTTTTGATTATTTGGTCTACCTTTTCACTGTAGCTACACCCCTATTTGAAATACCACAAGCCATCACCATTTATGCTCATCATAGTGCGGGAGATGTGTCCATATATACATGGGGCTTTTTCGTAATAGACAATTTTGTCTGGATCATTTATTCGATCAAAAAACGCCTAATTCCATTGCTCGTTACCTCAGTCCTTTATTTGCTCATCGAGGCCAGCGTTGTGGTTGGCATAGTTATATATTCGTAAGTATGTACCAGACCCAGACGCCCGGCCAGTATTTTTTATCGGTCATTCATCGTTGAGTTGAGCCAGCCGCACAGTTTCGTGGACGATAAAACCGATAATAATAACAGCGAACCCGGAAAGAATAAGGAATATTTGCTGCATAAGCTGAACCCCCTTGTTCACTTCGGTTAAAATGACGAACAAGATACCGCTTGCACTCCAAGCGATAAGCGCTGTCCATGTCATTCGCTTCAATACCCCACTAAGTTTATTTAGTGCGGCCAGAGTACTGGCACCCATCAAACTGATAAATATTCCAAAGGCCGCGATACCGCCAGTAACATCATGCAGGCCAAACGCTTGGTTAAGATGGGCTCCACAACCCACTACAGAAGCATAACAATTAAGCGGCAATAGGGCACTAATCGCAGTAAAGAGCCCGAACAGCAGAAGTCCTATAGATACCATAGACCAGGCATTGGAACGCAGTCCAGAGAATGTTTTCGACCGCATGAACATTACTACGGCCAAGATGAAAATACCTGTTAAGATGTCGGTCATGATAAATAGCCAATTAAACGGCTGATTAATTGCTCCCAAGTCGCTTATTAAACCATGGTGTGCAACTTTATTATTTAGCACATAGCCCAAGGGCCAGGAGTTATAAAGTATAGCCGATGCTACACAAAGCCATAAAATCGCCCGAGTATATTTCAGTGTCAACATACCTTTAGTACTATATCCACTATTTATCACTGACGTAAACGATATTATCATGCACTATTAAATTAGGGATTTATGTGGACGATTTTCAAACTGGCGTATAATGCCCTCATAGTAAACTTAACGGGGAGGAAGTTATGAAAAAATATTGGATTGGTTTAGTGATATTGATAGTGATAGTGGGTGGTGGTTTTGCCATCTGGTGGTTCACTAGCGGTAGGACTAATTCCGACAACAACGCAGCCAAGAGCCAGATTCAGACTAACTGGGTCGCCTTTTTTAACGGCTCAACTTCAGCCCAAGGTAAAATTAACCTGTTGCAAAACGGCCAGCAGTTCGCACAAGTCATCCAGGCTCAGGCGCAATCAGCGACAGCCAAGGCTACAACTGCAACTGTTTCTAGTGTCAGTCTAAATGGCAGCAGTGCGACCGTGCAATATACCATTGATATTAATAAACAGCCGGCACTAAGCAACCAAAAAGGCCAAGCCGTGAAGGTAAACGGCGCTTGGAAGGTGGGTGATGCGGCCTTTTGTGGCTTACTGCAGCTTTCTGGCAGCGTACCGCCGAACTGTCCTGGTGGCAGCAGCCAATAGACTCAATTTAGCACCCCGACGTCCACGGTAGCCGTAATATCTAACCCCGAAGGAGGATCGTTATAGCTTTAACCACCTCAACAAAGACACGCCGCCGGGCTTTGGCTATAATCTGTACAATCCTATTCTTAACATTTTTAGACAACACGATTGTAAGTGTAGTGTTGTCCGGTGTGCAGACTAATCTTAATGCCGGCGTGCAGGCTTTGCAGTGGATTGTTGACGGCTATATGCTGGCCTTTGCGGCATTAATGCTCACAGGCGGGACTTTAGGTGATATATTCGGCCGCAAAAAAATAATGCTGGGTGGCGTGGCCTTATTTTCGGCCGGCTCAGTCGTAGCCATGCTGGCGCCGTCAAGCGGCATATTAACGATCGGCAGAGTCATTATGGGCATAGGCGCCGCAGCCTCGGAGCCCGGGACACTATCTATGATCCGCCATATTTATCCGGAGAGAAAGTCTCGGGCCCGCGCGCTTGGCGTCTGGGCAGCGGTATCGGGAGTCGCACTGGCTTTCGGCCCGATTATCGGCGGTATTATTACTGGTTTTACCAGCTGGCGGGGGATTTTTGCCTTTAATCTGGTTGTTGGCCTTCTGGTATTTATTGTCGGCCTGAAGATGCTGCCTGAAAGCGCTGATCCTAGTGGCCGCCATTTAGATATTGGCGGATTAATAATTGGAACAGCAGCGTTAGCGGTTGTGACATTTGCGGTTATTCAAGGTGAATCGTCAGGCTACCGTACTTGGTGGATTGATCTGTTATTCGCCCTGTCGCTACTGGGAGGCGGCTTATTCATACTATGGGAGTCACGCAGCCGCGACCCGGTACTCAAACTAGACTTTTTTCGTAAACCGGCCTTTGCTGGTGCTAATTTTGTGGCTCTAGCCACTAGTTTTGGCGTGTTCGCCATCTTTTTCTTCACGGCACTATACTTGGCAATCGTGGTCGGTTTCTCGGGCTATGACATAGCGCTAGCTTTTATAGCTATGGCCGCCACTATGATGTTGGCCACGTATATTACAGGGCGATGGGTGTCTAAAAGCGGGCCGGCTTTGCCTATGGTAGTTGGGTGTATTGTGGCCAGTATCGGTATATTTGCAGTGGATGCTGTACTTAAGCCCAGCGTTGGTACTGTGACTCTGGCTTGGCCGCTGGCCATTGTTGGTTTTGGTTTTGGCATGACGCTGGTTACCGCAACCTCAATGGTGTTGACGATTGTGCCAGCTGAGCGCTCTGGTATGGCAGCCTCAACTTTCAATACATTCAGGGAACTTGGCGGTGTTTTTGGGGTAGCTATCCTGGGCACTATAGTCAACGGCCAGCTGACATCGCAGTTAGTACAAAAACTCCAGGCGTTGGGGCTGCCTCATGATTTTCAATCATTAGTCATTTATGCCATCACCCACGGTGGTAACTTGCCGGCCAATAGTCATGTGTCGGCTGGAGCAGTGTTGAGCCACCCCCAGTTGGTGCAACAAGTAACTGACGCAACATATCAGGCTTTTGGCAACGGTCTAGACATTGCTCTGCGGCTAGCTGGTGTGATTATGCTGATAGCGGCCGCCGCCTCGGCTCTGACCATGCGACAATCGGCAACCAAGTTGCAGTTCTCGGTTGAAGGGGAATAGGTATCGAAACACAAAAAGAACCCAGGTTGATATACCCGATTAGATTTTCGTCAAGAAAAAGCTTTATTTATTGTGCTGATGTTTGGACCGAGTGTTAGCCAGTATCAAGCCGATGGCTAGTACGCCCAATGATACCGCTAGGAAAGCTGCCCGCGGATGCTGGCGCATAGGTGCTATGTGCCAAACCAGGACAGCAACCACAAAGTTGATCCAGCCCCATATGACGTTTACCGCAGCTGATGATTCCTTGCCAAAAGGCGAGTGGTATTTTTGGCCAGTAATACCTTTAACGAAGTGGGGCAGGCCATTGCCGCCCAAAAGCCCGGCGATAAACCCTAAGATAAGAACACTTGTCATTACAATCTCCTATTTTATCTATCATCCATCATTGTAAATGCTCCGGAGCTTTTTTATAAGCCTTGATTTAACTCTAAAAAAGTTCCAGACCGGTATGCCCCATCACTAGATGCGCTTTGTACGATGGGTAAAAGGACGTCGCAACATGTGACAGAACCAACCCCCCCTGTTATAATTAGGCGTGGAGGTTTCTGGCCATCGGTGGGCCATTGACAAGCATAATCAAGAAAGATAGAGTAAAAGTAAATTAACGAGCGAGTAAATCAATAAATGAAAATATTTAATAAGCATTCAATAGCAATTGGGCTGGTCGTTACATTCGTGCTTGGTCTCACCGGGCAAGTCATGGCCCTGACTACGGTAAGTCTCGGTACAGCTAACAGCTTCGCGGTTTTAGCTGGTACCCCCAACATTACGAATGTTCCCACTTCTGTTATTACCGGAGATGTTGGGCTGAGTCCAGCAACTGGCGCCGGTATCGGCTTAACGACAGCCCAGGTAACGGGCACGATATATGCCGTAGATGCCTTCGGTCCTACAGGTTCCGTAGACAATCCCGCCTTACTGACTACAGCTAAAAACGACCTGACAACCGCTTATCTAGATGCTGCTGGACGAACACCAGCTACTGTACTTAGTGGTTCTGACAACCAGCTTGGCGGGCAAACCCTAACCGCTGGTATTTATTCGTTCGGTGGCGCTTCAACTGCTAACCTGACCGCTGCGAGCCCTCTGACACTCGATGGCCAGGGCAACTCGTCTGCAGTTTTCATTTTCCAGGCCAGTTCCACTCTCGTCACGGCATCGGCTAGCGTTGTACGGCTTGTTAATGGTGCTCAGGCTTGCAATGTCTTTTGGCAAGTCACCAGCTCCGCGACACTTGGTACGGGCTCTACCTTTGTAGGAACCATCATGGCCTTAACATCCATCGCCGATAACGGCAGCTCGAACGTTAGCGGAAGACTGCTGGCAAGAAATGGCGCGGTTACATTGAACATGACTACCGTTAAAGTATCAACTTGCGCGACAACTACTACTGGCACCACTACCACTTCGCCAACATTGCCGAATACCGGACTTGCTCCCAAGAATGACAATAGCAGCTTATGGAGCATCATCATTCCAGCCGGATTTGTTGTCGCCCTAGCCTCGCTGCTCATAGCTCGAAAAAGACGAGCGATTTAGCCAAAGCATTCAGAAGAGTTACGTATGGGTTTACCGAAAACCTTATTAAAGCGAACACCATTAGTAGTAGTTTCTATAGGGTTGGCGCTTGCTCTTGTAATTATTCTTTGTCTTGTTTTAATAAGCTCAACCCGCAGTAAAAGCAAGGTCCAGAATGCATCGGCAACGCTTGCCGCCAAGACTACTGCCCCATCCAAACAACCAGAACCAACTGCCGGGTTTCCGGTGCGTCTCAAGATCCCAGAAATTAATGTTGATGCCGCCCTAGACTATGTGGGCCTCACACCCCAGGGTGCACTAGGTGTACCAAAAGGTCCCGCCGACGCCGCTTGGTACGACGGGGGGCCGCGCCCCGGCGAACAAGGGGACGCAGTCATTGATGGACACTACGGCTGGGAAGATAACATACCAGCAGTATTTGATAATCTGCATGAATTGCAAAACGGGGACAACGTATACGTTGTGGACGACAAAGGGGCGACTACTACTTTTATAGTACGCGAAGTCCAGACGTATGGTAGTAGTGAGGACGCTTCAGACGTCTTTCGTGCAAGTGATGGAAAGGCACACCTCGTTCTTATTACTTGCGAAGGGACTTGGAATGAGACTCTGCAGAGTTACTCTAACCGGCTCGTAGTTTTTGCTGATAAAGTAAATGGATAAGGATAATCAATCTGGCGCCAATCGCCGCGCTAACTAAAAACTTTAAGACACAGCGTTATTAAATGCCTTGGTAGCCCAAACTACGACAATGATAGTCAGAGGCACCATAAATAAGAAAGCTTCCCCGACCTTGGCCTCAAAAATATGTCCTGCTGCCAATAATCTTCCGGCCTCCACTGCGTAATAAGCAGGGTTAAAGTGGGCGATGACTTGCAGCCACGTCGGTGCCAGCGACATCGGCAGGAGCATGCCGGATAGCAAAAGAACAGGTAAGTTAATGCCTTGGACTATCGGTGACAACCTGTCCTCGTCTTTTAAGATCAAGCCTAGCGCGTTGCCGAAAGACGAAGTAGTGATGAGTAACAAAGACAGCAAGACCAGCAAAACAAGAAAACCAAGCAGGTGGATATGAAATCCAAAAGGAATGGCGATAAGGGCAAAGAATATGATAACGACCAGCGTATTAACCAGGTCCCTTAAAACCCGGCCAGCCAGCAGGGCAAACCGGCTTACGGGCGTTACGCGAAAGCGTTCAACCACGCCGGTCTTGACTTCGTCAATCATGGTATAGCCGACAAAAAGGCCGCTCAAGAACGCCACGATTACCAGAAGCCCGGGGATAAAGGTATTAAGGACGTTGCCTGAGCTAAAACTGGGCACGCCGGTAAGTTTTTTCAAAAGCGGCGAAAAAAGCACCAGATAAATAATCGGCGTTGACATACTGATAATAATAAAAATAGGGTTGCGGAGTGTTTCCATCATCTTGCGCCAGAAAAGCAACCTGATATCATGTAAAGTTTTCATTTTTGTAGTTCCTCATCAGCGTCTTTGTCCCGCAGTGAATAGCCGGTTTTTTGCAAAAATACATCGTCAAGCGTCGGCTTGGTAATCGTTATCGCTTGGAGCTTGATGTTTTGTTGTCCCATCATCTGCAAAATCTGGGGTAGCGAGCCTGCCGCCTTTTTAACGTACAGGTTTAAATGCTCCGGCTGCTCGGTAATACTTCGGATAAAGCTTTTTTCTTTGAGTAGCGCCACTAACTTTTGGGCTTTTTCTTTCTGGTTTTCAAGGCCAATCGTAATACAATCTTGGCCTACTTCTTCTTTCAAAACCTGAGGGGTTCCTTCGGCGACAATTTTACCTTGGTCTATAATTGCCAAACGGTCAGACAAGGCGTCAGCTTCTTCAAGATAATGGGTGGTTAAGAAAATCGTGACACCGCTGTCTCTAAGTTTTTGGATCTGAACCCACAGGTTAGCGCGGTTTTGCGGGTCAAGGCCAGTTGTCGGTTCATCAAGAAACAGCACATCGGGCCGGTGCATGATACCAAGGGCGACATCCAGCCGCCGGCGTTGGCCGCCGGAATATGTATAGACAATCCGTTGGGCAAAGTCACTCAGCTGAAGTAATTTAACAAGCTCATTGGCTCGTTTTTTTGCTTCCTGATATGACATGCCGTACAAACGGCCCTGGAGAACCAGATTTTCCAACCCGGTTGCCGGCCGGTCTGAGCCGCCGCTTTGCCCTACGTAGCCAATGTGCCGGCGTACCTCGCCGGGTTGTTTTACCACATCGAAGCCAGCGACGGTAGCTAAACCACCGTCCGGAGTCATAAGTGTTGCCAGCATCCGCAGGGTTGTGGTTTTACCGGCGCCATTTGGCCCCAAAAACCCAAATACCTCGCCGCTTTCAACTGACAAGTTAATTCCATTAACGGCCTTGATCACGCCTTTTTTACTAGGAAAAAACTTTTTTAGGTTTTTTGTGAGTACAACCGGTTGTGCCATTAGCACCCATCTTATATGTATTATGGCCGATAATACAACCAAAGAATTTCAGCTTGGTGTGCTCAGCCATAGGTTTGAAGCCAACCTTTTTGAAAGACACCAAGCCTTACATGCAGAGTTGGCTGCCAATGCGTATGAGCAAGGCGCCAAAAGCCATGCCGGTAATTGATTGCGCGACAAACAAAAGATGCGCGGCCCCGATAAGGGTAAAAAAAGCTATAAAAAAACCTACAAGTTGCGCGGCTAACAACGAGATATTGACCCTGTCTTTCACTAAGACCATCACCAACCAGACAGCCATAACCATTTCAAAACAAAATATCATGACGCCCGAAATTATATGAATGATTCTTAGCGTCGAATTAATTTTATACGGGTAAGTTGTGGCTAAGACTAAAAAAAGCAAGCCCGCAAGAGCGTATAGTGCGTAACGTAAACAGTTGAGTGATTGCGTGGTGCGTGGAATATAGCGGGCCGCTTGCAAAATAAACACACCGCAAAGTAAAAACGCAAGAGAGTAGGGCACTATCGTTGCCGCGTGGACCCCGTAATTGCTTACACCGCCTTCGTTACGCTCAAAAAGGAACCTGGGCAAAAGCGCGATGCAAGTGCCTAGAAAAATAAACAAACTCAACTGGCTTAAGACAAGATAGCGGACAACTTTATTAGCCATGTTCTAAGTATAGAATACGTCCTAGAAGGCTTTTTTTGTATCTGGGCTGTTATTTAGGGGAACAGTCTGTGTTACTCTGGTAGCTATGAATGCGTTTGAGACAAAACATTTGCTAAAACGCTTCGGCGAGTTAAAAGCCGTAGATGATGTTACGTTGATCGCGCCAGAAAACAAAATTTTTGGCCTGCTTGGTCCCAATGGCGCCGGTAAAACAACTATAATCAAGGTCTTAAGTACGCTGCATGTGCCTGACAAAGGTTCAGCCCAAGTACTGGGTTTTGACGTAGTGGAAGAACCGCAAAAAGTTCGGGAAGCGATTGGACTAGCTGGACAATATGCAGCCGTTGATGAGTTCCAAACCGGCTATGAAAATGTTTACATGACCGGCCGCTTATATGGATTAGGCCGGGCCGAGGCTAAAAAGCGGACTGATGAACTGCTGGAGCGACTGGATTTAAAAGAGGCTGCAAACCGTCCAGTTCGAACGTATTCTGGTGGTATGCGCCGGCGCTTAGATGTTGGTGCCAGCCTAGTCGGCCGGCCCAAAGTGCTATTTTTAGATGAGCCTACATCAGGCCTCGATCCAAAATCGCGTCTGGATATATGGCAGATCATTAGGGAGTTGGTGCAAGCTGGCACGTCTATACTTTTGACCACGCAATACCTGGAGGAAGCGGACGAACTGGCCGATCAAATTGCTATCATCAACAAGGGGAAAGTTATCGCCGAGGGCACAAGCGATGAGCTTAAAACCCAGCTTGGCGGTGACATCGTAGAATTCGGGCTGGAGAATGCCGGCGACCAAGCCCGGGCCATGGAGGTAGCGCATAAATTTTCCAAAGCGGCGCCCAGCTTTAACGAGACAACTTTGCAACTAGCTGTACCGGTCGCACACGGCGCTAAAAGCCTGGCGGAAATCGCCGGTGCCGTGAGCAACGCGAACTTAAAAATTTCAACACTGTCGCTACACCGGCCTTCGCTCGATGATGTCTTCTTGGCCTTGACAGGCGACAAAACCGAGCAGCCAAAGTCCGCATCCACTGCCAACAGGAGACCGTTCTGATGGGCTTGTTTAAAAGTCTTTATAAAGTTTTACGTGATACGGGAATAATTACCCGGCGTAACCTTATGCGCTATGTCCGCCTACCCCGCCTGCTATTCTTTTCGTCGATCCAGCCGGTAATGTTTTTGTTGCTTTTTAACTATGTCTTTGGCGGCGCGCTCGCCAGCAGTATACATGTTCCGGGCGGTAAGTATATTGACTATTTGCTGCCGGGTATTTTGGTGCAGATGGTAATGTTCGGCGGCGTACAAACTGGCATCGGACTGGCTGATGATATGAGCAAGGGCATAGTTGACAGGTTCAGGTCGCTGCCAATGAGCCGTCTGGCGGTAGTGGCTGGCCGGACTCTTGCCGACGCGGTCCGTAACGTGGTCGTGGTATTGATTATGATCGCTGTCGGCTATTTGATAGGTTTTCACTTCCACAGCGGCCCAGTTGACGCAGTTGGCATGGTTGGCGTGGCGGTCTTGTTTGGCTACGCGCTTTCCTGGGTTTTCGCGCTGGTCGGCATGGCCGTCCACGACCCGGAAACGGCCCAACTGGCTAGTTTCGTATTCATCTTTCCGCTGACCTTTGCCAGCGCCGCCTTTATACCGGTGCAAACGATGCCTAGCTGGCTGCAGGTTTTTGTGCGCAACCAACCCGTTACATTCGTGGCCAATTCTGCCAGGCATTTGGCGCTTGGGGTTCCTGATGGCGGGGCAACCTGGAAGATTCTGCTTTGGTGTATCGGCCTGCTGGTTGTATTTATACCTTTAGCCATCAGACAATATCAGCGTGCCGTAGCTTAGCGCTAAAATTAATGTAGATGAGCGACTACACGATTGTTAATGCCGATGATACCAAAAACCATTATGCCGGGACTGATGTGCCCGGCGAGTTCCGCCGGCTGACCGAGGCGCTAGGGGCCGAGCAACTGGCGGTAACCTTAATCCGCGTGCCACCCCACTGCGATTTTGAGCAGGGTACCGGCCACTTCCACGAGGAGATAGAAGAAATTTATATTATTACAAAGGGTACGCTAACGATGCGCTTTGGCGACGATATCAAAAAAGTTTCCGCCGGTTCGGTGGTGCGGGTGGCGCCCAAAACACCCCGCTCGCACCGCAACGAAGGCGATGAGCCGGTTGATATGTGGGCCATCTCACGCCAATTGGACCGCCACGACGCCACCAAAATTGATGATTTTTGGGAAGCCTCCGACCGAGCCAAACAAAAGCGCTAAAACGGTTATTTCCAGGGGTTTTTGTCGGTTTGCTATGATTAGTTCATGAAAACCGCTGTTATAACAGGAGCAAGCCGTGGGATTGGTTTAGCTACAGCTAAGCTTTTTTTGGAGAATGGTTGGCAGGTAATCGGGACATTTAATAAGACAGATATACCAATTAAGAACGATAAACTAGCTGCAGTTAGACTGGATTTAGCTTCTCCGAAAGAAGTTAACCATATCGCAGAACAGATTAAAAAACAAGTTAAAACTGTAGATATTTTGGTTAATAACGCCGGTATCGTTCTGGACGGGCGCGATGAAAATATTGACGTTGATAAAATCCGCCAGACTTTTGAAGTTGACCTGTTCGCACTAATTGACCTAACGCAAAAACTTTTGCCGCTGATGGCTGCCGGATCCCATGTTATCAATATTGACTCTAATTACGGCGCGCAATCCTTCCCAATTGACGATAAAACCCATGTTGGTTACCGACTGGCCAAAGCAGCACTTAATATGTATACGCGCATCCTGGATTTTTATCTTAAAGATAAAAATATTAAGGTTTCGTCGCTAGATCCGGGTTGGGTGAAAACTGACATGGGTATGGTAGCAGCTACTGGTATAAACCATCCGGATAAAGAACCGGAAGAAGTAGCCGAAGAAATTTACCGTATCGCAGCGAAAGTTAATGAATCTGGTTATTTTTGGCACTTTGGCCAAAAACGCGAGTGGTAAACCAGCAAGCCAGAACATTAGCCACGATCGACGAGTTCGGTCAGTAGATTTACGAGTATCTCCGGGCATATAATGTAGATACGGAGGGCGAGATGGCGAGAAGGAAAAATTTCTCCGAAAATTCCCCCGATTCGCTGCTTGATGTCTTTGAGGCGATAAAACGGGCCTTGATTCGACGCGGCTTCGTGCGGCACAAACCCGTAGCCAAGCTCCGGTTGCCAAGAATCCTTAGACCCAGAGAACTGAAGGGGATTGCCCTTAGCTCTCATGATGTACTCTTTAAAACCAACACCGTTTTTCCCTTTAATATTTTCCCGGACACTGTTACCGTTGACCGCGAAAAGCTGACCATAGCCCACCGGATCTTTTTTAGAGTCGCCAAAATAACCAGCGTGCCGATTCGCGATATCCTAAGTGTTGAAGCCGATGTCGGGCCGTTTTTTGGCTCGGTACATACCGCCTCCAGATACTTTGTTACCAACCCGTACTCTGTAAACTTTTTATGGCGGCAAGATGCGATTAGACTGCAAAGGTTGCTGCAGGGCTATATTATCGCTAACGAACAGAAGATAGACTGCTCTACCATTGAAAAAGACAAATTGATAGCTATGCTCAACGACTTGGGCGAGGGTGACACGGACTAGGTTGACTGCCAAACGCGGCTAACATAAGCTAGATGGTACTGCTAATAAATTAAGCTAAGAGGGAAGGATTTTATGCGAAAAGTGAAACTTCGATCAGCGCTAATCGTGGCCGGTGGCACACTGGTCATCGCCGGCGCTCCGATGGCAGTGCTAGCGCCGGCGTTTGCTCTGGCGACGACCAGTTCGACGGCCCAGGCAGCGGCTAGCGCCAGGCTGGACGCAGCTAAGTTAAAAGTATGTACGGCCCGCCAGAGCGTTATAGATGGAATTTTGACCAGAATTACCAACCGCGGCAACCGCCATCTGGCGCTCATCACAGATGTCGCTACAAAGGTTGAGAACTTTTACACTAAAAGCGGCAAGACCTTAAGTAACTACAACGCGCTGGTGACCATGGTAAATACCGACAAAACTGCCGCCCAGAGCGCGGTTAACCAGGTCAAGACCGACAGCACCAGCTTTAGTTGTTCCGGCACTGACCCACTGGGCACGCTCCAGCAATTTAAAGATGATGTCAACGGCGAAGTCACGGCATTGCAAGCCTACAAGTCGTCGGTACAAGGTCTGATAACCGGAGTTAAATCTGTGGCAACAACCACTAGCACCAGCGGGGGGAGCCAATAAATGAGCAGAGTTAAAAATACTTACGGCTTTGCGGCTCTGGAAGCGCTATTGATACTAGTGCTGGCAGCTATAATCGCCTTTACTGGATACAAGATCTACAAAGACAGAAACAATACCAACAAACTCAACGAACAAAGTGCTGCACAACAAGTTGCCGTGCCAAAATCTACTTCGTCAAGCACCAGCGGTGTTCCGTCCAGCATTGGTTCTACCAGCGACTTAAACCAGGCTTCACAAACACTTAACAGCGATAATCCTGACGATAACGCTGCCGATGTAACACAATTGAACAGCCAAGCCAGTTTTTAGACCTAGCGGTGGTGGCGCTTTTTCAGGCGCGCCAATTGCAGCTGGGCGCTGCTATGCTGTAGCATACGTTTGGCTTCGTGTAGGGCGGTCCGGCTCTCTGCCGCAACCATCATTTCCTGTGCCCGGGCCATTGCTTCGGCCGCTTCTTGTTCGCTAACTTCCTCGGATGTTGTAATGTCGTCACTAATAAAGCGGGCAGTTTTGCCGTCTATTTGGATTACCCCGCCAGCAATCGCAAAGTGCTCCATGTCGTCATCGCCGGTAGAAGCTTCTTTACGTACGCTGATAAGACCGGCATTACCAGCGCTGATAAGCGGCATGTGATTTTCATATAGAGCAATAGTGCCACCTTGGGTAGGTATCAGCACCTCGTAGACGTCAGAGTCAAACTTAGTCCCCTTGGATGTAACCAACTGGAGATGGATCATGACTTAGTCTTTTTCTCCACCAGCTTGGATGGCTCTTGGACCTGGTCGATGGTGCCCTTCATATAAAAGGCTTGCTCGGATTTATCGTCGTGCTTACCATCCAGAATCTCTTTGAAACCGCGGATAGTCTCTGCCAGCGGCACGTATTGGCCGGGAATATTGGTAAAGACTTCGCCGACAAAGAATGGTTGGGTCAAAAAACGCTGGATGCGCCGGGCCCGGGCGACCAGGTTCTTGTCCTCGTCGGAAAGTTCTTCCATCCCTAGGATAGAGATAATGTCCTGCAGGTCCTTATAGCGTTGCAGCACGCGCTGTACCTCGCGCGTCACTTGGTAATGCTCGTCGCCGACGATTTCTGAGTTTAGAATCGTAGAATTACTGTCCAGGGGGTCAACGGCGGGGTATAAGCCAAGCTCGGTGAGCCCGCGGCTAAGCACGATAGTTGAATCCAGGTGCGCGAAAGTCGTGGCCGGGGCAGGGTCGGTCAGGTCGTCGGCCGGTACGAATACCGCCTGCACCGAGGTGATAGAACCCTTCTTGGTGGAGGTTATACGCTCTTGTAGCGCACCCATCTCGGTGGCCAGGTTAGGTTGGTAGCCTACGGCGCTTGGCAAACGGCCCAGCAGCGCCGAAACCTCGGAGCCGGCTTGGGTAAAGCGGAAAATATTGTCGATAAACAGCAAGACGTCGTTGCCCTCGTCGCGGAAACTTTCGGCGATGGCCAAAGCCGAGAAACCGACGCGCAGACGGGCGCCGGGCGGCTCATTCATCTGTCCAAACACCAATGAAGTTTTGTCCAGCACGCCGGAATCCTGCATCTCGTAGTAAAGATCGTTGCCTTCGCGAGTGCGCTCGCCCACGCCGGCGAAAACGCTGCGTCCTTTATGGAACTTGGCAATATTATTGATAAGCTCAGTGATAAAAACCGTTTTGCCGACGCCAGCGCCGCCGAACAAGCCGACCTTGCCGCCCTTGGATATCGGCGCGATAAGGTCAATGACTTTGATACCGGTCTCAAAAATCTCAATCTTGCCACTCTGGTCGGTAAGTGACGGCGGCTCGCGGTGGATCGGGCCAAGCGTAACGCCTTCGGGCGCCGGTTTGCCGTCGATCGGCTCGCCAATAACATTAAACATCCTGCCCAAAGTCTTGTCGCCCACGGGTACACTGATTGGCGCACCGGTGTCGGTTGCTATATTGCCGCGTCTTAGTCCGTCGGTCGGACCGAGAGCGATGGCCCGAACGGTATTTCGGCTAAGGTGCTGAGCGACCTCCAGAACTAATAGCCGGTTAGCATGTTCGATACTTAAAGCGTTATCAATCGGCGGCAGGTGCCCTTCGAATTCCACGTCCACAACAACGCCGACTATCTGCACGATATGTCCGGTTTTTTTGCTGGTCGTTTCGTCAGTTAGCATGTCTTTAAGTCCTTCCTGGTATTTTCTTCTTAAGCACCAATGGCGACCGCTCCGCCGGTTATTTCGGCAATCTCCTGAGTGATTACAGCCTGGCGTGTGGCGTTGAGTTCCAGCGTCAGGTTATCTATAAGATCATCAGCGTTGCGGCTGGCATTGCCCATGGCCATCATGCGCATGGCATACTCGGAGGCCGCCGACTCTATACGAGCCTGGAGTAGTTGCGATTCAAAATATAATCTGAGAGCTTCGTCCAGCACCAACTCCAAAGAGGGCTCAAACTCATATACCGTTTTATCGGCTTTTTCTTTCGCCTGCGCGTCATCAATCTCTGGCAACGTGACTGGCAGCAGCAACTCGGTTTGTACATGCTGAGTCATAGAAGATACAAAGCCGGTATATATGATAGTCACACTGTTGAAGTCATCATTTTCTATGCCATGGGCAATAGTTGTTAAAACTGGCGCAAAAATTTCGGTAGCTGGCACATCAGCTACTTCTTCGTATTCACCCAACAGTCGCAGATATTCCAACTTGGCGAAGAAATTGGCACCCTTGTTGCCGAACACCACGACCGAGGGTTGCACGCCCTGATTCCGATCCTGGCTAAAAAGCTTGATGGCGGTGTGAAAAACATTGGAATTAAAGGCACCGGCTTGGCCGTGATCACTGGTGAATATGATATAAAGTGAGGATGGCTTCTCGGGCTTTTTAAAGTATGGATGATGTTGGGCTTCTTGTGAGGGGGCGACTTTACGCATGATGGCAGTAGCTATCTGAGCATATTCGCGCGCGGTTACGACCGAGCTCTGAATTCTACGCATGCGGCCGGCAGCTACCAGCTCAAGTGCCTTGGTAATTTGCTTGGCGTTTCTGACCGAGCGGATGCGCCTGCTTAAAGCCTGGGTTTTAGCCATTATGTGCTCGCCTCCACTTTAGTCTCACTAACTTTATAACCTCCGGCTACTTGACGCGCGGCGCGCAGAATAATAGCTTTATCGGCATCGCTTGGCGGGGTGCCCTTATCTATCTGCTCGATTATTTTTTTGTGGTGCTGTTCCAGTTCGGTTAGCAGCGCGCTTTGGGCGGCTTTAACCTTTTCTATATGTATGTTGTCAAACGTTCCTTCGGTAGCGGCCAGAATACTAACTACCTGCTGCCAGACATGCAGGGTTGTGTACTGCGGCTGTTTTAAAATCTCAGTCAGCAACTGTCCGCGCGACAGGCGTGCTTGGGTCTCGGCATCCAGGTCGGAAGAAAACTGGGCAAAAGCTGCCAACTCACGGTACTGCGCTAAATCTAAACGTAGCGTACCAGCCACGTCGCGCATAGCTCTGGGTTGGGCAGCCCCACCAACGCGTGATACGGACAGACCGACGGAGATAGCCGGCCGTATGCCCTGATAGAACAAGTCGGTTTCCAGATAAATCTGGCCGTCAGTTATGGATATGATATTAGTTGAAATGTAGGCACTGACATCACCGGCTTGGGTTTCTACTATAGGTAGGGCTGTAAGACTACCGCCGCCGAGCTTGTCGGAAAGTTTTGCGGCTCGCTCCAACAGGCGTGAGTGCAGGTAAAAAACATCACCGGGATAAGCTTCCCGTCCGGGTGGGCGTCTAAGCAGTAATGACATTTGGCGGTAAGCCACGGCGTGTTTGGAAAGGTCATCATAAATAATCAAAGCATGACGCTGGTTATTGCGGAACCACTCGCCAATGGCGCAACCGGCGTAAGGTGCAAGGTATTGCAGGCTGGCGGCATCAGCCGCCGAGGTCGCTACGACGATAGTCTGGTCCATGGTGCCTTCGCGCTTGAGCCGCTCAATCAAGCGGGCGACAGTGGCGTTCTTTTGGCCGATGGCGACATAAATATTTATAATATCGCTGCTCCGCCGGCTTTGATTTATCATGGTGTCTACAGCCAAAGCCGTTTTACCGGTCTGACGATCACCGATTATAAGTTCGCGCTGCCCCCGGCCGATGGGTATCATTGAATCGATAGCGGTAATGCCGGTAAGCACCGGTTCGTGTACGCTTCTGCGGTCAATGACGCCCGGAGCGGTGTTTTCTACCAAGCCCTGTTCTTTGGTCTTGATTTCACCCTTGCCGTCTAGTGGCCTGCCCAGCGGATCCACAACCCGGCCGATAAGCTCTGGTCCAACTGGCACTGAAAGCACCTCGCCGCTTAAAGCTACCCGGGCACCAGCTTCTACCATCCGGTCATCGCCAAGCAGTACGGCACCAATTTCATCTTCCAGCAAGTTCAGGACGAAGGCTGTAACCTTCTGGCCATCAAGCCCCTCGATCTCTAGCATCTCGGAGTAGCCGCAACTGCGCAGGCCGTAAATCCAGGCTATGCCGTCGCCGATTCGGGTAACCACGCCGCTGGTCTGCTCCTGGCCGCTGGCACGCAAATCAGTAATGGCTTTTTTGACTTCCTCGCTTAACGACTTGGCATCAAATGCCGTTTTTGGCATCTAGAACTCCTCCCGTATGTCAGACAATGCCCGGGCGACGGTTTTATCCCAAGCATGGGCAGCAGTTTCTATCCGCATGCCCCCAAGCACTTTCTTATCTGTCAGCTCATCTAATATCACGTTATCGACTTTAGCCGCGTCTTTAACGAACTTTTGGATATCGCGTTTTAGCGATAGGGTCAGCGGAAAAGCACTGGTTACTTTAACGTTGGCGACTTTGCCGCGGCTTTCTAGCTCCCAGGCGATATCGGCAACCAGCATGTCGGCTTCTTTGGCACGCTTACTTTCGAGCAGTACGGAGCCAAGCTCACGGGCAACTATCACGACCGGCTGGCCGGCGATTAACTGGGCAGCGCCATAACGGGCTAAATGCCTGCGCGACAGTGAAATCATGATTTGAGCTCCTTGATGGCGGTTTCCACCAGCTGCTTATCGGTTTCTTTGTCAAGTTTTTGACGGACTACCCTTTCGGTGGTACGGATTACTAAATCTGCCAGCTCGCTTCTTAATTCCTGGTGCAGCCGCTCGTGCTCCTGTGCCAGGTGGGCTTGGGCGTCCTTGATAATCCGGCCAGCTTTTTCACCGGCGGCGGACTCGGCATCGGTAATCACAGCCTTGGCTTTTTTGCTAGCGTCAGTTAACGAAACGTCGGCCTGTTCGCGGGCCCTATGGAGTAGTTTATCGGCTTTTTCTTCCGCAGCTTTTAGCGTCTCTTCGGTCGCTTTGGCTTGCTCCAAACTACGTTCTAGCGCCTCGCGCCTTTTTTCGAGTGTAGCTACCAATCTGGGGAAAACCCAGCGACTTAAAATTAAAAGGACTATCAGGAAAGTAATCAGCTGGAATATGAATGACTTTAAGTTAAGTCCCAAGCTGGAAATTCCACTGGAGCTGCTACTAAATTGAGACACTAGTTGTATCAACTACGCCACTCCCATCCGCAAGACTCGCACATGTGAGCATAGTCCAAGGAAAAAGCGAGCACCGCAAAAGAACTGTATTTGACATACAGTGAATGCGAAGCGCAGTTTTTAACGCAGGAATGTGCCATATGTGCGAGTCCTTGCTAACTAGTTGTAAATACGATTAGTAGTACGAAGGCCAAAACGGCGTCGACCAAACCGGCCATAACAAATGCGGTCGATAATATCCGCCCTTGCATTTCCGGATTACGGCCAATGGCGCCGACGGCTGAAGCGCCGATAAGCCCTACGCCGATAGCCGGGCCAATAGCACCAAAGCCGATGGCTAAACCTTTGATTAATGATGGATCTACGTGGTTCATACCTGCTCCTTTTACTTAACTTACTTCTTGTAACCTTTGCTCGTTGCCGTGTTCTTGAACGGAATTACTGCGCTTCTCGCTATCCTCTGTAGCAACTGCTATATAGGTAGCGCTCAGCATCATGAAAACGTAGGCCTGGATAAGGGAAAAGAAAATTTCCAGCAAAACGACTGGCACTGTAGCTATCCAGGCAAAATTACCGGCTAGTTGCCCAACAGCGCTGATCAGTACCTCGCCAGCATAAATCACTCCAAACAACCGCATGGACAACGTGACAATTCTCAGCAGCTCACTGAATATTTCATTTAGCCCCATGAAGATGTTCAAGGGATTCCACAACGGTCGGGCAAAATAATGGCGAAAATGCTTGCTTAGTCCGAGTTGGCGCAAGGCATAAAACTGCACCAGGCCGATGGTCAGTAAGGCCATGGACAGGGTGGCATTAAGGTCGGTTGTGAAAGGCCGCAGTAGAGGTGTGATTTGACCGCCGCTGTGAGCAGTAATGGTGCCTACGCCCGGCAATATGCCTGAGCCCGACAGATTGCCAATCAGGATAAAGGTAAACAATGTTGCCAGCAGAGGCAGGTGCTTGAGGGCTTTTTTACGATCACCAAAAGTATCAACCGCCACACCCCAAATCCCCCCGATTAAAAGTTCCGTGTAGTAGGCCAGGCGCGAGCGCGGCTGCAACTGGGTTGAGCGTACCGCGGCTAAAAGCAGTAGAACCGTAAAAACAGCAGTGATTGTGCCAAAGAACATAGCATTGGTGACAGGCAACGGCCCGATGCTGAATAACTTTTGGGCAGCTAACGGCTCTATGTTTAAGCCAAAAGCAGGTAGGGCCAACATTAAAAAACCCCACCCGCGGTTAGGCTAACAGCTGGCAGCGATCTTTTACTGGTCGTTTGGATTTTCCCACAAGCCATTTGCTTATTAGTCTAACAGTTTTAACCCTTGTCGCCAAGAGTCAATTAACCGGCCAGTGTTAATCGCTAGTCCGTACTTAAAAAGCCGCTGGTTGGTAGTTTATAATAGCTAAGTAGTGTCAAAATCGGTCATTGTGGCCCGCAATGCGGTGAAGAACTTCGGTGATATCAAAGCCGTCAGAGGAATCAGCTTTGAGGTGGAATCCGGGGAAATTTTTGCGTTCCTCGGGCCTAACGGCGCTGGCAAAAGTACTACCATTAGCATGCTGACCACCATGCTTAGGCCAACCAGCGGCACGCTTTTGCTGAACGGACACGATGTGACCCACGAACAGGATTCAGCCCGCAAAGCTTTTGGAATAGTTTTTCAGGATCCGGCGCTGGAAGAAGAGCTAACAGCTTACGAAAACATGCAGATCCACGCCGTTTTATACCACGTTCCCAAACCGCAGCAAAAAGCCAGTATAGAAGAGCTGCTTAGATTAGTAGATCTTTGGGGACGCAAGGATTCGTATGTAAAAACTTTTTCGGGCGGTATGCGCCGCCGGCTGGAAATTGCCCGCGGCCTGCTGCACCATCCGGAAATTTTATTTTTGGATGAGCCGACGTTGGGGCTAGATACCCAGACCCGCAACCTATTGTGGGATTACGTGAAAAAACTTAACGATACCAAAGGTACAACCATATTCTTTACTACGCATTATTTAGATGAGGCTGAAGCCGTAGCCGACCGCATCGCCATTATCGACCATGGACAAATTGTCGCTACCGGTACGGTAGAACAGCTGGCCAAGCAGACCAAAACCAAAAGTCTGGAAGAGGCCTATCTGGAGCTTACCGGTAGAGAAGTCCGCGATGAAACCAGTCTGAGCAACAATGGCTTAAATGTCCGTACAGCCCGCAGAAATGAAAGGCTCCGCTAGTGGATGCTGTTTACATTCTTTGGCTGCGGCAGATGAAGCGCTACGTACGCAGCCGTTCACGGGTGTTGGGCGCCATCGGCCAGCCAATCCTGTTCTTGCTGGCTCTGGGCTACGGCTTGGGCTCGGTTTATAAAAAAGCCGGAGAGGGAAACTACCTGCAATTTTTGGTACCGGGCATCATCGTGCAAACCATATTATTCTCTGGTGTCTTCTGGGGCATCCAAATCCTATTCGATAAACGCTTCGGCTTCTTAAAAGAGATGCTGGTGGCGCCGGTCTCACGCTTGCGTGTCTTGCTGGGTAATGCCCTAGGCGGCGCCACAATCTCGTTGCTCCAAGGCCTTTTCGTACTGGTAATTTCGATTGCCCTGGGTTTTCGGCCATATAACTGGGTCTATTTTCCGGTAAGTTTCCTGGTAATGTTGGCGCTTTGCCTGGCGCTGACTAGTTTTGGCGCCGGCTTGGCTAGTATCGTGGAAGATTTTCAGGGGTTTCAGGGCATCAACAACTTTATTATTTTCCCGCTATATTTTCTATCTGGCGCATTGTACCCCTTGACCAATGTGCCGACGTTTCTGCGCGTTATGTCTGAGGTTAATCCATTGACATATTGTGTTGATGCTTTGCGTTATACCATGATCCACCAATCGCACTTTGGCTTAGCCAAAGACCTGGTTGTAATCACTATCATGCTCGTAGTTTGCGTGGCTTTTGCCGTTAACCGCTTCAACCGCATCCAAGCCTAATAGTAGACTTTCGATTCACCCGCCTAAGGGCGGATTTATATCCCGACACTGTCGGGATAATATCAAAAGCTCACTACTAGGCAAGCCTAGTCTCGCGCGTGATGGGTGAAATCCGCCCCCAGCCTATATACTTATATATATGAAAAACCAGCCGATAGTTTTGGTGGTTTTGGGCATCAGTGGCGACCTTAGTCACCGCTACTTATTGCCGGCATTGGCTGAGATTAAAAAAGCCCGGCAACTGCCGCCGGATTTTAAAGTTTTGGGTATCAGCCGCCGCCAGCTTGCCCCCAAGGATGTTTATAGCGGTAGCACTAGAACACTGTCTGCGATTACCGAATTTCTACAGATGGATTTTAGCCGGGCTGCTGATTACCACAAACTAAAGCTGCGGCTGAAAAAACTTGCCGGCGGCTCGCGCCTCGAGATAATTTTTTATTTTGCCGTACCGCCGGATGCCACGCCGGCGATAATTAGCCGCTTAGGCGTAGCCGGACTGGACGGCCCGGGCGTTAAGCTGCTGCTAGAAAAACCTTTCGGCACCGATTTATCTTCCGCCCAGAAGCTCGTCAAACAAACTGCCAAGTTTTTCAAAGAAAGCCAGGTCTACCGCATAGACCACTACGTCGCCAAAGAAGTCGCCCAAAACATTAGCATTTTTTTGGGTAGCAATGTACTGTTTAGAAAAATCTGGGATAGGGAATTTATCGACTATATCGAAATTGTGGCCGCCGAAGCCATTGGTTTGGAAGGGCGGGGGAATTTTTACGAAAAAACTGGCGCCCTGCGTGATATTGTCCAAAGCCACCTGCTGCAGCTGGCGGCGCTGACTCTTATGGAGCCGTGCCCGGACCAGTTTGATTTTAGCGAGCTGCCCAAGCGCCGGCTGGAAGCTTTGCGGTCTTTGACTGCTCCGCCGCGGTCCAAATTGTCCGCAACCGTTTTCCGTGCGCAATATAAAACCTACAAACAGGAAATTGCCAGCCCAAACTCCGTCACTGAAACTTTTGTGGCTTTACAGCTGCACTCTAAAGCTCCACGCTGGCGGAATGTTCCGATATATCTGGCTACCGGCAAGAAATTGGACCAAAAACTCACCCAGATACGGATTAATTTTAAAAAAACCAGTGCCAGCCACTCCAATACGCTAGTCATCCGCCTGCAGCCGCGTGAAGGCATCGAGCTGGATCTGTGGGTCAAGCGGCCGGGGTATGACAAAGAGCTGGAGAAAAAAACCTTAAGTTTTTCTTTTGCCCAAAACTTCGACCACCTGCCAAATGCCTACGAGCAAGTGCTAGTGGATGCCATACGCTCCGACAAAAGCCTGTTTACCAGCAATCAGGAAGTGTTAGCCAGCTGGAAAATCCTGCAACCGATTTTGGACTACTGGCAGCAGGACCCTAGCGACCTACAGTTTTACGAGCCGGGTAGCTCGGTCGCCAAAATACTTGGCGGAGAAGAGGTGTGGAAATAGTTAAGCAAGCTAATCCCGACAAGGCTGCCGAATATCTGGCTAGGCTTATTGATACCAAACTAGCAGCGGGGCAAAAAGTTCTATGGTTGGTTGCCGGCGGTTCGGCTATCAAAATTGCCGTTGAGGTCAGTAAGCGGTTGCGGCCGCCGCTACGTGGCCTTACAGTAACCTTGACCGATGAGCGTTACGGGCCGATAGGCCACAAAGATTCCAATTGGCAACAGTTGCTTGAAGCTGGATTTCGCTTGGACGGAGCTAGCCTGCAACCCGTTCTACAAGGCAAAAGCCTCAGCCAAACGGTCAAAGAATATAGTACGGTTCTCCGGACTGGCCTCAAAGCCGCTGATTACTCTTTAGCGCTGGCCGGTATGGGCTCCGACGGCCATATTTTTGGCATTAAACCGGGCAGCCCGGCCGTGGTTGGCGGTGAGGATATGCTGGGCTACCAATGGCATGATTACATCCGCATAACCCCCACCATCAAGCTCATCAAACAACTGGACGAAGTTACAGTTTACGCAGTAGGCCGGGAAAAATGGCCGCAATTTGATCTACTCAAAACAAACGTCAGCGCTGATAAACAGCCGGCTCAGCTCTTAAAGCAACTCAAAAAGGTTATAATCTTTACTGACTATAAAGGAGACATCAAGTGAATCCCGTTAGAGCCAGTATGACTTACGTTTATGTTCTTCGCAATCCCGAAAACGGCAGGCTATACACGGGATGCGCGTCTGACCTACGGAAACGCTTAAGCCAGCATCAATCAGGAAAGTCCACTTACACCAAATTTCGAGGTCCATACGAGCTGATATATTATGAAGCTTGTATGAACTCGAATGACGCCTTCGCAAGAGAAAAGTATCTAAAGACAGGAACGGGTAAACGCTACCTAAAAAATAGGAACAAGCGTTTCCTGGCTCTAACGGGATGAAAATAGCTATCAGTGGACTGGGGCGGATGGGCGGACAGATTGCTCAAAAACTGGCCGAGGGCGGGCACGAAGTAATTGCCAATAACCGCAGCCCTGAGCCGATTGACGAAGCAGTCAAGCACGGAGCCAAGGCCGCTTATAAAAAAGAGGACGTTGTTGCAGCCTTTGACGGTCGGCTGGTAGTGCTTTGGATCATGCTGCCGGCGGAAATTATTGATGCCCAGCTGGACGAGTGGCTAAAACTCGTTCCCAAAGGCAGCTTAATAATTGATGGCGGCAACTCGGACTTTCGGCATGACAAAGCCCGCGCCGAGCGGGTCAAAGCCGCCGGCAGTAGTTTCATGGATGTTGGCACCAGCGGCGGCGTGTGGGGTTATAAGAATGGCTTTTCGATGATGGCTGGCGGCGATGAGGCATCGTTCAAGCAGTTAGAGCCGGCCCTTAAAACCTTGGCCCAGCCCAGCGGCGCCTACCAATATTTTGGCGGCAGCGGGGCCGGGCATTTCGTCAAGATGGTCCACAACGCTATCGAGTACGGCATGATGGAAAGCTTGGCCGAAGGCTACCGGGTGCTTAAAGAAGGCCCGTATAAGGAGCTAGATTTGGCGGCCGCCGGCGAAGTTTGGCAGCACGGCAGCGTGGTCACATCTTGGCTTAACGAACTGTCACGTCAAGCTCTTGCCGAAAACCCAGAACTTCAGGGGATAGACGGTCGGGTGGCTGAATCCGGCGAGGCCTGCTGGACACTGGAAGTCGCCGAACAGTACGGCATCGACACGCCAGCCATCCGCCAGTCATTCGATGTCCGGCTAGCCAGCCAAAAAGGGCAGGTGACCTTCGCCACCAAACTGCTTGCCGCCATGCGCAACAAATTCGGCGGCCACGATTTAAACCCTCGCCCCTGACTTTTCCCAGACATTCGGCTAACTTGACGCATCTGATGTCAGAAACAGGCTTGCTGCGGAACTCCTCGCTAGATTGCCACCCGACAATCTAGCTTCGTCAGACATTCCTCGCACCCAAGGGCGCCTCTTTTTCACATCATCTGCTCAGGCTCGCCTCGAGTCTGGATAAAAGTTAGGGGCTCGGTTAACTTTTTCGAACTACGGTGCTCGCGGCCCCCGTCAAAATACTTGACTTGTTAAGTATTTTTTAAGATGCGCCTGGTTCAGATCGGGACTATAATAAGAGAATCATGGAGCATCCACTGGCGGACCGCATGCGTCCGCGTAAACTGTCAGAGGTGGTCGGCCAGAAGCACATCCTGGGCGAGGGCAAAATGATCCAGCAGCTGGTCAAAGCCGGCCAGCCGTTCAGTCTCATTTTTTGGGGGCCTCCGGGCAGCGGCAAAACCACGCTGGCACGGATTATCGCCAATGAGCTAAAAGCCGATTTTATTGAGATTTCTGCCGTTAATACCGGCAAAGCTGACGTGACACGGACTGTGGAGCGGGCGCGGGCCAACGAGCAGGGAAACACTACCGCTGGGCCGCAGCGCACGATTCTTTTCGTGGACGAGATCCATCGGTT
>Ga0187853_10000774_pt1 | contig 31930 bp, 20 predicted proteins | sample June2016WEW_6_10_2_FD_132417 | JGI IMG/M metagenome (GOLD analysis project Ga0187853, IMG submission 132417) | Peatland microbial communities from SPRUCE experiment site at the Marcell Experimental Forest, Minnesota, USA - June2016WEW_6_100 | ecosystem: Environmental > Terrestrial > Soil >... | reverse complement strand
GCGGTGAAAATTGGGGTATGCCACCGGCGCGCAGTCAGACACAACCAGAAGGTCCGCTCCTTTGAGAAACGGTGCGCCAGGCGGAACGAGCCTTATCTGGATCGGCCAGTGAGAAAGCTCGGAGCGGCTTTTGTCACTCTGTTCCAGCGCAGGTTCTTTTTGTGAAAGCGGTCCTTGGGCAAAGGTCTCGATTCGGGCCGAAGGACAGGCGCAGGGAGCTGTGAGTTCTATGCGCTCCGGCTGCTTCTGCTCTGCTAGCTTCTGTCGTTCGAGGTGCTCTTCAACCTCTTCCGGATCGAAATCGTCTGCTTCCCGCTCGATTACACGAACCGCCCCCTGCGGGCATCCTGAAAGGCAGGCGCCCAGCCCGTCACAATAAGATTCTTTTATCAGGCGGGCTTTGCCGTCTTCAATCACCAGAGCACCCTCCGCACAGGCAATTGCGCACATCCCGCAGCCGTCGCAGAGCTGTTCGTCTATTTCAACTATTTTTCGCATTTTTCCCATTGCTTATACTCCCGATCGAAGTCATTTCGATCTGTGCATTCATACTTTAATCACTTTCACGGCCGGACAGCACTTTAGTCCAGGACCTGTTGCCTGATCTTTTCGCCTGTTTGGGTGAGAAGAGATTCATCAAAGGTTGCATTCCCTCCGTCCTTGGGTTGACGGGTCTTGAGCGCTTCGGTCAGGTCCGCGATTCGAATCGCGTCAAAAACACACTTGAAATTGACTGAATTATCCGGCCCGCCTGCAGCGCCAAGATTGCTCAAGATAGACAGAGTTGCACGGGTCAACTCTTCCGGGGCCCCGGTTCGTGAGAGAATGGATTGGGCCTCAGTCACGTCTTCTTGAGAAAACTGCCTCCCGTTGCGGTCAGGTCCGGCAGAAGCTCCGCCAGCAATGGCTGAAAGGTAAGCGGCCAGGGTGACAACTGCCGGATCTCCTCCTTCGGATTGCTGAATCCTGCCGGCGTACTCGACGACTTTCAGGGCCCACCCGATCCGCTTAAAATTTCGGCCAAGGAATTTCTTCACTTCCGCCGCTACCCGGTCTTTGAGCAGATCGGTCCTCCGGGCGAGAAGCTCCGGTGACATATCGCTCCCCAGGCACTGAGCGGCGAACCTGCAATAGGCGGCGCAGCCGAAATCCATATTGGGGTTGAGGACCTTTGTGCCGCATTTGCGGCACTTTCTCGAACTCTCATCCTTGAAGAATTCAACCGGTCCGCCACAGTTGGGGCAATTGGATTCGCTAATGGCTTCCGGGCCCCAAAATCGGGTGTTCTGACCAGGGCACTTCATGGTTTACTCCAGTGAAAAGGTGAAGAGTGAAGATTTCACCATTATAACTTCACTCTTCACAGCTTATTTAAGTCTAGCCCAAAATAGCCTTCAAATCCTCATCCGGGGTGGTGATCGGCTTGATCTGGAAATTCTTAACGAGCACGTCGAGAACCCCGGGGCTGATGAAGGCCGGAAGCGACGGACCGAGCCGGATGTTTTTTATGCCCAGGTGGAAAAGGGTCAGAAGAATGGCCACCGCCTTTTGTTCATACCATGACAGGACCATCGAGAGCGGCAGATCGTTTACTCCAACGTCGAATGCTTTTGCAAGCGCAATCGCGATCTGTATGGCCGAGTATGCGTCATTGCACTGACCGATGTCCAGAAGGCGCGGGATCCCTTCGATTGTCCCCAGGTCCTTATCGAAAAAGCGGTACTTGCCGCAGGCAAGCGTAAGCACTATGCAGTCCTGTGGCACTTTTTCCACGAATTCCGTGTAGTAATTGCGGCCCGGTTTTGCGCCGTCGCAGCCGGCGACCAGGAAAAAGTGGCGGATTTTCTTTCCCTTTACCGCCTCAATCACCTTGCCCGCAACGCTCATTACAGTATTTCTTGCAAATCCCACCGTCACGGTCTTTCCGTTGGCATCCTCCGCAAATCCGGGAAGCGCCAGCGCCTTTGCAATAACGGGTGTAAAGTCACGGTTTTCTATGCGGGTTGCCCCCGGCCAACCTACGCAGCCGCTCGTGAAAATGTTGTCCGCATATACTGCGGCCGGTCTCTGGATGCAATTGGTGGTCATGAGAATTGCGCCGGGAAAGTTGGGGAATTCTTTTTGCTGATTCTGCCAGGCGGTCCCGAAATGTCCGTAGAAATGCGGATATTTTTTCAGCTCCGGGTAGCCGTGGGTTGGGAGCATCTCGCCGTGGGTATAGACGTAAATGGACTTGCCCTCGGTCTGCTTGAGCAGGCCTTCGAGGTCCACGAGGTCGTGGCCGGAGATGAGTATCGCCTTACCCTTTTTGTGCCCGAGCGCGACGGGTGTCGGAACGGGATGGCCATAGGCGCCCGTGTTGCCCGCGTCGAGAAGCTCCATCGCGCGAAGGTTGACTTCGCCGCATTTGAGGACAAGCGCAATCCGGTCATTTACCGGGATGTCGTTCCTGGTCAAAGATGCAAGAGCTTCATGGATGAAGGCGTAAACCGCGTCATCCTCCCGGCCGAGAATCCGCGCGTGGTCCGTGTAGGCCGCAACTCCTTTGATTCCGAAAAGAAGGGTGTGTTTGAGCGAGAGCAGGTCGGGATTTTCCTCAGGATCGGCTCTTAGCCCTACGCCCGCAGCCTGAGCAAGAAGCCCTTCGATTGTACCGGCGGGTTGGAACAGGGCAGCCGGCGACGCGAAGCCGGTCTTGCCTCCGGCAGTCTCAATTTTGCTCTTTAGCTTTTCGCGTATCTTTACCGCGCGCGGTATCGTTTCGAGAAAATATTTCTGATCGAAATTTACATTTGTAAGCGTCGAAAAAAGAGATGTGCACGTAAAAGCGTTTGCCTCTTTATCGATTATTCCAACTCTTCGGGCCTCGACCGCAAAAAGCGAAAGTCCCTGGAGAGCATAAAGCAGAAGATCATGGAGATCGGCAACTTCAGGCTGCTTGCCGCAAACTCCGATTTTATCGCACCCCTGGCCCTTTGCCGTCTGTTCACATTGGTAACAAAACATCGTTTGCCTCCTGATAAAATCCCTTTTAAGGTTAACTTATTGTAACTTGTGCCCTCTGTTCAGGAGGTAAATTAATCCCTGTGCCGAGAAGAGTCCTTGACTTAGATCAAAAAACTTTGGATTTTTCTTCGGAAGACGGAAATCGGAGGGCGGAGGGCGGAAGACGTAACGTCTTTTCTCCTACTTCCTACTTCCTACTTCCTACTTCCTGCTTCCTGCTTTCGAACTCCGTCCTCCGTAAAGGTGATTGACATGAAAATTGCTGATGAAATTTCAAAGGCCTCGCTTTTCAACGGGCTTCCGGCCGAGCAGATTGCAGAGCTGGCCCAAATCTGCCTGGATCAAAGGTATGAAAAGGGCAGGGGGCTTTTTTCGGAGGGAGAACTTGCAAGGGGATTCTATCTCGTAGTGTCAGGAAAAATCAAAATCTATAAACTCTCGCTGGAAGGAAAAGAGCAAATCCTCCATATATTCGGGAGCGGTGAAATTTTGGGGGAAGTCCCGGTTTTTGCTGGGGGAAGTTATCCGGCTAACGCTGAGGCCCTCGAACCCAGCCGGGCGCTGTTGTTTCCAAGGATGTCCTTTTTGGAGCTGATAGGCAGGGAGCCTGCCATAGCCGTTAACATGCTGGGTATACTTTCTCAGCGCCTGCGCCGGTTTACTCACCTGATCGAGGACCTGTCGCTGAAAGAAGTTCCGGGCAGGCTTGCGGCATACCTGATCTATCTTGGCGAGCGGGGCGAAAGCCGGCAAGCCCTCGAACTCGAAATAACGAAGGCGCAACTGGCAAGCCTGCTTGGAACAATCCCGGAGACGCTTTCGCGGATCCTGACAAAATTGGCTCAGCAGGGGATCATCTCAGTAGATGGCCGAAAGATCAGGGTACTCGACCTCAAATCATTGGAATCCCTGGCAGCGGGCGGAAAAGTTCTGATTTGATCTGCCCATGGGGCGGCGCAGCGATGCGGAGATGGGGCGGCACGTAGACATCTTCCTCTTACCCCTCTAGTCCGTTCAGTTTATAATGAGTGCCGTCGCGGTAACTCCACGCTCCGCGAGGTGGATGAAAGTAGTCTATGTCAAAGTCTTCCTATTTTGCCGGCTGGCTCATCGACGGGACGGGAACTCCTGCGCAACAGGCAGGCGCCAGAGGGAAGAGCCTTCCTTCCAAGACAAAAAAGTATAAACTGGGAGGTGATGTGTAGATGCAAAAATGTGAAATAGTCATTTACTGGAGCAATGAGGACCGGGTATTTGTGGCCGAAGCCCCGGAACTGCCCGGTTGTATCGCTCATGGCGAGACTGAGGAATTGGCGTTGAAGAACATCAAAGAGGCGATCCAGCTATGGATCGATACAGCTCGGGAGTTTGGCGACATTGTGCCTGAAAATTGGAGTAGACATCATGAAAAAACAACTTACCGCAATTATCGAACGTGAGGGGGGCGGGTATGTGTCGCTCTGCCCGGAACTGGATATCGCCAGTCAGGGCGACACAATCGAAGAAGCACGACAGAATCTACGGGAGGCAATCGAGCTATTCTTTGAGACCGCCTCACAAAGTGAGATTCAGACACGTTTGCATGAGGAAGTGTACGTGACCCGAGTGGAGGTTTCAGTTGGGTAAGCTCGGTATCCACTCTGGGAAACAGGTCTGCACTATTCTTGCGCGTCATGGGTTCTTGGAGGTGCGTAAGCGAGGCAGCCATATCGTGATGCAGAAGCAAATCGGTGACACAACGATCACTGTACCGGTTCCAAACCATGATGAATTGCGTATTGGTACACTTCAATCCATCATCCGCCAGTCCGGTTTGTCCAGGAGTGAGTTCGAGTAATGACGCTTACCGTTAGCGACGTGCGGAATTTCCGATCTGGCGGAAAGGAACCCATGCAACAGACGTCCTATTTTGCCGGCTGGCTCATCGACGGGACGGGAAGTCCTGCGCAACAGGATATCCTGATTCGCGTGGAAAACGGCTTAATTTCATCTCTGGAAAAACTTTCATCTCTGGAAAAACTTTCAAGTCTGAAAAAACGTTCATCCCTTGAAAATGCAAATCTTGTGGAATTGAAAGGCTTGGGTCTCACGGTTGAAGCATATCCCACCTGCACCATACTGCCCGGACTAATTGACTGTCATGTGCATCTGTCCATGTCCGGGAAGGTCGATCAAAGACTACGTTTTCGGCAGCTTATGAATGAGTTCGCTCAAAACAGCCCCCTCATTTGTCAAAGGATAGAGAAAAGCCTTGCGCTTGGGATCATGGCGCTTAGAGATGGGGGGGATATCGGGGGGCACACTCTCAAGTATATTAAACAAAACAGTCCCTCGGGCGTCGATGTCAAATGTGCAGGAAAAGGGTGGCGCGCGTCCGGCAGGTATGGAAAGATCATAGGCCGTGTTCCGGAGAGCGGCTCAACCCTTGCCCAGAGCATAAGAGCGAACCTCGATGTAATCGATCACATAAAGATTATCAATTCGGGCATAAACAGCCTGAATGAATTCGGCCGGGAGACCCCGCCCCAATTCAACCGGGATGAACTCGAGGCGGCTTTTAAAGATGCGCGGGATCTCGGGCTTAAGACAATGGTCCACGCGAACGGCAAGCTTCCGGTGCAATTTGGCGTTGAGGCAGGATGCGATTCAATCGAACATGGCTTCTTCATGGGCGAGGACAATATGAAAAGGATGGCCGACAGGCAGGTCTTTTGGGTGCCTACGGCGTTTACCATGAAAGCTATGCGCAGGCATATGCCCGCCGGGAGCGTGCAGTCTGTGGCAGCGTCCAGAATGCTGGAAGATCAGCTTGAGCAGATGGGTCGAGCCCGGGAACTTGGGGTAAGGCTTGCAGCGGGAACTGACGCAGGATCGTTTGGGGTCAGGCATGGCATAGCCCTGGCCGAGGAATTGAAACTTATGATAGAGGCGGGATTTTCTGTCGAAGAGGCCATCTGCTGCGCAACATCGCAAGGCGCCCGGCTGCTTGGTTTGGAGCATGAGTTCGGGCGGCTTGGCCGGGGAATGCCTGCGAATTTTTTAATTGTCGACGGACCGCCTTCCAGTCTTCCGGATTCCCTGGGGGAAGTCAAAGCGGTCTATGTAAGAGATAAGAGGATCAGCCCAAAGGCGTGTCATTCTGAATCGGCGGCTGCGGCGCTCCCGAACCTCATTTGAAAATCCTTGGTAAAATATTGAGCGGGGGTTTTAGGCCCGACAGGCGGACTTGCAGTTCTTGAGGATAGAAGAGTTTCATTTAACTCCAGGCTCTGCCAGGCGGGGGAAAGCTTTCTCACTTAAAGATGCCCTTCGACCTCCAGACCTCGCCAAGCTCACGCTCGGACGCGCGGTGGACGCAATGGACATGGTTGACGAAGTGGACATCTGCAGGCGTACGGGCTGACGCGCGAGGGCGGCGCTAAAAGAGGTTGAAGGGGTTTAGACTCAAGGTCCGCATGCGAGGACGCGCGGGGAAGCATAATCGCAAACGTTTAAAAAACTTGCAATAAGACGTATTTATGACTAATTAATCTCCAACCGGAAACATCTTATAATGAACTTGCAGTTTCCGAACTCAACAATCACCGCCATCCGACGGGAGCAACGGATCGCGGAAATAAGTGCTTGGGGGGCAAGCATGAAATCATTTGACAATAGCGCCACAATGTCTCGCGCTGCCGATGGGCAAGAGGTTCGGGGGGACCTAGACATTGGGGTTGGAAGGGGGCCTGCCGCGGGTTGTCCTGAGCCGGTGAAATTGTCTGAAGAGGCCGGTTGGCCTCGTTCGAGACCGGCCGCCACTATCCGTAGTTCCTGGATACCGCAGATAGAAGCAGCGATCAGGAAATCAAGCGATTATTTTTTCAGGGTCCAGTATCCTGAGGGCTACTGGTGGGCCGAACTGGAGTCAAACGTCACTATAACGAGTGAGTATGTTATGCTCACGCGCCTTCTTGACATTCCCATTGCCGAGAAGCGGAGCGCAATAGCAAGGTATCTTTTCAAGCATCAGAATGAAAACGGCTCCTGGGGCCTTTGTTACGGCGACGGCGGCGATCTCAGCACAACAATCGAAGCCTATTTCGCCCTTAAACTCCTTGGGGAAGATCCGGGGTCTGAGCCTTTGGCGAAAGCGAGGGCCTTCATTCTCCAGCACGGCGGCATAGAAGCTTCTCGCGTTTTCACGAAAATGTGGCTTGCGCAGTTCGACCAGTATGACTGGCACAAAGTTCCCTCTATGCCGGTCGAACTCTCGCTCCTCCCGCCTGAGTTTTATTTCAACATCTATGAGTTTTCCAGTTGGGCCAGGGGCACGGCAGTACCCCTTTCGATCGTGCTCTGCATCAGGCCAAAATTCAGACTTCCCGGTTCTCTTTGCCTTCAGGAGCTTTTCGTCCCGGTGCATGGCAAGAAACTGGATTCCCGGATAAACAAGCTCTTTTTTGTTTTCGACCGTATTGCAAAAATACTTGAGAAAAGGCCGATCAGGAAGCTTCGCCGCAGGGCGATTGCGGCCGCCAGGGACTGGATCATCGATCACCAGGAGGATAGCGGAGACTGGGGCGGAATCCAACCTCCCATGGTCTATTCTATGCTAGCCCTCCACTACCTGGGATTTCCGCTTTCTAATGAGGTTATGGCAAAGGGGCTCAAAGCCATTGAGGATTTCTGCATCGAGGACGAGGATGGACTGCGGATGCAGTCCTGTATATCCCCGGTTTGGGATGCGGCGCTTACGGCGCTGGCGTTGCTCGAGTCGGGGATTAGTCCCGAACATCCGGCCCTAGAAAAAACGGCGCGATGGCTGATCTCCCAGCAGATACTGACAGGGGGCGACTGGCAGTTCAAGAATAGCTCTCCGCCTGGTGGATGGGCCTTCGAATTTTTCAACTCGCGCTACCCTGATGTTGACGATTCGGCTGTCGTTTTGAACGTGCTCAACCGCTTCAGTCCGCAAAGATCCGATGGGCTGGAATCAGCCAACTCGCGCGGGATGCAATGGCTCATCAGCATGCAAAGTTCAAACGGCGGCTGGGCGGCATTTGACAGAGACAACGGTATGGATATCCTTAATCGTATACCGTTTGGCGATACCGAAGCGATGGTGGACCCTCCGACGGCGGACGTAACCGGCAGGGTGCTGGAGATTATGGGAATCTGCGGATACGATTGCAGCCATCCTGCCGCCAAGCGCGGCGCCGGGTTTCTTAAAAACCTGCAGGAAAAGGACGGGTGCTGGTGGGGGCGCTGGGGCGTCAACTACATTTATGGCACATGGTCTGCTCTGCGGGGGCTGATCTCGATTGGGGAGGACCCGAAGTCACCTTGCATCAGAGCGGCAATGCACTGGCTAAAAGACCACCAGAACGAGGATGGCGGCTGGGGTGAGACGTGCGATTCCTATAGACTGCCCGAACTGCGCGGCCAGGGTCCCAGCACTGCATCTCAAACCGCCTGGGCAATAATGGGTCTTCTGGCAGGGAATGAAGAAAAATCCCCGGAGGTAAGCAAGGGCATCCAGTACCTGTTAAGGAACCAAGAACCCGACGGGACCTGGGATGAGATATACTTCACCGGGACCGGGTTCCCTAAACATTTCTATATAAGATATCACAATTACCGGAACTGCTTTCCACTGATGGCGCTGGGACAGTATGTGAAGAAGCTGGGGCAGTAGGGAGGGCAGGCTTGCCTGCCGGTTCGTGACCAGGAAGAAAGCCGGAAGACGAGTGGTTGCGCAATCACTGGTGTCCGGATATAAATAGTTGAAATCAAAAGATAACTGACTAAGGAAAACGTAGTGCTTCCCCGTCTCAGGGTCCAGGTGGGCGATTCTGCATAGAGGAATGTGACACTCCTTGGCCTTGGCGCCCGCAAGAAGGTACCCAGCTACAGAATTAAGCGTGCAAAAACCACCAGATCATTTCGACTGCCGCCGGAATGATGTGAATGAGAGATCCTTTCTGTTTTGTTCACCTTATTTTGTGGGCCTGTAATAAGCGACGGCGGAGGGTGCGAATGAGAAAAAGGATCTTCTTCATCTGCGGTTCGATGAATCAGACAACCCAAATGCACCAGATTTCCAAGCACCTTTCCGGCTACGAGCATTCCTTCTCGCCTTATTACTGCGACGGCTTTGACGAGATTCTTAGAAAACTCGGGTTGATCGAGTTCACGATCGCAGGCAACAAGGTGGTGGGATGCTGCCGGACGTATCTGCAGAATCATGGTCTTCTCATCGACTACCGGGGAAATAATCAGCCCTACGACCTTGTGGTTACCTGCTCGGACGTATACCTCCAGAAGAACATTCGAGACGACAGGATCGTACTGGTTCAGGAGGGGATTACCGACCCGGAATCCATTATGTTTCATATCGTCAAGCACTTACGATTCCTTCCACGATGGATGGGGGGAACGGCGACGACCGGTCTTAGCGATGCATACCGGGCTTTTTGTGTCGCAAGCGAGGGATATCGCGATTTTTTCATACGAAAAGGCGTGCGGCCCGAGAAGATAGTCGTTACGGGAATACCCAATTTCGATGACTGCCGGCGATATTGCACTAACGATTTTCCCTACAGGGGCTACGTGCTGGCCTGCACGTCGCCGCTGAGGGAGTTGTTCCGGCGCGAGGACCGTGAGGCTTTCATACGAAGGGCTGTGGAGATCGCCGGGGGCCGGCAGCTTATCTTCAAGCTTCACCCGATCGAAAATGTCGAGCGCGCCACCAGGGAAATCACGGCGCAGGCTCCGGGCGCCATGGTGTTCGCGACTGGGAGCGCTGAAGAAATGATCGCCAACTGCGATGTTCTGCTCACTCGGTTTTCGTCGACTGCCTTCGTTGGCGTTGCGCTGGGTAAGGAGACTTATTCGGACTTCGATATGGACGAATTGCGGCGACTCATGCCCCTTCAAAACGGCTCGGCGGCTTTGGACATCGCCAATGTCTGCCGCCGGGTTCTCGAGGAGAAATGACGGCTGCGGCCACACATGTGGTGTGTAGATGCCCAAACCCGAACTCGAAACCTTTAACCTGACGTTCTTTGCCGCAATGACCGGGAGTGGTCGGGAGTAGGCGGCCCCTTCCTCCTTGACAGCCAGCCGGGTGAATGTTATCGGAAACACGCCGGTAAGCAATTTCTTATCATCTATCGCGGGAATGATAATTGAAGGCTTTGGTTACAGGAGCGACAGGATTTATCGGGAGCCACCTGGTGGAAGCCCTCGTTCAACGAGGAGTCCAAGTCAGGTGCCTCGTTCGGGATAAGAGGCATTTAGGGTGGGTGAAGGACGCCCCCGTTGAGTTTGTAGTGGGAAATTGCCAGGAGAAAAATTCCCTAATAGAGGGTGTGAAAGGCGTCGATCAGGTGTTTCATCTTGCGGGCGCGATAGCGGCCGTAAAAGAAAAAAACTTTTTCGAAGTGAATGCCCTGGGTACTGAGAACATTGTCCACGCTTGCATCGAAAACAATTCCCATCTCAAAAAATTCATCTATCTTTCGAGCCAGGCAGCAGCAGGTCCATGTCGGAGCGGTGGGAAGAAAAAGGAATCCGACCCCTGCCACCCGGTTTCGCCCTATGGGAAAAGCAAATTACTGGGGGAGCGATTAGCCTTGTCCCACTCTCAAGAGATTCCTCTCCTCATCCTGCGGCCTTGTGCCGTCTATGGGCCCAGGGATAAAGGCTTTTATGATCTTTTGAAGTGGTTTTCGAAGGGCGTCAAGCCCTGTCTCATCGGCCATGATCAACACATCAGCATGTGCTATGTTCAGGACCTTGTACGAGCGATCCTGTTGGCTGCTGAGACCCAGACAGAGAGTGGAGAAATATTTTTTCTGTCTGATGGTCAAGACTACCGGATGGAGGAAATTGGTGATATCTTCGTGCAAGCGATGGAGATAAGCGCTCTGAAGCTTCGCATTCCCAAACAGTTGCTGTTCGGCATGGCCTTTTTTGCAGAATGTTTGTCCCGAGTCTCCGGGAAGCCTTCCATCATGAGCAGAGGCAAGGTAGAGGAAATGATTTGGAAAAGTTGGCTCTGTGACATTACAAAGGCCAGGGCCTTATTGGGTTTCGAGCCACGGATTTCTCTTGTCCGGGGAGCTGAATTAACAGTCGCCTGGTACAAAAAAGAAAATTGGCTGTAGCGATATTGTCGGAATGTTTCGGTGATAACCTCTAAAAAAGGGCAATCATGGCCGGCATTGAGATCATTACTGCGGAAAGAAGATCGGAACTCAAGGACTTTATAGACCTGCCCTGGAAAATCTATGCCGGGGACCCCAAATGGGTCCCCCCCCTTAAGAAAGAGGTTCGCCATCTGCTCGACCCAGGCAGACACCCTTTCTGGGAGTTTTCCGAGCGCATTCTCTTTCTGGCCCGACGTGGCTCGGAGACTGTGGGAAGGATCGCGGGCATCATAGATCGCCATAATAACGAGTTCCACGGCGAACAGATGGGCGCTTGGGGATTCTTCGAATGTGCTGACGATCCGGAAGCCGCCGCGTCCCTCTTCGCCTCCGTGGAGACGTGGGTCCGCCAGAAAGGGATGACCTTCCTGAGAGGCCCGCTCAACCCATCCATCAATTACGAGGTGGGCTTGCTCATTGAGGGGTTCGAGTATCCGCCTGCTCTGATGATGACTTACAATCCCTCTTACTACCCTAGGTTGGCCGAATTGTGCGGTTTCACCAAAGAGAAGGACCTGTTTTCCTTCCGTGTGGATAGCACTTACCAGCTTCCCGAGTGGATGGATAGTTTTGCCCAACGGCTGGCCCAAAAAAAAGGCATCCGCATCCGGAGTTTTCGCCTAAAAGAGCCGGTCCCTGAGCTTGCTCTGGTCAGGGATATATATAACGACTGCTGGTCCGGCAACTGGGGTTATGTCCCCTTGAGCGATAATGAGACATTGGAGATGGGAAAGAGCATGGTGAAAATCGGGGACCCGGACCTGGCTTTCTTCATCTATTATGAGGATGAACCCGCAGGGATCTGCGTGGTCTTGCCCGACATCAATCCTTTGCTCAAGCGTCTCAACGGGCGCATCGGCCTGCAGGGTTTGCTGAAGGTCCTCTTATATCGGCGGGAGATCATCGGATTGAGGGGTTTGCTCTTCGGGACCAAGGAGAAGTATCGGCAACTGGGAATCCCCATGCTGGCCTTACGCCACCTGTTGGAGCTTGTGAAGAAGAAAGAACAATATCACTATATGGAGCTGGGCTGGACCCTGGAGGACAACGAGTCGATCAACTTGTTGATAGAGGAAGGCGGCGGAAGAATACACAATAAATATCGCATATTTAGAAAGTCTTTATAACTACTGAAGGCGAGGGTATCGCGTTAAAATGGGGGACTGTTCATATTGACTGAAAATAGGGTTCCAATCATTGCTTTTGTCTGGCGGCCTGAAGATATGATCCCGCCGGTGACCCAAATGGCGCATCGAACGGGGAGCAGGGCCATCTTCGATTTTTCCATGATGGGGGAGGACGAACGCCTTTCTTTCCTACGAAAAACTGACCCTGCCGGCCAGGTCAGGGACATCAAGATTTCTGCCCCTGCCTTTATGGACCAGTCTTTGGGGCAGTTGTTGAAAGCAACAGGGGTCCAAAACATCTGGGTCGAATGCCACCCCCAGTTTTTCCCGGGGGACCCTTCCGCCTTTCTGCAGAGATTGAAGGAATTGTCGGAAGACCACCGTTGTTTCCCAATCATCGGGGACCTGAAACTGCTGTCGGCTATTTTGACAGATAGCTCGGGGATCGGGCGCGTCGTCCTGAAAGGATGCGAGGCATCCGGGTTCGTGAGCGGTGAGACGACTTTGGCTCTATATTCAGCGGCCAAGGAAATGCTGCGCAACCCCTCGAAGTCGCAGGACATTCTCATCTGGGGAAGCGTCTGCACTCCTGAGGCGGCAGCGGCCTTATTGTCCACCGGGGCCACGGGGATCGTCTTCGAGAGCGTCCATTGGCTGACAGACCTGGTTGCCGTAGACGATCTCCAACGCCAGCGGCTCTCCAACCTCCGCCTGGACTCCACCGATCTGGTCGGCCTCGACATGCAGGTCCCCTGTCGCCTTTTCAACAAGGGAAACTCTATCGCGTTCAAGGAGATAAAAAAGTTCGAGAACTCGCTGTGCGGCGCGAAGATCACGGAGGAAAGCCGCCGTTCCTTCGCAGGCCGAGTGAGTGCCGGGGTCCTCCACCCTCTTGAGAGCCATTTCACCCCTGACGAGGCCATCCCTCTGGGTGTCGAGACAGCCTTTGCTGAATCTTTCGCCAAGCGTTTTGGGACGGAGACCGAGCAGGCCGTTGAGTCCTTCATGGACGAGATTCGCAACTTATGCCGCATGGCTGAGCTGAAAAGGGATTGCTTTTTAGACAGCCCTATAGCCGGAGAAATGGGAGTCCAATATCCCTTTATTCAGGGGGGCATGTCCTGTATCACGGATGTGCCTGAGTTTGCCTCAAGGGTTGCCGAGGCCGGCGGATTACCCACCATCGCCCTTGGCCTGACGGACGCAGAGACCCTTGATCGGAGGCTGGGACGGTTGCCGGAGATAATGAGAGGACGCCCTTATGCAGTGAATATCGTTTCTCTGGCGGAGAACCCTTTCCGGGAGACCCACCTGGCCTGGATAAAGAAACACAAGCCCCGTTTTGCGGTGATCGCAGGAGGAGATCTCTCACCTTTAGGGGAACTGATAGAATGCGGTTTGGAGGTAATATATATCGCCCCTGATGAGGCCCTTTTGATGCTCGCTCTTGAGGCCGGCGTCCGGTATGTGATCTGCGAGGGATATGAGGCTGGCGGGCACGTGGGGCGCCATAGCACACTCACCCTTGCTCAAAGAGTGTTGGATCTGAAACGGCTGAAACCATCCCTGTTCCAAAATTGCCGCATTGTTCTTGCCGGTGGAATCTTCAATCGGGAGACCGCATTCATAGCCGCCATGCTAGGAGCGGATGCCATCCAGATGGGCACCGCGTATCTGGCCACCAGGGAGATCGTTGAGACGTGTGCACTGACGGAGCTCTATCAGCGTATGATCCTGGAATCGCCTCCGGGCGGGACGGTCGTTTCAGGCAAGGAAACCGGACTGCGGGTGCGATCCTTGAGGACCCCGAGAACGGATGCTGTTTTATCCCTGGAGAGGGAGTTTGCAGCGGGTGAGCAAGACGAGCATTCCTTCCGTACGAGAATAGAAGAGATGACAGCAGGGAGCCTGTTCGCTGCGGCCCGAGGTATCGACAGGCCGTGCGGGGCGCTCCTGGACGAGCGAACCTGCCTGGAACGCGGGCAGTTCATGAGTGGGGCTTGCGCCGGTCTTATCAGTAAGGTCCTGGATCTGCCGTCCTTACATCGCGAACTGGCCGAAGGCCCTCTTATGCTGCATCAGCCATTTGAGGGGTCCATCGAGAAAATGCCGGAACCTTCGACACCCGCTCTGCACCCCGTAAAGACCCTATCCAGAGGGATTGGCCATGGACTGGAGCAGGTAGCGCCGCATAGAGTCGCCCATGAAAGGGTTGCCATCACCGGGATGGGTGTTCTCAGTGCCTTGGGGAAGGCTCCGGAAGAGGTATGGGCTTCATGCCTGGCGATGAAAAGCGGGATTACTCTGGTTCCGTCTTCCCGGTGGGATCATGAGCGTTTTTATGATCCCCGGCCGTTCGTTCCGGGCAAGACTTACTGCAAGGTTGGCGCCTTCCTGGACTTTCATATATCCCGCAACGAGATCGGGGTCCCCCCACATGATTTCCGTTCCATGACCGAAGCCACCAAGATCACCATGTGGCTGGCGGAGAAAGCCATCCGGGCGTCCGGCATCCTGGAGTCGAACATCCCACGGGAGCGAATCGCGGTCCTCATCTCCCAGAACTCGGGAGAGGCGGCGACGACGCTCACCGATTTGATCATAACCGGGTACTCTAACGACATCCTTGCCGATATCAACAGGGCCCTTCAACTCAGTCCGGATCAGGTTAGCGCCGTCGAACGTGAGATGAAATCCGGACGCCTGGTCACGGACGATACCACACTCCTGGGCAGACTCAATTCCGCAGCGGCCGGCTTCATTTGCAACCGGTATGGGTTCATGGGCCCCAGTCATTCTGTTTCCGCAGCCTGCGCGACCTCACTGGTCGCACTTCACAGCGCCATCCAGATGGTCCGAACCGGCGTCATCGATGCAGCCATAATAGGAGGGGGCGAGGATAATCTCAGGCACATACATTTTCTGGAATTTTCAGCCCTGGGCGCCCTTTTCGGGCTGTCCGGGCAGGAAAGGCCCGCTCACGAAACCTCCCGCCCCTTCGATGCCCAAAGAGACGGGATGGTCCTGGGCGAAGGCGGGGCGGTAATTGTCATCGAGCGGGAAAGTTCGGCCCGTGCAAGGGGGGCGCCTGTACACGCAGTTATCACGGGCATGGGAGCGAGCAACAACCATCTGGGTATGGTGGAGTCCTCCAGTGTCACCCAGGAGATCGCCGTCCGCGCCTCTTTCCAAGGGACACCCTATGGGCCGGATTCTGTGGACCTGGTGGAATGCCATGCGACGAGCACCCGGCAAGGTGACGTAGAGGAGGTCCGCGCCCTGAAGTCCATCTTCAATTCCTCAAGGCGCACGGTCCTCACCTCATTCAAATCCCAGATCGGACACACTCTCGGCGCCTCTGGCCTCATCAGCCTTATTCGAGGAGTTATGGCCATGAAGGCGGGTGTTTTCCCCCCCACCCTCAATTATATAAATCCAGACCCGGAAATCGACCTGGAGGGATCGGGGTTCTTCATCGCCCCCGAGCCGCTTGACTGGGAATGCAGGACCGGCCGGCCAAGAAGGCTTCAGGTCAACGCTTTCGGGTTTGGAGGTACAAACTACGTGGTGCAGTTGGAGCAGGCGATGGATGAAACAGCTACTATCCTGGTATCCCCGGGCGGTGGGCCCGGCCTCGCCCGAGACAAGGGTGACGGCGCTTCGGGTTTCGGATTTCGGACTTCGGATTTGAAGGAAGGGCCCGATTCTGCTGGGGAGGCAAGTGGTGGGTTTTCTGAGATTCAGGGCGTATCTTTCTTCCGAGCCAAGATGGGTGGCCATGACTGCCGGATGGCTGTCGTGGCGGAATCCGAAGAAGAGGCGCTTACTGCCATCCAGAGATCGCGTCACCTTACAGAGGGCGGAATCCTCACACCCAAGACCTTGAGGTCCATGGCGCAGCAGGGGGTCTTTATGGGTGCTGAGGACCTGCCGGCGCCACCGCTGGCCTTGGTGTTTCCCGGGCAGGGCACCCACTATGGAGGAATGGGGCGGGAGCTCTACGAGTCTTTTCCCGTAATCAGGGAGTGGATGGATCGGGCTGCGGCGGTGGCGGACTTCGACCTCCTTAACCTGTTGTTCCACGATCGAGAGGAGAATCTTCAGAAGACCCGGTGGCAGCAGCCGGCCCTGTTCGTCTTGGAATACGCCATGGCTCGATACCTCCTCTCACTTGGCATCCGCCCGGTGGCGACGGCCGGCCACAGTTTAGGCGAACTGACCGCTTTGTGCCTGGCCGAAGTCTATTCCATGGAGGACGGATTTCGAATCGTGAACATGAGAGCCCGCTGTATGGACAACGCTGGTGGCATGCACTTGGACCCGGGTGTCATGGCGGCAGTGGACGCACCCCTGGATCTGCTCAAAGAGTTGATTCAGGGAGGGGAGGAAGATGTCCACATAAGCAATATCAATTCACCGAGCCAGGTCGTTTTGAGCGGCAAGACCGAGGCGGTCAAAAATTTTGGCGACAGACTGAAGGAGATGGGATACAGGGCCACTCTTTTGCGAGTCAGCATGGCCTTCCACTCCCCTATCATGAGAGTCATCCATGATGAACTCGAAGCGTTCATTGCCCCCATCCTGTTTCATTCTCCGAAGATTCCCGTCATCTCCAATACCACCATGGCCCCGTATCCATCGGATCCAGCAGAGATCAGACGAATTCTGATGGCCCACCTGGAATCTCCCGTCCACTGGATGAATAACGTTCAGACTCTTTGGAACGACTACGGAGTCAGGACCTTTGTGGAGGTCGGCCCAGGCGATATATTGAGCAATCTCATCGCAGACACGCTCTCTGGCCCGGCATGCATCCAGACATGCCTCCCCAGGGCAGAGAGCTTGACCTGCAAGACAGCCCTTGCTCAGCTTTTCGTACAAGGGCACCTGAAGGTTCAAAGTGAACCCGGATTTGTTTCCCTCGATGGAGTTGGAAAGGTGTCCGGGACCTACCGCTCACCCCCGGCGCCCACGTTACGATCCGTGGCGCCCGGGCTTGCCGGGTCCAACCCGATGGGAGGGATAGTTCAAAGGGAAATCAACCGGTTCGTGCTGGAGACCTTCGGCCGATTCCTTAAGCCCGATATCGTGGAAGCCATCCGCCAGGAGGTCGACCCGGCATTCCGGGAAGACGATCTGGCATCGGTTATCCAATCCATGCTCGGTGGCTCCTGGCCCCCGGAAGGCCGGAGGGATCCCCCCGATGCTGTTGCTTTAAGGATCAATCGTGATTCGGATGCCCGTAGAATTTCTACCGGCCCTCCTTTAGAAAAGAGGGAAGCTGCCGGGAGCCCTCCTTTCGTAGCGGGGGATTCAGCGGGATTTCCCGAGCCAGGCGATTCACCCGTATCGATGGAGACTCCCGCCCCTGCTGATACGCCTGAGAGCCTGGAACACATGGAGAGCCTTATTCGAATTATCATGGATGCTACTGGATTCGAAAGGGACGAAATCCAACCCGATATGGATCTCAAGAGAGATCTCTCCATCCGCTCAAGTCGTCTCCCGATCATCATGGACGCCGCGGAACGCCACTTCGGGATCACTATAGAATTGCAGGATTTTATCCATGTCCGCACCGTGAGGGACATCGCGCAGAAGATCTCCGAGATAGTCGCGAGGGGGGAAGGCGCCGGGCCGAGGCCGGCCGGCGCGGTTGTTGACTCCGGCGCAGTGGGGGATGAAGTCCTGAAGCCCTCAGAGGATGAGGCAAGCCTAAAGCGGCTCGTATTCAATTACGTCCCTCTCGATCTGCCGGCTTCCATTCCCGTGAAACTGGAGCCTGGCGAGTCAGTACTCCTTGTCTCACCGGATGGGGATGACCGCATTGCAGCGAGTGCGGGAGAGATCTTCCGCCTGGATCACGGGGTTGACATATGTCTCATGCCGTGCTTGCAAGGGAGCTTCGGTCCAGGCGAAACGTGCCAGGACATTCGAACTGCCGAAGGGGCCCTTGGGGCTTCCGATAAGATAGCGAGCCTGAAGTCCCTGGTTGGGATGCTTATTGTTTTGCCTCGAGGTTTGCCGGAAAGTTTAAGTAGCATGGAGGATGTTTCGCGGTTTCTCAAGGGACTCTTTATCCTCCTGAAAACATTTCTGCAATCACCGGCCAGGAAATTCGTCGTGCTGGTCCACTCCCGGGAGGATACCGAGACACCGGGCCGGCTGGCTGCGGAGGGTATGCTGGGACTATTTCTGAGCGCAGCGCAGGAATACACGGCGGTCCAGTTTCGCACATTGGAAGTCGGTCGTGACACCGATCTTCGCGCTGCCTTACGCGATGCTCTGGACAGAGGATACCCGACGGTGGAGATGGCCCATCGTGATGGAAAGGTCTTCACCTCTGAGGGACGCGTCTCACCGTCTGTCTTCAAAGACCCGTTAACTCTTGAACTGAACCCCGGAGACGTTATAGTCATGTCCGGGGGCGCCACGGGGATCAGCGCTCATCTGGCGCGCAGTCTTGCGGCCTTTAAGCCCCGTCTGGTCTTCCTGGGGAGGACGTCTCTCGATCCAGGCATGAATACCGTAAAACCCAGTCTCACGAATCCGCCTTCGGGGTCTTCGGCTTTCGAAGACAGGGCTAATGAGATTACTCGGACGCTGGCGGATTTACACTCCTTAGGGATCGAGGCATTCTACCATACCTGCGACGCCGCTGACCCAGGGGCGGTCCGTGCAGTTATGGACGAAGTGGCAAAGCGTTATGGCAAGGTCCGCGGGATCATCCACGGCGCGGGAGTCCTGAGGGACGGTTTCCTCAGCCAAATGACCCCGGATGACTTCTCCATGGTTACGGACATCAAGTTCCTCGGGGCGTGGAATCTATTCCAGGCTGCCGAAAAGGCAGACTTGAGGTTTTTCGTGGGCCTTTCGTCGGTGGCCGCTATCCAGGGGAATCCCGGCCAAACCAACTACGCGGCAGCCAACCGGATGATGTCTGCGTTGATCAGGTCCCTCCGGCGGACGAATGGCGCCATCCGGTTCAAAGCTTTGATGCTTGCCCCTATCGAGGGGGCGGGCATGGCCGAGGACCCGGATGTGCGGGAGCTAATGAAGTGGAAGGGCGCGTCTTACATCCATGTAAATGAGCTGGCAGGGCTTTTCTGCCGGGAGCTCTTCGTGTCCCCGGCCGACGACGATTGGGTAATGTTCATGAGGACACTACCCTCCGTGAAGACGGTAAGGCTCAATGACATGGCCCCGCCTTCGCCCAATGGAGAGCTGGATGGGGGCTTCGCGTCCTTCAGCCCCGAGGACTTTCCAATGATAGACGGGATCTCGAGCCTGGACATCCGCCGGGAACAACTCGAGGCATTGAGGTCCTTTTCCCGGGAGAAGGACCTTTGGATCGAGGATCACAGGCCCTTGACGTTCGTCAAGCATCCGATGGTCTCAGCCGCCATGTTTCTGGAGACATTCATGGAAGCCGCCCGGATACTGTATCCTTACTTGCAGGTGCGAGGTGTCCGCCAGGTGCGATTCTTGGACATGATCCAATGTCCTCCTGAGGTCTCCCGGTCTTCCATGATCTCCTGCCGCCGGACCGGCAACGGCCTTCCGGAGGTGTTGTGCGAGGTCACTCTGGCAGCACAGCAGATCTCCCCTACAGGAAGATTGACAGACCGCTTTACCCCCCACTGTAAGGGACAGGTCATTCTCGACGGCGGCGAAGGATATTTAGGGGAGGGTTTCCTGGATTTTCCCGTCCGGCTGGACGAACTGCGGACGCGCCCAATGGCTCATGAAGATATGCTTGAATGGTACGAGAAAAACATCGGTCTCAAAGGCAGGTATTGCGTGCTGGAGTCCCTTGACGGTGCTGGACCGGGACTGGCGCGGGGACGAACAATCTACCGGCAGAGCGGTGATTTCGCAAATCTGCGCAATGCGCAGTATCAATACTCTCCCTACCTTTTCGAGGCCCTTTTGCAGTTGACCGGCTTCTACTGCGAGGCAATGGAGATGACTGAGCAACGATCCTTGATTCCCATGGAGATCGGAGAGATGCGGTTTTGCCGAAGATGCCGGGAGGGGGAACAGATCACCCTGGAGGCCCGCCTGCGGACTGAGAACGAGCAAGGCCTCACGTGGGACGCCAGGGGACTTGACGATCAAGGCCGCACCATAATGCAGGTTTCCAATATGCGGATGCACTGGGTTTCGGAGTGAGCCTTCAGGGATCGCAGAGAACGCGGTTCGGGAAAGATTGGAGTGGAGGTGGCAGAGGATTGCCAAGACATAACCGTCCATGCCGCGAGTTTCGATCATCGCGGGGGACCGATCTTTTATGCATCCATGCCATGTTCCACCGAAATCTTCAAAGGACATCGGACGAACGGGTCAGGAGATAAGCACCGCCTGGTATCTCTCCTGTGGGATCACCTGGTGGCGATGGAAAGCCCTTTTTGGAAATGCTTTCATTCCTCCCGCAGAGATGATTTCCCCATTCGCGTGGTCCGCGGCCGGCTTGGCAGGCCACATCTCCTGTTGGGAGAATATCATGGCCCGGCCGTCTCCTTCAGTGAAGGTGGAGGAAACGTCTGGGCCGCCCTCTGCTGGGACCGGTCCGATATAGGCATCGATGTGGCGGGTAGCGATGAATTCCAAAGCCAATACCCCTTTCACCGGGTGTTCAATGACCAGGAACTTCAACATGCCTTGAGATTGGCGGGCGGAGAATTGGGAAACGCATCGGCCCTGCTCTGGTCTATCAAGGAAGCAGTCGTCAAGGCCCTGGGATGCGCGTTCCACCTCGTGGACCCTCTGCAAATCAACGTCTGTCCATCGGTGGCAGGGGGAGACGGCGGATATACCTTTCCAGTGCGCTTATCAGGCAAGGCCCTGATGCGGTTTCCAAAAGGCGCCGGCCGGTCCATATGGGTGCGTTCGTTTCCTCATGTTAAGATGTGGCTTTCCATCACCCTCTTGAATTGGCATCCTTGACAGGGACGATGACGCAGATCCCTTATACATTGACCTATAGAGGTACTATGTCTATCCATGACGACGCAAGTTGAGCACGCAATCGAAGTCGAGAACCTGACAAAGTGTTACGGGAATCTGCCGGCCGTTGACGACATATCGTTCAACGTCAAGCGAGGCGAGGTATTCGCGTTCCTGGGCCCTAACGGCGCAGGCAAGACCACCACAGTAGAGATAGCCGACACGATCCTCAGGCCCACATCGGGGAAAGTGCGCATTCTCGGGATGGACGTCACGAATAGAAAGCGCGACATAGTCCCTCGCATCGGGGTCCTCCCCCAGGGGTTCAGTTCGTTCGACCGGATAACGGTCAGGGAGACGATGCAATACTACTCGCGGCTTTTCTGTCGCAGGAACGCCGATATCGACGGGCTCTTAGAGATCGTTAACCTCAGGGACAAAGCCAAAGAGCAATACATGAAACTCTCCGGGGGTTTGAAGCAGCGCCTGGGAATAGCAATTGCACTCGTGAACGACCCCGAGCTCGTATTTCTCGACGAGCCGACGACAGGTCTTGACCCCCGCGCCAGGCGCGAGGTGTGGGAAGTTCTGCTGGGCCTGAAGACGCAGGGGAAGACGGTATTTCTCACCACGCACTACATGGAGGAAGCTGAGCTTCTTGCAGACACTGTCGCAATTATCTCCAAGGGGAAGATCATCGCCATGGACTCTCCCGTGCAGCTCATAGAAAACAACGCGGATTGCCTTGTCTTCACGCTGCAGTCCTGTGATAGAAAAGCCTTTGAAGTCGTTGGTAAGATGGGTTTCGAGCCGGAGCTTAACAACCACGAGGGCATCAACGTGAGGGTGGAGCGCTCGGATGACATCCGGAAGATACTGAACGCAATGAAAGATGCCGGGGCATCGGTGCGCAGCATGGACGTCCGCAAGCCCAACCTCGAACAGGTTTTTCTGAAACTCACCGGCGAGGCGCTCAACGAAGGGTCCTCAGGGGAACAGGGGGCGGAATGAAACTGCGCGTCATCGGCGCAAGTCTGGTCGTTAGCCTTAAGATCTTCTACCGCGTGAAGACCACAATGTTCTTCACGACTACCTTCCCGATACTGCTGATACTTGTGTTCGGCACCATTTTCGTAGACCCGGATAAAGTGAACTTCGACCTTTGCGTGCAGGACCTCGACCAAACCGCAACCTCGGCTGAGATCGCCAAGGCCCTTGCTCTCACCGGGAAGTTCAGGATAATCGGGGTCGATCCCGCCATCGACGCCGTTCAATACGCCAGGAACAACAAGGTGAACCTTGTCCTCGTTATTCCCAAAGACTATGAAAGAGCTTACGCTCAGTACCTGCAATTAGACGACCCCAACGCATTCGCTACCATCAAGTATGTCTACGACCCCAGCTCCAGCTCGGTGCTTACGAAGATGCAGTTCCTGAACATGGTATTCGCCAAAATGAACCAGGGGCTATCGGGAAAGCCGGCGTTCGTCAGGACGGCAGAAACATCGATACACACCAGAAAATACCGGTTCATCGACTTTTTCATCCCCGGCATCATCGCGATGGCGGTGATGACGGCGAGCCTGTTCGGCACGGTGAACGTGAACACGGAGCTGCGGCAGAAGGGCATCATCAAGAAACTATCCACCACGCCAATCACCCGTACCGAGTGGCTACTGTCGAACATTGCGTACCACTTCGTGCTCGCCGGCATTTCCACCACTGCAATGCTGCTGGTGAGCTACGCCGTGTTTGACGTTAAATTACAGATAAACGCCTGGCTCCCTCTGTTCGTTGTGCTTGATGTTTTTACGTTCGTCGGAATAGGGATGATACTCACCCGCATCGTGAAGGAGGCGCAGAGCGCCGCAGCAGCAGCCAACGCCATCATATTTCCGATGATGTTCCTCTCGGGGAGCTTTTTCCCTCTGGAGATGATGCCGCGCAGCTTGCAGATGTTCGCCAAGCTGCTGCCTCTGTACTACGTCAACGAGGGCCTCCGGGCATCCATGGTGTTTCACGACAATGTGACCGCGCTGCGTTACTCCGCCATAATAGGGACTTTCGCGGCCATGGTCTTTATCTTGGGCGTAAATGCCACCAGATGGGAAGAGAGCAAGTGATTTTAAAACATAACAGCCATCTCTTATATCAGAGGGGAGCTGATTCTTGCAGAAGGGCCCAAAGTGAAGAAGCAGAGCGCTGTTTATCGTCATCCACCTTTTGCAGGGCTTCCAGCTCCGGGGCGACGATATCCAGGGCAAAGCGAATCTGCTCTGGCGTATGGGTGCAATTGACAAAAAAGCGCAGACGGGCGGAGTTGTCAGGAACTGCCGGATAGACCATGGGCAGGGCATCGATCCCTTGCCGGATGAGGGCTTGAGAGAGTCTTACCGCCTTCAGGGAATCTCCTACGATCACTGGAACGACAGGGGAACCGCTGCTGCTGGCGCCGGTATTGAGACCCCTTTCCCGGGCTAGCATGCGAAAAAGCTCTGAGAGCTCATGCAGGCGCGTCACCCGTTGGGGCTCCTTCCTGAGCAATCGAATGGCGGCCAGGGCCGATGCGACATTCGGCGGAGGCATTCCCACGCTGTAGACAAAACCCGGTGCAGTGTATTTCAGGTACTCGATGAGTGCCCCCGACCCTGCGATGTAGCCTCCGCAACTGGCAAAGGATTTGCTCAATGTGCCCATCCAAAGTTCCACATCGGCAGGATTGATTCCAAAGTGCTCGCCAATACCCGCGCCGCTTTTCCCCAATACGCCGATCGAATGAGCCTCGTCCACCATCAGAAAGGCTCCGTGCCGTTTCTTGATCTTAATGAATTCGGGCAGTTCCGGGATATCGCCATCCATGCTGTAAACGCCTTCGATAACGACGAGGGCCCGTCGGAAACGGGATCGCGACTCCCTGAGAATCATGTCCAGGGCTTGCCAGTTGTTGTGGGGAAAAGAAAGGTGCGTTGCTTGGGAGAGTTGGCATCCCTGGAGAACACTGTTGTGGATCAGGGCATCATTAACGATGAGGTCGGGCTTGCCGAACAGATGGCCGATAGTGGTCACGTTGGTGGCATGCCCGCTCACAAAGACAAGGCTATCCTCTGTTCCAATGAAGTCGGCAATTTCTTTCTCAATCTCACGATGCAGTGGTCTTTCGCCTGAAGCAAGACGGCTTGCCGAAACGGACGTACCGTAACGGTCGATCGCGTCTTTGGCGGCTTGAGATACGACCGGGTCCCCGGACATACCCAGGTAATTGTACCTGGAGAAGGTGATGTACTCTCGACCTTGTGCATTGGCTCCATTGGAGTTGGCGCCTTCGAGCACCCTGAAGTAAGGGTTATCGATACCTCGCGCTTTCATTCCCAGTATGATCTGCTGAAGGTTTCGGTATTCGGGGTAGTCCTCAAACGGCAGGCACTCGGGTTGTATGTCAGGGGCATTTCTACGGGCACAGACCATTTCCGCCGGCTCTCCGCCGGACTGACGGCCGGATGAGAGCACCTTTCCCAAAGGTCCGTCTTCGGCGTCAAGCCCTCTTCCCGACGTCCTTTGCCAGACAATATGCGCCGTCAGATCGGAAATGCCCGCCCCCAGAAACAGCGCCTCGACGGGAAACTCGATTCCCAGGTCTTCTTCAATGGCCGTCTTCAGCTCCACTGCCATCAAAGAATCCATGCCCAGTGTATTCAAGGGACCATGCACATCCACCCTGGAGGACGAGATATTCAGAAGATCCGCCACCTTTTTTGCAATGTAAGACTCGATGACCCGGATGAGATCCAACGTGTCTTCCGTTCCCATGTCACCAGATTGCAAATCGCCGGCTTTGAGCGTGTATGACTTGAGACGGCCTGCAGCCGAGGTGTCCCCCATCATGTGGCCCGGCCGGCATTCTTTCCCTGCCTGGAGGGGTGTCTCCAGATCAGCTTCCTGGGAATACCCCACGCACTGGGCAACAACTTTCAAGCTACCCTGTATAAAACGTTCCCGGCAAAGGTGGCGTTGGACCTTTCCGCTTGTCGTCTTGGGAAGACTGGAGGTCTTGATGAGGACAACAGCGTATGCCTGGATTTCATGCTCTCGCGATACACTTTGCCGAATAGCTCCGATCACCGCGTCTGCGTCAAGTTTTCTGATGTATCGCCGTTCCACCTCCTGGACCACCACCAGCCGTTCCTCGCCCCCGACTTCAACGGCAAACGCAGCCCCGCAGTCTGCCCGCAATGCCTCATGGCTTCTTTGCGCGGTCCTCTCGATGTCTTGAGGGTAGTGATTGCGGCCCCGTATTATGATGAGATCCTTCAGGCGGCCGGTGACAAAGAGCTGGCCGGCATGGATAAACCCGAGGTCTCCCGTGCGCAGAAAGGGACCTCCGCCATTATCGGCTAGCCTTGCCCGGAAAGTCTGCTCCGAATCTTCGGGCTGATTCCAATATCCTTGTGCAACGCTTGGCCCTGCGATCCATATTTCTCCAATCCTATCGCTCTTGCAGGGAGTTTGCTTCTCCGGGTCCACTATAACAATCTCATGGTCCGGCGTCGCTTCCCCGTTTCCTACCAGCGTTAAGTCGTGCTCTATATCTTCCTGCGCCAGGGCAAGGCGGCCGGCTTTCAACTCCTGTGCGTCCGCGTGCAGCAAAGTGGGTCCGGATCTGTTGTTGGATCCGGAGGCGATAAGAGTTGTTTCCGCCAGACCATAACAGGGCAGATATGCTTTTTGCCGAAAGCCGCAGGATTCGAAAGCTGCGGCGAAGCGGTGGAGCGTCTCCCCCCTGACAGGCTCGGCACCGTTGAAAGCGACCTCCCAACTGCTCAGATCAAGTCCTGACTTCTGCTCCGGCGAGATCTTTCGAACGCAAAGATCGTAGGCAAAATTGGGCCCGCCACTTGTCGTGCCCTTATAGCGTGAGATGGCCATAAGCCAGCGGAGCGGTTTTTGGATGAAGTGAACAGGCGATATCAGGATCATATCTGCGCCTGCGTAAACGGGCTGAATGATCCCTCCGATCAACCCCATGTCGTGGTAAGGGGGAAGCCAGATTACGCCTCGGTTGCTCGGTGAAGTACCAAAGACCTTGTGGATGACGGATGAATTATGTAGCAGGTTTCCATGGCTGACCATTACGCCCTTGGGACTTCCTGTGGAACCGGACGTGTATTGGAGCACAGCGAGGGAATCAGCACCAATGGGCGGTTCTTGCCAATCATCTGCCAGGTCGTCTGAAATGGTGTCGGTTGGTATCCATTTGAGCGCCGTCAGCTGGGGAGTCTGATCTATCTGGCGCCTGTACTCTTCCAGGGTCGAAGCCGTGGTGAGCGCGACTGTCGGTCCTGCGTCGGATACCGTTGCTACGAGGCTCGCCAGCAACTGGGTGGAATGTGGGGGATAGGTTGGCACTGCGACCATGCCCGCACACAGGCACCCGAAGAATGCCGTGGGAAACTCGGTGCCCGAAGGGTAGAGCAAAAGGACTCTTTCTCCAGGCGAGAGGTGAGATTGGAGATGCGCCGCAATGGCGAGCGCCCTCCGTTCCAGTTCGCAATATGTCAGTCTGGTTTCTTGTGATTCTCCATCCGTGAGATAGGTGTAGACGGTTTTGTCTCTATGCTCTTGAACCCTCCGGCGCAGCATGTGCATCAGGTTGTTGGGCAGCCCTTGCGTGCAGATCGTTGATCCCGGCCTGCACTGATTACCATGGCTTAAATCGTCTTTCATGCAGTTGCTCATTTCTTCCTTTTTGGTCTAAGAATCCCTTGGTCATCAAAGGGATCCCCAAGTCTCTCACCGGTCAATGCGCACTCGTGAACTGCACAGAAACGAGAGGCCGCCACCAACATTCAGGTTTCTCAAAGCATGCTGGATTTGTCAACTATAACTTTTCAGAAAGGCTCTCTATGCCCATGCGAATATCTATTCGAATAAGTGGGTGATTTATAACAAAAAGCCTCCCTTCCAGATAATATACGCTTGCCTAACGGCCCTGAAAAAGAGGCATCCAAAACGTGAATGCAAATATAGCACAGTAGCAGCAATATGAACAGCATTGCAAGCGTTGGCCACAGAGACGCCCGGACAAACAATTCTCACCCCAAAGCTTCCGGCTAAATTGTTCTTGTTATGGGCAGGCCAAGGAAAGGGTCGAGAAAGGAACAGATTATGGGGCATAGTCCGGTCAAGGAGGGAAAAGCTTTGTAAGACAGGATTTGCTGGATTAACAGAAATGACAATGAATGTATGGATTTAGGAATTAATCCCTGAATCCCTAAATTCCTGGCTCTTTTCATCCTGATGGGTGATGAAGGCGGTGTTGGCGCGTTTCCCAGGGGGTTTGCGCCATTTCGGATTCTCTTATTTTACCTTCTCCGGGTCGGAGTAATCTGTAATCTTAGACAGGTAATCGGCATAGGCCAATCGGACGCCCTGGCCGAGAGGGGTGGAGGGCAGCCATCCGATGCTGTTTATCTTTTGGCTATCAAGAAGTTTCCGGGGCGTGCCGTCGGGTTTTGTGGCGTCCCAATCGAGGGGGCCGTCAAAACCGACGATGGCCGCGATTTGTTCTGCAAGCGCGCGGATGGTCGTGTCCTCGCCGTATCCGATATTGATAAGGTGGTTCGATGCGGTGAACTCACGAGGCGCAGGGTCCCCGAAGAGCCGATCCAGCTTTTGCATGAGAAGTATACAGGCATCGGCGAGATCGTTGGAATATAGAAATTCGCGTCTCGGAGATCCCGTTCCCCAAAGCTTTATGGCTGGAGTGGGCGGCCCGGCGCCCTCAGCTCTTGTTGCAAAGCTTTCCGGAATGTCATGTCCGTTGAATTTGGAAATTGCCATGAGATTGGCGGCGTAATCGTCAGGAATCGGCCCATAGGCGGCTTCGCTTCGAGCTACGGCTTCCCACTCACCACGGGCGGCGCTCTTGGCCAGATGGAATTTTCGTATGAATGCCGGAAGCACGTGGGAGTTTTGCAGATCGTAAGTGTCGTTTAGGCCGTAGAGGTTTGTGGGCATAACACTTAAGAATCGTGCGCCGTACTGCCGGTTGTAGGCTTCACAAAGTTCGATTCCGGCTATTTTAGCAATCGCATAAGGTTCGTTGGTCGGTTCGAGAGAGCCGGTGAGAAGATATTGCTCCTTCATGGGTTGAGGGGCGAGTTTGGGATAAATGCAGGAGCTGCCCAAAGATAAGAACCCTTTTACACCAGAGCGCCATGCTGATTCGATTACGTTTGTCTGTATCCTGATGTTTCGAAGCAGGAAGTCCACCGGATATGTGCTGTTGGCGAGAATTCCGCCAACTTTGCCTGCGGCATGGAAAACGAATTCCGGATTTTCGGCGGCAAAGAAGTCCCGCACGTGCAGCGGGTCTTCCAAATCGAGCTCGGAATGTGTCCGAAACACAATATTTGAGTAGCCTTCGGCATCAAGGCGGCGCAGAAACGCAGACCCGACAAGGCCCCGGTGTCCTGCCACATAGATTTTCGAGTTTTTGTCCATTGAACGGCGCTTTTAATGTAACCGAGAGGTAAGGTCGGTGCGAAAGGTCAAAAATTCCTGGATTATGGTCCTTTATATATGACTCGATCCTTTTGTGTAAAGAAGAAAGGAAAGAAAGAAGTTGACTATTTCACAATTGCGGCATATTTGGAAGAAAATGCACATTGTGCAAATGTGCAATTTTATGGACGGAGGGCAAAAGGCCGATGCCGGAGATCGGAGGACGATTACGAGGTTCCGCTGGGCGCTCCGATCCTATGCCTCGGACCGCCAGTTGCAACCCGCTGATTACAGGCGGCGAATCTGGGACCGGAAATCACTCAGGGACGATTCAGGACCTTTTTACCAAACCTGTTCTGGTATTCGGCTGCGGGAATATTCTCATCGGGGACGACGGTTTTGGCCCTGCGGTAATCGAGCATCTTCTGGCAAATTTCGATCTGCCGCCTGACGTGGCGGCCTTCGATGTTGGTGCCGGCATCCGTGAGATTCTCTTCGACCTCATGCTGATGGCCGACAGGCCGAAAGTTATCTTTATCGTGGACGCAGCTTTCGAATCGGGAAATCGGCCCGGCGAGATCTTCGAAATAGAGATCTCTCAGATCGCGCCAAAGAAGGCGAACGATTTCTCGCTGCACATGTTTCCTTCAATCAACCTGCTCAATGATCTTCAGAAAGGGGCAGGGGTCAAAATAAGGGTTCTGGCCGTTCAGGCGGAGAAAATGCCCGACAAAATCGGGCAGGGTCTCTCGGATTCGGTGAAAGCGGCTGTTCCGGGGGCCTGCGAATGGCTGCTCCGCCAGATCGAGAAAACCTCAACGGTCTCTTAGAGGAGTTGTAGTGATAGTTATCCGAATCGGCCAACTGGGGGATCAGCTCGGGGTCCACAGGAACACGATCCGTAACTGGATAAGGAGCGGGAAGCTTCCGGCGCGCTCCATGTCCGGAAAGCGATACTTGGTCTCCGAGGCCGATTTTGGCAGGATTTGCCAGGAATTTGGGATCGACCGCTCGGCCCTGAAGCTCAAACATGTTCCCGGTACGCCGCTAATGAGCCGGGAAATGGGTTTGCACGAACTAAACGTGCGCCGGCTTGGAAATCCATCGGGAAAGCTGTTCGAGGACCCTTCCAGTGGAAGCTCCTGCATGACCTGCGGCAGTTGCGCCAGCGCATGTCCTATATCCGGCGTTGACGGCATGGATCCCCGCAAGATGGTGCGCATGGCCGTGCTGGGTCTTGAGGAGGACATCATTGATTCGCAGTGGCCCTGGAAGTGCACAATGTGCGGCAAATGTGAAAGGGCCTGCCCGCAGAACGTTGAGATTGTCGCCCTGGTTCATAGGCTCAGAAGTTTTCGCGACAGGTCGAGGGTCCCGGGCCCACTGCACAAGGGCGTTCTTACGTGCCTCGCCAGTGGAAACAACCTGGGCATTCCCAGGGAGGATTTCCTCGGCATTGTCGAAGAGCTATCGAAGGAGATGGCCGAGGAGGGTTATACCGGTTTTACTTCCCCCATAGACAGAAAGGGGTCGAACCTGCTCGTGATGGTTAATTCCAAAGAACCCTTTGCCGAGCCTGACGACATGAAATATTGGTGGAAAATTTTTTACGCTGCAGGCGAATCGTGGACAATTCCATCGGAAAACTGGGAAGGGGTAAACTGGGCATATTTTACGGGCGATGATGATGCTCTGAGGAAAATTGTCGGCCGCATAGTCAGGAACATGTACGCGCTGGAGTGCAAGACGCTCCTGCTGCCCGACTGAGGACACGCTTACTATGCCACCCGGTACGGGTTGGATCGCTGGTTTAAAGAGGACATGAAGAATTTCAGGGTGACGACTATTTTCGACCTTCTGATGAGTTATCTCAACGAAGGACGCATTCAGGTCGATCCTTCGCGTCACCGAAAGCTTACCACTTATACTGATCCGTGCCACTACGGGCGCAAGTCTCTCAAGATGTTCGGCCACGGGTATTTCGAAGAGGCCCGCACGATTATAAGAAAATGCGCGCCGCACTTTGTAGATATCTACCCGACAGGCGCGGATAACTACTGTTGCGGTGCGGGGGGTGGTGGCTGGGCGATGCCCTTCAAAGAGGAACGGGTTTATCATGGCCGTTTCAAGTCGCGCCAGATCCAAGCTTGCAGAGCGGAGCTGGTGATTACTGCCTGTCATAATTGCCGTGACCAGATAATGAAAAGCCTTTGCAGGGAGTACGATCTCAAGGTTAATGTAAAATACATCTGGGAACTGGTGGCTGATTCTCTTGTGCTGCCCGGCAACCGGGGAAGCGCCCTGTCCGCCGGGAGGGGCCGGGAGATCTGATGGCTGATTTCGAAGAGACAATAGGAAGCGTAATGGTCGTCGGAGGCGGCATCGCCGGGATTCAGGCCGCCCTGGACCTGGCAAACAGCGGCTACTACGTCTATCTGATCGAGCGGACCGGCGCGATAGGCGGCGCTATGGCCCAGATGGACAAGACCTTTCCGACAACCGAATGTGCAATGTGCATTCTGTCGCCCAAGCTGGTCGAGTGCGGCCGGCACTTGAACATCCAACTGATGACGATGACCGAGCTTGAGGGCGTCGAGGGTGAGCTGGGGAATTTTACCGTGCATTTGCGCCAGCATCCCCGGTATGTGGACGTGGACAAATGCATCGCATGCGGCAAGTGCGCACAGAGATGTCCCCGTGAGACAAAAGACGAATTCAACCAGAAGATAAATACCCGCAAGGCGATTTTCGTCAAGTATCCTCAGGCGGTTCCCCATAAATACCAGATCGATCCGGTGACCTGTAACAAAATGAGGGGCGGCAGGTGCAGTGAGTGTGAAAAGGTATGTCCGTGCGGCGCTGTTCAGTATAACGACTTCGAAAAGCAAATCTCGGTAAAAGTCGGGTCCATAATTTTATCTCCCGGATACCGCCCGTTCGATCCATCCAGACTCCCGGCGTTGGAGTACGGGAGATTTCCCAATGTCATAACGGCAATGGAGCTGGAACGCTATCTGGCGGTGGCCGGACCGACGGCCGGGCATCTGCTGCGTCCCTCTGACGGCAAGCCGGTGATGAAAATGGCTTTCCTCCAGTGCATCGGCAGCAGGGACCACAATCAGCATTCCAGGGACTACTGTTCGACCGTCTGCTGTATGT
>Ga0187853_10000763_pt1 | contig 32175 bp, 29 predicted proteins | sample June2016WEW_6_10_2_FD_132417 | JGI IMG/M metagenome (GOLD analysis project Ga0187853, IMG submission 132417) | Peatland microbial communities from SPRUCE experiment site at the Marcell Experimental Forest, Minnesota, USA - June2016WEW_6_100 | ecosystem: Environmental > Terrestrial > Soil >... | reverse complement strand
CGACCCGGTTGGCGAGCCCGGTCACGGCGTCGTGGAGCGACTGAAAGGTGAGCGCCTGCTCCGCGACGATCTGGGCGGTCACGTCCCGCGAGATCCCGAAGGTCCCGATGATCTGGCCCTCGTCGTCGCGCAGCGGGAACTTCGTCGTCGAGACCCAGGCGTCGGGGCGGTTGCGGAAGGTCTCCCGCTCGACCTTGCCGACGATCGACTCGCCGGTCCGGATGATCCGCTGCTCGTCCTCGAAGGCCGCGGCGGCGTGCGGCTCGCTGAAGATGTCGAAGTCCGTCTTCCCGAGGACCTCGTCCATCGCCCAATCCGGTGCCTGGTCGACGAGGAATCCCCGGCTGACGACGAGGAAACGGCTGTCGAGGTCCTTGAAAAAGATGCGCTCATCCGGGACGTCGAGGAGGTTGCGCATGCAGAGGCGCTCGGTTTCCTCGCGCGAGTCGAATGCGCTTGCGCGGTCAGAACGTGGATTCGGCGACTCGGTCAACGCGATCCTCTTGGGGTGTGCACAGCGATGGACGCGCGGCACGGACGTGCCACGACGGGACACGTGCTGGTGAGAAGCTAGCGCTTTTTGGGGGAGGCGTCCGGATCACCGGCGCGTCAGTGGACAGGGTCGGTCCGCGGCGGGATTCCGAGCGTTCGTCGACCGGGCGGGCCGGCGCTCACACGCCGACCGGGGGGACTCGGGAGCGGTTGAGCCACTCCCGGTCCCGACGATGGCGAGGTCGCCCGCAAACCCGCGCTAGCGGTGTGTCCCCTTCGACCACGTTGCTTCGGCGGCGGCGGTGTCGGCGAGGAGATTGCCGAGGGCGAGGTTGACGTCATATTCGTGGTAACCCCAGCCCGGTCCGTCCTGCTCGGTCACCACCGGACGCGGGTCGGAGGGTCCGGATACTTTCGTGACCTGGAGCCAGGTCGTCCCGTCGGCGGTCTTGCAGCGCGCGGAGTAGAGGTCCGGGAACTCGGCCCACGGGGTCGGGAGCTCACCCTCGGAGGGGAAGAAAGGCTCGAGGGTGGCGATTCTCCCGCCGATCGCCGCGGGATTGACGCAGACGACCTGCATACCGATCTTCGCCGTCTGGCCGGCCATGACCGAGACGCCCTGGCCCGGTCGTCCGAAGAACGCCGAGGCCGGAGGCTGGCTGGGGAAGGATGAGTAGGCGATGACGCACCCCGCCTGGCCCGGTGAGGTGCACACGGGGATGTGGGAGAAGCTGCCACCGGTGAGCGAACCGGTCGGGACGACGACGTTTCCGCCGAGGATGATGGCGAGCACGAGGCGTTGGCGCAGTTTCGGGTTGTTGTCCACGAGTTGCTGGAGCAGGCGGATGAGAATCAAGGCACCCTGGGAGTGACCGATGAAGATGATCGGTCGGTTGGCGTTGTCGTACCTCAAGTAGTCCTCGAACCCGGCGCGCAGGCTGTCGTAGGCGGTCACCGAAGGTGCGGAGGAGGCGTTGAGCAACGGCAGGGCGAACAGGCGCGCCAGCGTGACCTGGCGGTACATCGGAGCCCAGACCCGGCAGACGGTGGAGAACCGGGACGCCTGGGCGATTGCGGTGTCGATCTCGGCGGTCTGCACGCGCAGGTCGGAGTTCGGGGTCGACTCCGTGCTCACGGTCGGGTAGACGTAGAAGCAGTCGAACTTTGAGGCTGTTTCGTCCTTGGCGTGCTCGACCGACATCGCCCCCGAGGAATCGACGACGGTGGTGGTGAGACTCGCGGCGCACGGGTCATGTGGCATCCCCGGCCGGCAGAGCCAGACCGTCGCCGACTTGTTCGCCCGATCGTCCGCGCCGCGGGCAGCGACGCCCGAATCGTGACCCGATCCGTGATGGGGAAAGGACGCGCCGGCTACCGGCGCGAGCGGACCGAGCATGCCGGTCGCGAGCGAAAGCACCCCGACAGCGAGCAGGCCGACCGGTCGTCCGGCGGGCGGTGCCGCAGCGCGGGAACCGCGCCCCCGGACCCGTCCCGCCCTACGCGGGTGACAGACCCCTGCGATGACGCCGCGCATCTCAATGCCTCCTTGGGGGAGCCGTCCGCTCGCGTGGCTGAAGCGTTGTCTAATGCCGACGAACCGAACGGCCGTCCGTCGTCCTCGGTGCGCGATCGGGGCCGGGACTTGGTGTCTCCGATCCGTCGTGCACCTCGGGCTCGGGGGTGACGATCGAGAGGCCGGACGTCCGCGCGTTCGTCCAATCGTCGTCGACCAGCACGACGTCGCGTCCCATTCCGTCGAGGAGGCTGGCGGCGATCGAGGCCCGGTAACCGCTCGCGCAGTGAACGGCCAGTTGGCCGGTCGGCAGCTCGTCGAGGCGGGAGAGGATCTCGTGGATGGGGATGTGGATTGATCCGGGAAGGTGACCTTCCCGCCGCTCGTCGTGGCGACGGACGTCGACGACGACGAGGTCCGGGGCGTTCGCGAGTTCGGCGAAGCCGATGACGGGGTAACCGCGCAACGGTTCGTCGGACCCAAGGTCCTCCGTCGTGCCGAACCACGCGCCGGCGGGGCGGTCGATCCCGATGCGGACGAGCTGTCGTTGCGCCTCGGCGACGACATGCTCGGTCTCGCCGATGAGCGTGAGCGGCGTCCCCCAGGGGATTAACCAGCCGAGGTAGGTGGCGAACGAGACGTCAAGGGCGACGCTGACCGTCCCGGTGAGATGGGCGCGCGCGAACGCGACCCGGGAACGCAGGTCGACGACCCATTCGCCGCCGGCGATCCGCTTCCTCAGCTCGCCGGGATCGACCCGGATGACGGCGGAGAGATCCGCCGGTGCCGCGCCCGCGCGGTTCCGTGCTCCCATGTGCGCGTAGTAGGCGGGGTAGGCGGTCAGCCCGGCGACGAGGCGCGAGACGAAGGCATCTTCATCCGGAATCGTGAAGGCGTCGTTGTGGGCGCGCTCGGCGCCGATCGTGCTCGCCGTCGTCGCGGTCATGTTGCCGGTCGAGCAGAAGCTCCCGAATCCGTGCGTCGGGTAGACGGGCACGTCGTCGGCGAGGAGTTTGCCGAGACGGCGGGCGGAACGGAACTGCAGCCGGGCGAGGGTCTCGGTGTGCTCCTCGCCGAGAAGATCGGTCCGTCCGACGCTGCCGAACAGCAGCGATCCGCCGGTGAACGCGACAGGGGTGCTCCCGTCGTCGACGAGGTACGTGACGTGGTCGAAGGTGTGCCCTGGCGTCGCGACCGCCTTCACGCGCAGGTTTCCGGCGACGAACTCATCCCCGTCGTTGACGTTGCGCCTTTGGAACGGGAGCGTCTCGCCGTCGGCGAGGAGGTAGTCCGCGCCCCATCGTCCGGCGAGGTCGAGCCCGCCCGAGACATAGTCGTTGTGGACGTGGGTCTCGGCCACGAACGCGCAGCGGAGCCCGTGCGTCGTGAGTAGCCCCTCGATGCGGTCGAGGTCGCGCTGCGGATCGACGACGACCGCGGTCGTGCCGTCGTGGGCGACGTAGCTCCGGTCCCCGAGTTCGGGGGTCTCGACGACTTCGACGTTGACCACGAAGCGCCCTCCTCGTCGCGCCGGGGACCACGGTAACGGCCGGTGGCCGAACCTTGCTCCGGTGGGCCCCAATCCGGCCCAGCCGGGCGCGGTTGGTACGCTCCGCGGACGGCCCAAGCCGCCGCGGCAACCGCGCTCAGGCATGGCGCCGCGCGCTTGTGCAACGAGGAGGCACGCCGATGGATGGACCCGGGGTGGCCGGCATGCCGGCGACACCGGGGGACCCGGCGCGCGCGATCGGCCGGCTCCGCGCCACCTACGCGAGCGGTGCCTCCCGCCCGTTGTCCTGGCGGCGTTCGCAGCTCGCCCGACTGCGTCGACTCGTCACCGCGGGCGAGGCCCGGCTCCTGGAGGCGCTCGCCGCAGATCTCGGCAAACCCGCCCACGAGGGCTGGCTGACCGATCTCGCCTTCGTCACAGGCGAGATCGACTACACCGCGCGTCATCTCGGGCGCTGGATGCGCGATGAGCGTGTGCGGGTGCCGTTCGTGTTGCGGCCCGACAGGGCGCGGATCGTGCGCCAGCCGCTCGGGGTCGTGCTCGTCGTCTCGCCCTGGAACTATCCGATCCAGCTCTCGCTCGCGCCGGTCGTCGGCGCGCTCGCGGCGGGGAACTGCGTGGCGATCAAGCCGTCGGAGCTCGCACCGGCGACGTCGCGCGCGCTCGCCGAGCTCGCCGCGGAGCACCTCGACGACGGCGCGATCGCGGTGGTCGAGGGAGGGCCGGAAGTCGTCGGGGCCGCGCTCGATGCCGGCATCGATCACCTCTTTTTCACGGGGGGCGAGGCGACCGGCCGGCTCGTCCTCCAGGCGGCCGCGCCGACGCTCACCCCCGTGACGCTCGAGCTCGGAGGCAAGAACCCGGCGATCGTTTTCGCCGACGCCAATCTCGCCGTCGCGGCGCGCCGGGTGGCCTGGGGGCGGTTCCTAAACGCGGGACAGACCTGCGTCTCGCCCGACTACGTGCTCGTCGAGCGCGGGATCGTCGATCCGTTCGTCGGCGCGCTCCGCACTGCGATCGCCTCGTTCTACGGGGCCGACGCCAGGTCGAGCAAGGACTACGCGCGTATCGTCGACGACCGTCATTTCGCACGGCTGACCCGGCTGCTCGAGACCCACGGTGGCGAGCTCGTCGTCGGGGGAGAGGCGGACTCGGCGACGCGTTATGTCGCGCCGACGGTCGTGCGTGACCCGTCGTGGGACTCGCCGCTCATGGCGGAGGAGGTCTTCGGCCCGATCCTCGCGGTCATCGCCGTGGACGGTCTGGAGGACGCGCTGCACCGGATCGCCACGCGGCCCGATCCGCTCGCCCTCTATGTCTTCTCCTCGAGCCGTCGGACCGTGCGCGAAGTGATCGCCCGCACCCGCTCGGGCGGCGTGTGCGTGAACGGGACGGTCCTGCAGATCGCCGTCCCGCAGCTCCCCTTCGGCGGCGTCGGTCACTCCGGGATCGGCGCGTACCACGGCCGGGCAGGATTCGATCGTCTGAGTCAGCGCCGCGGTGTGCTCGTCCGGCCGCGCCGCCTCGACGTGCCATTGCTCTACCCGCCGTATCGGCCGGCCAAGATCCGGCTCGTCCGCTTCGTCGAGCGCTGGTCCCGGGCCCCCCGCTGAATGGGCGCGAACCGGACTCGGCCGACGGGCCGGTCAGGGCGTGATCGCGCCGGGGATCGCCGCGGTGGTGTTGAGGACCAATTCGACCCAGGTGCGTCCGGGCTGGAGGTCGACCGGCTGCCCGGTGGCCGAGGTGTAGGTCGTGATCGACGAGGGCGAGGCGCGGTGCCAGATGACGGGGATCTCCTCGCCGTCGCGCAGGACCCAGCCCCGTCCGGAGCCGACGATCTGGCTCTCGACGTCGCCCGAGTTGGGTTCGGGGTCCTCGCTATCCGGGCCGATCGTGTAGCGCACGATCTGGACGACGACGTTCGTTGTCGTCACGGGCTGGTTCGTGAGGGCATCGACATCGGTCACGCCGGAGTAGGTGTGGACCCACTGCCCCGTCGAGGCGTCCCACTGCCAGACGACGTTCGTCCCCTGAGAGAAGTTGATCGCGAACGACGAGGTCGGCTTGGCCCCGGCGGGCAACGGAGCGGTCGTGTAGTCGAAGATCGGCTGTGGTGCGGCGTGGTGGCCGAACAGTTTCCACAGCGTCGCCGGCGACGCGTAGGTCGCGTCGGGCATCGTGCGGTCGGGGTTCTGCTCATACGCCCCGAAGTGGACGAACGCGTTGGCGTTGTCGATGAACTTCAGGGAGGCGACGGTGTCCTGGTTGGGCTGGATCCCTCCCACGTAGGCGAGCTCGACGTGCGAGAAGACCTGGAGGATGTGCCAGTCGACCCAGCGGACCGACCGGATCGGGCCGACGAGCGCGGGTGTATCGCACTGGAAGACGGCGACGTAGCGCTGGACACCCCCCTCGGCCGGCGTGTCATAGACGATGTCGGCCTCGTTGAGGCCGCTCTGGGGACGGGCGGCGGGCTCGTTGCCGATCTTCACGGCGAGCGGCTCGCGCTGCGGGGCCTTCCCATTCGGCGCGGGGAGGTCGGTGAGGGGGCACTTCGTCGAGACGACCGTCGCGTGGTGGTGATGATGCTTCGAGGAAGCGCTCGGTGTCTTGTTCTGGCTGGTGGCGACGATCGTCGCGATCGCGGCCACGACGGCGAGCACGATGATCACGGCCGCGATGACGCGTCCTTTTCGCATACTGCGCACGTACGCGCGCAAGCTCATCTGGCGTCGACGGGACCGTTGACGATGGGCGGGCACGAGCAGCACGGTAGCGGTTCGGATGCTTCCGGTGTTGGCATTGCGCGGTCCGCCACAACGAAGACGAGGACACGCGGCCGACGCTCGCGTCTCCGGCGCAGCACGCGGCGCTAGGCGAGCACCTCGTCGAGTTCCACGTGATCGAGGCCGTGGGCCTCGGCGACCGGCGCCGAGACGAGTCGTCCGCCGACGGCGTTGAGACCGAGCGCGAGGGCGTGGTCCTCGCGCATCGCCTCGCGCCATCCGAGATTCGCGATCGCCATCGCGTAGGGGAGCGTCGCGTTCGTGAGGGCGTGAGTCGAGGTGTGCGGCACCGCGCCTGGCATGTTGGCGACGCAGTAGAAGATCGATTTGTGGACGAGATACGTCGGATCGGTGTGCGTCGTCGGGCGGGTCGACTCGAAGCAGCCGCCCTGGTCGACCGAGATGTCGACGAGGACGGAGCCCGGCAGCATGGCGGCGACGAGATCGTTGCTCACGAGCCGGGGTGCCCGCGCCCCGACGACGAGGACGGCGCCGATGACGAGGTCGGCACGCAAGCAGGCGTCCTCGATGACGTGTTCGCTCGAGGCGAGCGTCGTGAGCCGGCCCTGATAGATGCTGTCGAGGGCGGCGAGGCGGGCGAGGTCACGGTCGATCGCCACCACCTCGGCGTGCATCCCGGTGGCGATCGCCGCGGCATTCGATCCGGCGACTCCGGCCCCGATCACGACGACTCGGCCGGCCCGGACCCCGGGGACCCCGCTCAGCAACACGCCACGACCGCCCGAGGGCCGCTGGAGATGCGCCGCCCCGGCGATCGTCGCCATCCGGCCGGCGATCTCGCTCATCGGCGCGAGCAGTGGCAGGGAGCCGTCCGGCAGCCGGACGGTCTCGTAGGCGATCGCCGTCGTCCGGCCGCCGAGGATCGCCTGGGTGCAGTCCCGGGCGGCGGCGAGGTGGAGGTAGGTGAACAGCACAAGCCCGTCGCGCAGGCGCGGGAACTCCTCTTTGATCGGTTCTTTCACCTTGCAGACGAGCTCGGATTCGCCCCAGAGCTCGTCCGGGTCGGCGACGATTCTGGCGCCGACCCGGAGGTAGTCGGCGTCGGGGAGGGACGAACCTTCGCCGGCGGCGTGCTCGACGAGGACAGAGTGGCCCGCGGCGACGAGCTCGCGCACGCCCGCCGGGGTCATCGCGACCCGGTACTCGCTTTCTTTCAGCTCCCGAGGGATGCCGACGCGCACGGGTCTCCTTCGAACATCGTCCAGCCCGCATCGTGCCAGGGGGCACTTGGCGCGGCAAGTAGCCCGGGGTCCCGCGCGTTGGCCCTCGAACGTTAAGGGCTCGTGTCGAGCGCCTCGAGCAGCGCTCGCGTTTCGAGAGAGGGCTCGCCGGCGCCGATCCGTTCGAGGGCGTGTTCGAGCTCGACGAACACCTCCCGCACGCCATCGGTGTCGTCTTCGATGGCGGCGGCGGCCATGAGGTCGCGGGCGAGGATCTCGGAACTCGCGTCGGCGAGCCGGCCGCGGCCGATCGCCCAGCGGGCCAGCTCGGCGCGGTCCGACGCAAGCGCGAGCGAGGCGAGGTGATGGGCGCCGTCGACGATCTCGGAGGTGAGAGCCTCGTCGAGCGACTCGGCGCCGAACCAGGCGTAGCCCGCGACGACGCCGCCGAGTGGTGGCCCTTCGACGAGGCCGAGCGCTCCGACCAGGAGGTCCTCGGCGACGTCCGGTTCGGCGCAGGGTGCCGAGGCGAAGGCGCGCCGTGCCCGCACCGCGTCGCAGGTGATCGAGGGGTCGAGGGCGAGCTCGTCGGCACGGCGCGCGAGGAGGGCCCTCCCGTCGGGACCAGGGCCGAGGGCCGCGCGCGCCGCGCTAGCGACGTGGTCGATCCGACTCCGGCGGACGGCAGGTGCCGAACGGGCGAAGAGCGCGTCGGCGGCCACGTCGACGGTCACGCGTCCGTCGTGGAGCGTCAGGAACGCGAGGAGCTCGACGACGCGGGCGGCGTCCCGGTCGCCGACATCCCGGGTCGGGCCGACGAGGACGGGTGCTGGTCCGAGCAATCGCACCTCGATCGCCCCGGCCACCGGGACGGCGGTGAGGCGGGCGCGGTCGGTGGCGAGCCCCGGGCGGATCGGCACGATCATCGGCGGACGACGGGCCTCGGCGAGGAGCCCGTCGAGGAGGTCGAACTGCCCGCTCGACGGGGTGACCGCGGTGAGCTCGATTCCGTAGGGCAAGAGGGTGGCGTGGTCGCTTGTGACTTCGAGCCGTTCGGTGCCGCGACTGCCCGGGGCCACGATCCCGGCGATCGCCCCGGCGGCGGCGAGGGCGCGTTCGCAATCGGGGCCGGTCGCGTCGCGGCCGACCACGACGAGCGGGTCGGGCCGTCCGTGATCGCCGGGACGGGACTCGGGCCCGAGGGCGTCCGCCGCGGTGAGGTCGGTGAGGACGGCCTGGGTTGCGGGGCTGAGCTGGTAGCAGCGCTCGTCCGGCGGCGGGGGGTCGATGCCCACGAGCTCGACGGCGAGCTGCTCGGCCCACGGCACGGTGCGGAGCGACGCCACGAGCGCGCCGAGCGTCCGGTCGACGAGCTCGTCGGGTCCGTCGATCCCGAGTCGCCGACCGCGGCCGAGGACGAGCAGATACGACGCGTCCTCGTCGTCACCGAGCGGGACGAGCGGCTGGACGAGGCGACCGCTGTCGGCGGCGAACGGCGCGAAGTCCGCCGGCTCGACGGCCCCGTCGAGCACCCACCAGCGGCCGGCCCGCCGGGGGAGGAAGGGCCATGGTGCCTCCGGCCGTGGGGTGGCGAGGAGGAACTCGACCCCGTCGGGACCGGCGCGCACGAGTCGGACATCGGGCGGTGCGACGTCGTCGTCGTGGACGAGCCGCCAGAGCAGGCGGTCCGCGAGGTCGATCCAGTCGATGAGCGGCGCGTCGGCGAAGGGCTCGAGCGCGGACCGCGTCTCGCCGACCGGCCGGGCGCCCGGCCGACGACGTTCGCCGTAGCGCCGCGCGCTCGAGCCGGAGCGGCGCAGGTTGCGGACACGCCGCGCGAGCGCGCAGGTCGTGACGACCCCGAGCCCGACGAGGGCGAGCTCGGCGAGGCGCCGGTCGAGCGGGGAGCCCGGGGGTGGGACCACCTCCTGCGCATGGGCGACGGCGACGGCTGCCGAGCCGGTACCGGCCGGCACGTTGAGACGCCAGCCGGCGCGCAGTCGGGCGGGGTCGAGCATGCGCGACCCGTCGGACTGCAGCTGGCCGAGATTGAGGTGGGCGAGCAGTGGCCAGTCGTCGACGCACCCGGTCGTCCGGATCGCCACGTCGGCCAGGCATTCGTCGGGCCGGACGGTGACGGTCGGGCGCGCCTGGCGGGGGGGACGGTCGACGCCGACCGGGCGGGAGTTGTTGCGTCGTCCCGCCGGGGCGGTCGCGACCGGTACGAGCGGCACGCGGCTGAAGCCAGAGGCCACGAGCGGCGTCCCGGCGGTCGCGAGCAGGATGAGCCCGGCGATCGCGGCGGCCCATCGCGTCGACCACGTGCTCGCGTCGATCGTCCCGCCACGACGCAGGGCGCCGCGGACCTCGCGGGCGAGATCCACGGTCGCGGCCGCCCAGACAATCCCGACGACGACGACCGCGAGGTGGGCCCACGCCGTCACGGACCGCGTGGCGGCGAGACTCACGAGGCGCGCTGGCAAGGGCGCGAGCAGCCAGAGTCGGACGAGCGCGAACGGCACCCCGACGACGAGGACCGCGGACTTTGCGAGCGCGCCGAAACCCGCCCGGGACGCCGTCGTTCGCGCGCTCATCGGCTGATCGAAGTCGCCGAACCGGTTCCCGGCACCCGAATGGCGAGCGTGTAGTCGACCGCGCCGTGCTGGCCCGGGCTGAGGGCGATCGACACCGTGCACGGTCCGGGGCGTCCGGCGACGACGAGCGAGATCCCGTGCGTGCCGCCTCCCGAGGTGACGGCCGTCCCGCAGCCGAGCGTCACCTCTAGCGACTGTCCCCCGAGCCAGGTGGCGCGCACCGCGGCGAGGCCGTCCGAAGAGGTGAAGGGGAACGAGGTCGCGATATCGGCGGGATAGAGGAGTTCGCCGACGAGCGGTGTCGGCGTCGCCGTGCCCGCCGCGCGGCTCTTCGGCACCGACGGGCGTGGGCTCGGCACCGACGGGCGTGGGCTCGGCACCGTCGTCGAAGTCGTGACGGTCGTGACCGGGGCGGCGACCTCGGCCGGATTCGTCGGCTGCGGCGCGCTCGGCGTCGGTTCCGGTTGGGTTCGGACGTGGTCGCGGGCCTGTTTGTACGCCGCCAGGATCGTCGTCGAGGGCGTTTCTGGCGGCGAAGCGGTCTGGTGGGCCGGTTTCGTCGCCGCGAGTTGGCGTGGCGGGGCGACGGAGACGCGGGCCACGACGGTGAGCACCGTCGCGACGACGAGGCCGAGGGCGATCCAGGCGACGAGATCCCGGTGGCGCCGTGGGCTCGTCGTTTCCGTGCCCGGATGGCCCGAGGACGCCGCTCCGACCCGGCGCGGCGCGGGGGCCCCTTGCGGGGCTCGGTCGTCATGGGGAGCGATCGGCATGGTTCCTCCGGGCGGGCGCGGTCGCGACCCGGGCGCGGACCACCCGCTACGGTGTGCCTCGTGGTTCCCGTTGCACCTCCCGCTGCGCCGGGGCGTGGCCACCGGGGATGGGAACATTCCCGGTCCCGGGGCTGTTGAACTGGGAAAGCAGATCGCGGTGGGTGTGAGGACGCCGCATCGTGGCGGACGTTCGGTTCCCACCGACGAGGAGGCGCGGTGCCGGCGGTGACGGTCGAGGACCTGCTCGTTCTGCCGCGTCTCGACCCTGTCGACCCGTCGACGGTCATGGAACGGCCGGTACGGAGGGTGACGGTGGCGCCGCGGGGTTTCGAAGGAGAGGGCTTCCCCGTCCGACGTGCCTTCGCCGGCGTTCCGCAGTCCGAACTCGACCCGTTCGTTCACATGGACCAGATGGGGGAGGTCGAGTACGCCCCGGGCGAGGCGAAAGGCACTCCCTGGCATCCCCACCGTGGCTTCGAGACGGTGACGTACATGATCGACGGGACCTTCCGCCACCGGGACTCGCACGGCGGAGGGGGCCTTATCACGAACGGCGACACCCAGTGGATGACGGCGGGCGCGGGCATCCTCCACATCGAGGCGCCGCCGGAGGAGCTTGTCGCCGCGGGTGGCCTGTTCCACGGGATCCAGCTCTGGGTGAACCTGCCGTCGGCGGACAAGTGGATCGCGCCGAAGTACCAGGACATCGGCCGTCGGAACGTCGCGCTCGTCACGTCCCCCGACGCCGGCGCGCTCGTCCGGATCATCGCCGGCGAGGTCGGGGGCTACCGGGGGCCGGGCACGACGCACACGCCGATCAGCCTCGTGCACGCCACGATCGAACCGGGGGCGATGCTCCGGCTTCCGTGGCCGGTGGGTTACAACGCGCTCGTCTACGTGCTTTCCGGACGGGGGACCGTCTCGAGGGCCGCCCGGCCGATCGAGTCAGGCGAGCTTGCTGTGTTCGGTCACGGCGATTACCTGGAGGTCGCGGCGAGCCCGCGCCAGGACGCGCCCAGCCCGAAACTCGACGTCCTCGTGCTCGGCGGCGCGCCGATCGGCGAACCGGTCGCCTGGTACGGACCTTTCGTCATGAACACCGACTCGGAGATCAAACAGGCCTTCGAGGACTACCGCCACGGCCGCATGGGCGAGATCCCAGCGGTTCCCATCGGCGAAGACCCGTTCGGGGCGATCGCTAGTCGGTGAAGATGTTCGCGACGCGGTCGATGAGATCGCGCGGCACGCGCTTGAGCTCGTCGACCGCCTGATCGAAGGTGACTTGCTCGATCAGCTGGGCGTGCAGGGCGGTCATCGTGCCGAAAGCGCCTTCGTGGGCCGCGTCGACCGCGGCGACACCGAAGCGGGTGGCGAGCACGCGGTCGAACGCCGTCGGGGTGCCGCCGCGTTGGAGGTGTCCGAGGATCGTGACGCGGGACTCGAAACCGGTTCGGGCCTCGATCTCGCGGGCGACGATCGAGCTGATGCCGCCGAGCCTCTCGTGGTCGAAGCGGTCCATCTCGGCGGGCGGAAGGTCGATCGTGCCCTTGACGGGCTTCGCCCCTTCGGCGATGACCACGATGGAGGCGAACCGACCCTTGGCGTGCCGCCGGATCAGGTGGGCGCACGTTTGTTCGATGTCGAACGGTTCCTCGGGCGCGATGACGACCGCGGCGCCTCCGGCCAGGCCGGCATAGACGGCGATCCAGCCGACCTCGCGGCCCATCACCTCGCAGACGATCACCCGATCGTGCGATTCCGCCGTCGTGTTGAGACGGTCGATGGCGTCGACCGCGGTCTGGACCGCGGTGTCGAAGCCGATCGTGTAGTCGGTCGCGCTGACGTCGTTGTCGATCGTCTTCGGGATGCCGATGACGGGAATGCCGAGGTCGCACACCTCCCGGGCGATGCGGAGCGAACCTTCACCGCCGATCGCGATAAGCGCGTCGATGTGCCGGTGGGCGATCGTCCCAGCGATCCGTTCCGTGTCCGTGGCGGACTTGAACGGGTTGAACCGCGACGTCGCGAGAATCGTCCCGCCCCGCGGAAGGATCCCCCGGCACGCCGCCACGTCGAGCGCCATCGCGTCGTCTTCGACGACACCCTGCCAGCCGTTGTGGAACCCGACGATGTCGTCGGGGTAGGCGACCGAGGCGCGACGCACGATCGCCCTGATGGCCGCGTTGAGGCCGGGACAGTCACCGCCGCCGGTAAGGACTCCTAGACGCACTGTTCCCCAACCTCCGTGATGTGAATTCTCATTGGACGTACCGCGTCGCTCCGCCGCTGACCGAAGCTGCGTCCGCCGGCAACCCTACTGGTCGGCGGGACATCGTTCGAACCAAGGGGAAACGCCCCGCGCCCTCCCGGCCGTGCCGCCGGCCGGGCAAGAGCACGCCCGTTACGATCGTGCCGTCGGCGCCCCAGCGCCCCGGCGCCCACGTGTGCCGCGGTGTTGCCTGGAGGCGGGACAACCCGGGGACACGAGAGCAGGGCAGCAGACGATGTCAGCGACCGAGGTAGCGCTTGCCATAGCCGTCTTCCTCGCCAGCGCGGTTGAGATGGTCGAGGCGCTGACGATCGTCCTCGCCACGGGGGCGACGCGCGGCTGGCGCTCGGCGATCGAGGGCAGCGCCGCCGGGGTCGCGCTCCTCGCGGTGCTCGTGGGGGCGGTCGGCGTGCCGCTCGTTCACTACGTGCCGATCGCGACCCTGCGCGTCGTGATCGGCGGGCTCCTGCTCGTGCTCGGGCTGTCCTGGCTCCGGAAGGCGATCTTGCGGGCGAGCGGGCACCAGGCCCTTCATGACGAGAACCGGATCTACGCCGACACGGTCGCCAAGTTGGGCGATCCGGCCGGTCCGGGACCGGGTGGCGCGCGGCGCGACGCTCTCGGGTTCGTCGTCTCGTTCAAGGCGGTCCTCCTCGAGGGGATGGAGGTCGTCCTCATCGTGCTGAGCCTCGGCACCAGCGCGCACCTCCTCGGCCTGGCGGCGGCGGCGGCCGTGGCGGCGGTGATCGTCGTGGGGACCGCTGGCGTCATCGTCGCCCGTCAGCTCTCGTCCATTCCGGAGAACGTGATGAAGATGGCGGTCGGCGTCATGTTGACGAGCTTCGGCGTCTTCTGGGTCGCCGAGGGGACGGGGCTTCGTTGGCCCGGATCCGATCTCGCGGTGCCGGTCCTCGTCGCCGGGTTCGCCGGCATCACAGTGATCGCCGTGACGTTGATGCGCGCGCTGGTGCGCCCGACGGCTCCCCGGGTCGCCGGCGCTCTCGCCGACCGGGAGGGATTGGCCCGGTGAGGAGCATCATCAAACGGGCGGTCGTCGCTTTCGGACGGTTCTGGTGGGACTTTCTCGTCGGTGACACGCCGGAGCTCTTCGTCGGCACGTTGGCCATCGTCGGGTCGGCGCTCCTGCTCCGCCACGACCGGGTCGCCGGGCTGTCCGTCGTCGTCGTGCTGGCGGTCGTGTTCTTGCTCGGAAGCACCTACCGGGGGCGGGCCGTGACGCGGTCCGTGTCTGACGACGACGTCCGGGAGGGGTAGTCGACGTACTGCGGTGGGCGGCCGACTGAGCCGCGCGGCGACGCTGAGATACGGTCAGCCGGCGTCGGAGTCGAGGTAGTGGGTCCCGGAGAGGTCACGCAGGCGGGCGGCCGCGTCCTCCGCGGTGATGTCGCGCTGGGGCGAGCCGAAGAGTTCGAATCCGACCATGAACTTCCGGACCGTCGCCGAGCGGAGGAGCGGCGGCAGGAAGTGGGCGTGCAGGTGGAACCCGTCGTGGGCCAGCCCGTCGGTCGGACGCTGGTGGATGCCCATGGAGTACGGGAAAGGGGCTTCGAAGAGGTTCTCGTATCGGACGGTGACGGCGTGGAGGGCGTCGGCGAACCCCTCGACGTCGCCCGGTCGGAATTGATCGAGCCCACCGAGGTGTCGGCGGGGAAGGACCATCGTCTCGAAGGGCCAGACCGCCCAGAACGGGACGACGGCGACGAAAGATCCGTTCGAGTAGACGGTGCGCTCGGCGAGCTCCTCCTCTAAGGCGGCGTAGCCGCAGAGCAGACAGGATTCGTGGGCGAGCGAGAACCGTTCGAGCGCGGCCGTCTCCTTGGCAAGCTCGTTCGTCACGCTCGCGCTCGCCCAGATCTGGCAGTGGGGATGGGGGTTGCTCGCACCCATCATCTCGCCCCGGTTCTCGAAGATCTGGACCGAATGGAACGAGTTCCCGGCGGCGAGCTCCATGAACTGCTCACGCCACACGGCGACGACACCCGCGACCTCGGTGGCCTCCATGCGCGCGAGCGCGAGATCGTGGCGCGGCGTGAAGCAGATCACCCGGCAGATTCCTGACTCCCCGGCCGCGAGGAGCAGACCTCCCCGGTCGAGTTCGTCGCGGGGCGCGCCCGGCAGAAGTGCCGGGAAGTCGTTGTCGAAGGCGAAGGTGTGCATGTAGGGCGGGTTGTGCTCGCCGTTCGCCCGTGCGTTTCCCGGGCACAGGTAACAGGACGGGTCGTAGGGGGGTAGCTGGGCATGCGCCCCCCGTTCGACCTGTCCGAGCCAGGGCCGCTGGGCGCGGTGGGGCGAGACGAGAACCCACTCCCCCGTGAGCGGGTTGAAGCGGCGGTGCGAGGAATCCTCGAGGAAGGACATCGCGTCAGTCCCCGTAGCCGTCGGGGTGCTTTGCGTGCCACTCCCAGGCGCTCGCGACGATGGAGTCGAGATCCGCGTACCTGGGAGTCCACCCGTAGTCGGCCCGGATCGCGTTGGAACTCGCGACGAGGATCGCCGGGTCTCCCGGCCGGCGGGGCGACTCGACGACCGGCAGCGCCCGACCGGTGACGCGCCGGGCACAGTCGACGACCTCGCGGACGGAGTAGCCGAGACTGTTGCCGAGGTTGTAGCGCGCCGACAGGCGCGTCGACAGGGAGTCCATCGCCAGCAGGTGGGCGGAGGCGAGGTCCGCGACGTGGACGTAGTCACGCACGCAGGTCCCGTCCGGCGTGGGGTAGTCGGTCCCGTAGACCCGGATCGCCTCGCGCCGGCCGAGCGCCACGCCGAGCACGAGCGGGATGAGGTGGGACTCGGGGTCGTGGTCCTCGCCGCAGTCGGGGCTGGTCGCGCCGGCGGCGTTGAAGTACCGGAGCGCCGCCCAGCGCAGGCCATGCGCCGCGCCGATCCAGGCGAGCATCCGCTCCACCTGGAGCTTGGACTCGCCGTAGGGGTTGGTCGGCTCGGGGGGCTCCTCCTCGACGACCGGAACCCGGTCGGGGTTGCCGAACACCGCCGCGCTCGAGGAGAAGACCAGGCGGCCGACGTCGTGCCGGAGCATCGTTTCGACGAGTGTGAGGGCGTTCGCGGTGTTGTTGCGGAAGTAGCGGGCCGGTTGGTCCATCGACTCGCCGGCTTCGATGAAGGCTGCGAAGTCCATGACCACCTCGTAGGAGCGCGCGGCGAAGGCGAGGTCGAGGTCCTCGGGACTGGCGGTGTCTCCAACGAGCAACTCGGCCCCGTCCGGCACTGCGGCGCGGTGCCCCTTGTCGAGATTGTCGAACACGGTGACCGCGTGACCGGCTTCGAGAAGGGCGCGACTGGTCGCGCTGCCGATGTAGCCCGCCCCCCCGACGACGAGCACGTTCAACGGTCCGTTCCGATCCCGGTTGGTTCCGGCCCCACCCCGGGTCCGGCTTCGGCGACGATGATCGTGGGCGTGATGCCGGTCGATTTCTCATATTCGCTGGCGATCGTCTCCGAGAAGCGGTCGACAGCGTCGTCGCGCACGAGGTTGATCGTGCAGCCACCGAAACCGCCCCCGGTCATACGGGCGCCGAGCACGCCATCGATCGTGAGCGCGGTGTCGACCAGGAGGTCGAGCTCCCCGCAGCTCGCCTCGTAATCGTCCCGGAGGCTTTCATGGGATTGCACCATGAGCGCCCCGAAACGCTCCTCGTCGCCGGCCTTGAGCGCGTCCGCGGCGCGCAGGACGCGCGCGTTCTCGGTCACCACGTGACGGCAACGCCGGTAGACGACCGGGTCGAGGAGGCGTTCGTTGGCCTCGAGCTGAGCGGGCGAGACGTCGCGTAACGCCAGAATTCCCGGGATGACGGTCGCCAGCGCAGCGACGCCGGTTTCGCACTCGGCTCGGCGGGAGTTATAGGCGCTCGCCGTGTGCGCGTGCCGGACCATCGAGTTCGCGATGACGAATCGACAGTCGGTGCCGAGGGGCACGAATCGTGCGACCAAGTCCCGACAATCAAGCAGCATGGCGTGGCCGCGCATCCCGTGGCAGGACGCGTACTGGTCCATGATTCCGCTCTTTACGCCGATGAAGGTGTTCTCGGTCCGTTGTCCAGCGGTCGTGAGATCGTCGAGGTCGAAAGCTGCTCCTGCGAGCGAAAGCAACCCAAAACCCGTCGCCATCTCGATGGCCGCGGAGGAGCTGAGTCCCGAGCCAAGGGGGATGTCGCTGTCGATGAGGATGTCGGCACCGACGAGCCGGTGGCCCGCCGACTCGAGCATGAAGGCGAGACCCCGTACGTAGTCCGTCCAATCATGCCGCGGACGCGGGTCGGCCTCGTCGAGGTCGAACTCCGCCGTCTTGTCCACAGTCAGGGAGCGCACCCTCACCCTGCGATCGTCGCGAGAAGAGAACGCAGCCCAGGTCGCATATTGCACGGCAACCGGCAGCACGAAGCCGTCGTTGTAGTCCGTGTGGTCGCCGATGAGGTTGACGCGCCCGGGAGCCCGGAAGATCGTCGGATCACGGCCCCAGGTTTCCGGGAACACCGCCCGGAGCCGGGTCGCGATCGGTGAACGAGTCTCCACGGAGCGCTTCCTAGGAGATCGGACGCTGGCGGTCCGACTGTGGACAGGTGTCCGACTCGGTCAGCACGGAAGACGCCCGATCGCGGGGATGAACACATGCCGATTATGCACCTTCCCCCGCAGTCCGAGGTGATGTCGCGGTCGCGTCAATCAGCGGTTTTCGCGCCCGGGAATGTGGGGTGATCCGGCGGGGCCGGGTCTCGTTGGTCGGCCGAGAGCGACTTCTCGCCCGTTCCATGCGACAGGAACCTCGCGCGGGCAAGATAAGGCAATGAGCGAGAAGGTGTTCTCTCTCGTCGCCGACGTCAGTTCCGACGATCCGTCAGCGATCGCGCCCGTGCTGCGTCGGCTCGTCAGTGGTCAGATCACCGCGACCGACGACGGGTTCCATGTCGTGGCCGAGCTGACCGGCGAAAGCGCGCGGGACCTCAACCGTGCCCTCCTCTCGGCGCTGAGGCGGGTCGAGCGGCGCACTCGGTTGCGATCGGAGTGGACGGCCGGGGGGACGACCCAGCGGTTCTTCGATTACGTACCCAAGGGAACCCGGGAGGATCGCCGCGGCTGATCGCTGACTCGAGGAGCGCAGCCGCATCAAGCGAACCGAAGGCACGAGGAAGTGGAGGTGGCGGGAATCGAACCCGCGTCCTTCGGGTTCTCGATGGGCCTTCTCCGAGCGCAGCCAACGGGAAAGTCTCAGGTCCCGCCTCTCCGTCGGCAGCGGCGCAGGATCCCAGTCAGCTGAGTTGTCCCCGGGCGACGCGCTGACGGCGCTGCTCAGGTAAGTCCCGCTAGATGACGCCTGGTCCCGACCCGCGGGGCCTAGATCGGACAGACGTTGCTGCTACTTAGGCAGCAAGCTCGAGCTGATGCTCGGCGTTTGTTTAGTTTTCCGGCTCTTTTACGTGGATCCGGAGACCACGGCTCGCTTCTCCCACCTTGACGACCGAAGTCGAAGCCTGTCACCCCCTCGGAAGGTGCCAGTCACGTGACTGGCACACGAATATTGGGCGCCGGCAGGTGCCGGCTCGAGCATTCTACCGCTCCACCGGAAGCGCTCCCCGGGCACATCCCGGGCTTCGGCGTCAGTCGCGCATTCCCTTCATCGCGCGCTCGGCCTCGCGCCCCGCCTCGCGCTCCGCGATCGCACGGCGCTTGTCGTACATCCGCCGCCCGCGGGCGAGCGCGAGCTCGACCTTGGCACGTCCGGCTTTGAAGTACACCGAGAGGGGGACGAGCGTCAGCGACTGCTGCGCGACCCGTCCCTGGAGCTCGTCGATCTGCCTGCGGTGGAGGAGGAGCTTGCGCGGCCGGTCGGCTTCCACGGCTCCGAAGCCGCTCGAGTACTCGTACGGCGCGATCCGCGCGCCGAGCAGCCAGGCCTCACCGTCCTCGACGCGGGCGTAGGCGTCCTGGAGGCTGACCTGGCCGGCGCGGACGGATTTCACCTCGGCGCCTTTGAGTTCGAGCCCCGCCTCGAACGTGTCGAGGATGTCGTACTCGTGCCGGGCCCGCCGATTCCGCGCCACCGGCCGGATCGGCTCGCGTTCGATCCGTGTCGAGCCGCTCACAGCCCGTGGCCTGGCCGGCCGTCGTCTCGGGGACCGCGTTGCCATGATCCGAGACGGTAGCCTCCCTGCCCGATGGGCTCTTCTTGCCCTCCCGGGGCGGTGCCGCGTGAAGAAGAATCGCAACTGGTCCTCGACGAGGCGCTCGCCGTCGAGATGACGGCGCACTGCCTGCGGTCATTCCCGACCGAGGGCTGTGGGCTGATCGCCGGCGACGCCGTCAGCGGCCGGGTCGTGCGATGGTTCCCCGTCCGGAACAGCGCCGCTTCTGCCCGCCTCTACGTCGTCGACCCGGAGGACCACCTTCGAGCGGACCGGGAGGCGGAGGAGGAGGGTCTGGAGATCATCGGTGTCTTCCACTCCCACACGCACACCGACGCCTATCCGTCGGCGACCGACGTCGCACAGGCCCCCGATCCGGGGTGGCACTACGTCCTGGTCTCGCTGCGTGGCGAGGTTGGTTCGATGCGGTCCTTCCGGATCCGCGAGGGGGTCGTCACCGAGGAGCCCGTCGTTCTCGTCTGAGTGGCGGTGCGGCCCGGGCGCATCCGCCCAGCTCGGGGCGACCGGAATCCGACCGGGCGTCGTTAGAATATGACCTGTTAGGTCAGCATTCGAGCGACGAGATTCCACGGAGGTTCCGGTGCCGGTTGAAGTGAGGCTCCCGACGCTGCTGCGTCCCGCGACGGGGGGTAGGGCGAAGGTGTCCGCCGACGGTACGACGGTCGGCGAGGTGCTCCGTTCTGTCATCTCCGAACATCCCGCGCTGGGTGCGCAGGTCATGTCCGAGGACGGCGAGCTACACCGCTTCGTCAACGTCTACGTGAACGACGACGACGTGCGCTACCTCGAACGACTCGACACCCGGGTGGCGAGCAACGACGTCGTGTCGATCCTGCCGGCGGTGGCGGGCGGCGCGACCTAGGCGCGCGGCGATCGGCGATGCTCGTCGAGGACGTCTTCGGGCTGATCGGGAACACGCCGATGGTCGATGTCTCCGGGTTGAGTCCGAACCCGGAGGTGCGCATCGTCGTGAAGCTCGAGGGGGTCAACCCCGGCGGATCGGTGAAGGATCGCGTCGCGCGTTACCTCGTCGAGGACGCGGAGGACCGGGGGGTGCTGACGCCGGGCGCGACCCTGCTCGAACCGTCGTCGGGCAACACGGGCATCGGTCTCGCCCTGATCAGCCGTGTCAAGGGCTATCACCTCAAAGTCGTGCTCCCCGGGAACGTCTCGGCGGAACGTCGGCAGTTGCTCGAGGTCTGGGGAGCCGAGATCATCTCCTCGCCGGGAGCGGAGGGGTCCAACGGGGCAATCCGCCTCGCCCGACAGCTCGCGGTGTCGCATCCCGAATGGGTCTTCCTATACCAGTACGGGAATCCGGCGAACCCGCGGGCCCATTACGAGACGACCGGGCCCGAGATCTGGCGTGACCTCCCGGAGGTGACGCACTTCGTCGCCGGGCTCGGGACGAGCGGCACCCTTCTCGGGGTCGGCCGGTTCCTCAAAGAGCAGAACCCCGACATCGAGGTATGGGCGGTCGAGCCTCCCGCCGGGGAGGCGGTCGACGGCCTGCGCACACTCGACGACGGGTTCATCCCGCCGATCTTCACGGACCTAGGCGGAGAGAAGCTGCTCGATCGCAAGACGGTGATCGGTCCGAAGGACTCGGTGGAGTGGACGCGGCGTCTCGCCGACGTCGGCATCTTTGCCGGGCTCTCGACGGGTGCGGCCATGGCCGGTGCCGCGCGTTGCGCGACCCAGATCCCCGCCGGCGTGATCGTCGTGCTGTCCCCGGACGGGGGATGGAAGTACCTGTCCGCCGACGTCTGGACGGGGGACGTCGACGCGGTGGTGAGGCGCGCCCGGCAGTCCGTCTACTTCTGAGGTTCACCTCGGCCAAGACGCCCGATTCGGCGCCAACGCCTAACCTGGGCCGGAAGATGAACGACCGGCCCATTGGCATTTTCGACAGCGGATTCGGCGGTCTGACGGTCGCGCGCGCGCTGATCGATCTCCTACGTGACGAGGACATCGTCTACGTCGGCGACACCGGCCGGTATCCGTACGGGCCGCGTCCAGTCGACGAGGTCCGGCGGTTCTCCCACGAGATCGCCGACTATCTCGTGCGGGTCGACGACGTGAAGATGATCGTCGTCGCCTGCAACACGGCGTCATCGGTGGCCCTCGACGAGTTGCGCTACGACTTCGACGTTCCGATCGTCGGAGTGATCGAACCAGGAGCGCGCGCTGCCGTGGCCGCGACGCGCAATGGCGAGATCGGCGTGATCGGTACGACCGGCACGATCGCCTCCGGCGCGTACCAGCGAGCCGCCGCAACGATCCACGGCGTCCAGCGCGTGCACTGCGCCGCCTGTCCGGGCTTCGTCGAATTCGTCGAGCGTGGCGAACTCGACGGCGACCCGGTCCATGTTCTGGCCGAGCGACTCCTCGAACCCCTGAAGGAAGCTGGCATCGACACGTTGTTACTGGGTTGCACGCACTACCCCTTCCTCGCCCGGACGATCGCGGACGTCATGGGTCGTGACGTCGTCCTCGTTTCGTCAGCTGAGGAGACGGCGTTCGACGTGCGAGCCATCCTCGAATCGACGGGGCTTGGCCGCCGGATCCCCTCGAAAGGGACCCACCGGTTCCTGTCGTCCGGCGACCTGGGGTGGTTCGTCGCGATGGGGAGCCGTCTGCTGGGGCCGGAGCTCGTCGCGGCGGAATCCGTCGTGTTCGGCGGGTGACCAGGTGCGGGCTGATCAGGCAAGGTGGCCCCGCCGCGCGCCCGAGTGCGCGGCGGGTACGGTCCTCGGGAAGGTCGCGCCTCGCGGCGGCCGACCAGGGACGAAAGGCGACGGGGACTGACCGACGATGACGAGCGCGGTTCGCCACGACGGGCGTAGGCCGGATGAGCTGCGACCCTTCGAGATCGTCCGGGATTTCACCGAGTTCGCCGCGGGGTCGGTGCTCGTCACGATGGGCCGCACGAAGGTCCTTTGCACGGCGTCGGTCGACGCCGAGCTCCCACGGTGGTTGCGTGGTTCGGGCAGGGGGTGGGTGACCGCCGAGTACTCGCTGCTTCCCGGTTCGTCGTCCGAACGTGTGCCGCGCGAGGCAACGAAAGGTCGCCAGTCAGGACGCACGCAGGAGATCCAGCGTCTCATCGGAAGATCGCTCCGCGCGGTGTGCAACCTGAAGGCGCTCGGGGAACGCCAGATCATCTTGGACTGTGACGTCCTTCAGGCCGACGGGGGGACGAGGACGGCGGCGATCACGGGGGCGTTCGTCGCCCTGCACGACGCGTGTGCGCGCCTCGTCGCGGAGGGCGTGCTCAGCACCCTCCCGTTGCTCGACTCGGTCGGCGCGGTATCCGTCGGTCTGGTCGACAGGGTCGCGATGGTGGACCTCGACTACGAGGAAGATGCCCGGGCCGGAGTCGACATGAACGTCGTCATGACGGGTTCGGGCCTTTTCGTCGAGGTCCAGGGGACGGCCGAACGCGACCCGTTCCCGCGAACGACGCTCGACGAGCTGCTCGAACTGGCCGGCGCGGGCATCCGGAGCCTGCTCGCCTGCGACGAGGTGATGCTCGCGACACCGCCGTCCCCCCGGATCGCCGGGTGAGTGCGGACTCCGGCCGTTTGCGGCTCGTCCTCGCGTCGGCGAACCCCGACAAAGCGCGCGAGATGCTCGAGATCCTGCGCGCCGTCCTCGACGAACGCGTCGAGTTCATGGCACGACCCGAGCACCTGCCGGCCGTCGAGGAGGACGGCGAGACGCTCGAGGAGAACGCCCGCCTGAAGGCGGAGGCGGTGCGGTCGGCGACCGGAATCGGCGCGTTGGCCGACGACACCGGATTGGAGGTGGACGCGCTCGACGGGCTGCCGGGTGTGCGCGCCGCGCGCTACGCGGGACCCGACGGGAATTCCGCCGCCAACATCGCGAAACTCCTCGCCGCGCTCGGCGACCGCAAGGACCGCCGTGCCCGCTTCCGCACGGTCGCCCTGGCGATCCTGGCCGACGGCACCGAACTTGTCGCGACCGGGACGCTCGAAGGGGCGATCACCATGGTCCCGCGCGGCGCAGGCGGCTTCGGCTACGACCCGGTGTTCATTCCCGACTCGGGTGGCGGACGGACGCTCGGCGAGATGGACGCTGGCGCCAAGCATGAGATCTCACACCGCGGGCGGGCCCTCCGGGCACTCGCCGGGCGGCTCGAGGAGTACGTCGCGGACCCGACCGGGTAGTCCGCGCGGCCCGAGGCGCCGCGGCGTCGGCGTACGGTTCGAGGCTGTGGGACCGGGCGCGCTAGGTTCGCAGCGTGTCCGTTCGCTACCGCTGCCTCGGTTGCGGGAACCTGACCCGATTCGATGTCGTGTCGACGCGGCGGACGCGGGCTTTTTGGCATTTCACCCTGGGTGGCGAGCACGCGATCGACGAGGAGGAGGTCCTCGACGAGGCGGTCGAATCCGTGACGTGCCGATGGTGCGGGAAATCTTCGGCGATCGAGGTGTTCGAGGAGCCCGGGGCGGCAGTCGCCGGCGGAGCGACCGCGACGGTTGGGGAGGCGGCCGCACCGCTTTGATACACCCGGGAGCCATCATGACCTGCGTCGGGCTCGGCGCGGAGCTCCGAGGTGACCGAGGGAGCGGTGATGGCCAGGGAAACGCTCACGATCAGCTGCGGCACCTGCAGCCACGAGGGGACGTCGGCCTGTGACGACTGCGTCGTCAGTTTCCTGCTCGATCGCGACCCCGCCGACGCGATCATCATCGATGCCGTCGAGGCGAGGGCGGTGCGCGTTTTCGAACAGGCGGGCCTGCTTCCAGCGCTCCGGCACGAGAAGCGAGCGGGCTGAGCGTTCCGGCGCACCGCACGTCCTTGTCGAGGGGGCGCGTAACCGGTGACGCACCTTCTCGTCACGAACGACTATCCGCCCAAGGTCGGCGGCATCCAGTCCTACCTCTGGGAGTACTGGCGACGGCTTCCCCCAGGGCGCGCCTCGGTGCTGACGATCGACCAAGCCGGCGCCCGGGAGTTCGACGCCGCGGCACCCCACGCGATCGAGCGGGAAAAGGCGCGGATGCTCCTGCCGACGCGGGGGCTCGTGGCGCGCGTCCGGCAACTCGCGGACGATCGGGGTGCCTCGCTCGTCGTGCTCGATCCCGCGTTGCCGGTCGGTCTTGTCGGACCGAAGCTCGGCTTGCCCTACGCGGTCGTCCTCCACGGCGCCGAGGTGACAGTGGCGGCGCGCCTTCCGGTGACGTCACGACTGCTCCGACGGGTGCTCGCCGGCGCGGACTTGGTGATCGCGGCTGGCGGTTACCCGGCCGACGAGGCGCGCCGACTCGCGGGAGAGGACCTGCCCGAAGTTGTCATCGCCCCGCCGGGTGTCGACGTGCGCCGCTTTCATCCGCTCGCCGCCGAGGAGATCTCCTCGGTCAGGCGGCGTTTCGGGTTGCCGGAAGCCGGTCGTCTCGTCGTATCGGTGAGCCGACTCGTACCCCGAAAGGGCATGGATGTGCTGATCGAGGCGTCGGCGTCGCTGGTCGCCGAGCATCCGGACCTCGTCGTGGCGATCGCGGGAGCCGGACGGGACGCCCGGCGCCTCGCGTCGCTCGTGCGGCGTCTCGACGCTCCGGTGCGTTTCCTCGGCCGGGTGAGCGACGAGGATCTGCCTGGCCTCGTCGGGGCGGCGGATATCGCCGCCATGCTCTGTCGCACCCGTTGGGGTGGTCTGGAGCAGGAGGGTTTCGGCATCGTCCTCCTCGAGGCGGCCGCGACAGGGGTGCCCCAGGTCGCGGGCCGCAGCGGGGGCTCGCACGAGGCGGTCGTCGACGGCGTGACGGGTCTCGTCGTCGACCGGCCCGGTGACGTGGCCGTGGCGACGAGGGCGTTGGCCGCGCTGTTGGACGACGAGGGCCGGCGGCTTGGACTGGGCGCGGCGGCCCGGCGGCGCGCCTGTGCCGAGTTCGACTACGACATCCTCGCCACCCGGCTCGACGACGCGCTGCGGGCCGCCGAGGAGTGAGGATCGACGCGCGACGCCGGCCGGCCTGCTACACAAGCGTTGGTCGCCGTGAGAGGCTGGGTGGAGCCCTCGGCGGGGTCGAAAGGAGCGGACCGTGGAGCACACGGCCCAGAAGATGACGATCGCGGGGACGCCGGAGCGTTGCTTCGCGGTCGTGACCGATCTCGAGCGGTACCCGGAGTGGGTCGCCGACGTGAAGGAGGTCAATGTCCTTTCTCGTGACCCCGAGGGCCGTCCGTCGACCGCGAGCTTCCGGGCCGGGGCCTTCGGCCGGAGCACGAGCTACGTCCTCGGCTACGACTACTCGGACGCGCCCTTCGCGGTGGCGTGGACGCAGAAGGACGGGGACCTCACGAGCCGGCTCGACGGCCGTTACGAGTTCCACGCCGGACCGGACGGAACGACGGAGGTGCGCTACGAGCTCTCCGTCGAGCTGCGCGTGCCCATCCCCGGATTCGTGAAGCGGCGGGCCGAGGCCCACATCCTGCACGCGGCCGTGCGCGACCTCAAAGCCCGTGTGGAAAGCGGATCCTGAGCGTCATCGAGCGTTCGACAATGCGCGTCGGCGTCATCCTCCCTTCGTTCGAACCGTCGGTCGACGCGGCCCGGTCGTGCGCCGCGGAGGCGGAGGAGGCGGGGATCCACGGCCTTTTCGCCTACGATCACCTCTGGCCGCCGGGCACCCCGGGGCGGCCGGCGATCGCGCCCTTCCCGCTGCTGGGGATGCTCGCAGCGAGCACCGAGCGGGTGTTCCTCGGTACCCTCGTCGCCCGGATCGGCCTCGTGCCCGAAGACGTGCTCGTCGCCGCGTTCCGGACGCTGAACCTCGTGAGCGGCGGTCGGTTGATCGCGGGGATCGGGGCCGGGGATCACCGCAGCGCGCCCGAGAACCTCGCCTACGGGCTCGTGCCCCAGAGCGCGCCGGCGCGACGACAGGCGATCCGCGCCGTCGGCGCGGCGCTCGTCGGGGAGCGCATCCCGGTCTGGATCGGGGCCGGTGCGACGCCGACGAATGCGATCGCCCGCGAGATCGGGGCAACGATCAACGTCTTCGGGGCGGGAGTCGGCAGGGTCGCCGAGCTCGGTCGCGAAGGCGCCGTCTCCTGGGGCGGGGTCCTCGCGCGGACGCGCGCGTCGGCGGCCACCCAGCTGCGGACACTCGCCGACGCCGGCGCCACCTGGGCCGTCATCGGGTGGCCGGATTCTGCGGCACCGGTCGTGGCCGCGGCCCGGGCGGCGGGCATCCCGCTCGGCTGGTGAGGTGGGCTCGGACCGTCGGAGCCGTCCAGTAGCCTCGGCGGGATCGTGGGTCGAAGACGTCGGCGCGCTGCGTGGCGGGGGAGGGTGAAGACTCGGACAGCTGCCCCACGGCGCTCAGCGGGCCCTCCTGGCACGCCCCGTCGAAAACAGTCATTGACAGCCCTGTAACTACGGTGCTGTACTTATCTCCTCATCTAGTGGTGTTGGCTCCATAGACCACTACATATTGTGTGTATGGGGCGCTCGGGGGAAGCATCGCCAGGTCGTGGTCAGGGTTCGGAACCGAAGCGCCGCAGATGACGCGGCGGGGGAGCAGAACGATGGCGGTAGCGGACGAGCGGGTCGACATCGGCGTGCGGCGCCACTTCACCAAGCCGGGCCGGCATCCCTACGACGCCGTCGAGTGGGAGCGCCGGGACTCGATCATCTCGGACTACCGGACGGGTGAGGTCGCCTTCGAGCAGCTCGCGGTGGAGGTCCCGAAGACCTGGTCGATGAACGCGACGAACATCCTCGCCCAGAAGTACTTCCGCGGACCGCTCGGCGCGCCGGAGCGCGAGAGCTCGTTGCGCCAGGTCGTCGACCGTGTCGTCGACACGATCACGGCTTGGGGCGTCCGTGACGGCTACTTCGCCGACGACGCCGAGGCGTCGGCGTTCAACGACGAGCTGAAGTACCTGATCGTCACCCAGAAGGCCGCCTTCAACTCACCGGTCTGGTTCAACATCGGCGTGGCAGGCGTGCCCCAGCAGGCCTCGGCGTGCTTCATTCTCGCCGTGGAGGACTCGATGCCCTCGATCCTCAACTGGTACGTCGAGGAGGGGACGATCTTCAAAGGGGGATCGGGGGCGGGCGTGAACCTCTCGAGGATCCGCAGCTCGCGCGAGCTCCTCGGTGGCGGGGGCACGGCCTCGGGCCCCGTGAGCTTCATGCGCGGCGCCGACGCCTCGGCCGGCACGATCAAGTCCGGGGGCAAGACGCGCCGCGCGGCGAAGATGGTCATTCTCGACGTCGACCACCCCGACATCCGGGAGTTCGTCTGGTGCAAGGCCCGCGAGGAACGCAAGGCCCGCGCCCTCGCCGAGGCGGGGTTCGACATGGACCTCGACGGTGAGGACAGCCATTCGGTCCAGTACCAGAACGCGAACAACTCGGTTCGCCTGAGTGACGAGTTCATGGCGGCCGTCCTCGCTGATGGCGGCTGGGACCTTGTCGCCCGCACGAGTCACGCGACGATCGAGACGGTACGGGCGAGAGAGCTCTTCCACGAGATCGCCCAGGCGGCCTGGGAGTGCGCCGACCCGGGGCTGCAGTTCGACTCGACGATCAACCGCTGGCATACGGCGCCGAACACCGGCCGGATCAACGCCTCGAACCCCTGTAGCGAATACGTCCACCTCGACAACTCGGCGTGCAACCTGGCGAGCATCAACCTGCTGCAGTTCCTCGGCACCGACGGCGCGTTCGACACGGAGGGTTTCAAGGCTGCCGTCGAGGTCGTCTTCACCGCGCAGGAGATCCTCGTCGGCAACGCGGACTACCCGACGGAGAAGATCGCCGAGACGACGCGGCGGTTCCGGGAGATCGGCCTCGGCTACGCGAACCTCGGGGCGATGCTGATGGCGCTCGGTATGCCGTACGACTCGGACGAGGCCCGCGCCGTCGCGGCGGCGGTGACCTCGCTCATGACCGGGCACGCCTACGCGACGTCGGCCCGGATCGCGGCCCGGATGGGACCGTTCGCGGGCTTCCACGAGAACGCCGAACCGATGCGAAACGTGCTGCGGATGCACCGTGACGCGATCGAGGCGATCGACGCCTCGCTGGTGCCGATCTCGTTGCTGACCGTGGCGCGCGAGGTCTGGAACAAGGCGGTCGAGCTCGCCGACGCCCACGGGGTGAGGAACTCGCAGGCGACCGTGCTCGCGCCCACCGGGACGATCTCGTTTCTGATGGACTGCGACACGACGGGCATCGAGCCGGACCTCGGGCTCGTGAAGACGAAGAAGCTCGTCGGTGGCGGGACGATGTCGATCGTCAACCAGACGGTGCCGCGAGCGCTGCGCCGCCTTGGCTACTCCGACGGCGAGATCGTCGAGATCGTCGCCTACATCGACGAGCACAAGTCGATCCTCGGCTCGCCGTACCTGAGGGCCGAGCACCTGCCGGTGTTCGCCTGCTCGATGGGTGAGAACTCCATCCAGTACCTCGGCCACGTGAAGATGATGGCGGCGGTGCAGCCGTTCATTTCTGGGGCGATCTCGAAGACGGTGAACATGCCGGAGGACGTGAGCGTCGCCGACGTCGAACAGCTGCACGTCGACGCTTGGAAGATGGGCCTCAAGGCGGTCGCGATCTACCGGGACAACTGCAAGGTCGCGCAGCCCCTGTCGACGACGAAGATTCCCGGCGAGCTCGGCGCGGACGACTCCGTGCGCGTCGGCGAGCTGCACGCCCGCATCGCCGAGCTGGAGGACGCGCTCGCCGGGCACGTCACCGCTCCCGATGTGACGACGAGGACCCGTCTGCCGCGCCGCCGCAGCTCCTACACCTTCGCCTTCCGTGTGGCCGACTGCGACGGCTATGTGACGGTGGGGGAGTACGAGGACGGGCGCCCCGGCGAGGTCTTCTTGAAGGTCTCCAAGCAGGGATCGACCCTTTCGGGGGTCATGGACGCCTTCGCGATCGCGGTGAGCCTCGGCCTCCAGCACGGCGTGCCGCTGGCGACGTTCGTCCGCAAGTACACGAACATGCGCTTCGAGCCCGCCGGGATCACCGACGACCCGGACCTGAGGATCGCGTCGAGCCTCGTCGATTTCATCTTCCGGCGCCTCGCCCTCGATTACCTGCCCTACGACGAGCGGGTCGAGCTCGGCATCCTGTCGACCGGCGAACGCCGGCAACCGACGCTGCCGGGCCTCGAGGACATCGAGCTCGCCGACGCCGCCAAGCGCGAGCAGGAGCGGTTCGGCGAGGGCGGGGACAGCCTCGCGGCCGTCCACCGGATGTCGCTGGAGAAAGGCGACGCGCCGTTCTGCTACTCCTGCGGCAACGTCATGCAGCGGGCCGGCTCTTGCTACGCCTGCCCGAGCTGCGGCGCGACGAGCGGCTGCTCGTAGCTCGCGCCTTCACCGACTGCGGCTGTCGAGCGCGCCCACTGGCGTCCGATGCGCCCGGCGTTGAATTGCATCGTCTGGACGATCGAGTCATCGGAGATTCTCCCGCCCGACCGTGAGCGGTCGAGCGGCGAGTCGTGCCCAACGTCAGCGACAAGTTTCTAATGTCGCCACTGCCTCGGCGTGGGGGGTTCGCGTCGGAGGGCTGACGACGCGCATCTCCGACTGGCCGTGAGGCCGGGTCGGGTACGATCAACGCCGGAGCGATGAGGCCCGCCCCGTGAATCGCCGAGCACCGCTCGGCTGATGGCTTCTACCAGCACTGAAGCCGCTGGTAGGGCCGCGGGAGAGACACCGTACCCCTGCCAAACCCAGGAGGTACGGAATGAACATCTACTACATCGCAGCGATCTGGCTCGGGATGGCGCTTCTCGCGTCGTTCATCAGCATTCGAATCAGCGTCTCGGTTGCCCTTGTCGAGATCCTCGTGGGCGCGGTCCTGGGAAACATTCCTGGGATAAGGGAGCACATCGTCCAGACCGGTTTTACGACCTTCCTTGCTGGGGTTGGCTCGATCCTGCTGACTTTCCTCGCCGGAGCGGAGATTGATCCGGTTTCACTGAAAAAGCATTGGAAGGCCAGTATCACGATCGGGTTCTTGTCGTTCCTGCTTCCGCTCTTGGGCGCCTTCGGTGTCTGCAAACTTGTTCTCGGCTGGCACCTGCATGCTGCCGAGATCGGCGGTATCGCCTTGAGCACGACATCGGTGGCGGTCGTGTATGCCGTGATGGTTGAGACTGGACTAAACCGGCGGGACATCGGCAAGCTCATCCTTGCCGCATGCTTCGTTACCGATCTCGGGACCGTCATGGCACTCGGTGGGTTCTTTGCGACCTACGGGTGGCTGCTCTTGGTGTTCGTAGTTGTCACAGCCATCTGCCTGTTTGTCCTTCCACGAGCGATGCGACTGGTGCTCGCACGGGTTGGGCACCGGATGAGCGAACCGGAGGTGAAGGTTCTCCTCGTTGTGTTGCTGGGCCTTGGGGGGCTTGCGACTGCGGCGGGAAGTGAGGCGGTGCTCCCCGCCTACGTCGCCGGCCTTGTCATGGCCGGGGTGTTCATGCAGGACCGAGTGATCATGGACCGGATTCGGACAATCGCCTTTGCATTCCTGACGCCGTTCTTCTTCCTCCGTGCCGGAACGCTCATCTCGGCACCCGAGCTTGTCTCGGGCGCCGGGATCATCGGAGCGCTATTCCTTGTCAAGATGGCGACCAAGTTCGCCGGTGTCTGGCCGAGTTCGACAGCGTTCCGCATACCGATGCGGGAACGGACGTACACAACCCTTCTGATGGCGACGGGGTTGACCTTCGGTTCAATCTCAGCGCTGTTCGGCTTAAGCCACCACCTCATCAATCAGGCTCAGTACACCGAACTGGTAACGGTGGTAGTCCTCTCGGCGTTCATACCGACCCTCATCGCCCAGCAGTTCTTCCAGCCAAAGGTCGCAGTTGGAACTGAAGTCGCTGAGGAAGAGGAGGCCTTGGCAGAGGAGGACGTCTCGATCGTTCACCGCCGTCCTCGTCCGCTCGTCTAGACGCGGGCGGGTACGTGCCCTGTAACACATACCCGCAAGCTGCATGATGCTCGGCCCGGTGTCCAGTCCTCTACTGAACGAGGCCCGGTCAGGGCCGGCCGATGGCTGCCCGTAGGGGAAGCCTTGCGGGGGCCGGTCATCGTCGCGGAGACCCTGGTGGAAAAGCCCGCGGCGCGGGCTCTTGGGGGCTGCTTTCCATTCCGCGCATCTCCGGCGCGTGCACCTCCGCCCGGTCGGCGGGCGGCCGTCGGTGTGTCGCACGCGCCGCCGGATCCTAGAGTCGTGGCGCGAACCGCCGCCGTGCACGTCACGGGCCTGACACAGGAGATGCGATGGAAATGCCGTCTCAGCCGTTCCGGACCGTGATCGAGCCGTTCCGGATCCACGCCGTCGAACCGCTCGCCATGACGACGCCGGAATACCGCGGCGCGGCCATCCGCGCCGCGGGTTACAACCTTTTCAACCTCGCCTCGTCCGACGTGCTCATCGACCTGCTGACCGACTCCGGCACCGGCGCGATGAGCCGCGACCAGTGGTCGGCGATCCAGCACGGTGACGAGTCCTACGCGGGGTCCCCGTCCTGGGAGATCTTCCGGCAGGCCGTCACAGAGCTCTTCCCCTTCCGGCACGTCATTCCGACACACCAGGGCCGCGCCGCGGAGAAGATCCTCTTCACCGTCGTCGGCGGTCCCGGACGGGTCATCCCTAGCAACACGCACTTCGACACGACACGGGCGAACATCGAATTCACCGGGGCTGAGGCGGTCGACCTCGTCATCGAGGAGGGACGCGACCCGAGGGCGCTTCACCCGTTCAAGGGGAACGTCGACGTGGCGGCGCTCGACGCGCTGCTGGCGAGCCGCGGCAAGGCGAACGTCCCCGTCGTGATGGTGACCGTGACGAACAACTCGGGTGGCGGACAACCGGT
>Ga0187853_10000761_pt1 | contig 32236 bp, 26 predicted proteins | sample June2016WEW_6_10_2_FD_132417 | JGI IMG/M metagenome (GOLD analysis project Ga0187853, IMG submission 132417) | Peatland microbial communities from SPRUCE experiment site at the Marcell Experimental Forest, Minnesota, USA - June2016WEW_6_100 | ecosystem: Environmental > Terrestrial > Soil >... | reverse complement strand
ACCGCGTGCTCCTCCGCGATGCCGACGTCATAGTAGCGGTCGGGCATGGCCTTCTCCAGGACCTTGAGCCCTGTCCCGCTGGGCATGGCGGCGGTGATGCCGACGATGGAATCGTCGCCCTTGCAGAGCTTGACCATCGCCTGGCCGAAGACATCCTGCCAGTTCGGGGCCATGCCCGGCTTGGCGGGCAGCGTGGCGCCGGTTTGGACATCGTAAGGGCCCAGGCCGTGGAATTTTTCGGGATTCTCGAGCGCTGCCTCGAAGCCCTTGCCCTTCTTGGTCAGCACATGGATGACGATGGGATGATCGCAGGTTTTGGCAAACTCGAGGGTGTGAATCAGCAGCAGCAGGTCATGGCCGTCAATCGGGCCGAGGTAGCGCAGCCCCATCTCTTCGAAAATCAGGCTGCTGCCGTAGCCGCCCCGGCCATCGGACTCCGCCGCCTTGGCGCTGGGCTGGAGGCCCACTTCGGCCAGGGCGCCCTTGAACCCTTCCTCGGCCTTGTGCGCCAGCTTCAAGGCCACTTCGCCCTTGGGAAAGCGCCGGATGAAACGCTCGAAATCCCGCGCCAGCTTGTTGTAGGACGGGTGGGTAATGAGCTTGTTGAGGTAGCTGGCGATGGCGCCGACGTTCCTGGCGATGCTAAACTCATTGTCATTGAGGATTCCGATGAACCGCTTGGTGGTGTAGGCCAGGTTATTGAGCGCCTCAAAGGAAATCCCATTGGTCAGGGCCGCATCGCCAAAAATCGCCACGACGTTCTCATCCGAGCCGAGCCGGTCGCGGGCGGCGCAGATGCCCAGGGCGGCGGAGAGGGCGGTGCCGGCATGAGCGGCGCCATAGCAATCGTGCTCGCTTTCGCTCCGCAGCGCGAATCCGCTGATGCCCCCAGTGCTGCGAATCGTGTGAAAACGCTCCCTGCGGCCGGTCAGCAGCTTGTGAATATAGCTCTGGTGGCTGACGTCCCAGACGAGCTTGTCCTTGGGGGTGGTAAAGACACGATGCAGGGCGAGGGTCAGCTCGACCACGCCGAGGTTGGGCCCCAGGTGCCCCCCGTTGCGGGCCAGGACAGTGATGAGTTCCTGGCGGATTTCCTCCGCCAACTCCCGCAGTTGGGCAAGGGTCAGCTTCTTGACTTGCCCCGGGTTGTCCACCATGGCCAGGTATCCGCTCATGTCAGGCCTCGGCCGAGACTCCGGGCGGCAACGGCTTGAGCTGCATCTGGCCCGCCGCATTTTTCTCGAGCTGCTGAATCTTCAGCTCCGCCTCGGCCAGCTTTTCCTGGCAAATCCGGGCTAAACCCGTGCCTTCCTCGTACTTGGCCAGCAACGCCTCCAGCGACAAATCTTCCGACTCCATCATTTCAACGATGGTTTCCAGCTTTTTCAAAGCTTCCTCAAAAGGCGGAGTTCCAGCCTTTGGGGGATTATTCTGGCCCGCGTTCTTAGGAACACTCGGCATAATCCAAGAAACTAAACACAAATCCCCGCCGCGTCCAGCACCTTTGCAGCGGGCTTGCAATCCGTAATCCGGCGCAAGTCAGCTCCTGTACACCCTTCGTCCCGGATTGTGCCCCGGAGGGACGTCTTTGGAGAGCCGCAAAACCTGGTGCAAAAACGGCGCGTCCCAGCCTTGTCGGCCTCCCCCCAAATATCATTAACACCCTGCTTCAGCGGGGTGTTACGCGCCGAACGGGCGAATGTCAACCGTTTCAACGGTTTTCGCGCTCCGGTATCTGCCACCCTCGACAAGGCAGGGATGCGACTGGCAAGAACAATTGCAAAAATAGGTGTTTACAAAATTCCCGCAAGCGCGATACTCATGTCGATGCCATTGGCTAACGTCGCTGGCAGGAACTCCTGCGCCTTATGGCGCAGCGAATCCAAGCCCCGCGCACTTCGCGGGGTCTCCTTTTTTCGGTTGCTCTGTATGAAAGACGTCACGACGATTGCGGAAATCTCGAGGCTGGTCGAATCACGGTTCCGAGACGACAAATGGACCACGGTCATTTACCGAGATGATTGGGAGCTTCTCGCCATTGCCCAACACCACGGAATGGCTACTCGGTTGCTCGACTGGACTCGCAGCCCGCTCGTGGCTCTGTATTTCGCAGTTTCCATCGAGTGCGAAAGCCGGCATAAAGATGGGCGTCCCAAGTGTGAACACGCTGAGCTCATTGCTTGGCGCTGTCCCAAGGAAGACCTCGCCAAACCACTTCCACATCGCGGTCCCTTGCGGATCAAAAGCCCGATCAGATTCATACCAAGGATCGTCACACCGCGACTCCGGGCACAGAGCGGGCTTTTCACAGTACACCCAAATCCGACGAACGAACTTCAACCAGGTTCAGAAGAGATTACCCGGATACGAATACCGTACGATGCCCGCAGGGCTCTGAAGCGTTCATTGTTTCGGCATGGGATTCACGAGAGTGTCCTTTTCCCAGACTTGGACGGTTTGGCTCGACATATCCAGTGGTGTCAAACCAAAAGCTACTGAGGTCGACGGTTGCTGGAGGGCCCGGAGGCGCTCCAGCAACTCGTATCTTTTTTCCCGAAGGAGCCAGAGACCCCCAATAACCATGTACTTCTGGCTGGACTGGCCCTCGTGGCGACTTTCGTCGCAATAAACACTGACTTCCGCGTGGGAGAACGGGCCGTCGGCTGGCGCGGTGGCCGGCATGTTTTCTAGGAAAGCGGACATTGGTTGTTTTGCTTTGTCGGTACTTCGGCGCGGGCGGCATCCTGTGGTATCAGCGTCATGCGCGTTTGCGCCATCCGTATGCGCCATTTGCAGTGTCGTTTAGTCGGGCTCGCCAGCCCTTTGGACCACGCTCGTAATTTCGCCGACTTTCAACCGGGTCCTCAACCGCTGTCCGGCCCGGGCGGCGGCGGCGGCGCGCAGGACGGCGCCGGATTGGGCATCCAGGGTGATTGAGTAGCCGCGCCCCAGGACTTGCTCGGGTCCCAGGAGGCGAAGGCGAGCGCTGAGGGTCTCGAAACGGTTGCAGGCTTCGCCCAGGCGATGAAGGGTCTGTTCCTGGAGGCGCTCTTGGGCCTGGCGCAGGGCCTGGCGCCGCGGCTTGAGCAGCAGGGCCGGACGCGCCCGGCAGAGCCGGTCCGAGAGGTTCTGCCAGGCCACGCGCTGGCGGCGGGCCCCCGCCCGGGCCGAGCGCAGCAGGCCGGTCTGCAAATCGTCCAGCCGCTGCAGCCAATCGTCGAGCCGGCGCCGAGGGTGGGCCCGGGCCAGCCCTTGAGCGGCCCGCGACAGGGCCTGGGCCTTGCCGGCCATTTGCTGCCCGGCCAACTGACGCATCCGGGCGTCAGCCTCGGCCAGGAACTGTCCACTCGAGAACACCCCTTCGGTGATCAGCTCCGCCGCCGCGCTCGGAGTGGCCGCTCGCAGGTCCGCCACGAAATCGCTGATGGTGAAATCGATTTCGTGTCCGACAGCCGAAACGACGGGCAGGGCGGACTCGAAAATGGCGCGGGCCACTACCTCTTCATTGAAAGCCCACAGGTCTTCCAGGCTGCCGCCGCCGCGGGTAACCAGGATCAAGTCCAGCGCCCGTTGCCCCTCGCTGAGGGCTGATTGCGAGGCGTGGAATTCGTTCAGAAGCCGGATCGAGGCGGCGATTTCGGCCGCTGAACCTTCGCCCTGGACTCGGCACGGGGCCAGGATAAGTTCCAGGCCCGGATGGCGCCGTTGGATGACGTGCAGCACATCGCGGATGGCCGCGCCCGTGGGAGAGGTCACCAGGCCGATGCGTTGCGCGTAACGGGGCAAAGGCCGTTTGCGTTCCGGGGCAAACAGCCCCTCGGCGCTGAGCCTCTGCTTGAGCTTCTCGAACGCCGCCTGGAGCGCGCCCAGACCCTGCAGCTCGACCGCCATGACCCGCATTTGATATTGTCCGCGCGGCTCATAGACGGTGATTTCGCCGCGCAAGGTCACCTTTCGCCCGTCCTCCAACAACGACCGCTCCACCTTGGGCTCGCCCCGAAACAACACGCAATTCAACTGGGCGCCGGCATCCTTGAGAGTGAAATAGAGGTGGCCCGAGCTTTGGAAACGGAGGTTGGTGATTTCACCGGCCACCCGGACCTGGCCCACCTGCGCCTCGAGCAGGCGCTTGATTTGCCGGGTCAGCTCTGACACGGACAACACCTTGGGACTCTGCTCCGGGGAGAACAGGTCGCCAAAGTCCCACTGCGTTTTGAGCGGTCTGGCCATGGCTCTTCAATCAATCACCCGGCCAGCGCCTCAGAGACGCGCTGGATGCTCAGGGCTTTCCCGGTGGTGTTGTCAATTTCCACAATCGCTCCCTGGAGCCGCACCCGCTCGCGGGCCACTTCGAATTTCTGCGGCGCATTCGTCAGGAACCGCCGCACCACCGGCTCGATCTCGCGGCCGATGATGCTCTCGTGAGGACCGGTGAAGCCGCCGTCACACAGGAACGCGGTCCCGCCGGGGAAAATCTGTTCATCGGCGGTCTGCACGTGGGTGTGCGTGCCGATGAGGGCACTGACGCGGCCATCGAGCAGGCGCGCCAGGGCGACTTTTTCCGAGGTGGCCTCGGCGTGGAAATCCACGAAAATAATCTTTGTGCTCCGGCGGAGGCGCTCGACTTCCGCCAGGGCCGTTTGGAACGGGCTGTCCATCGGAGCCATGAAAGTGCGGCCTTGCAGGTTGAGAATGCCGACCGGGGGCAGGCCCTCGGATTGAAAGAGAACGCTCCCCTGTCCCGGCACGCCCGGCGGATAATTCAACGGCCGGACGAATCGAGGCTCCTGTTCGAGCAACTGGATGACCTCTTTTTGGTCCCACAGATGATCTCCGCTGGTGATGACATCGACTCCCCCGGAGAATATCTCCTCGGCTGTCCCGACGGTGATGCCGGACCCGCCGGCGGAGTTCTCCCCGTTGGCCACCACCAGGTCAAGGCGCTGTTGCTGCCGCAACCGGGGGACCAACTCCGTCACGGCGCGCCGCCCGGGTTGCCCGACAATGTCAGCGATAAAAAGCAAACGCATGCAGGCTTACTATGCCCGAAATATCCCCGTTGGGAAACCGGCAATTCTCAGGCCGAGGGGGGGGCGGTTAAAAGCGTCGGGCATGTGCCGCGGGAGTTTTGTCCCGGAGGGACATCCGGCTATAAGCCCGGCGTTTCAACGCCGGGAAGGCCAGAACAGAAACCCTCGTCCCGAAGGGACGACTGAGAATGCTCGTTGCCCTCAGCCGTCCCTTCGGGACGGACCTCGCTTACGGTTCGCCGACCCGGCGTTGAAACGCCGGGCTATTCTCGGGAGCCCCTCCGGGGCAAACAGGCGCTGTCAGTTGACCGACGGTTTTAATCGCACCCGGCCGAGGGACCGAACTGGACAGGCGGGTGGAATCCGGCATAGCCTTCGCCTCATGAGCGCATTTCCCGTCAGCCCGGAGAAGGAAGTCCAACTGGCTCAGCGCATGGCCGCGCTGGGCGTCCACGAAACCGATCTTCAAGAGACCTTCGTCCGCTCCGGCGGCCATGGCGGGCAGAACGTCAACAAAACTTCCACCTGTGTCATGCTCCTGCACCGGCCCACCGGGCTTCAAGTCAAATGCCAGGTCACGCGGCAGCAAGGACTCAACCGCTTCATCGCCCGGCGGCTGCTGTTGGATAAGATTGAATCCCTGCGGAAAGGCTTCGTCGCGGTGGAACGCGCCTCCATCGAGAAAATCCGCCGCCAGAAACGGCGCCGCAGCCGCCGCGCCAAACAGCGCATGCTGGCCAACAAGGCCCGCCAATCCGCCAAAAAACAATCCCGCGCGCCCGTCGCCATCGAATAGCGCTTAGCAATCGCCATAGTTTAGGGGTTGTATCTTGTGAAAGCCCACTGCAGCAAGGCCCCGTTGTAGTTCGGGCTACCGGTGAATTCTCCAGAAATTGGCATTTTATTTCAGTTCCAGCCCCTTCTTCACCTTCGCCAGCATCGCGTTGATAGCCTTCACCTTCGCCTCGCCCGCCTTCGGCTCGCCACCCAATTCAATCCGCACGTTCAATTTAAGAGTGTTGGGCACCGCCGCCTTCAGCACGTCGCCGACGACCTCAGCCAGCTCCTGCAATTCCTGCGATTGCAACGCCGACTCCGCCGTGAAGGTTCCGGGCTTCGGCGGCGGCGGCGGTGGCGGGGGTACCGGCACATTCTGCGGCCGTTGCAGCTTCACCGCTCCCGCCCCGCTCAGCGGGCACGGCCACGGGCCGGAATCCGCCGTGCGCTCCAGCAACCGCGCCCGGATGGCCCCGTCAATTGCATCCCGCACCACCGGCCACGGCAGCGCCTTCCCGGCGGCCACCGACAACTGGTTCGCCAGCCCTAGCGCGGTCGTCTGGTTCCCTTGCCACGCCGCCGGCAGTTGCTCCGGCGTCAGCCGGTTCACGTCAATCGGCTCCGGCGGCGGAAACAGCAACGCCGTAGCGCTCAGCACCCCGGTCGGTATCGGTTCGCCGCAGATGCTCGCCACCCCCGACACCAGCCACAGCTTGCCGGCCTCCACCGCCGCCTGCACCCCGGCCTGCACCGCCTCGCTCTTCGCCGAGGGAATCGGCACCGACTCGTCATACAGCGTGCCATCCGCGGCCACCCGCTTGGTCGTTACATACTTGCTTCCGGCGAAGTAGTTCACCGCGTCTGACACTGCAATCTGCTTGCTCGCCGGCCACAGCTCTGGCAGCCCCTCCGGCGTCAGCAACGATGCCGAGATTTCCTCGAGCTGCGCCGCTTCCGGCAACACCACTTCCCAGGTCGGGTCTTTCTCGATATCGCCCGCCGACACATCCTGCCGCCAAATCGTCCGGAAGGACTTGTCCGGCCTCATCTGCCGGAGCACAAAGAACCCCTGCCGCCCCCCCTCGACCAGCGTTTTGAGAATCTCCCCGCGCCGCAGCATTTTCGGCAGCTTCGGCACTTGTGCGAATGCTCCCACAAGGTCCTTGATCCGCCGCGCGGTTTCGCCGGGCCGCCAAAGGTCATAAGGCCCCCCCGGCAGCAGTGCGTCCGCGCTCACCGGGTTGTCCTCAATCCTCGACCGCGAATCACCCTTGATCGTCATGAACAGCGGCTCATCGCTCGGCGAAATCTTAAAAGCCTGGATGTCCCCTCCCGCGCTCTGCGTCACCACGATGCAATAGGCATTCTTGATGGCCTCCATGATGTCGCCCCGCGCCTTCTCGGTGTTCCCCTGCAAGCGCACCCGCCGCACTTCATCCAGTTCCTGCCCCTTCAGCATCTCCCGGACTTCTTCCCATCCGAGGTAACTCCGCACGGTGCCTCGTGCCGCGTCCAACCCGTCCCGCGACGGCACGCCCAGGACCACCGCGTTCTTGTTCACTCGCGGACGGTCCGAACCCGTCGTTTCCTCCAGATACCGCCTCGCTTCCGCGCTCGGATTCCCCGACATCGAGGCGCACTTCGGCCCCAGCACCGCAAAGTGAAACTCGCCGTCATCCTCGATGTCGCTCGGCTTCACCGGCAGGTTGTGGACCTTCGCCCCAGCCGCCGAGGCCCCGGCGGTCAAATCTTTGGCCTTGCCAATCAGCGTGTTCAGCAGCGATTCCACCGTCTCGTTCTTCACCCGGTCGGCGCAGGCCACGTCGTGCATCTGCTGAAGATTCGGGCGCGACCCCAGCCGCCAGGTCTTCGGCAGCACCTTGTCATCGGCTGGGAAGTTCGCCTCATCCAGGAACCATGAAACGTCCACCCAGCGCCGCAACGCCTTTTCCAGCGTGATGCGGTCCGGGTTTGTCGCGCCGGCCAGCACAAACAATTCGCTCAGGTCCGCCGTCTTCCCAATCGGCTGCGAATGCACGAACGTCGCAATCACCGCCTGCTGGACTTCCCGCCCCTTCAACGCCGCGAAGTCCTGCTCGATCTGCCGCGCCTTGGCCAGTTCCGTGTCCAGGATGAACGGCCAGTTGCTCTGGGCCCCTTCGTAGGTCTCCTTTCGCGCCACTTCCGCCAGTTCGCGCAACCCCTCCGGAATCTTCGTTTCACTCTCTTTGGGTAGGAACACGCTCGGCCCGATCAACGGCGACGGGTCCGACCCGGCCGCGTCGCGCAACGCCAGCGCAAACGTGCGCAGAATGCCGCGCGTCCTCTGGAAACCCGGCATCCCCGACCACTTCGCGTAAAACACCTCCGTCAACTCCGGGTGAAACGGAAAGCTCAGCAGATACTTCTGCTCGATCGCGCTCCCGCCCCTGTCGGCGGCTTCGTTCAGCTTCCGGATGCCCTGGAGCGCGGTGATGACTTGCGAGCGGAACTTTTCCGTGTCCTTGATGGATTCCAACTCGAACAACCGCCGCTTCAACACTTCCGCCGCCTCCTCTTTCGTCACCGGCTGAATCTCCTGTTCGCCCTCGCGCTGAAAAACCTTCGACAGTTCCGACTCGATTTCGCGCCCGGTCGGGTCGTTCTTCTCCACGTCCGAAGCCAGCAACGACGCTACCACGCAGCACCGGTCCGTCTTGGTCGCCGCCTGCGTCAGGTACTGGAAGAAGTTCTTCAGCGTCTCCAGCCAGCCCCGGTCCTTGCGGACCTTCTCATGCGCATACATCAGCACCTCGTCCAGCAGCACCAGCAGCGTTCCGCCCTCCTTGACGCCCAGTTCCAGCAGCGCCCGCATCAAGTTCTCTGCCGGCGCGGAGTCCCGTTCTTCCGCTTTGCCGTCCCCATGCAGAAGCTTGAGTCCGGCCTCGCCAGCAATCTGCCACGCCAGCAAGCTCCACGGCTGTTTCAGCCAGCGTTTCTTGCCGCTGGGGCCCACCATTTCCATGCCCTTCTCCACATCCAGCTTGTCAAAGGGCAGCACCACGATCCGCGCCTTCGGAATCGCCAACCCGCCCATCTCCGCCCTGAACTCCGCCACGGCCGGCACATGCGGCAGGTTCGCGGGGTCGTTGTGCAAGTGGTACTCCGTGATCAGCGTGTGCGTTTTGCCGCCGCCGTAGGTCAACGACAGTTGCCGCACCGCCTTGTCGCTCTTGCCGGCTAGGCGATATGCCACGTCCCGCGCCAGCGCCCGGATGCCGCTCGCCGGGAAGGTCAGGGTGAAAAACTCCTTGGGGTCGCGATACACGGACTTCGCCGTGCCCATCTTCACATCGTAAAGATCGGCGGCGAACATCGCCAGGGTCAGTTCGCCCGTCTTTACGTCCTCGCGCAGTTTGACGACCTCGTGCCAGGGTTTGATTCCGTTACTCATAAATGGGTCCTTTATCCGATGTCGCGTACCCGCTCTTCCAGGGCCAGAAGGTCCTCTTTGCAGAACACCCGGAGTTTCCTGGCATATTGTCTGGCCGCCTGTTCACCAAGCGGTTGGCGTCCGTTGCCAGGCTCTGCAAACACCCCCGGCTGCTTCGCTAAGGGCTCGAAATACGCCTCCTTCGGATTCCAGTCGGCGCGAATGCCGTGCCAGCTCCAACCTGGAAAAACGGCCTTCCAATCCAGCCCCGCCAGCACCCAGACCTCAATTTCTTCAATCGCGTTCTCCGCGAGGAATCTTGCATTAGGGAATTCCTGCCGAATGTGGCCCTCGATGAAATCCAACGCCCTGCGCCGGTTCTGTTGGGCTGCCGGGTTCCCCTCATGCTGGCAGTCGCGGTCAATGCACTCGATGAAAACGTCCACGTTATACCGACGCTCTTTCACGATTTGGCCGATCCGCTCCTTCCTGAGCGCCTGACCGAATCCTCCCGACCGCTCTTGGTGAACGGCAACCTTGGCCGTTGCCTTGCCCAAGTAACTGAGCATCGCCTCAATAATCGGCTTGAGCATGTGCTGGTCCTTGATCGGATCCTCCGCGATAATGAGGACGTTCATGGCTTGGTCCCCACCAAGGCCGTGAGGGGGCCGAATTCCAAGTCGGCTTTCTCAAAACTCTTGAAGTCCAACAGCTTCAGACACTTGATCATGATGCTTCACTTTCTCAGTTTATTCCCGCTGGGGGCAGTTCTTTCTCTTGTGTGTTTCGCGCGTCTCATAATCGCCCAAATTCGCGTTCATTCGCGTCATTCGCGGTTAAAGATCTCCGGCGTGTACGCCGCCCGCACACTGCGGCCCTGCACATGATTGCTTAGGCTCTCCAGGATAGACCGCTCTTCCGACCCGCCTCCCGCCATCTCAATAACCGCCTGGAGCACTGGCGGGAACAGCGCGTTCGTCCGCAGCCCCTTGCCGTTCAGGTAGTCATCCACCTTCACCACGTCGCCGGCCTTCCACAGGTGCATAAGCCGGTGAATCTGGTCTATCAAGGGAATGATCCGCGTCCGGGCCTTCTCCGGCGCCGCTCCCTCGAACACCTTGCCTTGGGCTGCATCCAGCCGCGCCTTCGGCTTGTCCACCACCGGGTCGAAGCCCATGCCTGGCCGTTTCCGCTTGTTCCACGGCTTCAGCTTGAAGGTGCTGCTGGAGCCTTCCGCCATTTCCTCGTCATCGTCGCGGCGCTCTTCGTCTTCCTCGTCCCCGTCGCTGGTCCCGCCGCTCGGCACCAGCAGGTCGAAGGCATCCACAAGGTCACGGTCAGACAGGTCACACGACACGCAGTAGAGGATGCACGCCCCCGCCGGAGCCTCGTCCATCTTGAAGTCGTTGCGATGCAGCAGGTAGTAAGTCGTCACGTTATCCAGTTCTTCTGTCGCCGCCGCCTCATCGCCTGTTGCCTTCGATAGCACGCGGCCAACCACGAAATCCAGCACCATGCGCCGAACATGACGCAGGAACTCCGACACACTCATCAACTCGTTGGGCTTGTTTGCCTTCTTCACCACGGGATAGAGGCTGTAGGCTTCCATCGCGGGCCCTGTTGCGGCCCATACAAAATCCGGGCCGCTTATCCCCGCATCCCAAAAGTCGCGCAGTTTCACCGCAATCTTCTCCCGCATCTGCTGAAGAACGATGTTGTCCCACCCTGGGCGGGCAATCGCAGGCCGCTTCTTCCCGACCAACCAGACCGAGGAGGCCAGAGCGGCTGACGATTGCCCCCGAGTCCTGCTTGGCTGTTCCGTTTGGATGGGCCAACTGCCCTCGACAACGAATCCAGCCTTGATGAACGAAGCCACCAACGTTTCCCAGGCGTCAGGCCGCTTGTTGGCGAACACCACGACGATGCGCCCGTTCGGCGCGAGTTGCTCAGCGCACCTCGCGAACACACGCGCCATTCCGTCTTCATAGGCCTTCTTCGAGACGGCAGCGTCGCCCCCGTGCCGGCTCGCATCATCAATCAACTCCCCATCTTGCTTGTCCTTGTCCCATTTCGGGCCGACAGACTGCGCCATCGCCTGGGCGAAAACCGGCGAGAAATCAGCCGCGCAGCGTCGGAGCCAAACATAAAACCAGTCCATCAGGTCGGAGTAGGGGATGGCGTCGTAATAGGGCGGATCGGTAACGATGATGTCCGCTTGCGTGCCGTGTGCCATTGCGGACTGACACAAAACCGAGGGCGCAGGAAGCCCCGGCGGGAAGGAGCGGAACGTGTCCACACTGGTCGCGATTCGGTCCAGGCAGAGAAGGTAGGAGCCAGCCAGTGTGCCGATCGGGTTGCCTTCCGCGAAATCCCATGTGATCTGAATCGCGAACCGAACCAGCGCGTGATTGATGGTCGGCACGTCAATCTTCCATTGCGTATTCACGTTGCAGAAGTCCACCAGCCGATCAAGGCCACAGACGAGGTAGGCAAATATGGCCTCCCGCCAATCCGCCGGAACCTCCGATTGCTTGAGTGCTTCGCTGGCCAAGCGCGTCGCCTTCACGAACTCAGCCAGGGCCAGCAGTTGCCGCCGGGTGTAAATCGCGTGCCATTCGTCAAGGCCATAGTTGACCAAAGAGAAAGCCCTGCTCGCACCGGTTCCTCCCTTCGGAGTGGGCTCGTGCGGGAGGCCATACGGAACTCCAGCATAAGCTCGCTCCAGGTCCCGCTCGGCTTCCACGGCCTTGGCGATCTCCAGTTCTGTCGGCAGCCGGAACTCCTTCCCGTCAATCCCATCGCATACCACCGTGGTCAACACCATTCCGAGTCGGCCCCTCTTCCCTTCGTCTCGAATGATGTCCATCTCCACGACATTCCCGTGAACTGGACATTTCACACCGTTACGAGCCATCGTCCCGGCACTGATTCGTTTGTCGTGCTCGCGTCGTTGGGCCGTGTTGCCCCCAACCTTCGGAACACCGTGCTGAATGCCGAAGGTGACACCGGCCCCATCCGGGCGCGGCTCGATCGTCAGCAACACCCGTCTGTTGTTCGTCTTGCACAGCCATCGAGTCTTGAGCAAAGGAACCACTGTTCCACGATGCTGGGGATTTTCCACCGTCCGCGCCCACAGGTATGCCATGGTCGGCTTGGGCACCCACCGTGGATTCTGGTGGTCGGCCAAATACTCGGCACTAAACTCACCGTTCAGCTTGGCGCCGTCCAGCTTCCCGTCCGGCGCAAGGAGGCACAGGCGTAGCCCCTTCGCCGCGACCTCCGTTGAGTTGTCCGTTTTCCATTGGGCTAACCACTCGTAGTCCACCTTCTTGGCTTTTTCAGGGAGCGTCGGTTCCCAACTCGCGTAGATTCTGTAAAACTCAGCGAGGCCCTTGCGAGCTTCATCCAAAACCCACCTGCCCCAAGCGCGGACGTGCCAAGCCAAATCGGCCTTCAACTCTCTGCCGCAGGTGGCTGGACCCTCCTTTAACTCGTGAAACTCCTGCTCATTGTCCGCGTCCCCGAATTGCTGGACCAAGCGACGCCTTAGAGCAGCGCCCTTCAACCCGAGCGACTTCTCAAAGTAATCCTCCATGAATTCGCGGTTCCGTAGCGCAAAATCCGGCAACCGTCGCTTCTCCCCCGCCAGCTTCTGCGGGTATTCCAGCGTGCATTTGAGGACGAACCAGGCCACCGGGTTGATATCCACAGCGGTCGCTTCGCATCCCAGCCGCATCGCTTCCAGCGGGATGGCCCCTCCCCCGGCAAATGGGTCGAGCACCTTCGGTGCTCGGCCATCGTATGCCTTCCGAATGGCCTCGCGGAACCAATCGAGGTCCAGGCCGTTTTCGCGGCCCCAGTGCAGAATCCCTCCCACGGTTTCGTGTGCCTTGATTTCCTCTATCTTGCCGCTAGGCATCTTCTTCTTCTTGACGGTCGGCACCACGTGTCCGCCCAGCTTCTCCAGAATCTTCGCTCGCTCCTCGGCGTGGCCAGGGTCCGGCAGCAGGGTGGCGATCAGCGCCGCCCGGCACGCCGCCAGCGGTCGCCGTGCCGGCCAGACGTGCAGTGAGGAAATGTGCCCGTGGCGCACCGTCTTCTCATGCACCGAATCCAGCGACGCCTGCTTGAGCGGAAACGCCACTTCAATCAATCGCGGTTTGTCGTTCATACGATTGTCCTGCCCGTGAAACAGGCGAAATGACTCGGGTGGTATCGGGTCACGTTTTTTCGTAACTGTTCAGGTGGGAGGGTGGGGCAGACCTCTGGTCTGCCGGTTAGCCGGGCCTCTGGCCCGGTGTTCCGGCCGCACGAGGTTCACGGAGCCGGAGGCTCCGTGAACTGGCAGACCGGAGGTCTGCCCCACACCTGAACAGTTACTTTTTTTCTCATTCCACAGCCGCACCATGAACCGCTCGCCATCCTCGATGAGGTCTGGTTCTGTTCCGTTGTGGTCACGCATCCCCTTAACGATCTTGCGCGGAACACCCATTCCCATGTGTTCGAGGTACCCGTAATCGCGCAGGCAGTTGCTGGCGGATCCGCCCAAAGTAATCCCGTAACCGGCGACGGTCCAAATCTTCCAAGCCGGAGCCGGAGACAGGCCGCAGCTCCAGCCGAAAAGCGCCGCGTTGCTGGTAAAGTTTCTCCCTTTCTTCCAGGCTCATTTCCCGACAGATGGAGCCAACCCGAATATAGGGCGTGTAATCCTGATCCTGCCAAACGTGGTGCGCTCCCCAGCCGCGATCCACCTGGACAATGGCGACATCCTTGCCCGGCTCCAGGTCATGAAAGACCTGGAAGTACGGGATGATTTCCGGGCGGATTTTGTCCCGGCAGGCCTGCATGACCCACTCCTCAAGCTGGCGGTAGTTGCGAGGCGAAGTTGGGTCGTGCCGGTCGGTCAGTTCATACCGGGTAAGCCCAGCGATGGTGCCGTCGTCTTCGACTCCCAGCAAAACGACGCCACCGCGAAGGTTCGCGAATGACACCAGTTCTTTGGCCAGCGCACGGTTGTCGATGGTGTCCCGCTTGAACTCCACCCCGGAGTTTTCACCATCCCTGACGATGTCCAACAGTTCGGTTTTGGTCATAGCTCAGAATCCATATTTCTTGCGCCGCGTTTCAAACGCCTCTTTGCCACCTTCAAGAACGTCCTCCACGAGATCCTGGACTGGGCCGCTGTCGATCGACCCCATATACTTGGCCGGCAATTCGGCATGCCCTTGGCCAGCTTCGCCCTTGGGGAACAAGCCGAGAATCAGTTCAGCATCTCCCAAAACGGGGATATTCGCGTTATGCGTCGCGAGAATAAACTGCCGCCGGCGTTTCTCTTCTCTCATCTTTGGAACTACCCCCCCGGTAATGAATCGGCTGCCGAGATCGTCTTCGGGCTGGTCAACAATCAAGGGCGCCTCAGATTCAAGGAGCAAGAGCAACAATACTGCTGTCGCCTTCTGGCCAGTGGATAGACCTTCCAGCGTGCGCCACTCCGCCGCTTGGCCTTCGGACGCGATGTTCAATTCGATGTGCATGATGGGCGGTAATTCAAGCTCCTCGATCTGCATGACAACTGGGTCGCCTGCCTGAGCAAGTCGCTCCGCCTGGGCAGGGGGAAGTGGGAACCTTTTCACTAACTCGTCACGTCCAGCCCTCAGAGATGCGGCGAATCTCGCCAGCGAAAAATCCGGCGCCGTCCGGAGCAAATCCAACACCTCGCTAAGCCTCCCGCCCACCTGCCTCAAGGCAGCCATGAGGGGTTCTCTGTTTCCCGAAAACTCGACCCGGACACGAACCAAATCACAGAGCTGGCGATTCACTTTTTTGGCGGCGCGCTCGAGTCTCTGAAACTCTTCGCCATCGATCTTTGACTTTTGAAGCTCGCGAAGGGTCTTTTCATAATCCCCCTGGACGCTTTTCTTCCGCTCCTCCCACTGAGCGCGAACGCCCTTCATGGCATTTTCCGCCGCCGCTACGGTGTTGTCTAAGGCTTCAGAAACCTCGGCCGCGTCCTTGTTGAACTTGGTGAGGACCGCATCCAGCGCACGGAGAATCTGTTTCCCCGGCAGGGCTTCGAGAGCTTGCTGGGAAACGAACGCTGTGTCAATCGGCAAAGCTTCGCGAAGCGAATCGCCGGTGCGCCGAAACGGTTCCAGAGTCTCTTGGGCCGACCTGAGCAATCGCTCCTCGCGCACCAGGAGGCTTTGCTCCTTGAGTTTCTCTTCCAAACCTAGTTCTCGGTAGCGCTTCAGCGTCTCCTCTAAGGCCGGTAATGTCGCCAACCTTTCTTCAATCTCCTGAAGCTCCTTTCGCGAGTCCAGGATACGCGTGCGCGACCGATCGAGTTCGCGCCTCAAGTCTGATTTTCGCTTCACGCGACCGGTGTCCGGCTCCATAAATCGATCCAGGAGTCGAGTTCTCTTATCCGGGCTCTTGGCCAGCTCGGATATTTCATGTTGCCCAAAAACTTCCACGCCCGGAATGACATCCGAGGGCGCCAGGGCCAGAACACTTCCAAGGTCGTCCCTTACCACAGGGGGGTTGGGAACGGTACGTTCGATAACGTATTCACGTTCGTCGGGTCTGCAGGAGCGCAACAGCAAGGATATCTTCGTTCCACTCCCCAAAACCTGCCGGGCAATGCCTTCGTGTACTCTCTTGGCTTCGTCGCCGACCGGTTCCAATTGCAGCACGTAGCGCGAGCTTTCTACGACGGTGGATTTCCCGGAGCCGCGTCCGCCGACTAAAACATTCAGGTTCTCATTAAAGTGAATTGCCGCTCCATCCAAGAATCCCCCTTCCCACGTGACCGCGACAAACTCCGAGTGGCTTTCCGGCACCGGGTCGGTCGCCAGGCGAACGCGAGAGTCGGGATCGAGAAAGGCTTGGCGCAAACCCTCAATGGACAGCGACGACATTTTTATCCAGCACGAGGCTCCGGTCTTTTTCAGATCCGAGGGGTCTGAAACGTCCTGGCTGTTGAGAACAGCGCTCGCTCGCTCGCGCTTGTAGTCAACGTTCTTATTCCGCAGTATCGGACGCAGCTCCTCGGGGGCATCATCTATCGAATGAGGCAGCGAGCACGCCAAAAGGTTTTCATCCCTCCAAGCTGAGATCCGAGGCTGGCCTTTAAGCACCCTCAACAACCCATCGTCCGCTGCCACGTGCGCAGCGATGCAGGCCGCCACCCTCCACTTCCTGCACTCGCTGAGAAGTTCCGCGCTATCGTACTTTCCTGCCGGCGATAGCTGCGATTCGTCGTGGATTCCGCAATCGTGAATCTTCGCTTGCACCAGGTCCGCTGTTACGGACGGACCGAACAAACAGAGAAAATGGACGCCGTCCTTTGCCTTCGCTTCGAATCCAGGAAAAACGAACAGCCCCGCTTGGCGTGCGGTATCTATGAGCGTCTGCGAGTCTTTGATGCGGTAATGGTCAGCGACACCAATGACCTCGATCTCTGCGGCCAGACAAGCGTCAACAATCGCCTTGTTGTACGACGCCTCGTCAACGAAGGACGTGGGCTTGTTGTGCCGCTTTAGATACGCAAACGGATTAACCTGCAGGGCGCATCGGTAGAACCTGGCGCCTCCCGGTTGCTTTAACGCATTCGTCAGCGGTATGGTGGTCTTCATTCGCAACTGCACCGTTGTTGTTGATCTGCTTCAGCCTGGCCGATTGTTTCTCCGATATTCAAGGTAAAAAATTGGTAACTGTTCAGGTGGGAGAGTGGGGCAGACCTCTGGTCTGCCGGTTAGCCGGGCCTCTGGCCCGGTGTTCCGACCGCACCAGGTTCACGGAGCCGGAGGCTCCGTGAACTGGCAGAACGGAGGTCTGCCCCACACCTGAACAGTTACAAGAATTGTGGATCGTGGAAGGCAAAGCGGCCTGAACGAGACCGGTTCTTTTCATACAGGCCCTTCTGCGGATTGGAGGATAGCGGAAGCATCCAGCACCATGCCACCCTTGGCTCGTGCAATCAGTTTCCGGAAGGGGTCTTGGATTCGATGCAATTCAGGGTGCGCGCCCGCGCAGTTGAACACCACGTAAAGCCAATACCGCTCCCGCAGGTTGCACGCCTTCGCCCACTCATTGTCCGAGACTTCAATCTCGCCCACGCCCGCCCGGCCCTTGACCTCGATGGCGTTCGGACCGCTCTTGCCGTTGCGCGAGAGCAGGTCAAAACCTGGCCATGCCTCCAGCCCTTGCATCACTGCCTTCTCCGGCGCGGAGACGTCCACGACCAACCGGTCATGCTCTTCCTCGAAGCCAATCGCTTTCAGCATGGCGATCTTCTCAACCTCACGGTCGTGCCGCTTGCGCTCCTCCGGGTCCGTGGACGGCACCACCAGCGCATGGGCGATGAACTTCGGTTCCTCCGCCCGGACCAAGTCTGGCTCCATCATCAATTCCGCGCAGGCCCGCTCGCGTTGCGCCGCCAGGTTGCGCTGGCGCTCCTTCACGCGATCCAGCAGGTGCTTCGCCCGCGGGTCGCCCTGACGGGCCTTCTCGGACCGGCGCGTCCGCTCGATGGCAAGCTCCGCTTCGTGATACGCAAGCCCCCTTTGCAGGAACTCCAGCCGTTGCGGCAGCGTTGCCTTCAATTCCTTCTGGCGCTCCTCGACCAGCGGCCGCAGCAACTCTCCGTTCAGCCATTTTGTGGCCCGGTCCACCGCCAGCGGACCTTGCTGCCGGGCGAAATCGGATGCCCCCGGCCCGGACTCGACGCCGCGCAGCAACAGCAGTTGCTCCAGCGCCATCTCCACGCACACGCCGGTCAGCCGTTGTTTCACCGCCACCAGCCGGCAATCCAGGGGCTCACGGCTTGAGGGCGGCGCCGGCCCACCTCGGCCGCCGGACGGGAGAGGGGTCAGGGGTTCGGACTTCATCCGCACTACCTGCACCCGTGCCACATGCACGAAATACGGCGCATCCGTCCACGGGTCGGTGAACACGCTCCCCGCGAGTGCGGCCTGCTGAAACCGGGCCCGAATCAGCGAGCAAAGCCGGTCAAACACGCGCTCGCCCGGATGCAGGAACACGGCCGCTTCGCTCTCCTTCGGCTTCAGCACGGTGAATATTCCCCGGGCCTCCTCAGGATACGTTTCCAGCAACGGCAACAGCCAGTCGGTGGCGCCCCGCTTCTGGCCGGCAATCTCGAAAGTCGAGTCCAGGTCGCCCTCGAGGCGAAGGCCCATCAGCGGGCACGCCTTCTCCAAAAACCGCCTCACATAGCCCGGCAGCAGGCGCCGTAAATCCTCTTTCTCCAAGCGGAGACGCTGCTCCACCAGGTGCGTGGCCACATCGCCCGTGCGCGGATAGCGGCGCTCCACGGCACGGATTGTTTCCCGCGCCTTTTCCTTCGTCAGCCCCCGGTCAATCTGCTCTGACAACTCGTCGGCATTGTCCTCCACGACCGCCCGAATCATCAAATCCCGCAGCGACATCCCTCCGAACTGCGCCCCAATCACGTCGAACACTTTGTCCGACGTCAGCGCCTTGCGAATCGTCTCCAACTTTTCCAGCAGCCGCTTGAGCACCTTGCCCTCGCGGGTCTTGCTCGCCACCAGGTTGAACAGAAGCACCAGTTTGGCCTTCTGGCCGTAGCGGTGGATGCGCCCGAAACGCTGCTCGATCCGCGCCGGATTCCACGGAATGTCATAGTTGATCATCAGCCGGCAGAACTGCATGTTCAGCCCTTCCCCGGCCGCATCCGTGCAGACCATGTAGCGCGCCCCGCCTTGCCGCGTGTCGCGCCGGAAGAAATCCACCTGCTGCTCCCGCTCGCGGTAGTCCATCCCGCCGTGAATGCTCGCCACCTGGTCCTGGTAGCCCAGCCCCTTCAAACGGGTCACGATGTATTCCAGCGTGTCGCGGTGCTCGGTGAAGATCAGGAACTTCTCGTCTGCAAACTGCGGATCGCGAAAGGCCTCCAGCATCCGGTTGAACTTCGATTCCTCGCCCGACTCGTAAAGCTCGCTCGCCGCCCGCCGCAGGTTTTCCACTTCCGCTCGTTCTGACTCCAGTTCCGCCAGGGAGGTGGCGACCACACCCGCCAGCAGGGTGTCCTCCCCTCGCTCATTTTCCTCAACGCCGTTCTCCGCTTCTTCCTCGTCCGCCGTCTCCAATTCAAACACGTCGCGGAACCCACGGCTTGATTCCAACCGGCGCTGCTGGTTGGCCAAGTCCTCGGCGGATAACTCGCCCAACTCAATCTGTCGGATCAGTTCATCCAGTTTCTGCACGCGGCGCTCAAACGACCGCATTAGCGCATACGAGGAACTCGCCAGCCGCCGCTGGAAAACGCTCATCGCCAGCCGTGCCGCCGACCGGTTCAGAATCCGCGCCCGGTTGTAGGTGGCCCGCATGTAGAGTGTCGTCGCCTGATAGACCTCGTCTTCCGCTGGATTCAGGTCGAAGTTCCAGGTGTGCGACTCCCGCACTGGGTAGAGCGGCAGCCCTTCGAACGTGACCATCTCTTCCTTCGTCCGCCGGATGAAGTTCCGCCGTTTCGCCTCATCAGGGTAGCCGTCGAACGCCTCTGGCGTTGCCAGCACGTTCGGTTCCAGCAGTCGCCACAGCGCAAAATACGGGTAGTCCACCCCCATGTGCGGCGTCGCCGTCAAGAGCAACACATGCTGCGCCTGCCACGGCAGGACAATCGCATCGTCGCTCCCCGTGCCGCAAAGGGCCTCCGCGATGCGGTAACGATCCGTCTTGCTGACGGTGCCGTCCGGATTCCGCCTTGCGGCCAGCTTGTGCGCCTCATCGAAGATCACCAGGTCATACGGGGCCACCTCCGGCGCCCCCACGCGCGAAAGCATCTTGTCGCCGGTCAGGGTATCCACGCTCACGATGACCAGATCGCCGTCATCTCCGAAGAACGGGTTTCCCATGCGCACATCCGCGCCCATCACCACCCGGAACGGCAGGTTGAACAACCGCCGCATTTCCCGTAGCCAGTTCCCCACCAGCCCGGCCGGCGCGACCACCAGCACCCGCCGGATAAGCCTGCGCGACAGCATTTCCCGGATGTAAAGCCCGGCCATGATCGTTTTGCCCGCGCCGGCATCATCCGCGAGGAGAAACCGCAACCGTGGCTGCTTCAGCATCACGTCATACACGGCGATGCGCTGGTGGGGCAGCGGGTCAATCAGCGAGAGCTCGGCGGCGAACCCAGGGTTGGCCAAGTGCCCAAAGCCCAGCCGCTCTGCCTCGACCACCGACGCCACGACATCCGGGCGGCAGCCGAAGCTCAGAACGCTCCCTACCCCGGCATCCTCTCGCAAGGCTGGAAACAGTTCCAAATTGGCCGGGCTAGGGCTGCCGAAGGCCTCCCCCTCCAGCTCCACGATCTGCCTCCAGACCGAATACCCCGGCTTCGCCTTGTCGTTTTCCCACCGACAGACCGAAATGTGCGAAACCCCTAGGCGCTCGGCGAAGCCCATTTGCGTCAGCCCCAACTTTCCCCGGACTTCCAGAATCCGCTTGGCGAAATCGGGAGGCACCTGCCGGCTGGATGAATCCTTGCTGGGCATGCCTGTTTCCTCACCGAAGTGAACAGAGAATGCCGTTCCGGGCGCGCTTCGCCTTCGCTTCGCTACAAGACTCAAATGACCACTTTCTCGATGCCACGCTCCAGTTATATATATCGCGTGACATTTATCAAGCGGTTATCGTTTGTTAATTTTCAACATATTTCATCAATGATAATGCGCGCGATTGCATATTTAACAGGGTTTCCCTATCCAGCGAAGCTCGGACCCGCACCTCGGAGAACTGTCTGGAACCGGGGAACAGGCTCCGAGGCAAGGGCAGGAGGGCTTTTCGTCCTTCGGCAAACACCTGTTTGTGGGTCGTGCCATGCCTGCGCACAAAGGCCGCTGTTTTGTCCCAGTGCAGCAGAAACTGGTTCTCCCAGTTGAGGCCTCTGGACAAGCGCGCCTCCATCGAGAAAATCCGCCGCCAGAAACGGCGCCGCAGCCGCCGCGCCAAACAGCGAATGCTGGCCAACAAGGCCCGCCAGTCCGCCAAGAAACAATCCCGCGCGCCCGTCCCGATCGAATAGCGACAGATCTGCTCCCAACCGGGGGCGCCTTCTTGCGCGTCTCGACGCCCCTTCCCCGGACCCCCGAAAAAAATCCAAAATTGCCCCTTGACATTTGCATCTGTTTGCTACACACTTTCGCCATGAACCTTCACCGGTCGCAATCGCCTCGGCGCGTGCGCCTCCCGGCCGGGGACGCCCGCAAGCTGCGCCGTGTGGCCGCCGCGGCGGGCCTCGCCCCGGGGGAGGCCCTGCGCCTGGCGATTGTCAGCGAACTGCCCGGTTTTGAGGGACAGGATAAACTCATGAAAACACTCACGATCAACTCTACGGAAGGGCTCGAAGCGGCCATTGGGGCCGTGGTGCGAAAACGGATACTGCACACCCAGGCGGTGGCGGCCAAGGATGCCGAGGCGGCGGAACTCGAACAGCGGCACCAGCGGACGATTTCCAATCTCCTCGGCGAGATCGCGGAATGCGAGGCGGGCATACAGGATTATTGCATCGCGCACCGCGCGGCGCTGTTCAGCTCGAAAAAGAGCCGGGAGACAAACCTGGCCGAGTTCGGGTTTGAACTGACGCCCCCGCGGGTGGAAACGGCGGGCAAAAAGGTCAAATGGAAGGAGGTCGTCGGGCGGCTCTTGCGGCTTTCCTGGGCCGCCGCGTACGTCAGACAGCCCGAACCGCAGCCGGACAAGCAGGCGCTGCTGGCGGACCGTGAAAAGCTCTCGCCCGAGCAGTGCCTGGCCGCCGGCATCCGGTTTTGCCAGGATGAACAGTTCTTCATCCGGCCCAAACCGGAAACCGCCAGCACCACCAACCGGAGTTGACCCGAAACGATCCGGATATGAGAGCGAAAGGCAAACCGAAGGCGCATCGCCCCCCAGGGAGGCGCGCGGTCAACCGAGGGAAGCGGCGGCCATCCGTATGTGCACCGCGGCCGCCGGCGGCAATTTCCACACCCGACACTCGACACTCGACGCTCGGCCGGCCATTCACGCGCGCGCGGCGGCCGCCAGCGGCATGGCCCGGGACGGGAAAGAAGGCGCCCCCGAGGCTGCAAGCGGCGGGGTGTGGTTCGCATTCCAGAGGTGGTTTGCCACCGGCCGGCAAGCCGCCGGGAGGCCCGGTTACACCTGCCCTTGGGCGGCCGGGAGGGCCGCCCCACGAGCCGCAACGAGGACTGGCAACCGAGCCCGCCATGCTCCTGGTTCACCAGGTGGCCCGGCGGCTCGGCGTGACCACACAGCACGTGCGCGATTTCATCGAAGAAGGCTCCCTGCGCGCCATCAACGTCGGCAAGAGCTGCCGCAAATTCTGGCGCATCCCCGTGGAGGCCTACCAGGCCTTCCTCAAAGGACGAAGCAGCCTTGATTAGTGATCGACGTATGTACGGACAATCCAAGGGATTCCCGGGTCGTGGTGCGCCTCCGTGTTGATATCCTGAAAATGGACACTAAAAATGTTTGCCGCAGGCGGTCCGCGCTTTTATGGGATTGACAATGCACATTGGCGAGCCGTAACCTCTCTCAAGATGGGAACGGAAAGGCCATTAGGAATTGCCCTTGTAATTTGCGACCGGGTGATTGTCGACGCAACAACCCACGAAAAGACGCTTGTTGCGAGTTTCAATCGGATTCGCGCACAGTTTTTCCCAGCGATGCACCCTCGGATGAGCTTTTTTATCAGTGTGACCAACGGAAGGGGAACGATGCAGGGGCGAATTCGATGCATCAACGAATCCGACCAAAAGCCGGTGTTCTCAGCTTCCGGCCCCTTGATATTCAAAGACCCGCTCCATGTCGTTGAAATGACTTTTCAGGTTAGAAACGCTGTTTTCCCAAATCCAGGGGTATATAATGTTGAGTTTCTATGCGATGATGACATTATATTGCAACGACGGTTCCAAGTCGCACAAATGGAGAGCAAGACCGAATGAGCACCATAACCCAGTCGAATCCTAGTGGAGAAATCATCGTAAATGCCACCAAAGTAGGGCGTCGAGCGATTGCCACCGGTGAAGGGAGCGAACTTTATACTACCTACTTTGAATACATGTTTTGTCAAGGTGCCCTTATTACGGTGCCTGCTGAGTCCCAAACCGAATTGTCCGAAGCGGACTTAATCGCAGCCGCCGCCAAAGTCGGAACTTTTCATTTTTGGGATTCTCCGGAAGAAGAAATTTACAACGACCTGGTAAATGAATAAATGGGATATCGTCATCCTGCGCTATCCATTCACTGATCTAATGGTCACGAAGGCGCGCCCAGCGCTCGTTATCTCCCCGGATTCTTGCCGGCCGGGAGAAGATGCGGTCTTCATCGCAATTACAAGCAACTCAACCGGAAAAGGACCGTTCGACATTTTGATATCGAACAGCGACCCGGAGTTTTCCGCGTGCGGACTCCGTTGTAGTTCTGTCATTAAGATAGACAAGATTTTTACACTGAAGAAAACTCTGGTGGCCCGGAATCTGGGCCGCCTCGGAAGCGCCCTAAAATCTCAGGTTGAAGCTCAGCTTCGTCGTTTTCTTGAGCTCCGTTAGCAAACCAAGGCTCAGGCTGATTTAGCCACGCGGCTATCCCTATAAGCTCGTAACTTGGGGTTGTCTGCGTTGTTTATCTCAGAACGAAACGGGGCGTGTATGGTCAAAAGCAGTATTGCGGGAAGGCAGAGCACGAAAACCAGGCTATGAACGAGATTTCACCCAAGGAAGTCAACGAGTTGTATGGGCGCATCACCGGGGAACTGGGCCGCGTCATCGTCGGCCAGGAGCAGGTGGTGAAGCTGTTGCTGGTGAGCCTGTTCGCGCGCGGGCATTGCCTGTTGGTGGGGGTGCCGGGCCTGGCCAAGACGCTGATCGTCCGCACGCTTTCCGAAATCCTGCAATTGAGCTTCAAGCGCATCCAGTTCACGCCCGACCTCATGCCCAGCGACATCATCGGCTCGGAAGTCCTCCAGGAACGCGATCGGCGGCTGGAGTACGAGTACAAACCGGGCCCGGTTTTCGCCAACCTCATCCTCGCCGATGAGATCAACCGCACCCCGCCCAAGACCCAGGCGGCTTTGCTGGAGGCCATGCAGGAACGCAAGGTCACCGTGGGCGGCCAATCCCGCCCGCTGCCCGACCCGTTTCTGGTGGTGGCGACCCAGAACCCCATCGAGCAGGAAGGGACATATCCGCTGCCGGAGGCGCAACTGGATCGGTTCATGTTTTCCCTTTACCTGGATTATCCCGGCAAGGCGGAGGAGAGCGAGGTGGTGAAGCGGACGACGTTGCGGGAACTGCCGGCATTGGCGCCCACGGTTGCGGCCGAAGACCTCCTGCGCGTGCAGCGGCTGGTGCTGGCGGCGCCCGTATCGGACCACGTTGTCGATTACGCGGTGTCGCTGGCGGTGGCGACTCGTCCCGGCAGCCCGGACAGCTTGCAGGTGGCGCGGGACTTTGTGGAATGGGGGGCCGGTCCGCGCGCTTCGCAGTACCTCATTCTAGGGGCCAAAGCCCTGGCGCTGCTGGATGGCAAGATCACTCCTGAGACTGCCGACGTGCGGGAAGTGGCCCCGCACGTCCTTCAGCACCGGGTGATTACGAATTACCGGGCCACTGGCGCGGGCAAGAAATCGCGCGATATTGTCAAGAATGTCATCGAACAAGTCAGGGAACTGGCGTACTGAAAAGTATGAAGTATGAGGCATGAGGTGAGAGTTGGGGGTTGAGAACTCAATGAGCGAGGGGGTTCGCAAACCGCCGGTGATTGGGACGCGCAGCGAGGCCTGGCCTGCTCCGCCGCTGATCCCGGCGCCGCCGCTGATTCCGGCGCCGCCGCGGGTGCCGGCGGCGATGGCGCGGCTCTGGCGAGCCCCGGCCCCGGTGGCCAGCCGGCACTCGCTGCTGCTGCCGGCGGAGTTGGAGCGGTTCAAGAATCTGCTGGTCTTCGCCCGCTCGACAGTCGAGGGGTACTTCGTCGGAAAGCACAAATCTCCCTATCGCGGCTCGTCCGTCGAATTCACCGACTACAAGGAGTACGTTCCGGGCGACGAGGTGAACCGGATCGATTGGCGGGCATACGGGCGGTCGCGGCGGCTGTTCGTGCGGCAGTATGAGGCGGAGACCGACATGGTGGTTTATCTGCTGGTGGATGCGAGCGCCTCGATGAGTTACGCGGGGAGCGGGCGGCAATCGAAGTTTCTGATGGCGGCCAAGATTGCGGCCTCGCTGGCTTACCTGATGGTTCACCAGGGAGACAAGGCGGCCCTGGTGATGTTTTCCGAGACGCTCAACCGGTATCTGGCCCCCGGCGGGACGCGGCGCCACTTGCATAACCTGATTACCGAGCTGGAGCGGGCGGAACCGGCCTCGACCACCGGCATTGGCCGCGCGTTGCACGAGTGCAATATCCTCTTCAAGAAGCGCGGCCGGCTGGTGATCTTGTCGGACTTCTGGACCGACACCGCCGAGTTCCTGGATGCCCTCGGCCAGTTCCAGCACCGGAAATTCGAGGTGCTGCTGCTCCACGTGCTGGACCCCGATGAACTGAACCTGCCCCCGGCCCAGGCAGCCCGGTTCCAAGACCTGGAGACGCGGGAGGAGGTCCAGGTTGAGCTGGAGGAAGTCCGCTCCGCCTACCGCGCGAGCGTGCAGGCCCGGATCGAACTGCTGGCCAGCGAAGCCAACAACCGCCGGATCAACCACGCCGTGGTCAACACGCAACAACCCTACCTCCAGGCGATCGAGGCTTACCTTGGGTTCCGGGGGCGGAACACCTTTGGAAAGAGTGTGTGACTTTTGCCAGTTCAGCATTGTTCGGCGTTTTGGCGGCGGCGCTCGTGTTGCCGCTGGTGATCCATTTGCTGAACAAGAGTATCCCGCGCTTTTTGCGGTTCCCTTCGATCGAGCTGATCAAGCAGACGATGGCCCGGCGTTCGAAGCTGTATCGCTGGCGGCACCTGATTCTGTTGTTGCTGCGCACGGCGTTTCTGGGGTTGCTGCTGCTGGCTTTTTTGCGGCCGGTGCTCAAGCGGTTCGGGGCCGACCCGGCCGCCCGGGGCGGGCGGCACGTCCTGATCGTGCTGGATCACTCGCTGAGCATGGAGCATCGGGGAGACGGGCCCACCTCGAGGGAACGGGCGGCGCACGAGGCGCTCAAGCTGGTCGATTCGCTCGGGGTGGAGGACGCGGTCAATATCCTGTTGATGGACCCGAGCCCGGCGAGCTGTTTTGTGGATTTTTCCAAGGACCACAGCGAGGCGAAGCGGTTTCTGGGCCGGCTCAAGCCCGGCCTGGGCCGCGCGGATGTGAACCTGGCGAATACCTTGGCCGCGCGGCTGACGGCCAAAGAAGCGGCCCGGCGGTCTGAGATTTATTACATTTCGGATTTTCAGCGGAAGAACTGGGCCAACGCCAACTTCACGGCGCTGCCGGCGGGGGCGCGGTTGTTCTTTGTGGATGTTGGCCCGGTGCACCGGGACAATCGGGCGATCCTCGAGGCGCGGGTCTCGCAGTCGCACGTGCTTGCCGGAGACACAGTCCTGCTCGAGGTGACGGTTGGCAATTTCAGCGACGAGAGTTTTGCCGGGCGGGTGACGGTGACGCTGGACGGTCGGTTCAGCTTGGACCAGGAGGCCTCGGTAGCCCCCTGGTCGGAGGCCAAGGTGATGGTGCCCGTGGCGGCCGGCGGGCCGGGGTTGCATTTGTGCGAAGTCAAGCTGCCCCCCGACGCGCTCGAGTACGACAATCATTTTTGCCTGGCCCTGGCGGTGCAGGAAAAAGAGGAGGTGCTCATTGTGACCGACGGCCCGAGCGACCCCAAAAGCGGGGCGTTTTTCCTCAAGACCGCCCTGAATCCTTTCGAGAACGAGGCCGGCTCGCTGCTGCCGCGCCTGATCGGAAGCAAGGAGTTGACCCCGAGCCGGCTGGCCGGGGTGCGCAAGGTCTTCTTCACGCGGTTGAACCGGCTCGAGGCGCAGGCCTGCGCGGCGGTGGCCAAATTCCTGTTCGAGGGCGGGGGGCTGGTCTATTTTCTGGACGGCCCAGCCGAGGCGGAGAACCTGGCGGCGTTGGAGAAGGCGATAGGTCCGAACACGATGCCGCTGCGCCTGTCCCAGCGGCGCAGCGCAACCAACGTCGTGAGCGGGGCGCAGCAGGTGGTGCGGGGCGATTTCAAATCCCGCTATCTCAAGCTTTTCGAGGGAGCCGCGCGGCAGAACCTGGCGCTGCTGGAGTTCTACGATTATTACCAGGCCGGCGCTACGGGGGCAGGGGCGGTGCTGCTGAGCTACGGCGAGGAGTCGCCCGCGATGGCGGCGCTGCACCACGGGCTGGGCACCGTCCTGCTCCTGAACTTTTCGGCGGGGGAGTTCTCGAGCAACCTGGCCCGGCAGCGGCTCTTCCCGGCCTGGATGCAGGACCTGGTCAAAGCGCTGTCGGCCGACGAACCCGCTCCCCCGGCCTATACGATAGGCGAAACGCTTCACACGGAGGTCTGGCGGAGCGAAATGCGCGATCAGGATTTCAAGTCGCCGGCCGGCGCCCCAGTGACGGTCCGGCGCGAGTTGACCGGGGAGCGTTACAGCATCACCTTCACACCGGATCAACTGGGCTTCTACACCCTGGGTTCGCCGCGCCCGCTCTATGCATTCGGCATCAACACGAGCCCCGACGAGGCCGACCTGCGGCCCATCGATAAGACCGTTTTGCCCAGGGACTTCGCGGCCGAGCACGAGGCCCATTTCGTCGGCGGCGCCGAGGACTTCGATGAACTGGCCAAAGGGAAGCCGCTTTTTCAATGGTTTATCCTTGGGGCAGTGGCCTTCCTGTTGTTGGAGAGCGGATTCCAGTGGGTGATCGGGACAAAGGGGGCGGCGTGAGGGCGAAGGGCGAAGGGCGAAGGAGAACGGTTCAGGGGCAGTTGTGCGGGGGCCACGAAGGGTGAGGCTAAACAAACGCAGAGCCGCGAAGATCGCGGAGAAAGGACTGGTGCACTATTATTACGGCCAAGCGGCCTAGCGCTCCTCTGGCAGCGGGGCTTCACACCACGCCTCAAGAGTCATTTCCGGCCGTCGCCAGAAAACGTCCGTCCCGGGAGAAACACAGCGGCCGGCCGGTGTCCAAACTGTTGCGGAAGCAGCGCCATGGTGACCCTGGATGGGCGTTGAGCTGAGCGGGTTTTGCAGGTCCACCATCAAGAGATCCGAGTCCGGGTCATCGCTGCAGGCCGGAGAGTCCGCTGGACTCCTTGTCCGCTGCGCTGGCTTCTACGCTTCGCGCCCTTTCCGAGCGTCGGAAAGGAGAGTGTTTTTTCCCAACTGTAGCGACGAACCCTCGAGGCTGGCGCCCTCTTCACCGCCCCAGACTCGCCCGCCTGCCTGACCTCCATCCCCTCCGCTCGCCCAGGCTCAGCAACACCACCCCCCCCGCCGAAGCTGCCTCAGATTCCAGGCCCCCTTGTAGCAGGTTCGTCCGCCGTGATCAGGCCCTTGTGTCCTGCCTCATGGGCGCCTCGCCGTTCCGGGTTCAGGCCGGTCGTTGCCGCCGTTCGATTCTTCAATGCCTTCCTCGCCTCTACTCCATCGCTCCGGTTGCTCCGCGCAGGCTTCCCGCCAGCAAGCTGTCAGTCGCCTGGCTGATGCTCCGTCGCCCTCCGCTCAGTCATTCCCGCCTATCGCTTGCCCGCCCACCGGGTCGTTGTTTCTCGAGGGGCCAGGCGAAGAAACAAGCGCCCCGGTGGTCGGGGCAAGACTGAAAGGCTGTATGAAAAATCGTAACTGTTCAGGTGTGGGGCAGACCTCCGGTCTGCCAGTTCACGGAGCCTCCGGCTCCGTGAACCTGGTGCGGTCGAAACACCGGGCCAGAGGCCCGGCTAACCGGCAGACCAGAGGTCTGCCCCACCCTCCCACCTGAACAGTTACGAAAAATCAAAGCGCTCCAAACAACAACAAGCCGGTCCACACCATCCGCAACGGCTCCATCAGCGCCAGCATCTGGCGACAGGATACCACCAAGGGCCACATGTTCAACATCGCTTTCCAGCGCAGCTACAAGGAGGGCGAGGCGTGGAGGAACTCCACCAGCTTCGGGCTGGCGGTCAAAAGGCCGCCAGCCTTGCCTGCTTCCACGAAACTCCGCCCCCCAGCCCGCGGACACATTTCCCTCTGTCGCCGAGACTCGCCGGCTTTCGCGCTCCCTGCTCCCCGCGCCGCGAAACACGCCAAGACTCGGCTTCCCAGGAAGGCGATCCCTCGTAATAATTGTGTCGATTTCGCCTGGTCACCCGGCATTCGCCAAACCTTGCGTCATCCTCTGCTTGAGACGCTCCCTGAGTTGGCGCGGCGCCAGCACCTTGACGTTCGGCATCCAGGAGAGAATCCACCGCATCAACTCCTTGCGCCCGGAAGTTCCCAGCCGAATTGCCAAGCGCCCGTCCCGCCGCTCGCGCAGTTGCTGGCTCGAGTGCCACACCCGTTCCCGGATGTAGGTGGCCACCTCTTTGGCAAAGAGCAGGCGCACCTTCCAGGGCTTCTCCGCCTCGCTGATGCCGGACGCGTCCTTGAATGCTTGGTACAGCAACAAAATGCGCGGCGTCCGCCACCGAGGGCTGCCCTCCGCGTTGGTCCCCCACCGGCCAGGCCTTTCACCAACACGGCCCCTCAAGCTCCCGTCAAAGAAATGGCGCGACCTGACCTGTCCCACCGTAGCTTTAGCGAAGGCGGATCCTGCGCGTGTGGCACGTCGACCCGTTGCGCTGCCCCGTCTGCCAGAGCCCCATGCGCGTGATCGCGGTGATCGATGACCCGCGTGTGGTGGAGAAGATCCTGCGGCACCTCGGCGCCTGGCAGGACCCGCCTGCCGGCTTGTCCCGGCCGGGCGCCGCAGGGCCTTACACCTACGAACCCTGTGACGACGTGGACCCCACCCCGGATTACGAGAATGTGCTGACAGATTGAGCGCCGCCGGCTTAAGGCCCTGGGGACCGAACAACCTTGACCGGCGACGGTCCCCCGACGGCCCGGCCGGGGGTAGCCAAGCCCATTTTTGCGCAGGTTCCTGCCCTGGCTGCCGCTTCCGACCCCGCCGCCGCCAAAACCGCCCAAGAACCGGCAGAATTTGCCGGTTGACGGGCGCGTGCCGCTCCGGCATCGTCCCCCCATGATGAATGTGGCCAGAAACCAATTCTCCCTCACCCGCGAAGCGTCATAACCGGCGCGGCGGCAAAAAAGCAATTTCGTATCAGTTAATTCGGTGCCTCGGGTTCAATGTTCCACCTCACACTCTCCCCTTCAACCGAAATCTGCGGCCCAAAGTGTGTCTTCAGAACGTCCAACATCCCCGGCGAAAGTCCCTTCACGCTCGCCTCCAGTCCCGAGTTGAAATCCGGCACACTCGGCTCAATCACCTGGTCATCCTTCATCAAGCCCCCCGAAACCGCCTCCTCCAGGTCCACGTCCTCGAGCTCCCGCGTGCTCCCGAAATCGAACGGCGGCCACGGCACCCCGAACCGCGACAACGCCGCCCACCCCGGCCATCAGTACATATCGCGGGAGGGCGGCGGCGCAGCATCGCCGGAGCGGGATCTGCTTCGCTTCATCCATGACAACAAGATTAACGTGTTGAACGTTGCCGGGCCGCGAGCAAGCGAGGAGCCGGAGGTCGTGGCGTTTGTGAAAGAGGTCTTCGATAAAGTTTGGGCAGCCCCATGATTCAACAACCCACCCTTGAAACTGAACGCCTTCTCCTGCGGCCACTGACACCGGACGATGCGGCAACCGTGGCGAGATTAGCGGGAAGCCGCGAGATTGCCCACACGACCACCACCATCCCCCACCCCTATTCCGAAGCCCAGGCTCGGGAATGGATAGCCGCCTGCACAGGCCAATCCCGTGCGGGCAAGGCAATCGTGTTTGGCGTTGTAACCAGGGAAGATGCTCAGTTGGTCGGGGCCGTGGGCCTGAGCAAGGTCGATAGCGAGCATTCTCAGGCCGAAATGGGCTTCTGGGTCGGAGTGCAATCATGGGGCAAAGGCTACGCGACCGAGGCGGTGCGGCGGGTTGTCCGGTATGCCTTTGCGGAGTTGAAGCTCAATCGCGTTTACGCCCATCACATGGTCAGGAATCCAGCCTCGGGCCGGGTGCTGGAAAAGCTCGGCATGAAACGGGAGGGGCTGCTGCGACAGCGGGTGCAAAAGTGGGGCGTCTTCGAGGACGTGGTGCTCATGGCCATCCTCCACGACGACTGGAAACAAATGAGTGGAAAGGCAGCGTGAAGCCACTCACACAACCGGACAGCCTCCACCTGCAAGCCGCTGAGGGCTGGGTTAGCCTGGGCGATTACGGCGCCGCCAACGAAAAACTGGAGCAGATTGCTGCGGCCACCCTGCGCGACCTCAGCAGGGGATTCTCGCCCCCGATCCACCGGCTCAACGTCTCGCCCGCCAGCGAAATCACCCGCGAAGCGTCACCTCGCCGAGATCACGGACGCCAAACTGCGCAGCGCAGCCCCGGCGGTCTTTGCCGAAGCGCCATTGCCCGGCGCATCCACCCGTTACACCTTCTTGCCCACCGGGCAGATTCTGTCCGCCATGCGGCAGGAAGGCTGGAAGCCGGTCTCCCACGACCGGAGCAGCGGGTATCAGCTCCACGCCGGCCTGTTCCGGTTCGTTTGCAGAAACGGGATGATGGTTGCCGACAGCCTCATTCCGAGCATTCACGTCCGCCACACTGGCCAGGAGATTGGCCAGATCATCCAGGCCAGCTTTCAGATTCTTGAGCAGCTCCCCAAGCTGGCCGACAGGGTTGCCAAGTTCCGCACCGTCGGCCTGTCCGACTCCATCGCCAGGCAGTTCGCCCGCTTCAGCGTTGGGTGAGGGCCGTTAAGCGTCAATTCTGTTTATAGGAGAGAACCGCGACCGGGCGCATCGCGGCCTGGTCGAGGGTGGCAGATACGGCAGCGCGAAAACCGTTAAAACGGTTGACCTT
>Ga0187853_10000760_pt1 | contig 32248 bp, 32 predicted proteins | sample June2016WEW_6_10_2_FD_132417 | JGI IMG/M metagenome (GOLD analysis project Ga0187853, IMG submission 132417) | Peatland microbial communities from SPRUCE experiment site at the Marcell Experimental Forest, Minnesota, USA - June2016WEW_6_100 | ecosystem: Environmental > Terrestrial > Soil >... | reverse complement strand
TCGTACTGCCCGCGGTACACCGTGCCGGCGAGCAGGGCGACGTGATCGAGGGCGATGATCTTGACGGAGCGCAGCGCCGCGGGCACGTCGCGCGCGACCACCCGCTGGGCGAGGCCCTCGACGATCGCCGTCTTGCCGACGCCCGCCTCCCCGACCAGGGCGGGGTTGTGCTTCGTCTGGCGCAGCAGGATGTCCACGACGCGGCTGACCTCGGCGTCGCGGCAGCGGACCGGCTCGAGGTCGCCGCGGCGCGCGGCCGCGGTGAGATCATAGCCGAGCCGCTCCAGCACGTCGTCGCCGGTCTCCGCGGTCCCGAACAGTCCGTCGGTCATGCTACACCCTACCTCCTACACCCCACACCCGGTTTCACGGAACGCTCCCCACCAGCATCCCCGAGTACCACGCGATGAGCGCGTCGCCGACGACCAGCGTCACGACCGCCCCCACCGCGAGGAAGACGCCGAAGGGGATCGGGCTCCGGCGCTTGAACAGGACGAGCGGGAGGAAGACCAGCACCCCCGCGACCGACCCGAGGAACGCGGTGAGCAGCACGCCGCGCCAGCCGAGGAAGCTCCCGATCATCGCCATCATCTTGAGGTCGCCGGTGCCCAGGGTGGTCGGCTTCTCGCCGGCCTCCAGGACCTGCTGCAGCTCCTCGGCGTGGATCATCCCGCGCGCCAGCGCCCAGTCGCCTCCCGCCTTCACGACCCAGAGCAGCGCGAAGCCCGCGGCGGCGCCCACCAGCGATTCCAGGGGGCTGATCCCCCCCGGGACGAAGGAGAGCGCGAGGCCGGCGCCGAGGCCGCCGAGGCTGAACTCGTCGGGGATCAGGTAGTGACGCGCGTCGGTGAGCGCCATGCCGAGGAGGAGCGTCGTGAGCACCGCGGCGCTCAGCGCATCCCACGACGCGCCCCACCAGACGACCGCACCGGCCCAGACCAACGCGACCGCCAGCTCGATCGCCGGATACTGCGCGCTGATCCGGGCGCCGCAGTGACGGCAGCGGGCCCGCAGCAGCACGTACGAGAGCAGCGGGATGTTGTCGTACCACGCGATCGGTTTGCCGCAGCCGGGGCAATGCGAGGCGGGACGGACGACCGACTCGTTCCGCGGCAGGCGCCAGACGCAGACGTTGAGGAAGCTCCCCAGCATCGCGCCCCAAATCCCGGCGAAGACCACCAGCACCGGCTCAGCGACGTCCACGCGTCACCTCGTAGAGCAGGATGGCCGCGGCGGTGGCCGCGTTGAGCGACTCCGCTCCCGGCTGCATCGGCACGCCGACCTGCCTCGCCGCGGCGGCGAGGACTTCCGGGCGCAGGCCCGCGCCCTCGTTTCCCACGACCAGCGCGAGCCGGTCCGGCCTCGCGTGGGCCGGCGGCTCGCCGCCCTGACACGCCGCCCAGATCGCCACGCCGTTGACCTGTGCGAACGCCGCGAACTCCGCCCACCGCGCCTCGACGACCGGATGCCGGAAGGCCGCGCCCATCGCGGCCCGGAGCACCTTGTGCGCGCCGGGGTCGGCGGTGCCGTCGAGCGCCACGGTGGCCGCGGCGCCGAGCGCGTACGCCGTCCGGATCATCCCGCCGACGTTGCCCGGGTCCTGCACCGCGTCCAGCACCAGCAGCGTCGCGTGCGGCTCGAGCGCCAGGTCGGCCAGCGTCTTCGGCCGCCACTCCACCACCGCCAGCACGCCGCTCGGCGTCTCCGTGTCCGCCAGAAGGTTGAAGGCGCGCCGCGGCGCGCTCTCGACCGGCACGCCGCGCCGCGTCGCGGCCTGGAGCACCGACTCCAGCGCCCCCGTCGAGTCCTCCGCGATCAGGAGCGCCTTCACGTTCACGCCGCACTCGAGCGCGTCCATCACCAGACGGCGTCCTTCCGCCACCACGAACCCGCGGCGCTCCCGCGCCTTGCGGCGTTGGAGATCGCGGAGCAGCGTGTGCAGATTACCCGCCATGCAGATCGCCCTCACGATCGCGGGGTCCGATTCCGGCGGCGGCGCAGGAATCCAGGCCGATCTCAAGACCTTCCATCAGTTCGGCGTCTTCGGCACCAGCGTCGTCACCGCGGTCACCGCGCAGAACACGGTCGGCGTGCGCGGCTGGGAGGCGCTCAGCGTCCAACTGGTCATGCAGCAGATCGAAGCCGTCGCCGAAGACCTGCCGCCCCACGCGGTCAAGAGCGGCATGCTCGCGACGACCGAGCTGGTGGACGCGGTGGCCGACGCGATCACGCACCTCGACCTGCCCAACTATGTCCTCGACCCCGTGATGATCGCCACCTCGGGCGACCGCCTCCTGATGCGTGAGGCGGAGCGGAGCATCGCCGAGCGCCTGGTTCCGCTCGCCACACTGGTCACGCCCAACCTCGACGAGGCGCGCATCCTGACCGGAGACGAGGTCGGGACGGTCGAGCAGATGGAGCGCGCGGCCAGCGCGCTGGTGAAGATGGGGGCCGCGGCGGCGCTCGTGAAGGGCGGGCATCTGGAGCTGGGGGCGAGCGATGTGGTGGACGTGCTGGCGACCGGCGCCGGCGTCACGCGGTTCTCGCATCCCCGGCTGGCGACCACCTCGACCCACGGGACCGGCTGTACGCTCTCGGCCGCCGTCGCGGCCGGCCTCGCCCTCGGCCGCCCGCTCGAGCGGGCCGTGGCCGACGCGCTCGACTTCGTGCATCGCGCGATGGCCGCCGCCCCGGGGCTGGGCAAGGGCCACGGCCCCCTGAACCACTTCGTGGCGGCGGCTTCTACAGGTTCCTGACGATCCCCCGGACCAGGCGGGCCAGGTCGCCCTTCACCCGGTTCGCCGTCTCCAGCACCTCGGTGTGCGACAGCGTCGGTGCGCCGAGGCCGGCGGCGAGGTTCGTGATCGTGGAGATGCCGAGGCAGCGCATGCCGCGCGCCCGCGCCACGATCACCTCGGGCACGGTGCTCATCCCCACGGCGTCGGCGCCGACCCGTTTCAGCATCTCGATCTCCGCCTTGGTCTCGTAGGCGGGCCCGAGCGTGGCCGCGTACGTCCCCTCCTCGAGCGGGATCCGCTCCTCGGCGGCCACGCGGCGTGCCACGGCGCGCAGCTCCGCGTCGTAGGGGTCCGACATGTCCGGGAAGCGCTCCTCGCCCTCGAGCAGGGGCCCGGAGAGCGGGAAGCGGCCGGTGGTGTTGATGTGGTCGGCGATCAGCATCAGGGAGCCGGGGCGGAAGGTGCGGCGGATCCCGCCGGCGGCGTTGGTCACGACGAGGGTCCGGACGCCCAGCGTCGCGAAGACCCGCACCGGCAGCGCCACCACGGCGTCCGGATGACCCTCGTACATGTGGAAGCGACCGCTCTGCGCGATCACGCCGCGCCCCTCGAGCGTCCCCGCGATCAGCTCACCGGCGTGGCCCTGGACCGTAGGCTGCGGGAAGCCCGGGATCGTCGCGTAGGGCAGGCGGACCGCGTCCGCGATCTCATCGCCCAGGAATCCCAGCCCCGAGCCGAGGACGATCGCGACCTCCGGCTTCCGCTTGCTGATCGCCTTCCGGACGGCGTCCGCCGCGTCCCGGATCATGTCCGCCACGCTCCCGCCTCCTCCGTCAGTCCCGCAGTTTGTCGAGCTGCGCCTTCGCCTGCTCCACCATCCCGATCCGCTCCTCGTACGGCAGGAAGGCGCTCTCGAAGCCGTACAGGATCATCCGCTCGATCTCCTCGCGGGAGAACCCGAGCCTGGTGTGCGCGAGCCAGTACTCGTCGGTCACGGTGGTGGCGCTCATCAGCCGGTTGTCGGTGTTCAGGCACACGACGATCCCGAGGTCGAAGTAGCGCCGCACGGGATGCCGCTCGATGGACGCCACGGCGTGGGTCTGCACGTTGCAGGTGACGCACACTTCCAGCGGCACGCGGCGGTCGTTGACGTAGCGCTCCAGGTCGGCGTCTTCGAACAGCCGGGTGCCGTGCCCGATGCGGTCCGCGTGGCAGTAGTGCAGCGCCTGCGCGATGGACTCGGGACCGTAGGCCTCGCCGGCGTGGATCGTCGCGGCGACGTTGGCGTTCACCACGGTGTAGAAGGCCTCGCGGTGCTTCTTGGCGGGGTAGTTGTACTCCGCGCCCGCCAGGTCGAACGCGACCACGCCCTTCCCCTTGAAGGCGACCGTGAGATTGGCGAGATCCATCGAGGTCGCGGGGCTCATGTTCCGGATGCCGCAGATGATGAGCCCAGTCCGCACGCCGAAGTCACTCTCCGCGCGGTGCATGCCCCTGAGCGGCGCCTCCACGGCCTCGGTCAGCGGCATCCCCTTCTTCGTGCAGAGGATCGGCGAGTAGCGGATCTCCATGTAGCTCACGCCATCGGCGGCGCCGTCCTGCACCAGCTCGTAGGTGACGCGCTCGAGCGCTTCGGGCGTCTGGAGGACGGAGAGCGTGACCTCGAAGCGGGCCAGATAGTCCATCAGGTTCCGCCCGTCCTCGACGTGGAGATAGTGCGTCAGCTCGGCGAGATCGGTCGTCGGCAGCTTGACCTTCTGCTCCCGCGCCAGCTCGGTCAGCGTGCTGGGACGCAGGCTGCCGTCCAGGTGGACGTGCAGCTCGGGCTTCGGCATCCGCCGGATCAGGTCCTTCGTGAGCGCGGGAGCGCGCGGCGTCCTGGTCGTCATGGCGACCTCCCGGCGTCCACGCGCACGTCGTCCGGCGGACGGACCGGCTGCGGCAGTCCCCGCAGATACTCGACCAGGGCGTCGAGGTCCACGACGCCGGTGTTCTCCGCCGGCACGCGCAGCATCGCGAAGCCGCTGCCGCCGGCGGCCATGAAGTCCGGCACGGCGAGCGTGTACGTCGCGGTGTCGAGGAGGGCGCGGCCGTCCGCGAGCGTCACGGCCGTCACCCGCTGGCCCGCCGGGTTCGCGGCCGCCACCCGCACCGTGATGCCGGAGACATGCGCCCGCGCGTCGGCCATGCCTACGGCGTGCTCGAGGGCCGCGCGGAGCACCGCTCCCGTCACCCGGAGCCGCACGACGAAGTTCTGGAACGGCACCACCTCGAAAAGCTGGCCCCAGGTGACCGCGCCTGCGGGGAGATCGGCCCGGATCCCGCCGTTGTTCACGATCGCGACGTCGGTGTGGGCCGCCGCCCGGTACGCGTCGGCGATCAGGTTGCCGAGCGCGTATTGGTCGCCCCGCCGCTCCAGCGGCGCGGCCAGGGTCGCCACGACCCGTCGGGTCAGGGGCTCCGTGCGCTGCACGTACCCGTCCACGACGCGGGCGACCGCCGTGTCGGCGCTCTCGCGGTCCGCATACACGGTCTCGACGCGGATGCGCACCACCCTCGTCCCGGCGCTGTCCACGAAGTCCACGATCCCCAGGGCGGTGGTGCTGGAGCGGGCCTGCACGATCGGGATGCCGTTCACCGTCGTCTGGATGAGCGAATGCGTGTGCCCGCTCACGATCAGGTCGGGCCGCTCCGTCAGGGCCCGAGCCAGGTCCACCACTTCGCCCTGGCAGGTCCCGCCCCGGTCGCAGAACGCGCCCTCATGGGCCACCACGATCACGAAGTCGGGGTGCTCCAGCCGCGCGGCCGCGATGGCGGCGTCGAGCCGCGCGGGGCCGCTGTCGAACCGAAGTCCGGCGACTATGGTGGGGCGCGTGGTCGTCGGCGTCGTCACCGTCGTGTACCCCACGAGCGCGATCCGGTACCGGCCCGCGGTCACCATCCGCCACGGTACGACCCACGGCGGCACGGCGTCGGTCTCCCGCGCGCGGATGTTGGACGAGAGCCACGCGAAGTGGGCCTGGCGAATCCGCGCCTGCAGCGTGTCGAGGCCCCAGTCGAACTCGTGGTTCCCGATCGCTGAGGCGGCGTAGCCCATCGCGTTGAACGCCTCGACCGTGGCACGGCCGTACGACAGGTTGGACACGGGCGTGCCCTGCATCACGTCGCCGGCGTCGAGCCGGATCGCGGTGCATCCGCACTCGCGCGTGAGCCGAGTCATCATCCCCGCCACGGCGGCGACCCCGCCAACGGGGCGATGGTTGCTCCACGGCTGCACGGCGGCCTGAAGCGCGCCGTGAACGTCGTTGGTCGTGAGAACGCGGAGGAGAATCGAGTCGCCGGCCGGGCGCGCTTGCGCCGCGAAGACCATGGCGCCCGCGACGAGCGTTGAGAGGAGAGCCATGAGGAAATGTAAGGGCCTCGGCGGGGGTTGCAATGCTGCCGTACACGGGTTGCCTCGCGCCCGAGCCAAGGTGATACTCCGCGCCATGGCCGAGCCCGAGGCGCACCTCCTCGTCGTGGACGACGAGCGGGACATCACCGCGCTCGTCGCGTACCATCTCGCCAAGGCCGGCTACCGCGTCAGCACCGCCGGCACCGGCGTCGCCGCTCTCGAAGCCATCGCGGCCGAGACCCCGGACCTCATCGTCCTCGACCTGATGCTGCCGGGCCGCAGCGGGTACGACGTGCTCGCCGAGGTCCGCCGGCGCGAGGAAACCCGGGAGGTCGGCGTCATCGTGCTCACCGCGCGGCGCGACGAAACCGACCGCATCAAGGGCCTCGCGGGCGGCGCGGACGACTACCTCACCAAACCCTTCAGCCCCGAGGAGCTCGTGCTGCGGGTGGCCGCCGTCCTGCGGCGGCTCCGCGCCCCGGCCGCCGGCGGAGGCCCCGTGCTCCGCGCCGGGGCGATCACGATCGATCGGGGGGCGCACGCCGTCAAAGTGGACGACGCCCCGGTGGACCTCACGCCGATCGAGTATCGCCTGCTGCTGCTGCTGGCCGAGCGGCGCGGCCGGGTCCAGAGCCGCCCGCAGCTCCTCGAGGCCGTCTGGGAATCGCAGCCCGACATCCAGACGCGCACCGTGGACATGCACGTGCAGCGCCTGCGCTCCAAGCTCGGCGCCGCCGGCGGCGCCATCGAGACGGTGCGCGGCTTCGGGTACCGGTTCCGCGGCGACCGGCCGCGCGGTCGCGCCCAGTGAAGCTCTCCCGCAAGCTGTTCGCCTCCTACGTGGTGCTGGTCGCGGCGAGCACCGTCACGCTCGTCGTCGCCGCCGACCATTCGCTGCGCTCGCGGCTGCTCAATGAGGCCACGATCGAAGTCACCCGCGAGACGGCGTTCCTGGCCGATGCCGTCGCGGGCCGCCACGGCGCGGCGCTGGACGCGCTGGTCTACCGCCTCGGCCGCGAGACCGGGAGGCGCTTGACCGTCATCGACACGACCGGCCTGGTCATCGCCGATTCCGACTTCCCGCACGACCAGCTGGCCACGCTCGAGAACCACGCGACCCGCCCGGAGTTCCGCGCCGCGCTGCACGGCGCGACGGGCACCGACCTCCGGCACAGCGTCTCGACCGGGCGGTGGGAGATCAAGGTCGCGATGCCGATCCCCGGCGGCGCCGCCCGCGTCTCCACACCGTTGCCGCAGGTGGACGCCGTGGTCGGCGATGCCCAGAACGCCGTACTGCTCGGCGGCCTCCTGGCCCTCGCCGTCGGCGCCGTGCTGGCGTTCGGGTTCGCACGATCGGTCGCGCGACCGCTGCTCCGGCTGCGGGATGCCGCTCAGGCCTTCGCCCACGGGAACGCGTCCACGATCGACGCCCGCGGACGCGACGAAGTCGGCGACGTGGCCCGTGCCCTCCGCGCGGTGCAGGAGAACCTCACGCGGCGCATGGCCGACCTGGAACGGGAACGCGCCGAGATGACGGCCCTGATCTCGTCCATGATCGAGGGCGTCATCGCGCTCGACGCGGCCGGGACGGTGACGACGTTGAACCCGGCGGCGCGCGATCTCCTCAAGCTGGCCCCGGACGCGGCGGCTCCAGCCGCCCTCGAGCTGTTCCGGCAGCGCCCGGCGCGCGACCTCGTGGAGAAGAGCCTCGCCGGCGGCGCGAGCGCGGGCCAGGAGGTCGAGCTCGACGGCCGCACGGTCCTCCTTTCGGGCCACCCGCTCCCCACCGGCGGCGCCGTGCTGGTGCTCCACGACATTACGGGCCTCAAGCGCCTCGAGACCGTGCGGCGCGACTTCGTCGCGAACGTCTCGCACGAGCTCAAGACGCCCCTCACGGTGATCCGCGGTTATGCGGAGACGCTGCTGGCCGAGGAGACGCCGCCCGACGTCCGGAAGAGCTTCGTCGAGAAAGTCCTCGCCAACGCGCAGCGGATGCAGCAGCTCGTGGACGATCTCCTCGACCTCTCGCGCATCGAGTCGGGCGCCTGGGCACCACGGCCGGAGCGCCTCGCCCTGGCGCCGCTGCTCCAGGACGTCTGGGCGTCGCTGAAACCGCGGGCCGACGCCCTGCACCTCGCGTTCCGCTCCGAGCTCGCGGCCGACGCCGCCGCGGTGACCGCCGACGCCCCGGGAGCGCGCCAGATCCTCCTCAACGTCCTGGACAACAGCGTGCGCTACACCCCCGCCGGCGGCACGATCACCGCGCGGTCCTCGCGCTCGGCCAAGGGCGTCACGGTCGAGATCCGCGATACGGGCATCGGGATTCCGGGCGAGCACCTGCCGCGCATCTTCGAGCGCTTCTACCGGGTGGACGCCGCTCGCTCCCGCGAACTCGGCGGCACCGGCCTGGGCCTCGCGATCGTGAAGCACCTCGTCGAGGCGCACGGCGGGCGCGTCACCGCCGAGAGCGCGCTCGGCGCCGGCACGACCATCCGGATCGTCTTCCCCGAGCCTCCCGTCGTCTGACGCGGCTCCGCGGGCCGCGGAGCGCTGCGCAGCACCCCAAAGCGTTACGGACGCGTGACGCGGGCGTCGCCGCCGCTTGACGCTTCGGCGCGATCCTCTCCTGCGTGCGCATCGCGCTCGTGACCGACACCTACACGCCACAGGTCAACGGCGTTACCACGATCGTCCGGCGCGTCGTGGAGGTGCTCGGCCGGGCGCGACATGACGTCGTCGTGGTCGCGCCGGAGTATCCCGTCTCGCAGCCGGGGACGGCGGATGTCGAGCTGCGCGTGCCTTCCGTGGCCTTTCCCCCGTACCCGGCCATACGCCTCTCGCTCCCCCGGCCACGCCGCGTCGCGCATTTCCTGGACAGCTTCCGCCCTGATCTGGTCCATCTGATGACCGAGGGCCCGCTCGGCCTCGTCGGCCGCCAGTACGCGTTGCGCCGCGGCCTGCCCCTCGTGACCTCGTACCACACCGACTTTCCCCAGCACAGCCGCTCCTACGGCCTTGGCACCCTGAAGCCCTTCATCTGGCAGTGGCTCACCTGGTTCCACCGCCCCGCCACGCTCACCCACACCCCGGGAGCGTTCGTGATGGCCGAGCTGGAGCGGCGGGGACTGACGCGGGTGCGCGTCTGGGGGCGGGCGGTGGACGCCGCGATGTTCGACCATCGCAAGCGCGACGTCGAGCTGCGGCGGCGCCTCGGCGTGAGCGACGCGGCCGCGCTGGTCCTGCACGTGGGGCGGCTCGCCAGGGAGAAGAACCTCGGCGTGCTGATCGAGGCGTGGAGGCGCGCCCACGCCGCGCTGGACGGCCGCGCCGCCTTCCTGTTCGCAGGCGAGGGCCCGCTCGCGTCGCGGCTCGCGAAGGCGATGCCGTGGGCGATCCGGCTCGGCTTCCTCGACGTCGCGGAGCTCGCTGCGCTGTACGCCAGCGCCGACCTGTGCGTGCTGCCCTCGCGCACCGAGACGTGCGGGCTGGTGGCGGTGGAGGCGATGGCGTCGGGCCTGCCGGTGATCGCCGCCAACGCGGGCGGCTTCCGGGAGAGCGTCACGACCTGGACGAACGGGTTCCTGATACCGCCCGACGACGCGCGCGGCTTCGCGTCGGCCATTGCGCAGCTCGTCCTCGATGGGGATCTGCGTCGGCGGATGGGCGCCGAGGCACGGCTGGCCGCCGTGATGGCCGATCGCGACGAGGAAGACGAGCGGCTGCTCGCCGACTACGCCGAGGCCGCAGGACGGCATACGGAGGAGGAACGATGGCGCGCTGCGTAGTCCTCCTCGTGGACGGGCTGCAGCCGGATGCGATCCGTCCGCCGGTCGCTCCCTCGCTCGCGAAATTGGCGGCCGACTACAGCCACGCGCCCTACGCCCTCACGGTCCGCCCCAGCGCGACCGTGCCGGCGCTGCTCTCGCTCACGACGGGGGTCGGGCCGGCCACGCACCAGCTGACGGAGCCGGGACTCGGAGCGCTGCGGCGCCTCGGCAAGCTCCGGCCGATTCCGAAGGAGCTCGCGGCGCACCAGCTGCCCACGGTGGTCGTGGCCGGCGCCGTGAAGACCACCGAGGTGCCGATCGCCCGCGTCCTCAGCGCGTTCGCCGGCGTCACCAGGTTCATCGCCACCGCGGGCCCGGCGCGGCACGTCGCTGCGGCGGCGCGCGGCAGGCTCCGGTTCGTCCCCGACGGTCTGGTCTTCGTCTACGTGAACGACTGCGACCGCGCCGGACACGCGCACGGCTGGATGTCGCGCCCCTATCTCGAGGCCGTGCGGGAGATCGACGTGGCCGTCGGAATCTTGCGCGCCTGCGCCGCCGATTCGCTCTTCTGCGTCCTCGCCGACCACGGCGGGGGCGGCGTCGCACCGACGGACCACGACGCGCCCCATCCCGTCAACGACCGCATTCCGCTCGTGCTGGCCGGACCGCGCGTGCGGCGGAAGCACGTGATGGAGCAACCGGTGTCCATCCTCGACGTCCCGCCGACCCTGCTCTGGTGGCTGGGCCTCGAGATCCCCGGGGAATACGAGGGCCGGCTGCTCCGCGACGCTTTCACGGCGAGCGACGCGGCGCGCGCGGTGGCCTGATGCGCTGGATCACGCACCTGGGCGATGCCTGGTCCACCATCGGCATCTCGCTGGTTCTGTGGCTGGCGGGCGGCGCCACCGCGGCCGCGGGTCGCGCGGCGCTCCTCGCCAACGCGCTGTCGCACGTGGCCGTCCAGATCCTCAAACGCACCGTGGCCCGCGCGCGGCCGTGCGATGCGAACGGGGTGCTGCTGGCCGAGATCGCGATCCCCGATCCCTTCTCGTTCCCCTCCGGCCACAGCGCAGCCTCCACCGCCGTGGCCGCGAGCCTCGCCCTCGCGCACCCGTGGCTGGCTCCGGTGGCGCTGCCGCTCGCGGCGGCGATCTGCCTGTCGCGCGTCCAACTCCGCGTCCACCACCGCGCCGATGTCGTTGCGGGCGCGGCACTTGGACTCGCCGGCGCGCTCGCCGCGCGAAGCATCCTCGGCTAGGGCGCACCCCGGCGCTGGCGGCCGACGGGTCAGTTACACAGTTGTTACATGCCGTGTGCTGAGACGTGACGCGGGAGCGCTTTCTTTGCCGCGCTGACGAAGCAACGATCCGTCGTCCCCACTCACCACAAAGGTCCAAGGAGCAAGTCATGGCGCATTCGCTACGTCGGACGCTCGCGGCCACGCTTGTGACCGCCGCGGCCGCCGCCGGTCCCCTCGCCGCCCAAAACGCACCGACGCCACCCTCCGTCACCGTTGGCGGCGTCGTCTACGCGCAGTTCGCGGCGCAGCTGGACTCGGCCCCCCCCGGCGCGAACAGCAACAGCAACTTCGACATCAAGCGCGCCTACCTGAACGTGATCGGCCGATTCAGCGGCGGGATCATGACCCGGGTGACGGGCGACATCTACCAGAACGCCGACGGCTCGCGCACCTACCGCCTGAAGTACGCATTCGTCAACTGGACGCCGGCGGGCAGCGCCCTGACGTACCGGTTGGGGCTCATCACGACCCCGTGGCTCGACTGGGAAGAGGCGCTGTGGGACTACCGCATGCAGGGTGCGATGGCGGTAGACCGCAACGGCTACATGTCCTCGGCCGACTTCGGCGCGGGCGTGGACGGCAACATCAACAGCGAGCTGGTGGACTTCCAGGCGTCGGTCTTCAACGGGAACAACTACAGCGGCGCGCCGACCGATCAGCAGAAGGCGTACGCCGGCCGCGTCTCCGTCCGCGTCCTCGGCACCGACGACGCGAGCCGCGTGGGCGGCCTTCGCCTCACGGCGTACGCGCAGGGCGGCGCGCCGACGAGCGGCGGCGAGCGCGATCGGTACATCGGCATGGTGTCGTTCCGCTCGAAGATGCTGACGCTGGCCGGCGAGTACGTCGCTACGGTGGACAGCACCACCGGCTACGCCGCGGCCACCGCCAAGCCGGAGGTGAAGGGCTCCATTATCAGCGCGTACGGCGTGCTGCACATCCCCGACTCCCCGCTCGCGATCATCGGACGCGTGGACATCGTGGATCCGAACACCGCGAACAGCACCGTCGCCAACAGCAACGACAAGCGCACCACGATCATCGCGGGCCTCTCGTACCAGCTCACTCCGAACCTGCGCCTGCTCCTGGACCTCGACAACACGACGCTTCAGGGGAGCGTGACCGGCTCGGCCACGGCGCCCCGGAAGCTGCAGCAGGTGGCGTTCCAGACGCAGTTCACCTTCTGACCCGAGAACACTGATGACCAAGGCACTGGCATATTTCCTCGCGGCGGCGGCCGCGACGACGTTCCTCGCCAGCGGCGCGGCGGCCCAGGAAACCGTGCGCCTCACCGGCGCCGGCGCCACGTTCCCCTATCCCATCTACTCGAAGTGGATGTCGGAGTACCACAACCTGCATCCGAACGTCGAGATCAACTACCAGTCCATCGGCTCGGGCGGCGGGATCCGGCAATTCACCGACCACACGGTGGACTTCGGCGCCACCGACGGCCCGATGACCGACTCAGCGGTCGCTGCCGTGCAGGGAAACGTGTATCACATCCCGACGGTCCTCGGCGCGGATGTCCCCACCTACAACATCCCGGGAGTGACCGCGAAGCTTCGCTTCACGCCTGAGGTGCTGGCGGGTATCTTCCTCGGCCAGATCACCAAATGGAATGACAGCCGGATCACGGCGATCAATCCGGGCGTGGACCTGCCCGACCAGGACATCGTCGTGGCGCACCGCTCGGACGGGTCCGGCACCACGTACATCTGGACCGACTATCTGTCCAAGGTGAGCCCCGAGTGGGCGCAGCGGGTGGGCAAGGCCACCTCGGTGAACTGGCCCGTCGGCCTCGGTGGCAAGGGGAACGAGGGCGTCGCGAACATCGTCAAGCAGACCCCAGGAGCGTTGGGCTACGTGGAGTTGATCTATGCGGTACAGAACAGCATCAACTACGGGCTGGTGCAGAACAAGTCGGGCAACTACGTGAACGCATCGCTCGAGACCGCGACCCTCGCGGCGACCGGTGCTGTGGCGGCACTCGATCGGAACACCGACTTCCGGATCTCGATCACCAACCCCGACGGGGCCCAGGCGTACCCGATCGCGTCATTTACCTGGCTCCTCATCCCGAAGCAGATGACGGACGCGACCAAAGCGCGGACGCTGCTGGAGTTCGTCTGGTGGGCAACCCACCAGGGTCAGCAGTACAACGAGGCGCTCGCCTACGCGCGGTTGCCGGCGCGCGTCGTGCAACTGGAGGAGGAGCGTCTGAAGAGCATCACCGTGAACGGCACGGCGGTCCTCCCCCGCAACTACCACGGGCAGTAGTTCTTTGACCGACTTGCCCGCCGCCGTCCTGGAGCCGGAGATCGCTCCACGCTCCACGGCCGAAGAACGGTGGCGGGCCCTGAGGACGGTGAGCCGAGGCGACCTGATCTTCCGCGTCGTGCTCACCGTCCTCGCATGTCTCCTCCCGTTGCTGCTCCTGTTGATCGCCGTCGAGTTGGTGTCGGAAGCCATGCCGGCGGCGCGCCGGTTCGGCCTGTCGTTCCTCACCACCAGCGTGTGGGATCCGGTGCGTGGCCAGTTCGGCGCGCTGCCGCTGATCTTCGGCACGCTGTACTCGTCCGTGGTGGCCCTGGCGATCGCGGTGCCGCTTGCGCTGGGGTGCGCCATCTTCCTGACCGAGTTCGCGCCCCGGTGGTTGCGCTATCCGGTAGCGACGCTGATCGAGCTGCTGGCCGCCGTGCCGAGCGTGATTTACGGGTTGTGGGGCATCTTCGTCCTGATCCCTCTCCTGCGCGACCACCTCTGGCCCGTGGTGCGGCCGGTGCTGGGGCACGTGCCGATCTTCAGTGGTGTCTTCTACGGCCCCTCGGTCCTCGCGGCCGGGGTGATCCTCTCAGTGATGATCCTTCCGTACATCGCCGCGGTGTCGCGCGAGGTGCTGCTCGCGGTGCCTGCCGACCAGCGTGAGGCTGGCCTGGCGCTGGGGGCCACGCGCTGGGAGACGGTCTGGCACGTGGTGCTGCCGTACGGGCGGGCGGGCATCATGGGCGCGGTCATTCTCGGCCTCGGCCGCGCGTTGGGCGAGACCATGGCGGTCACGATGGTGATCGGCAATCGCCACGAGGTGTCGGCGTCGCTGCTCCAGCCGGGCTACACCATCGCGGCGGCGATCGCCAACGAGTTCTCCGAGGCCGTATCCGACATGCATCTCTCGTCGCTCTTCCTCGTAGGGGCGGTGCTGTTCCTCATCACGATCATCGTCAACGCCCTGGCGCGCGTGCTGGTCTGGCGCGTGGCCCGCGGCTCGGCGGTGGGCAGTACGGCCATCTGATGCGCGGGCGACTGGCGCGCCGCCTGATCGGCTCCACCATGACGGGCGCAACCTACGGGGCCGCCGCCTTGGCGATCCTTCCGCTGGCCGCCATCTTCGCCATGCTGCTGGTCAAGGGCGCCGGATCCATCGACCTGAACTTCTTCATCAGGTCCGCGGTCCCGGTCGGGGAGCCCGGCGGCGGCTTCGCCCACGCCATCGTGGGCACGTTGATCATCGTTGGGATGGCGTGCGTGATCGGCGTGCCGATCGGCGTGGCCACGGGTATCTTCCTGGCCGAGTTCGGCGGCGGGCGGTTCGGCTTCGGGGTCCGGTTCGTGGCCGACGTCCTCAACGGCGTTCCATCCATCGTCATCGGCATCTTCGCGTGGACCTGGCTGGTGAAGCCGATGGGCCACTTCTCAGCGCTGGCGGGCGGGTTCGCCCTCGGCATCATCCTGGTTCCGATCGTGGCGCGGACCACGGAGGAGATGGTGCGTCTGGTGCCCAACTCGCTTCGCGAGGCGGCGCTCGCGCTCGGCTACCAGCGGTGGCGCGCAACTCTCCAGGTGGTGGTGCGGAGCGCCGCCGCCGGGATCGTGACCGGGTGCCTCGTGGCGGTGGCCCGGGTCGCGGGGGAGACCGCGCCGCTCCTGTTCACGGCGCTCGGCAACCAGTTCTTCTCCACCCGGCTCCAGGGACCGATGGCCGCGCTCCCGCTCCAGATCTACGTGTATGCCTCGGGTCCTTACGACGAGTGGCACCGCCAGGCGTGGGCGGGGGCCCTCGTGCTCATCGTGCTCGTCCTCGCCCTCAGCCTCATTGCCCGCGCAGTGGTGCGTGCCAAGCGTCAGCACGCCTGAGCGGGCGCGGCGCTCTCCGGCCGTGACGACTCCTCCCGCGACGCCGCCGGTCCAGACACCGGTCCCGCCCGCTGACGCGGCGCCCACGACGCTGCCACGCCTCGCCACGGAGGGGCTCACCGCATGGTACGGCGGCGCGTCCGGCGTGCGCGACGTGACGCTCGCCTGCCGGGAGAATACCATCACGGCCCTGATCGGGCCTTCCGGCTGCGGCAAGTCCACCCTGCTGCGCTCACTGAACCGGATGCACGAGCTGGTGCCGGGCGCCCGCGTGACCGGCCGGGTCCTGCTCGACGGCTACGACATCTATGACCAGGCCATCAATCCCGTCCAGGTGCGCCGCCGGATCGGCATGGTCTTCCAGCGCCCGACCCCCTTCCCCACCATGACGATCGCCCAGAACGTCGCCGCCGGCCTGGCCGTGGGCGAGCGCCTCGCGCGCAGCGACCGGGACGGCGTGATCGAGCACGCCCTGCGGCGCGCCGCGCTGTGGGACGAAGTGAAGGACCGGCTGCACGAGTCGCCGCTGAACCTGTCGGGTGGCCAGCAACAACGGCTGTGCGTCGCCCGCACGGTTGCCCCGGAGCCCGAAGTGCTCCTGCTCGACGAGCCGACGGCCTCGCTTGACCCTGCCGGGACGGCCCACATCGAAGAACTCGTCCAGGAGCTGAAACGCGAGTTCACCGTCGTCATCGTCACCCACAACCTCCAGCAGGCCGCGCGCGTCTCGGACGTGACGGCGTTCTTCTACCTCGGCGAGCTGATCGAAGTCGGCCCGACCAGCCGGATGTTCACCGCCCCGCTCAAGGCCCAGACCGAAGCGTACATCACCGGACGGTTCGGATGACCGCGGCGCCCAAGGTCCGCGTCACTCCGGGCGGCACAATCCGGCTCATCGGCGCGCTGGCCGCGCGGGACTACTCGTTCTGGTACGGCGCGAAACAGGCGCTGTTCGACGTCAGCATCGAAGCCAAGCCGAACGCCGTGACGGCCCTGATCGGCCCGTCGGGGTGCGGGAAGTCCACCTTCCTGCGCTCGATCAACCGGCTGCAGGAGCTGCTGCCCCGCACCCGGCATCGCGGCGACATCGCCTTCGACGGCGAGTCGGTGTTCGGAGGCTCCGTGGACCCGGTGGACCTGCGCCGGCGGATCGGGATGGTCTTCCAGCGCCCCAATCCGTTCCCCAAGAGCATCTTCGACAACGTGGCCTACGGGCCACGGGTGACGGGCTCCGTCGCGGAGCGCCACCTCCCCGAGCGGGTGGAGCGCTCGCTGCGCGCCGCCGCGCTCTGGGACGAGGTCAAGGACCGGCTCGACGAGCCCGGCACCTCGCTCTCGGGCGGCCAGCAACAGCGGCTCTGCCTCGCCCGGGCGCTGGCCAACGAGCCCGAGGTGCTGCTGATGGACGAGCCGTGCTCGGCGCTGGACCCCATCGCCACGCAGAAGATCGAGGAGCTGATCGTCGAGCTCAAAGGCAGCTACACGATCGTCATCGTCACCCACAACATGCAGCAGGCCGCCCGCGTCTCCGACTACACCGGCTTCTTCTTCCTCGGGCACCTGGTGGAGTTCGGGACGACGCAGCAGATCTTCACCAATCCGCGCGACGAACGCACCGACGCCTACATCACCGGGAGATTCGGATGAGCACTCCGCTGGAGCCGCAGCGCCATTTCCACGAGGAGCTGTCGCAGCTCAAGCAGCGCCTCATGGCCATGTCAGCGGAGGCAGAGGAAGCCGTCGGCAACGCGGTCACCGCGCTCCTGACCCGCAACCGCGCGAAGGCGCAGGAGGTGATCCGGGGCGACACGACGATCAACACGCTCGAGAGCAGCATCGAGGAGCAGGCGTTCCAGCTGATCGCGCTCCACCAGCCGATGGCGAAGGACCTGCGTCTCATCTTCGCCGCGATCCGGATCGTCGGCGACCTCGAGCGGGTGGGCGATCACGCGGTCAACATCGCCCAGTGCGCCGACCGGCTCACCGCGTACCCCCACATCGTGCCCGAGCCGGAGATCGTCGAGATGGCCCGCCTGTCCCGCAAGATGCTCGGGGACGCGCTCAGCGCGTTCGTGCGCGGCGATGCCCCGCTGGCCCGGGAGGTCTGCAAGCGGGACGACGCGGTGGACTCCCTGCACGATTCCGTGTTCCGCATCCTCCTGACGCATATGATGGAGGATCAACGAGTTATCGGGTCCGGGATGGAGCTCCTGCTGGTCAGTGGGAACCTCGAGCGGGTGGCGGACCTCGCGACGAACGTCGCCGAAGACGTAGTTTTCCTGGCGGAAGGCAAGACCATCAAGCACCACGCCGAAGACGAGCGGCCCACGCCGGACGGCGCCGCGTGAAGGACCCATGGGCATCCACGACTCCCACAGCTTCCCCGGTCGCCTCATCGTCGTCGAGGGCATCGACGGCTCCGGGAAGTCCACCCAGCTCTCGCTCCTCCAGACGTACCTGGTCTCGGAGGGCTACGACGTCTCGTTCACGGAGTGGAATTCCAGTCCGATCGTGAAGGACACGACGAAGCGGGGGAAGAAGAAGAACCTCTTTTCGCCGACCACCTTCTCGCTGATCCACGCCACCGACTTCGCCGACCGGCACGAGCGCTCGATCCTGCCGCCGCTCCAGGCCGGCCTGATCGTGCTGGCCGACCGGTACGCCTACACCGCCTTCGCCCGCGACTCCGCCCGCGGTTGCGACAGGGCCTGGCTCCGGAACACGTACGACTTCGCGACGCGCCCGGACCTGGCGCTCTACTTCCGGGTGGACATCGACACCGCCGTGGCGCGGATCACCGGTGGGAGGATCCAGCTCAAGTTCCACGAGGCGGGGATGGACCTGGGGCTGTCGCCGGACCCCATCACGTCGTTCCGGATCTTCCAGACGCGGGTGCTCGAGGAATACGACCACGTGGCCGACGAATTCGGATTGACCGTGCTGGACGGCAGCCGCTCGGTGGTCGAGCAGCAGCGCGAGATGCGCAAGCTGGTGAAGCCGATCCTCAAGGGCCTGCGCCGCACCCACGCGTCGCGCCCGACACCCGTGTCCATGGCCATGACCGCCGCCGCGGCGGCCGCCGCCGCCAAGAGCGCCTGATGGAAACCCGCTTCTACGGTGCCGGGCTGGCCAAGCTGGACGTGGGCGGCGAGCTGCCGGGCAACCTCATCGTCGTCGAGGGCGCGGACGGCGTCGGACGCTCCACCCACATCGAGCTGCTGCAGGGATGGCTCGAGGGGCAGGGCTTCGCCGTCGCCTCCACGGGGCTCGTCCGCTCGGCGCTCACGCGGCGCGGCATCGAGCTGGCGAAGGAAGGCCACTCGTTCGACCGGACGACGATGTCCCTCTTCTACGCCACCGACCTCGCCGACCGGCTGGAGCACGAGATCATCCCCGCCCTGCGCAGCGGGTTCGTGGTCCTCGCGGACCGCTACATCTACACGACGATGGCGCGCGGAGCCGCGCGCGGGCTCGATCGCGAGTGGCTGGCCAAGCTGTACGGCTTCGCCGTCGTGCCGCGGCGCGTCTTCTTCCTCCGGCTCGATCCCGACGAGCTGATCCGGCGCACGCTGCGCCGCGGCGGCGAGCTGGACTACTGGGAGTCCGGGCGCGACATCGGCCTGGCCCCCGATCTGTACAGTTCGTTCCGGAAATACCAGACGCTCATCCTCGAGGAGTTCGACCGGGCGGCCGCTCAGTACGGCTTCACGACGATCGATGCGTCGCACACCGTCGAAGAGGTGCAGGCCGAGTTGCGCCGCGAGGTCGCCAATCTCCTCGACCCGTCGCTCCTCCAGCCGACCCCCGATGTCGCCGACGACTGAGCGCTTCGCCGCCATAGACGTCGGCTCCAACTCGATTCGCTGTCTGATCGCCGAGCGCGGCGAGGACGGCCACCTCCAGATCATCGACGACCTCAAGGACCAGCCCCGCCTCGCGCGGGGCCTCTCGTCCACGGGCGTGCTCGCGCCCGAATCGATGGAGCACGCGCTCGAATCGCTCGGCCGGATGGTGCAGGCCGCCGAGCGGCGCGGCGCCTCGCGCGTGGCGCTGGTCGCGACCTCCGCCGTGCGCGACGCGGCCAACGGCGCGCAGTTCGCGGAGCGGGTGAAGAAGGAGATCGGGATCCCGCTCGAGGTGATCGACGGCGAGACCGAGGCGCGGCTCGCCTTCCTCTCGGTGAGCGAGCACTTCGCCATCGGCCGGGGCCGCGCGGTGGTCGCCGACATCGGCGGCGGGAGCCTCGAGCTGGTGCTCGCGGTGGGCGGCCTGGTGGACCGCGTCGTGTCCCTTCCGTTCGGCGCGGTCCGCCTCACGGAGCAGTATCTGGCTGGCGCGAAGGACGAGGACACCGGCGTGCGGCGGCTGCGCGGCGCCGTGCGGCAGAAGCTCCGGCGCGCGATCCCGGGCGGGGAGTGGGCCGCGGCGAAGCTGTTCGGGTCCGGCGGGACCTTCACCAACCTGGCGCGCATCGCCGCCGCGCGGGAACGGGGCGCGGTGCCGCCGGGCGGCATCCACGCCCAGTCGGTCACCTCCCCCGAGCTGCAGCGCATCCTCGAGTGGCTCTCGGCCATGAGCGTCGAGGAGCGCCGCGGCGTCGCGGGCCTCAACGCCGAGCGCGCCGACATCATCGTGGCGGGGCTCGCCGTGGCCGCGGAGGTGCTGGAGCGGTTCGACGCGCCGAAGGTCACCGTCTCGGCGTTCGGGCTCCGGGAGGGGCTGCTCATCCACCTCGCCCGCCCCACCGGAGCGGGGCAGCCGCCGAGCAAGGCCAGGGCGCTGCGCCGGTTCGCGGACCGCTGCCGCGCCGACCGCCGGCACGGGGAGCAGACGACGCGCCTGGCCCGGAAGCTGTTCGACGTCCTCGGCAAGCGGCTGGGGTGCGCCCCCGAGGACTGGGAGCTGCTCGAGGCCGCGGCCCTGCTCCACGACGTGGGGCAGATCGTGTCGTACCGCAGCCACCACAAGCACAGCTACCATCTCATCGCCCACGCGGAGTCGCTCCCGTTCGCCCCGCGCGAGCGCCTGCAGATCGCACTCATCAGCCGCTATCACCGCAAGCGGGGCCCGAGCAAGAAGCATCCGGAGTACGCCGGGCTCGAGCCGGAGGAGCGCGCCCGCGTGCGGCGGCTCTCCGCCCTGCTGCGGGTGGCCTGCGGGCTCGACCGCGGGCACGTCTCCGCGGTGGAGGCCATGCGGCTCAGGATGATGCCCGACCGCCTGCTGGTGGACGTAGTGCCGCGACTGGTGACGACCGACCTGAAGCTCGAGCTGTGGGGCGCGCAGCGAAAAGCGGACCTGCTGGGGAAGCTCCTGGGACGCGACGTGGTGGTGCGCAGCGCGCCCCTCGCGGAGACGAAGACGGCGTCCTAGTAGGGCTGGCCCCCCGCCGGCACGCCGCAGCTGGCGCTCCGGCACGAGGACGCGTGCGCCTCGGGCTGCTTCAGCAGCTCGGCGAGGGACAGCGGCTCCGGCCCCAGGCAGCCGACGAAGCTCACGCCGCTCGACGTCCCGATCCGGCTCGCCCCCGCGCCGATCATCGCCAGCGCCGTCGCGCAGTCCCGCACGCCCCCCGCCGCCTTGACCCCGAGATCGTCGCCCACCGCCAGGCGCATCAGCCGCACCGCTTCCGTCGTCGCGCCGCCCGCCGCGTGGAAGCCCGTGGACGTCTTCACGAAGCGCGCGCCGGCGAGCTTCGCGACCGCGGACGCCTTCACGATCTCCTCCGGCGTGAGGATCGCGCTCTCGATGATCACCTTGACCAGCGCGCCGCGCGACGCTTCGACCACACCGCGGATGTCGGCCTCGACGTCACCCCACTCGCCGCCCTTGATGCGCCCGAGCGCCGCCACCATGTCCACTTCGGTCGCCCCGCGGGAGACCACCTCGCCGGCCTCGGACGCCTTGGTGCGCGACGTGGTCGCCCCCAGCGGGAAGCCGCACACGCTCGCCACCGCCACTGCGGTCCCCGACAGCTCCCTGGCGCACAGCTCCACCCAGCTCGGGTTGACGCACACCGCGGCGAACCGGTACTCGCGCGCCTCGGCGCAGAGCTTCAGGATGTCCTTCCGCGTGGCCTCGGCCTTGAGCAGGGTGTGATCCACGAAGTCGGCGACCCGCCGCGCGCCCGCCGCCGGCGTCCACGCCGCGAGCATCCGCGGCCCGCGCCAGGATACGTCTTCCAACGGACGCGCGGACGTCTCGTCGACAGGACGCTCGGACGCACCCGAGACGGCGGGCACGAAGGCACGGGGGCGCGAAGGCACGGCAGAGCCTACTGCTTCCGACGGCTGTCGTCTGGGAACCACTGCCGACTTCGCCGTCTGCGCAACGGTTCTCTGCCCTGCCAGCAGTCGACTGACCACTTCCCGCGCGATCTCGTCCAATTCGGCGTCGTTCATAGGACCCGCTTCCCCTTGACGTCGACGCGATCCAGCACGCCCACGATCACGGCCTGGACCGGGAGCCAGGGATCGTCGAAGATCTTGCGCGCCGACGATCCTTCCTGCACCACGAGCACCTTGTCGCCCACGCCGGCGTCCACGACGTCGAGGGCGATGACCTCCACCCCTTCGGGCTGCATCTCGAGATCGAGCCGCCGCACGAGGAGCAGCTTCTTGCCCTGGAGACGTTCGTTCTTATGCGTGCTTACGACATCCCCGACCACAGTGGCCAGATACATGGCACCCCCGTGAGAGGTGAGGCGTGAGAAGTGAGACGTTCAAGTGAGAAGTGAGAGGCAAGAGCGTGAGAAGCGACAACGTGAGAAGGCTCGGTGCAACATCTCACGCCTTTGCTTCTCACCGGAACTTCTCACCTCTCACTTCGCCTTCTCCCCTCGCGCCTCTCCCTTCTCACCCAGATCGATCCGCTCGACCTTCCCCACGACGGCGGCATCCACCGCAACGTCGAGCTTCCACAGCGCGATCGACGCCTCACGCGCGGTGATGTAGTAGCACAGCTCCCCCGGCCCGAGGCCGAAGGTGTCCGCGGCCACCAGGGGCGCGCCCCGGTCCTGGAGCGCCGCGTCCACCGGCTGCAGCCACTGCAGCGGGATCGCCTTCAACGTGTCCTGCTTCTGCGTGGACACGACCCGCCCGACGATGCGCGCTAGATACATGCTATCCCCACCGGACGCTCTGAGGCGCCCACGGATTCTGCAGGCGCGACCGCAGATAGTCCGACCGCGCGAACAGCCGGATGGTCGCCGCCCCCACGATGAAGCCCCCAATATGCGCCCAGAACGCCACGCCCGCCTCCGCCTGCGCGCCGGCGACGGCCGGCAGCGCGCCGAGGAACTGGAGCAGGATCCAGTAGCCGAGCATCGCCCACGCCGGCAGCGCGATCGTGGTCAGGAAGAAGCCGAGCGGCACCAGGGTGTAGACCCGCACCCGCGGATAGAGGATCAGGTACGCCCCCATCACACCGCTGATCGCCCCCGAGGCCCCCACCACCGGCACGGGCGAGGCGGGGTCCATCGCGACCTGGGCCAGCGCCGCCGCGATGCCGCACATCAGGTAGAACACGATGAAGCGGAGGCGCCCCATCGAGTCCTCGACGTTGTTCCCGAAGATCCAGAAGAACCACATGTTCATGATGATGTGCATCCACGAGCCATGCAGGAACATGGACGAGATCACGTGGAAGTAGCCGCGCCCCGCGTCCATCTCGCACACCAGGCCGGGCCCCATCGCGACCGCCGTCCCCGCCACCACTCGGCCGGTCAGCTCCCCCGGGATCAGTCCGAGCTCGCACACCGATTTGGCCAGCGGGTAGCCCAGCCCCGCGCCCTGCACCACGACCCACACCAGGACGTTCAACGCCACGATGGCGTAGGTCACTACCGGCGCCTTGAGGGTCGGGTTCTCGTCCCGGTAGGGGATCACTCGCTCAACCTAATCTGGTCGGGGGGCAAGTCAACGCACCACCAAGCGTGACAAGACTTTAGCGCCCTGCCGAAATGGCAGAGATATGGGGCACGCCCCTTGCTCCTGCGACCATAAGTGCTTCTCGCACATCCACCCTAGTTGCGTTCGGAGATGGAGCCATGGCAGAGAAGATCATCGGCATAGACCTGGGTACCACGAACTCCGTCGTCGCGGTGATGGAGGGCGGCGATCCGGTCGTGATCCCGAACGCCGAGGGCGGCCGCACCACGCCGTCCGTCGTGGCGTTCACGAAGGACGGGGAGCGGTTGGTCGGCCAGGTGGCCAAGCGGCAGGCGGTGACCAACCCCACGAACACGGTCTTCTCGATCAAGCGGTTGATGGGCCGGCGGATGCCGGAGGTGGTCGAGGAGATGAAGCGGGTGCCCTACAAGGTGGCGCCGGGGCAGAACGATCTCGCGTCGGTGGAGATCAGCGGCAAGCGGTACACGCCGCCGGAGATCTCCGCGATGATCCTCCAGAAGATGAAGCAGACCGCCGAGGATTATCTCGGGCACAAGGTCGAGAAGGCCGTCATCACGGTGCCGGCCTACTTCAACGACTCGCAGCGGCAGGCGACGAAGGACGCCGGGAAGATCGCCGGCCTCGACGTGGTGCGGATCATCAACGAGCCCACGGCCTCGGCGCTGGCGTACGGGATGGACAAGAAGAAGGAGCACAAGGTCGCGGTCTACGACCTCGGCGGCGGCACCTACGACATCTCGATCCTCGAGCTGGCCGAAGGGGTGTTCGAGGTCAAGAGCACGAACGGCGACACGCACCTGGGCGGCGACGACTTCGACCAGCGCGTCATCGAGTGGCTGGTGGCGGAGTTCAAGCGCGACCAGGGGATCGACCTCTCCAAGGACCCGATGGCGCTCCAGCGCCTGAAGGAGGCCGCGGAGAAGGCGAAGTGCGAGCTGTCGACGGTGATGCAGACGGAGATCAACCTGCCGTTCATCACCGCGGACCAGGCCGGCCCGAAGCACCTCAACCTCACGCTGACGCGGGCCAAGCTCGAGCAGCTGGTGGACGACCTGGTGCGGCGCACGCTGGAGCCGATGAAGAAGGCGCTGGCGGACGCGAGCCTGCAGCCGTCGGGCGTGGACGAAGTGATCCTGGTCGGCGGCCAGACGCGGATGCCGAAGGTCCAGGAGATCGTGAAGGACTTCTTCGGCAAGGAGCCGCACAAGGGCGTCAACCCCGACGAGGTGGTGGCGATCGGCGCCGCGATCCAGGGCGGCGTGCTGGCGGGCGAGGTGAAGGACATCCTGCTGCTCGACGTGACGCCGCTCTCGCTCGGCATCGAGACGCTGGGCGGCGTGACCACGGTGCTGATCCCGCGGAACACGACGATCCCGACCAAGCGGTCGGAGGTCTTCTCGACGGCGGACGACAACCAGACCACGGTCGAGATCCACGTGCTGCAGGGCGAGCGGGAGATGGCGCTCGACAACCGGACGATCGGCAAGTTCCAGCTCACGGGCATCCCGCCGGCCCCGCGCGGCATGCCGCAGATCGAGGTGACGTTCGACATCGACGCCAACGGCATCCTGCACGTCACCGCGAAGGACAAGGCGACGAGCAAGGAGCAGAAGATCCGGATCGAGGCCTCGTCCGGCCTGGGCGACAAGGAAATCGAGAAGATGGTGAAGGCGGCGGAGGAGCACGCCCAGGACGACAAGAAGCGGCGCGAGGAGATCGAGACGCGCAACCGCCTCGACGCGCTGGTGTACGACGTGGAGAAGAACTCGAAGGAGTGGTCGGACAAGCTCGAGGCCTCCCTGAAGAAGCGGCTGGAGGAGGCAGTGGACGGCGCGAAGAAGGCGCTGCGCTCAGGCGACGGCGGCGAGATCCGGAAGGCGGCGGAGGCGTTGCAGGGCGCCTACAGCGAGGCGGGCCGGTCGCTCTATCAGAGCCAGACCGCCGGGAGCAGCGGGGCCGCCGAGCCCCCGGGCGGCGGCGCCGGCGCCGGGCCGGAGGCCGAGCCCAAGAAGGAAGACGTCGTCGACGCCGACTACGAGATCGTGGACGAATCCAAGCCGTCCGGCAACAAGTAGAACCGGACGCCCGGTGACGGGTAGTAGAGAACCTCGGCGCATTCCACGGAGGGTGATGTATGTCGTCGAAGGGTCGTGATTTCCTGAAGCTGGGCGGCATTATCGCCGTCGCATTCGTGGCGGGGCTGTTCTTCGCCACGGGGTTCGGCCTGCCGCGTCCCGGGCAGGCGGAGTCCGCGCATCCCGTCAACATCGTGACCGGCCCGCGCGCCCCGCTCAAGACCGTGGACGGGATCGTGCCGAGCTTCGCCGACATCGCCGAGCGGGTGCGACCGTCGGTCGTCTACGTGCAGATCCAGAAGACCGAGCGGACGCCGAACAACATTCCGCCGGAATTCCGGGATTTCTTCCATTTCCAGGGACCCTCCCAGCCGCATATCCGAGAGGGCTCGGGCTCCGGCTTCATCGTCTCCGAGGACGGCTACATCCTGACCAACAACCACGTGGTGGCCGACGCCGACAAGGTGACGGTCACGCTGCTCGACAACCGTGAGTTCACCGCCCACGTCGTCGGGCGCGACCCGCGGACCGACGTGGCGGTGATCAAGATCGACGCCAACCACCTGACGCCGCTCGCGTTCGGCAACTCCGACGACGCGCGGATCGGCGACTGGGTGCTGGCGATCGGCAACCCGCTCAACCTGATGTTCACCGTGACCGCGGGGATCGTCAGCGCCAAGGGGCGCGGCCTGGCGGGCCTCGGCGACAACAACGACAGCTACCAGATCCAGGACTTCATCCAGACCGACGCCGCGATCAACCCCGGCAACTCGGGCGGGCCGCTGGTCGACCTGCAGGGCGAGGTCATCGGGATCAACGCGGCCATCGCCTCGCAGACAGGGTTCTACGCGGGCTACGGCTTCGCGGTCCCGATCAACCTGGCGCGCCGCGTGATGGACGACTTGATCGCCACCGGCCGGGTGCAGCGTGCGGCCCTCGGGGTCGCGATCAAGCCGATAAAACCCGAGGACGCTGACGCCGTCGGCCTGACCGACATCCGCGGCGTGGTGGTGGACTACTTCAGCGGCAACAACTCGCCGGCGAAGGCGGCGGGGATCCAGCAAGGCGACGTCATCGTCGCGCTGAACGACACGGCCATAGACCACGTCGCCCAGCTCCAGACCATGGTGGGCTTCAAGCATCCGGGAGAGGTGGTACGTGTGACGATCGTGCGCAGCCGCGGCGAGCGCCAGACGTACGACGTGCACCTGATCCCGGCGGAGAGCGACAGCGCGCAGGTCGCGAGCGCCTCCGGTGGGCGGAGCAAGCCCGCGGCGCCCACGACCGAGGCCTCCACCAAGCTCGGCATCACGCTCGAGGACATGACGTCGGACATCGTGCGCGAGGCCGGCCTGTCGGAGGACCAGCGGGGTCCGGTCGTTTCCGACATCGAGGAGGGGGGCCCATCGTGGGACAACAAGCTCGTCTCGGCCAGCAGCGGCAGCGGCCCCGACGTCGTCCTCTGGGTCAACGGCACGCGCGTGCACACGACGGGCGAGTTCCTGCGCGCCATCCACGACGTCAAGTCGGGCGAGGTGGTCACCCTCAGGGTCGAGAACCTGAGCAACGGGCTGCCGACGCGCGTGGTGCGCATCCGGGTCCGCTAGAGCCGCCCGCGCGGTTCCGCAGCCGGACGAGCGCCCGCACCGCGGGCGCTCGTCGTCCGTGGGCCCGGCGGTTATCTTGGGTGGCACTCGCGCCAGGGCAGCATCGAGCGGGCGGCGCTTCGGAAGTGTTGTGCCCGATTCCGCACCCGTCCGGCGCGGGCACGCGAAAGTGGCGGAACTGGCAGACGCGCGGGCCTTAGGCGCCCGTGGGGAAACCCGTGGGGGTTCGAGTCCCCCCTTTCGCACTATGACAACGACCGGCATCGAGATCACACCCCAGAGCCAGGACGCGGCCCGCCGCACGTACGCCGTCTCCGTCAGCCCGGAGAAGGTGGCCGCCGCGGAGGCCGCGACCACGGCCCGTTACGCCAAACAGCTCAAGGTGCCCGGGTTCCGGCAGGGCCACGTGCCGCCGGCCGTGGTGCGGCGCAAGTACTCCGACGCGATCCGGCAGAGCGTCATCGAGGAACTGCTGCGCGAGTCCTGGCAGGCCACGCAGGAGAAGGACGCGCTCAAGCCGATCGCCGATCCCCAGGTCCGCAACGTGAAGTTCGAGGAGGGCTCGCCGCTCACCTTCGAGCTGCTGGTGGACGTGAAGCCGGAGATCACGCTGGCGCGACTGGGCGGGTTCCGCCTCACGCGCCGCGTGCAGGGCGTTACCGACGAGATGGCCGACGCGCAGCTCCAGCAGATCCGGGAGCAGCGCGCGCCGTGGGTACCGGCCCCGGACCGCGCGAAGCCGGGGGACCTCGTGGAGGCGACCATCGTCAACCTCGACGAGGCCGCAGCGGCGGAGCCCCAGGAGCCCGTCCGCTTCGTGCTCGGTCAGGGGCGCGCTCTCCCCGAGCTCGAGAGCCGGCTCATGGAGCTCGAAAGCGGCCAGAGCTGGGAGGGTAGCCTCCGCTTCCCCGACGACCACCCCGACGCCACCAAGCGCGGCCAGAGCCGCCGCGTTCGGGTCACCCTCGGCGAGGTCAAGCGCATGGAGCTCCCGGTGCTGACCGACGAGTTCGCGCGAGAGGTCGGGGAGTTCGAATCGGTGGACGCGCTCAAGGCCGCGATCCGGACCGACCTCGAGGCGGAGGCCAAGCGCGAGGCGGACGCCCGGGTCCGCAGCGAGCTGATCGACCAGATCGCGGCGGCCAACAACGTCTCGGTGCCGCCCTCTCTGATGGACCGGGCGATTGCCGCGTACATCGCCGCCTACGGCGTGAGCGAGGACCAGCGCGGCCGGTTCGCCGCCGAGTTCCGCCCCGTGGCCGAGGCCGGCGTGCGCCGCGACCTCATCGTCGAGGCGGTGGCCGAGCAGGCCAAGCTGCACGCCACGGCCGAAGCGTTGGACGCCCGGATCGCCGAGCTCGCGCGGCGCCGCGGCGAAACCCCCGCCGCCGTCCGGGCGACGTTGGAGAAAGCCGGAAGGCTGCGCGAAATGGAGCGATCCATGACGGAAGAGAACGTCTTCACCCATCTCCTCGGCCAGAGCACGGTCGAGGACGCACCGACGACCCGCTGATGAGCAACGGAGCCGAAGGGACCCGTCCCGTGTCGACGATCTACCCGCCGTACATCATCGAGCGCTCGAGCCGTGGTGAGCGCACCTACGACATCTTCTCGCGGCTGCTGATGGACCGCATCATCTTCCTCGGCGTGCCCATCAACGATGACGTGTCGAACGTCATCATCGCGCAGCTGCTCTTCCTCCAGGCCGACAGCCCGGAGAAGGACATCTACGTCTACATCAACTCCCCCGGCGGGATCGTCTCCAGCGGGATGGCCATCTACGACACCATGCAGCACATCAGCGCGCCGGTGAACACCATCTGCATGGGGATGGCGGCCTCGATGGGCTCGTTCCTGCTGGCGGCCGGCCGGAAGGGGAAGCGCAGCGCGCTGCCCCACTCCCGGATCATGATGCACCAGCCCTCGGGCGGCACCCAGGGCACCGCGGCCGACATCGAGATCCAGGCGCGGGAGATCCTGTACCTGAGAGGCAAGCTCAACGACCTCTACGCCAAGCACACCGGCCAGACGGTGGAGCAGATCGAGCGGGACATGGACCGGGACCGGTTCATGTCGGCCGAGGAGGCGAAGCAGTACGGCATCGTGGACCACGTCCTGGCGCCCGGCGCCGCGGTGGACGTAGGGGCGAAGAGCTAGTCGCGCCTTGACTTACGGCGCGGCGATCGGCCATATTCGCGCCAGAGGCCTCGAACCAGGACACCGATGTCCAACGACCGGCACCTGCGCTGCTCCTTCTGCGGCAAGTCGAAGGATTCGGTCCGGAAATTCATCTCCGGACCGTCGGTGTACATCTGCAACGAGTGCATTGCGTTGTGCAACGAAATCCTCGCCGAGGACGAAGAGCGCGAGGTCGCCGACGCCATCACGCAGGTCCCGACCCCGGTCGAGATCAAGGAAGTCCTCGACCAGTACGTGATCGGGCAGGAGCAGGCGAAGAAGGCCCTCGCCGTCGCCGTCTACAACCACTACAAGCGCATCAACTCGCAGTCGCTGAAGGACAACGAGGTCGAGCTCGAGAAGTCCAACATCCTCCTGATCGGGCCGACGGGCGTGGGGAAGACCCTGCTCGCCCAGACGCTGGCCCGGCTGCTCGACGTGCCCTTCACCATCGCCGACGCCACGACGCTCACCGAGGCCGGGTACGTCGGCGAGGACGTGGAGAACATCCTGGTCCGGCTGCTCCAGGCCGGGGACTTCAACGTCACCGAGTGCGAGCGCGGCATCGTCTACATCGACGAGATCGACAAGATCGCCCGCAAGAGCGAGAACCCCAGCATCACGCGCGACGTGTCGGGCGAAGGGGTGCAGCAGGCGCTGCTCAAGATCATCGAGGGCACCGTCGCCTCCGTGCCGCCGCAGGGCGGGCGGAAGCACCCGCAGCAGGAATACATCCAGATCAACACCCGCGACATCCTGTTCATCTGCGGCGGCGCGTTCGACGGGCTCGAGAAGATCATCGAGGCGCGGACGGGGCGGCGGCGCATCGGCTTCACCAAGGACGAAGTCGAGCGCGGCGTGCCGGTGCTGCAGCGGCGCAACCCGTACGGCGAGGTCGAGCCCGACGATCTGCTGCGCTACGGCCTGATCCCGGAGCTGATCGGCCGCCTGCCCGTCACGGTCCCGCTCGAGACGCTGGACGAGGACGCGCTGGTCCGGATCCTGGTGGAGCCGAAGAACGCCCTCACCAAGCAGTACAAGAAGCTGTTCGACCTGGAGGAGGTCCGGCTGACCTTCGAGCCGGAGGCGCTCCGCGCCGCGGCGCAGCAGGCCATCAAGCGCGGCGCCGGCGCGCGCGGCCTCCGGGCCATCCTCGAGAAGGTCATGACCGACATCATGTTCGACCTCCCGGCGCGCGAGGACGTGACCGAAGTGGTCATCACGCGCGAGTGCATCCTCGAGGGACGCCAACCGCTGCTGGTCACCGAGCCGAAGCGGACGAAGAAAGAGGCCTGAGGTGCCGTTGTCCCGCGCCAGCACCGCCCCCTCTCCAAGGGGGCTTTTGGTTGGTGACTTCGTCGCCGGACTGGTCCGCTGGGACGATCCGCTGCCGGGGCCGCGGCTGCCGGAGATCGCGTTCGCCGGCCGCTCCAACGTCGGCAAGTCGAGCCTCGTCAACCTCCTGATGGAGCGGCGCGCCCTCGCCCGCGTCAGCGGCACGCCCGGCAAGACGCGGGAGCTCAACGTCTACCGGTGGGGCACCGGCTGCTACCTCGTGGATCTGCCGGGATACGGCTGGGCGCGCGCGGCCGCGGCCGAGCGCGCCGCCTGGCGGCGCCTCGTCACCGCGTACCTGGAGCGGCGCGAGACGCTCGCCGGCGTGGTCTGGCTGCTCGACATCCGGCGCGACCCGTCGCCGGACGACGCCGAGGTAGGCGGGACGCTGGCCCGGCGCGCCGTGCCCACGCTGGTGGCGCTCACCAAGGCCGACCGCGTGCCGCGCGCGCGGCGCCTGGCGCGCGCGGCGGCGATCGCCGCCGCGCTCTCGCTGGACCACGCCGAGTTCGTCGTGACCAGCGCACGGACCCGGGAGGGAGCGGAGGATCTGCGTGACAGCGTCCTGGCGCATCTGGGCTGACGGGGCCGCGCTCGCGGCGGCCGTCGCGCTGGCGCCCGCGCCGCTCCGCGCGCAGGCCGCCGACCTGCCGCCCGTGGGGCTCGGGACGCTGCGGCAGGACGATGTCGCCGTCCGGCTCGTCACCGGCAACCTCATGGTGCGCGCGCTCCCGCTCGACGAGCACGTGATCCGGCTCCTCTCGCCCGACACGTACAGCGGCTTCCACCAGCTCTACCAGAGCCGCGCGGCCGACGTCGTGGCGGCGGCGCGCGCCGCGGGCCGCGACAGCGCGCTGGCGTTCATGGTCACCTTCTTCGCGCTGCAGCCGCAGGTCAGCTTCACGCCGGACCAGCTGTACATCGCGAGCCAGAACAACTTCTACCGGCCGATCGCCATTCTCCCGCTCACGCCGCGCTGGAGCGAGTACAAGATCGACCAGCGGCAGCAGGCGTCCGCGATCTACCTGTTCGACGCCTCGATCCCCGTCCTGCAGCCCTTCACGCTCTTCTACGGCGACGTGAGCTCGGACGCCTGGGAGACCTCGATCAGCCTGCTGGCCGGGGAGCGCGCCCGCGTGCTCTCGCGCGCGGCCCAGCGCCCGCAGCCCTGACCGTGACGCCGCCGTCCGCGGCTCTCGCGCTGGTGCTGGGCGGCGCGGTCGCCGTGGCGGCGGCCGCCCTCGCGCTCTGGCACGCCCGGCGCACCGGCCGTGCCCTGGCCGAGGCGGTCGCGGACCGGGACCGGCTGGCGGCGGAGCTGTCGCGCAGGCTGGGGGAGCTCTACTCCCTCCAGGAGCTGACGCACGTTCTCTCCTCCTCGCTCCTGTTCGACCAGGTCGCGGCCGACGTGGCGCGCTATGCCACGCGCTTCCTCGACGCCGGCGGCGGGGCGGTCGTGCTGGCGTCCGGCGAAGGCGAGGCGCCGCGCGTCGTCGCCGCCGAGGGGTCGCTCGCGCCGTACCTCAACCTCACGGTCGCCCTGGATCAGGGCGGCATCGTCCTCGACGCCATCGCCCACGAGCGGGTCGAGCTGCGGAGCGCCTCCGGGAAAGCCGGCCTGCGGCTCTTCGCCTCGGTGGACGCGCGCACCGCGGCGGTCGCGCCGCTCAAGGCGCACGGCGTCACCGACGGTGCCGTGGTCGTGGTGGACAAGCGCTCCGGCAGCTTCGTCCTCGAGGACGCGCGCCTCCTTTCGACCGTGGCGGCCCACGCGGCGGTCGCGCTCGCCAACGCGCGCCTCTTCGACCTCGTGAAG
>Ga0187853_10000745_pt1 | contig 32605 bp, 26 predicted proteins | sample June2016WEW_6_10_2_FD_132417 | JGI IMG/M metagenome (GOLD analysis project Ga0187853, IMG submission 132417) | Peatland microbial communities from SPRUCE experiment site at the Marcell Experimental Forest, Minnesota, USA - June2016WEW_6_100 | ecosystem: Environmental > Terrestrial > Soil >... | reverse complement strand
GGAATATTACCCAGAAAATTTCCTCGCGATGGTGCAGCTGGCTTGCGCCGTCATCCTCCTGAGGTATTTATGAGATGGCTTCTCATCGAAACGACTAGACCGAGGACGGTCCGGCCAGGGCCGCCCCCAGTACTCCCGAAAAACTCGTCGGAGGATTGCATTCCACATGCCCAAGAAACTCAAAGCGTGCCCTCTAAAAGTTGCGAAACCGCAACTGCGCTGCCACGCCCGCTGATGGCCGCAACGAGCGCTCGAATTCGGTCGAAGGAAAATGGTCCGATGCTGAGTGCAGCCGCCTTGCGTCGTAAGACGTTCTCCAGGAGGCATTCGTTGGAACGCGGGCCTCAGTCAGGTCGCGATGGAGAATCACTTTTTCCACCTTTGAAGCATCAGCAGGCCGAGCTGGCGCAAGAATCTAAGATATACTAATGGGGTTTTAGCAAATTGATCCTACGAAGGACGCGTGGTGGTATGAAACCATACTTGGCTTCGCACGGGTCTAGGGGAGCAAGTCAAAGGGATCGGCTCTAGGAAACCCGTTCGCAAGTCATGGTAAGAGTTTTCCTTTCTGGGGGGTAGAATCCGATTTGTCTCAGAGGTGTAGCTGCAGTCCTATCACTAACCCCCGTGTTCTCAACCATTTTCCGTGAATCTACCTGGCCTGATCCTGGGCAGTCTGGAAGCTCGATTGCACCTGTTCCACTGGGTGTCTTGGGGACATTAATGGCGGTAGCGTATCTGCAGGCCAGCGCAACCGTTACAGAGTCGTCCACCGTGCGTTGATTCCTATTCTCCGTATACCCCTCAAGATCTCTTAATCCTTACTGCAATTAAATCATGCGGTTTTCAATGATGAGGAAGTGAAAGATGCGAGTCTTGGTCACCGGGCATAAGGGATACATCGGTACGATTCTGGTCCCGATGCTGCAAAAAGCTGGTCACGAAGTTCTTGGGCTAGACAGCGATCTTTACCGGAACAGTGCATATGGCGAGCCTCCGCCCGAGGTCCCGGAGATATTGAAGGACGTTCGAGATGTTGAAAAAACTGACCTCGCCGGCGTCGAAGGGATCATCCATCTGGCGGGGCTATCGAATGACACGCTGGGAGATCTCAATCCGAAGCTGACTTATGAGATTAACCATGCCGCCTCGGTGAGGCTGGCCGCCATGGCCAAAGAGTTAGGCATCTCCAGATTTGTTTTCGCTTCGTCCTGTAGCAACTACGGGGCAGCAGCAGATGGAATGCAGGATGAGAACGCGACACTGAATCCAGTAACGCCCTACGCCATTTCCAAGGTCAGAGTCGAGCGAGACGTAGCAGAGTTAGCTGCGGAGAATTTTAGTCCGGTATTCATGCGGAATAGCACAGCCTATGGCGTGTCTCCGAAGATGCGGTTCGACCTGGTGCTAAACAATCTGACGGCTTGGGCCTACACGACAGGTGACATTCTTCTGAAGAGTGACGGCACACCGTGGCGGCCACTGGTTCACATCGAAGACATCAGCCTGGCGGCGATCGGCGCTCTGGTAGCCCCAAAAGAACTGGTTCATAACAAAGCATTTAACGTTGGTATGAATTCCGAGAACTACCAGATACGCCAATTGGCGGAAATCGTTAAGGAGACAGTCCCCAACTGTGACGTAAAATTTGTAGCGGGGGCCGAACCGGACAAGAGGAATTATAGGGTGGATTTCAGCAGGTACGCCCAGAGCTTTCCACACTATGCGTTGCGTTGGAACGTTAGGCGCGGAGTTCAGCAGCTCTACGAATCTTACCAGAAGGCCGGTTTACAAAAAGGCACGTACGAAGGGCCGAAGTATAACCGCATCGCGCAGATCAAGCATCTATTGAGCACGGGCCAGTTGGACCAGACTTTACGTTGGCGGACATAGCTGTTCGCTAAGCAGACCAATGACATGCATCGCGGCTGGAAAGAACGAGAGAAAGCGACGATTGATGATCTTCACGGAAACGACACTTCCAGGCGCGTACGTCATAGAGCCGGAAAGAATCAACGACCACCGGGGATTCTTTGCGCGGGTCTGGTGCAAGAAAGAGCTGCAACAACACGGACTGAAGAACGAACTGTCGCAGTCGAATGTTGGCTTCAGTTATCGTAAGGGCACAGTGAGGGGTCTTCATTTCCAGAGGTTTCCGCATGCCGAGGCGAAAATCGTGCGTTGCACGCGAGGGTCGATGTTCGACGTTATCGTGGACCTTCGTCCTGAATCATCCACATACAAACGCTGGTTCGGCGTAGAACTCAGCGATGAAAACCGGAAGATGATTTACGTTCCTGAAGGAATGGCCCAGGGATATATGACGTTGCAAGACAACACAGAGATGAATTATCACACTTCCGAGTTTTTTAATGCAGAGGCAGCCTCGGGTGTCCGATTTGACGATCCGGTGTTGGGCATCCAGTGGCCGATGGCCGCCACTGTAGTTTCCGAACAAGATCGCAACTGGCCACTCATGAAGCCTTAGGAGATTTAGACATATGAGCATAGATACTCCTCTTCAAGAACGAGAATCCAAGGGTCGACCGATTCGTGTCGGGATGGTTGGAGCCGGTGCGACCGGCCGCGCCATAGCCTTGCAGCTTGGCACACCCGTGCCGGGCATTCGCCTCACGGCGATCGCGAATCGGACGCCGGAACACGGCGAACGCGCATTCCGGGAGGCCGGCATCACGGAGTGGGCTCGTCCAGAGTCTCCCCATGCGGCAGAAGCGGCGATTGCCCGCGGGGTTCCGGTGCTGACTGACGACCCGTCGGTACTGACCTCCTCCGATGCCATCGATGTGATTGTAGAAGTCACAGGTACCGTCGAGCCCGCGGCCCGTGTCGTCCTCGAAGCTTTCGACCACGGCAAGCATGTGGTCCTGGTAAATTGTGAGCTCGATTCCCTGCTCGGTCCGATTCTGAAGGCCAAGGCGGACCAAGCCGGTGTGGTGTTGACCAATACAGACGGGGATGAGCCAGGCGTGGCGATGACGCTTCTTCGCTATCTCCGGTCAGTGGGCCTCCGGCCGGTGGCTGCGGGCAACATCAAGGGCATGGTCGACCACTATCGAACCCCTGAAACCCAGCGGGGATTTGCTGACAAATATGACCAGGACGTCAGGAAAGTTACCTCATTTGCAGATGCCACGAAGCTTTCCATGGAGACGACGGTCCTGGCCAATGCGACGGGATTCCACGTTGGCCGCAGAGGGATGTACGGACCCGCCTGCAAGTACGTTCGGGAAATGTCAAAACTACTGCCCGCTGACCAGATGCTCGCTACCGGCCTTGTTGACTACTCCGTGGGCGCGGCGCCGCACACCGGTGCGTGGGTCATCGTTCATGAGGAAGAGCCGCTCAAGAAGGCTCAACTGACGTACTACAGGCTCGGCGACGGACCCTTCTTCGTTTTTTACACACCGTTTCACTTGCCGTACATCCAGATCGCCTCGACCATCGCTCGGGCGGTCATTCACCACGACCCGACCGTCGCTCCGATCGGAGGTCCTGTTTGCGAGGTGCTCACCGTTGCCAAGCGTGACCTGAAAGCCGGCGAGCGCCTGGACGGCGTCGGCGGGTTCTGCACGTACGGGCTTATTGACAACGCCGCGGAAGCGGGCGCCCTGGCAGCATTGCCAATCTCCCTCTCGGACGGCTGCGTGTTACGTCGAGATATCTCGAAGGACGACGCGATTTCCTTCGAGGATGTGGACGCTTCCTTGGGTGGGGTGGTCGAGACACTGTGGCAGGAACAAAACGCAAAATGGCCACGCGCGACACAAGGGTCGCGCTCATTGTCAGCGCAGCACGCTATTGCAGGGGAATACCGTGAAGGTTGAGCTGAACCGACGCGGGTGCCACGGTGGAGCCGTGCTGCCATAGCGGCTGGCATATTAGATTCTCTCGCGCAAGTAACGTCGGCCTGTCACGCCAAGATTGGCCGTTTGGCAAGTTTCAAGAAGAAGGATCGCTAAATCAGGAGGAACTGTCTTAATGTCAAACCCCAACATCGTCGTGCTTGGAACCGGAATGGCTGGATTCGGTGCCGCGTACCGGCTCCACGTGGAGGGTACCCCGCCCCCCGTGATGTACGACCAGAACGGCCACCATGGTGGCCACACAGCGTCGTTCCGCTATGACAGTGGGTTTCTCTTCGATTTAGGCCCGCATATTTCGTTTACTAAGGATACCCGCATCCAGGAACTCTTCGCGGACAGCGTCGGCCAGCAATTCGAGTCGAAGCCGCTCAAGCTGAACAACTACTGGCGTGGCTACTGGCCCCTGCATCCTGTGCAGCTTCACCTGCATGGACTGCCGGAGGACGTCATTGTCAAGGTCATCACCGACTTCGTTGAGGAACGCCAGGCTCCCGAGCGGCCGGTGAAGAATTACGCTGACTGGCTGCTATCGAGCTTCGGGCGGACGTTCGCGGAACTCTTTCCCATGCAGTACACGCGCAAGTATCACCTCACCACCGCCGAGAACATGAGCACGGATTGGCTGGGGCCACGCATCTACCGGCCAAGTCTTGAGGAGGTGGTGCGAGGAGCAATCACTCCAACGGCTCCGAATGTGCATTACATCACACAGTTCCGCTATCCAACCGATGGTGGGTTCGTCTCGTACTTGAAGAAGTTCGTTCCCCTGGGAAATCTGAAACTCAGCCATAAGCTGATATCAATCGATCCTCGCACACGACAGCTCAGCTTCTCGAACAGCCACGTGGCAGGCTACGACGCGCTGATCTCCTCAGTGCCACTGCCGGATCTCATTCCGATGATACAGGGCGCACCGCAAGATGTCCGCGAGGCTGCCCGGCACTTGGCGTGCTCGACGTGCGTCATCGTGAACGTGGGGGTGAACCGCGAGGATCTTTCTCCCACCCAGTTGAGTTATTTCTACGACGAGGACATTTGCTTCACGCGCCTGAGCTTTCCGCACATGCTTTCCCCCCGGAACGTTCCCCCGGGCACAGGAAGTATCCAAGCGGAAGTCTACTTCTCCGATAAATACAAACCATTGACCAAGTCTCCACAGGACTTGATCGACCCCGTCATAAGGGACCTCCATCGCTGTGGTCTCCTACACGACAACGACCGCGTCTGGTTCAGCAACGCCCAGTTGCTGCGATACGCTAACATTATTTTCGACCTCGATCGTGCGGCAGCGCTCAAAACGGTCCATGGTTACCTCGATGATCTCGGTATCGCCTATTGTGGGCGCTACGGCGACTGGGGCTATATGTGGACAGATGAATCATTCAAGAGTGGAGAAAATGCGGCCCAGCGGGTCATAGAGAAAGCGATATACAGTGGCCCTTCTCGGAAGTGATGTTAACGACCACTTACAATGGCCTTCATGAGGGAAGAGGCCAAGGTCTGTGGTCAGCAAGTGTTGGGCCGGATGGCTAATCTCGGGCATTTCATCAGCAGCACGAGCCGCGCCATGCATGTCGCGCTCGATAGCTCCTCTAGGCGTTCAACCCTGGCCGTGCAGGTGGCCTAACTGAAGCAGCATCCCGACATCAAGTTTCACTTCACTCCTACGGTCGTGTCGCCCGCTGACGACCCCCAAGGGCTCGAGCAGGCTGGTGGGACCATTTACAAATTGCTCCCTTATTCGTGCATCTGCAGCGCGGATAGATCCGGGGCAGGGGCAGCAGCGGATGCGGCAACCCCAAAGCCTGTATCTGGGTCTTCAGGCTCCTGGCAGGCTGCTGAAAGTGCGTCGTGCCTGAACGCGCAAGTGCGGACCGCGCCCCCTGTGGGGATGGGCCGAAACAGGGAGGGCTGGGCACTGGGTAGGATCGAAGCTGTCGCCCAGAAGGACGTTCAATGAAAATCGCGTTTGTATTTCCGCCAATGTGGACCCCACATTCGGATAGTTCTTTGCAGATATGGAATCACGAGGTCACGACACGATTGTCGACTCGTCATGATGTCTTAGTATATTCGGGTCTCTTTTCATTTCAGCCTGACGAATGCGTGGATGGGGTGCACTATCGCCGCTTCTCCACGCGTTGGGATCATCGATTCTTAAAGCGCTATCGGTACATCCGTAACGCTCTCGGCATTCCAGGTCCGCTCTTTAGATCCGATCTGTGGTTCCCCGGTTATTTCTTGAGAGTTGCGCTAGATCTCCGCAAACAGAGCTGCAACATTGTACACGTCTATTACTATCCGCAGTTCGCGGCTCTGATCAAATACCTCAATCCTACACTCGGCGTTATTCTGCATATGCACGGGGAATGGTTAACACAAGTTAAATATAACAACCTAAATAAAAGGCTCGGCAAGCTCGATTTGGTCATTTCGTGCAGCGAGTATTGTACTAAGTCGATTCGTGCGATGTTCCCCGAGATCGCGAGTCGTTGCAAGACCGTCCCTATGGGAGTATCTCCGGACGCTTTTTTTCGCAGTTATCAAAATTCCCACGCCGACAACCTCTCTCCAAGACGGCTCCTGTTTATTTGTAGGGTCTCTCCGGAGAAGGGCGTTCACGTTTTACTTGATGCTTTCGAGTTGATACTTCGACAGTACCCGGATGCCACTCTCACTATCGTGGGGCCGGAGTGGATTGCTCCGCGTGAGGATATTACGGATCTGTGTCTGGAAAAAGATGTGGTCGCCAGCCTTGCTCCATTTTATAAAGATAGCTACCTGTTGCAACTGAAGCAAAGGTTAAGCCTGGAAGCTGCCAAACGAGTCACATTTGCCGGCCTCGTTGCCCACAGTGATGTTCCCACGTACTGTGGAAACGCGGATATTTATGTTAGTCCCTCTCTTTATGAATCCTTTGGTGTAACCATAATTGAAGCGATGGCTGCGGGCTTACCAGTAGTTGCGACCCGAGTAGGAGCGGTTCCAGAATTGATTTCAGACGGCCAAAGCGGTCTACTCGTCGAGGCGGCCAGTTCGTCGGCCATTGCGGATGCGGTTATCAACCTCTTCACGAACGCCCGACTTCGGAACTCAATATCTTGCGCCGGCCGCGAAACGGCCTCCAAACAGTTCTCTTGGGAGACGATTTGCTCCGCGCTAATCCAAATGTATCGCGATGTGCAGGACACCAATGCCGCTAGTCTGGATTATGCGGAAGCTGTGAAAAAGTAGACTCAAACATGTCCAGACAGTACCAGCGATTTTGCCCTCCATTCTGCTGAGAAGACATATGAACGCGGAAGAACTACGAAGGAGAGAACTACAATGCGCGCAGTCGTGATGCGTAACAATAAACTTGTCGTTGATAACGTTCCAGTTCCGATACCGGGCCCTGGTGAAGTCCTGGTGAAAACTCTCGCCTGCGGAATTTGCGGCACCGACCTTCATGCGCTACGGTTTGCCGAAACGCTAGTCGGAGGCGCGCGTTGCTCCGGCGGTCTGTTTGCGATCGATCCCAACCGAGGCATTGTGATGGGCCACGAGTTCTGCGCAGAGGTCGTGGACTACGGCCCTGACACTCGCAAGCGCTTCAAGGCGGGTACCCGGGTGTGCTCGATTCCGGTGCTGACGCGGAGTGCGGGAGACGAGAGCATCGGCTACTCGAGTGAGAATCCCGGCGGCTTTGGCGAGATGATGCGGCTTACCGAGAGCAATCTGCTCGAAGTGCCCAATGAGCTTTCCCCCGAGGTGGCTGCACTGACCGAACCAATGGCGGTCGGTTATCACGCGGTAGCCAAGGCGCGGCTTGAGAGGCGCGATGTTTCGCTGGTTATCGGATGCGGACCGGTGGGACTCTCGATTATTGCCGCACTCAAGCTGAAGGGAGCGGCGCCGATCGTCGCTGCCGACTTGTCGCCACGCCGCCGAGAGTTAGCGGTTGAGATGGGGGCTGACATCGCGATTGACCCTAAGGAGAAGTCACCGTACGAGACCTTCCGCACCGGCGGATCCGCCCGTCGGGGCGTGCCCGGCATGATCGATAAGATTATGTTCCATGCCTTCCGGACAGGCGGATACGCCCGTCGGTCTGCAGTGATTTTCGAATGTGTAGGCGTGCCCGGCATGATCGATGAGATCATGTTCCACGCGCCGCGCCATACGAAGATCGTCGTGGCTGGTTTATGCATGGAGCGCGACAATCTTTACCCGCTGTCCGGCATCCACAAGGAGCTTAACCTCCACTTTGTGCTCGGTTATACTAGAGACGAATTCGCGGAAACGCTCCGCAATATCAGGAAGGGCAAGCTCCGCGTTCCACCGCTGATTACCGGCAAGGTTGGCGTTGAGGGTGTGGCCAAGGCCTTTGAGGAGCTCGGGTCACCCGGACATCATGCGAAGATTCTCGTAGAGCCATGGCGTAACTAGAGTAGCGCGTCATAGATACGTACTGACGCTGACGAAGCCAATGCCTTGGCCATTTTGACAGATGCTTAACGCCTTCGCGGCTTGGAGAGCGCGGTCAGATCATTCTGGTAGCATGATCCGGCGTTCAGAATCAGGCGATCTCACGACCTCTGGTGGAATCGAGCCAGACAGTGGAGTTGTGGCCTCCGTATTTTCTGGAATTCCGTGTATCGGATAAAAACGTGCTGCGACGCGCGGCTTCCTCTCCCGTGCCTATTGGCATCGATAGAATCGCCACAGCGGATTCTTTAATTCTACCTCTCAAAGCCACAATGCGGGCATTGCGACGGCAAACTTTCTAAGGAGCGATACCCATGGCCACTTTTCAAGCGAAGCTCGGACCTCCCAACAGCGTAAGAAACTGGCAGCGCAATTTCGCGCCGCTAGGTCTGATAGTGGTCGGCGCCCTGGCCATTCGTGTTGCGGCGGCTTTGACCTGGTGGCGACCCGGGGCCATAGGGCAAGAAGGCGCAGAATATGCCAGGATCGCGGAGAATCTGCGAAACGGGCTCGGTTACGTGGGAATCGGAACGCCGGGTACTGAGCTCATCATGCCCCCTTTATTCCCTCTGCTGATTTCCCTAAGCTCCATGTTTACCGGCGACTACGAGTGGGCCGGCCGCCTAGTTGCCATTGTCTTGGGCGCAGCCCTGCCCTTGCCGGTATATGGTATCGCCTCTCGCCTATTTGACCGTCCAGCAGCCATAACCGCGGCATTGATCGCAGCATGTCATCCGTTATTCATTGGTCTCTCTATTTCGGTGCTTTCGGAGGGACCGTACGCCACTTTACTCTTGTCGGCGGTCTACGCGGTCCTACGTGCGCTCGATGATCGGTCGACCACGAAGGACTGGTGCTTGGTTGGTGCGACATTCGGCCTTGCCTATTTAACTCGGCAGGAGGCCGTCGCCCCATTGTTGATTGCAGTGTTCTTCGCACTGGTCGCCACTCCTGGAACACGAGTCTTGAAGTGCAAACGTGGCATGGCGGCTCTTGTGGCGTTTTTCGTCCTTGCATCACCGCAAATAGCCATCCTCTATAGAGCCACTGGCCATCTCCGTTTGGAGGGAAAAAGTGCTATCAATTTCGCAATTGGCAGCCGTATGCTCGCTGGACAAGATCAGAGACAGGCAGAAAATGGTATCAACGAAAAGCTAGAAGCCACTGGAGTGGGGATGTTGCCAAATGCCACAATCGTTCGCGAGATGCAGATCGACATGAAAAATCTCATCCAGTTTGTGGCAACAGCACTGCGTCGAAATACGCCATTCCTACTTCACAACTTTACGGAACCGTGGCTTGGTGCGCCTTTCCTACCAGCCCTTGCTTTGTTTGGGTTCTTTCGTCGGCCGTGGCGAAAATCGACTACTTCAAGCCATTTATTCGTCCTGCTAGTGCCGATAACCGCCATCGTAGCTACGTTGAGTGTCGTGCATGCTATCTATCCGCGAAACTATTTTGTGTTCGTTCCGTTTCTGTCGATCTGGGCGGCAAACGGCCTCGTTGGTGTGGCGCGTTGGACGAAAACGACTGTTGATGCGATGAGATTTGAAAGGTTTAGATTTGTCGCGTTGGGAGGTGCCGCTTTCGCGATAGGTTTTTTAACTCTTGTCGCTTATGTGTATACGACTTCCGTTGTTAGAAGGGATAGTCGGTTGAATGAGGAGTCTGGGAGCAGTCGGGACACAAAGGATGTGGGAATGTGGATCCGACGGCAGCAGGACCATCGCGTAAAGATTATGGACATTGAATCGCCGCCGGCTTTTCACGCAGATGCGGAGTACGTACATTTTCCCTATTCGAATGCCGAGACCGCCATTCGTTTCCTCGACGCCGCCAAGGTTGACTATGTGATCCTCCGACGCGGACGGACATTCACGGACTACTACGACGATTGGCTTACCAATGGAATCCCAGACTCCAGGGCAAAACTCGTGTACGTAGCTTCCGGTCACGTATCTTCCGGTCCGACTGTTGGCGCATTTGTTGTGTACCAATGGAAAAGACCCGGTAGCGACCATCCGCAGCTTCCAAGTCACCACATAGAGGGTTTGACACCTCGGGAGCCGCGGACGGATGCTCCCCTCCAACGTTGATCCCACGGAACGGCCGATATTTTGCCAATGCCTAATGTGCCGGAGATTTCATTTTTTTGACTGGGCCAAAAACGGGGTGACCTTCAAGGGCGATGCTATTTCCATCTTAAGTGGATCAAAGATGGGGACATGCAATGCACTTCGTGTTTACGTTCATTTCGTTCATTGTGATCTATCGCGTGCCGCAGAAGCGGCCATGCGGCGCGGTGTTAGGGAGGTGTGGAAGTGAATGAGCATCAGGAACCTCTGGTCAGTGTGATCACCCCTGTTTACAACATGGGGTCTTTTCTTGCAGATTGCATCGCGAGCGTGCTGAGACAAACATATAACAACTTTGAATACATAATCGTTAACAACTGCAGTACAGATCAATCGCTGGACATCGCTTTAGACTATGCGAGAAAAGACGGCCGTATCCGAGTCCACAGCAATAGCGAGTTTGTTGGTGTTATGGAAAATCACAATATTGCTCTTCGCCTCATCTCTCCTAAGAGCAAGTATTGTAAGGTGGTGTGCGCCGATGATTGGATATTTCCTGATTGCCTAAGGCAATTGGTGGGCCTAGCGGAGGCCCACCCATCGGTAGGCATCGTTGGATCGTACCAACTCAGTGGAAGTTACATCAAATGGCAGGGATTCGAGTATCCCCGGGCTGTGTTTTCCGGACGCGAAATCTGCCGGCGAATCTTCCTTGAGGGCAAGCGAGAGTTTGGATTTGGAACTCCGACCTCAACCATTTATCGGGCCGATATCGTCAGAGATAGTGGGGCGTTTTATCCGAACCCGTCGCCACACTCGGATACGAGCGCCTGCTTCAAATATCTACAGAATTCCGATTTCGGATTTGTATACCAAGTACTTGCCTACGAGAGGACTCACGGGGAAACCCAGAGCTCGAAATCAGCGGACATTAACCGCTATTCCTCTGCATATATCAACGACATCATGCAGTATGGTCCTGCCTATCTCAGCAAGGAAGAATTTGATCGGGTGCTGAAGAAACATCTTGATAGTTATCATCGATTCTTGGCCGTCAATACAATTGGATTCAGAGGAACGGAATTTTGGCACTATCACAAAAGCAGGCTCGAGGAATTGGGTTATCCGCTAAAGGCGTCCACGTTGCTAAAGGGTGCGATGATCGCGACCTTGCAAGAGGTTCGACATCCAGTCCGGGCAATCGGAAAATTGCAGAGACAGGTGTTTCCCAAGTTGAAGTCTTATATTCACGCGAGTTTGGCTGGGCGGGCCAAACAGTAAGAGTCCGTTTAGCAGTAGGCTGCAAGGCTCGCAGGCCCTCGGGCACGCATGCGACCGTCCTGAATAACAGGGAAACTGCACGCAAAACAAAAAGAGGCTCCGCAGCAAAACGAGATGATCCTCTGTTCCTTCCGAGTGTCGAGCGCGGGGGACGATTCTTTCCGGGCGATGCAGAATATGCCGCCGCACTTCGACGTTTTTCACATCGGCACCTGTTGTTCGTCGATTGCTGCCAGAGGTCTCTGCGTACCATCCGACTGAGGTTGCCTGCCCTTTCCGGCCAGCCCTTTTTCCTCATGAAAGGAGACCAATCATGAAAGTTGTTTTGTTCTGTGGAGGGTTAGGGATGCGTCTCCGCGACTATTCGGAGGCCATTCCCAAACCAATGGTGACTATCGGTTATCGGCCCATTCTCTGGCACGTCATGAAATACTATGCCCACTACGGGCACAAGGACTTTATCTTGTGCTTGGGGTATCGAGCCGACGCCATAAAGAATTATTTCCTGAATTACAGTGAATGTGTCTCCAATGACTTTGTCCTGTCCGGCAGCGGGAAGAAGCTAGAGCTGTATAATAGTGACATCGACGACTGGCGGATTACTTTTGCGGATACAGGAATCAGTTCCAATATTGGCCAACGTCTGAAATCAGTGGAAAAGTACCTTGAAGGGGAAAAAGAATTCTTGGCGAACTATAGCGATGGGCTCACTGATATGCCACTTCCGGAACAATTGGAGCACTTTCACCAGCAAGGGAAGATTGCGAGTTTTCTCTGTGTTCGGCCCAACCTAAGTTATCACCTGGTTTCATTGCAGCAAGGCAATGGAAGTCTAGTCTCAGAAATGCACGCATTTAACAATGGGAGTGTGCGCATCAATGGAGGCTTTTTCATCTTCAAGAAACAAATTTTCGATTATATCCGCGAGAAGGAAGAACTTGTAATCGAGCCCTTCCACAGATTGGTCGAAGAAAAGCAATTGATTGGCTATCCGTATAATGGTTTCTGGGCCAGCATGGACACTTTTAAAGACAAGCAGCAATTGGAGGGTTTGTGTTCGAGCGGCGTCGCCCCATGGGAAGTGTGGAAAAACCAACGGTAATGGTCGTTCCTAGAGCTGCCTAGCCTGGTCTGGACACCCATGCTTACATTAACCTTGCCGCAAAACCACGCCGCACCTCTCAAAATCCTCTGCCTTGGGTCACACTCTGACGACATTGAAATTGGCTGTGGGGGCACGATCCTCCGGTTAGCCAGGCAATACCCAGACTGCAACTTTCACTGGGTCGTGTTCAGTGCCTTGGGAACCCGGGGGACTGAGGCGCGGCGCGCCGCCGAATCGTTCGTCGGTTCCATGCGGCTGAAGGGTCCTCTGCTGAAAAGCTTCCCTGACGGTTTCTTGCCATTTGTGGGCGCGGAAGTAAAAGCCGTCTTTGAAGAGCTGAAGCAGACGATCTCCCCGGACCTCATCTTTACTCATAGCCGAAAAGACGCTCATCAGGACCACCGACTAATAGCGGAATTGACCTGGAATACGTTTCGGGATCATTTGATACTGGAGTACGAGATTCCCAAGTATGACGGTGACCTCGGGCGCCCAAACGTGTTCCTGCCACTCGAGATGGAGGTTTGCCAGAAAAAGGTTCAATACATCATGGACGCCTTCCAATCTCAACACCACAAACGATGGTTTCAGCAAGAAACATTTCTATCCCTCATGAGGCTGCGGGGGATGGAATGCAATGCTGCGAGCGGCTATGCCGAAGCGTTCTACTGCCGCAAACTGGTGCTGTGAACTTGAAGGAAAGTCGATATTGGCGACACGGAGCGTCCAGAGTTTTTCGCGCATGTGTTGTGGCATAGGCCTGGTGGTGCTCGGCTCCCCCTCAGGGGAGCCGAAAGTTTTTTGGGGGGTTCATGCAGCTTCGCTCGCTTAGACACGTCGGTGCAAGTCCAGATGACGTCGTATGCCCCCATTCGTCCCAGCGACGTGGCGCTGTCTTGCGGCCGCTTGTATCAACGCCGACTTGCCATCGAGAAACCCTCCCACGGCCCGTTTTCTTCGCCGCACTAAAGACAACAACCTACCCGCCCGGCTCAGTCTAGGCGTCTCTCCCCGGTCGGTGGGCTCCATCGACCCTCCTCTCGGGCCTTCCTCAGGCCCTCTGTCTTACCAACCAGACCCTCTAGTTTCCAATGAGAGATAAGGTAGCGTACTTTATCCTACTCGGCCTCAAGCCCTTTATTTTCTGTCAATTGTAGATGTCATGAGATTATCTGGGAACCAGTGAGAAAGGGATAAGAAATTGCCACTTCGTGGAACTTCTCGGGGACCTGCCCTCTCCAAACTCAATCATGACCCTCCCTTGGAATACCACCTAAGTCTAAGAATACAGCCTAGATAGCAAAGATCATACAATGGGCCGATTTCTCCTCTTTCTGGAAGCTAACTTGCACCTTCCTCGTGATTGATATCTCTTTGCTTGTTTCTGGGTTTGTCGGCCTTTGCTTTTGGAGCTACTACCTAATCATGGACCAAATTCCAACACTCATCGCTGAAGATCCAGCGGCGACCGGGTTCGTTTACGGCCTCGGGCCAGCAATGGTCACCCTCAACGCCATGGCTGCTGAGATTGCCCGCACAGATATCCCTGTCCTGATACTCGGAGAGAGTGGCACGGGCAAGGATGCCTATGCCCGGCTGATCCATCGTCTTTCTCAAAAAGGTGACTCGCACCTCTGGAAAATCAATTGTTCCTCGGTCGATCCAGGAGATTTGCTCGCTCAAGTGCACGAAGCCATGGGCAGGCTTACGAACCGGGAAACCTCCGGGAGCATTTACCTCGACAATATTCAAGAACTGGATCTGGTCTGCCAGCGCGTTCTGCTCTCTCACCTGCCAGATGGGGAGAGCTCTGGTTCCAGAGACGCGTTGTGCGCGCGTCTCATCTCCTCAACCACCAGAAGCCTCGAATCGGAAGTTGAGGCGGGCCGCTTCCGGCGCGAACTCTACTTTCGCCTCAACGGTGCCAGCCTGCGCCTACCTCCTTTGCGTGATCGCAGAGAAGATATCCCGGTTCTGACAGAATACTTCCTGAACAAGCACTCCCACGCCTTGAAGAAGACAGTCTCCCCGCTCAGCAAGAAGACAATCCAAACTCTGGCCACCTACCACTGGCCTGGTAATATTCGAGAACTAGAACATTTTGCCCGAAAAATCGTGGTCTTTGATGATGTCCAGATGGCCCTGAACGACCTGCTGGCTGCCAGGATCGTCAGCCACAGGCCCATGGAAAACGGGCGGGGGGCTTCTCTGAAAGTGGCGGCTCGCGCCGCTTCCAAAGGAGCCGAGCGCGAGCTAATCTTGCAGGCTCTTGAACGGACGCGATGGAACCGCAAGCGGGCCGCTCAGGAATTGCAGATCAGCTATAAATCGTTACTATACAAGATCAAGCAGATCGGGACCCTAAATGAGGAGCGACAAGGCTGAGGGAGGGAAACTTAATCATGCACATCCGACCATTTCTGTTACTCGCGACTATGGCTTTCTTACCACTCGCCCATGCGCAGGATACCGTTAAGCAGGCCTCCATCACTGCGTCAAGCCAGAAGACCGACACTACCAGCAAAGCAAACAATCCGGTTTCAGCAGTGACCGATGCAGATTACGTGATCGGCCCTCAGGATGTAGTTCGTATCGATGTCTGGAAGGAACCCGACATCTCCAGAACCATTCCTGTCCGTCCTGACGGCAAGCTTTCCTTACCTCTCTTGAATGACATTCAAGCCTCCGGGTTGACCGCCGTTCAGCTTGGCAAGGCCATCCGCGAGGGACTTACGAAATACTTGACAAACCCCGAAGTCACCGTGACGGTAACCGAAATCAACAGCCGCCGGGTTTACATCACCGGCGAAGTCACTCGGGCCGGCGCTTTTCCTCTCCTGCCAAACATGACCGTCCTCCAGGCACTCTCTAGTGCCGGCGGATTTACGCAGTTTGCAAAGCTCAAAGGTATCTATGTTCTACGGAACGAGGCTGGAAAACAGATGAAGCTTCCCTTCAATTACAAGGAAGTGGTCAAGGGCAAGAATCAGGACGAAAATATTCTTCTTCAGCCCGGCGACGTTATCGTTGTTCCATAAGGATTAAGGTATGAAATACGGTAAGGCCATTCTCGGCGGATGTTTCTTCACAATGGTTCTCTTGTGTGGAGCGCGGATCGGGCGTGCCCAGGACGAGCCTCAGGAACCGGCAGACACAAAGCCGAAACCCGCTGCCCGTTCCACTCCGATTCCAATCATAGATTCGGGCGACCAGCAGGAAGACAACGGCGTTCAGGTCCGGCCGGACGTGACTCCACTCACCGGCCTGCAAACCGCCACCTTGGGTTCTCCCGAAATGCGGCATAGCTACTGGGTGCCGGGATTTCAATACGCTAGCACCATTCAGTCGAATGCGTACAATCAGCCGAATTCCTCCGGTTGGTTTGCGGCAAACTATCTGATCGCGAATATCAGCTTGCTCAAAGCCTGGAGCCGCTCGCAGCTCGCGGTGAATTACTCAGGTGGAGGGTACTTCTCAACTGATAGTACGCAAGGGAATGGCAACTATCAGCAGTTGGGCCTCGCGCAGACATTTCAGTGGAATCGCTGGCTTGTCCAGATCCTCGATCAGTTCTCCTATTTGCCGCAATCCCAGTTCGGTTTTGGTGGGAGTACAAATCTCGGCGTCCCGGGAGTCGCGGGGTCTCTTGGTCCTTCCGTTCCAGGCCTTGGCGGCGGTTCCGTCCCTAACCAAAGCATCTATGCATCTGCTGGTCCACGCTACAGTAACGCTGGGGTGGTCCAGGGCACCTATATGCTTTCCCCTCGCGGTTCCATCACCGCTTCCGGTTCCTATGGGATTCTGCACTTTGTGGATCCGGGAAGTGTGGACGACAATTCTGCAATGGGCAGCCTGGGTTACAACTATCAGCTTGATCGCAAAAATACTCTTGGTCTCCTGTACCGCTTCAGCAGCTACCAGTTTCCCGGCCAGCCACAAGCATTCGGCGACCACGCCGTGAACATTGCCTATGGCCGAAAGATTACCGGACGCCTCGCGCTGCAGCTCTCGGGAGGACCGGAATTCAGCACATTCCGCATGCCCATCAGCACGCAATCATCCAAGCTTGGGGGCAATGCCAACGCCAACATCATCTATGGCCTTGCGAATGGCAACGTTTCTGCCGGCTATCTTCATGGGCTCGCCGGCGGTAGCGGTGTCTTCACCGGTTCGACTGTGGACCAGGTGAATTTCGCCGGCTCCCGGAGACTGAGTCGGGTTTGGAGCGCTAACTTTAACTTTGGCTATGCGCATAACAAAGCCGTAGTGAATTCCACGCAAGCTGGCCTCCCAGCCTATAATAGTTGGTTCGTGGGCGGTGGTCTCAATCGGCCCATTGGCAGGAATTTGAATTTTGCCCTTTCCTACACGGCTGACATCTTTGGTTCCAATCAGTCCGGATGTTCCGGTACGACTTGCAGTTCAAACCAGACATCTAATTACATTACGTTGAGCTTTCAGTGGCACGCGCGCCCGTTTGTTCTGCCTTAGGCTCGAAAAAGATGAAGTAACCGGGAGAATCAAGTAAGACCGGCGAATGATTTTGCAGTTAGCAGGATTTTAGAATAGGAATGCGGTACACGAGCGAATGTACAAGAATTATTACGGACTAAAAGAGAACCCTTTCAACGTCAATCCGGATCCGCGCTTCCTATTCCTTACGCAGCAGATCGAGGAAGCCCTGACCGGATTAATGTATGGCATCCAAACGCGGAAAGGGTTCATCACCTTGACCGGCGAAGTCGGCACCGGCAAGACCACGCTGATCAACCGGCTGCTCGACTGGCTGCATCACCGCAAAGCCCGCACCGCTTTCCTCTTTAACTCCCGGATGAACTCAAACCAGCTGTTGGATTTCATCCTTGCCGAGTTTGATATCCCCTGCGACTCCAAATCCAAAAGCCAGCAGTTGATGAAACTCAACCATTGGCTCCTGGATCGTTACCGCTTGGGCGAAACCGTCGTTCTCGTCATCGATGAAGCGCAGAACCTCACCTATCCTGTCTTGGAAGAGATTCGTCTCCTCACCAATCTTGAAACATCCACTGAGAAACTCGTCCAGATCGTTCTTTCCGGTCAGCCCGAACTAGAAGAAAAACTCAGGCTGCCGCAGCTCCGCCAACTTCGACAACGCATCATGCTCCGATGCAAGACCGCCCCGCTTTCAAAGGAACAGACCCATCAGTATGTAGCGGAACGCCTGAAAATTGCCGGCGCCACTGGGGAACCCATCTTCAGCCCCAAGACCTTGGACACCATTCATCTCTATTCTCTCGGCATTCCCCGCGTAATCAATCTTCTCTGCGAGCACTCTTTGGTGAATGCGTTTGTTGAACACCAACGCCCGATCCAGTCGAAGATTGTTGAAGATGTTGCGAGGGAGTTCCAGTTGGACGAGGTCGAGCCCATCGCACCGAATGGTGACTCGAAGATTGATTCGGATGTGTATAACTCCGAGGCCTTCCTGCAAAACCTCGGTGAAGCGCTTTCCCGGTTCCGCTTTAGCCCTTCCACCACCCGCGAACGCAAGTGATTCCAACGGATACACCCGCTCGGAAGGGCGCGGCACACCGCATCAGCCCGATCATCCCATCCACGAAAGCGCACTTGCCGGTGGGTTATAGTACCGGGCCGACCCAGATTCCCGGGCACCGATGATCATCCCGCTTGAGCGTCACCGACTACCACCAGTAACCCCGGCCCAGAATCCGCCCGCTGGAAATGCAAAAGGGAACTGAATAGTTTTCCACAAGTGGGAAATTCAATGCTCATCAAGTTGCCAGACCAAAGAGTCTTCTCGCAGTCGAGTTAAATATATTTATTTCAGTAACTTAGTTGCCGTGCACAGGGGATCTCGCAACGGCAGGGGACGCCAAGTTTTTGACAACTCCTTGTCGTTCTATGACTTACGAGCAACGTTGAGTGGTGCAAGACGTGCTCATCATTATTCACCAGCTCAAGTCTAAGGGGAGACATTCCGCGCAAAGGGGAAGCTAGCAGTGTCTACTCCGTACATCGACCCAGGCAGTAGCGCGTTTCTCTGGCAGATTTTGGTGGCGGGTTTCTTTGCTCTGTCCTTTTACGTCCAATCTTCCATAAAGTGGATTCGAAACGCCTTTCGAAGATACAAAAATTAGGCAGTCCGCGTATGGAGCGTCCCTACCTGAGGTGTGTGCCTTCCTTCCGTGATCCCGCAGGTCGACTCATTGTTGCAGAAGGGCGAGTTTTGCGTTGGATCTCGCATGCCCATCGAAGTGAGTTTGAAGCCTTTCTTGCCTCCTCGGTTGTGCAAAGGCGTGTCGAAGCTGGCCAAATCATCCCCTACCGCGTACTTGATCCTTCCGAGGCCTGTGAACTCGCTGAGAAGTACGAGCTGACGGAGTACGGGGCTCTTGCCCGGGACGACTTCATCCTCGAACACGAGCGAATTCCCTTTCCCTCCTTTCCATACGAATGGCCCCCCGAAATGCTGGAAGCCGCAGGACGGCTAACACTTGATCTGGCCGAGAATCTGTTAGACGACGGGCTAGGATTCAAGGATGCAACTCCCTACAACGTCTTGTTTCGCGGGGCTGAACCGGTTTTCATAGATGTCTTGTCGATCGAGCGCCGGGATCCCCACGACCCGCTCTGGTTACCCTATGCACAATTCGTGCGGACCTTTCTGCTGCCGCTGGTCTTATACCAACGGTTCGGCATTCCGCTCGCATCTCTTCTGCTAACTAGGCGAGATGGGATCGAGCCTGAAGAGGCATATCGGATTTGCGGGCCGCTTGCCAAGTTGCGACCGCCCATCCTGACGCTGGCGACGCTTCCCACCTGGTTGGGGTCCCGGCGAGCAGACGCGCAGATCTATCGGAAACGCCAAGTCCGCAGTGCCGAGCAGGCTGGTTTCATCCTCCGGGGCATCCTTGGAGGACTGCGACGACAGCTTGCGCGATTGAAGCTTTCAGAAAAGGCGAGGTCGCGTTGGTCAGGCTACGTCGAGGCGCGCGAATCGTATTCCGCGCAACAACTCAAAGAGAAGACACAGTTTATCGGTCAGGTGTTGTCCAAATATCAGCCGCGCAGAGTCCTTGATGCGGGTTGTAATACCGGCCAGTTTAGTTTGCAGGCTGCACGAACAGGTGCCTCTGTCGTCGCAATCGATTCCGATCCAGTCGTGGTTGGTCGTCTTTGGCGGCAAACAAGCGCAGAGCGGCTCGACATTCTGCCGTTGGTTGTCAATTTGGCCCGACCAAGTCCAGCAGTTGGCTGGCGAAATGGAGAATGCTTGGCATTTCTCGATCGGGCGAGGGGTGGATTTGATGCGGTATTCCTTCTGGCCTTATTGCACCACCTCCTCATCGCTGAGCGTGTTCCCCTGGCCGAGGTTATCAATTTGGCCGCTGAGTTAACCACTGACCTGGCTGTAATCGAATATGTAGGGACGGCCGATCCGATGTTCCAATGCCTCCTGCGTGGGCGTGAGGCTCTCTACGAACAACTTACCACAGACTCTTTCGAAGCCGCCGTCCGCACGCAGTTCCACATACTTCAATCCAAGCAACTCACGGGAAGTTGTCGGCATCTATATTTGCTCAGGAAACTCTCTAGTGCTGCACTAATGTGATGCGTTACGCTCGATAAAGAGAGACTACAGATTAGATGGTGCAACCCCCAGATCTCCCCTCCGTGGCAGATGGCATAGGCCGAGACACTTCATTTGATCGCCCTGCGCGCCGATTTCGCCAAGCGGTGGCCCTTTCGGCGTTCGTGGGATTGCTCTCCGGACTGGGCGAGGGCCTAATCGACTTCGCAGTCCTGCATTCCTCTCCTCCCGCCGTTCTTTATGTTTCGGTCGTCGCGAATTTGATGTTTTTCTTAATCTTTGGGTTATTGCTTTGGGTGCTTGGTCTGGGGTTAAAACCGCAATTCGCGTCCTTCCTAGTGCTTTTCACCCTGCTCTGGGTGCTGCTCCATGCTTGGGAACGCGAGTTTACGCTGGACAGGGAACATAGTCTGCTCTGGCTGCTGACCCTCATTGGCACGTGCCTCATGGCTTTGCTGCTCTCCCTCTTGGCGTGGAAACATGAGCAAAAAGTTGCGCGAATCTTGGGCCAAGCCTTCCCTTGGGTTTTAGGCACGGCTTTGGCATGTTTGGTAGGGATCCTTCTGTATCGCCCGGGAGTGGAGCACCGTGCGATGTCAGTCGCCCCCAAGGCTGCAGAAACCTCACCCAATATTATTTTGATTATCGTGGATACTCTGCGGGCTGACCACATGTCCTGTTACCATTACCAGCGTTTGACAAGCCCGAGTCTCGATCAACTGGCAAAAAAGGGGGTACTCTTCGAAAACGCAATCTCTACATCCTCCTGGACATTACCCTCCCACGCATCGATGCTCACTGGCTTGTACCCAAATCAGCATCGCGCCCAGAGATTCCGGGACCAGCTTGGGGCCGACGTTCCGACAATCACCGAGGAACTAGAGCGGGCAGGCTACCGCACCGGCGCGTTTTCAGGCAGCATTTTCTTCACACCCCGGCAGGGCCTCGGTCGGGGCTTCACCGAGTTCGGGGACTTTTCCTTCTCTCCGACTTTTGCGTTCACCCAGGTTCACTATATGCGTTTTCTCGCCAGAGCCATGAGAATAACAGGATGGGTCGACGAAGATATCGAGCAATCGCCTTTAGTCGATACTAATGAGTATATAATCAAATGGATTGATAGCATCAAACAGCCATTTTTCTTAGCCGTGAATTACTTTGAAGTGCACCAACCCAAAGTGCTACCGCTGCCTTGGCGCCAGCGTTTTTCGGCCGGGCAAGGATCCGAGAGCCGCGTTTCGGATGAAAGCATGCGCACTGTCTCGCAAGTTACGCCGCAGGTTCAGAAGATGATTGACGAATACGACGGGGCGATTGCTTACGATGATGACCGCTTGCAGAAGCTATTGGATGAATTAAACCGGCGCCATCTTATGGACAACACACTGCTTATTGTAACCGGGGATCATGGTGAGGCGTTTGGGGAGCATGGCCTGCTGACTCACGGAAGCGCACTTTATTATCCACTGATCCATGTCCCGCTGATCTTCTACTGGCCTGGGCATCTTCCTGCCGGGCTTCGCATCAAACAGCCAGTATCTCTAAAAGACATCCCTGCCACCATCCTGAAGTTGCTTGGCGCGTCTCACAGCAAATTGCCGGGGAAGTCGCTGGACGCACTTTGGAGCGGACAGACACCTCCCGAGCAATGGCCAATGCCGCTATCAGAACTTTTGCGAGATAAATGGTATTTCCGCAGATCCTCCGGCGCTCCCGCAGAGATCGAATCCATTGTCTCCTCGGAGTTGCAATTCATTCTTGATCCCCGCGAGGCTCCCTCACTGTACAACTGGCACGCAGATCCTCAGGAAAAAGAGAACCTCTTTCGAGCCCCAGGTTACGAAGCCGTCGGCACAGAGCTCGCCACAGAGCTGAAAAGGAACGAATAAACAGAATTTGTGCTGGATTCTGCAGATCAACTGGTTTCCCAACCTACCTGAGGAGCGACGAAGTCCTTCTGAGGAGTCGATGGGCATGGATTAATTGCCCGGATGGAAGCCCATTTCCGGAAACTGTTGTGCAAAACAACCCCGAACGAACGAATTCGCAGCACTGATGGACTCGCCGGCAGCGCTCGATGATGGCCGTCTCAAACGGCGGTGTGCGCAGCTTCGGCACTTTCAACGTCACTTCGCCAACTTTCGTGTGCAACTGCCGTCGGTAGGAACCCGCTCGGATATCCTTGCGGGCCTCCGTCCGTTCGTACCGCTCGGCACGGCAGAGACGATCTGCTTCTATATCCCGCATGGCGTTCGACGTCTCTTCGACCGTGCTGCGAACCACTTCTCCCAGGTGCGCCTGAATCTTCCCCCTCATCGATTTGGATCACCGGGCTCAGCTTCGCTCTCCCCTTTGCTTCCTCTGGTCCTGCCTCACGCTGCTTTTCTTCCTGGTTGGTGGTCTGCATCGCTCCTCCTCTCGGGCCTTCCTCAGCCCCTCTGTTGTAGCAACCAGCCCCACTCCTCCTCAAATGTCCGAAAAATACGCTGTCAAGTACTTTATTGCGCAAAGTAGACCTCACCGCCCCTTGCGGTATCGGCCGCGCAATGCGTTCCACCGGATGATCACCACGTCCAGGAACATCTGCACGCTGTCCCTCCACATGCTCACCTTGGTGGCCGGGGAATGCGCCCAGCGCACCGGCACCTCTACCGTGGACAAGCCGTGGTGCCGCGCCAGATAGAGCAGTTCCGGATCGAAGCCAAATCGCTCGATGGTCTGTTGCTCGAAGATCACCCGGCACCGTTCTCGCCGGAAGGCCTTGAATCCGCACTGGGTGTCCACAAATGGCAACCGCAATACGGTGCGGACAATTTTGTTGAAGACGATGCCCGCAAATTCCCGAAAAGCCGATTCGCGCACTTCGATCAAGCGGCGATCCACGGCGCGCGAGCCGATGGCCACGTCATGGTTCTTCAAGGCCGCGAGAAGTTTGCCCGCCTCTTCGATCGGCGAAGAGAGGTCCGCATCGGTAAAGAGAACGATCTCGCCGCGTGCCTCCAGAGAGCCGTGGCGCACGCTATAGCCCTTGCCCCGGTTCGTGCCGTTCGCAAGCACGCGCAATTGCGCGATTTTCCCTCGAAAGGACTCGGCCACCTCGGCGGTGTGATCCGTGCACCCGTCGTCCACCACGATAACTTCGGCAATCTTTTTCTCACGCGCAATGTAGTACGCGATCTTTTCCAGTGTTGCGGGCAGGCGCAACTCTTCGTTGAACGAGGGAATGATGATGGACAGCTCGGGGGCGGAATCGCTCATCAAGTGCGCGTATCCTTCCAGCCGTAGCGGCCCAACAAGGGCACAAACCGGCAGGGTTCTCTCCGTTCTGAACTGAGTTTTTCGCCGTGTCTGGTCAGCAGCAGCAGTATCTGGTGCCCTTCTCCGCCCACGGGCACGATCATCCGCCCACGTTCCGCTAGTTGCCGCACCAAAGGTTTCGGTACGTGGGGTGCCGCCGCGGCCACGACGATGGCATCATAGGGCGCAAACGCCTCCAGGCCCAGCGAACCGTCGCCGCAGTAAACTTGGATATTTCCGTACCCCAGCCGTTGCAGCCGCTCACGCGCTCCACTTGCAAGCTCCTCCCGGTATTCGACCGTGTGCACCTCCCGGGCCAAACAGGAAAGCACCGCAGCCTGATACCCGCAACCCGTTCCGATTTCCAGCACTTTCTCCATGCCTTCGGGATGCACCGCAGCGCACATGACGGCAACAATATAGGGCTGCGAGATGGTCTGCCCGCCGCTGATCGGCAATGGCTCATCGGTGTACGCCACATTCCTCCAGTGGGATTCGACGAATTCATGCCGCGGCACGCTCCTCATGGCCTGCAGCACACGCTCATCCCCAATGCCGCGCTTTCGGATTTGCGTTTCCACCATGGCATCGCGCAACTCCGCGTAGCCCTCTTCGGTCAGCGTTTTGGCTGTGCTCATGGAATGCATTCCCACCAACTTCCCCCGCGCGTCTCTCTTGTCCGGCTCGCAGGGAATTCAGGCTCCGCCTTAACCCAAGCATAATCTACTGGCGCTTCTCCCGTAAGAGGAGGGTTGATATGCAGTCCAACCCGGCGCGCTCTCTCTAAAATTGGACGATATCTGCCCCCTGCACCTCCGGCCAGTATCCACGAGGCAAACCTGCACCGCAGCGCAGGCGCGCCCGTTTTTGCTCTTCCCTACAATCAATCCTAAGGCAGGACCACAGAGTGTGGAGGATGAGATGAAAGCGGCAATTGCATTGATTTTGATTTACGTGGGAACGTTTCTCGTAGCCATTCAAGGTGGCTCCTCTACGGCGGTCCAAGCGGCCTCGCAATCCGCTGCTAACAAGCTCAACTCTGCACCTGCCGCTTCCATCGATTCTGCAAAAGACGCCGACATCCGCGCGCTTCTGGAGCTCATCGGTGCCCGGGATCAGTTCCAGGAATCCGTCAATCTGATCGCGGATCAATACCGCGAAAAACTTCTCGCCTCCGTGCCAAATAATGGGAAGGGTCAGGCCTTCATCAATAACGTCATTTCAGGGTACGAAAAGAGTTTCGATGTGGACCAGGTGACCGAGCAGATGGTCGCGGCTTACGACAAGCATTACACTGACGACGAGATCAAGGGTCTGCTTCAGTTCTACGGTTCGCCCCTCGGACAAAAAGTAGCGGCCGAAGGTCCGAAAATCTCCCGTGAAGTCCAGGAAGCAACACGTGCCGCTGCTTTCAAGGCCGTCAAGGACTCCCTGCAAGCGGCCAAAGAGCAGGATCCCGTCACCGGACAGAATGCCCGGCTGTACAATCCTCCGCAGCGCCGCTGGCAGCCACAGCATCGTCCCCAGCAGGAAGCGCCTCAGCAAGCCGCACAGCAGTCTCAACCCTGAGTTCCAATTAGACTGCAATGACAACTCGATGGTTTGAGTCGCGCTGTTCTTAGGGCAAGCGTTTCTTAATCTTGATGTCCACACCGAAGGTGCCGTTCTGGTCCCGCAGGCCCACGACGGAAATATTCCTGTTCACGTTATACTCGATCTGGATTACCTGCTGTTGCGTGGACGTCACGTTCGTTTCGTAGAGTACCGTGAGGTTCCGCGTCACCTGCTGCTCGACGGTCACGCGCGCCGCTGCGTTCTGGCCGGAGCTGCTTGCCCCCACCCCGGTGAGGCCGGGATCCACGCGGAATCGCGTAATACCGAACAGCCGCTCCACGCGCCCGCCCAATTGGCTCGAAATCGCCTCCGACAATAATGCCGATGCGCCGGAAGTGCCGCTCTGCGTCGTGCCCCCCGTGCGCAGCGTTGATTCCGCGCCGGTCTGGCCCGACGCCAGCAATGTGACGATGTCGTTCGCTGGCAGTGGCGGATCGGACCGGTAGGACAGGCTCAGCTTGCTCGCCTCCCCTGTGAAATTCAGCGTGATTTCATATTGCTGAATCGTCGTCGTTGCTTCGACATTGATCACCGGATTCAGCCGGAACGGGTTGGCAAAATTCAAATCTCCTCGCGTCACGTGATAGCGGCTGTCCCGGAAATACAAATCTCCGGAGAGTATGTGGATGTGTCCGAGCAATATCGGATGCTCGGCGGTGCCCCGAACGCGCAGGTTGGCGTCTGCTTCCAGTTGCGCCCCCGGCCATTCCATCCGTGCATCCGGCGTGGAACTTGCCTCCACGTCGAACTGCAAATTGCGCAAAAAACTGGAGCTGCCGGAACTGCTTCCGCCCGTGCTGGATACGAGGATGCCTGCCGATTCCAACCCCTCACTTAGGTTCACGCGCTGAACAATTACTTTCCCGGAGAGCAGACCCCCGTCCAACGTGCCCGAGAGACGCAGCGATCCCCCTGCCAGCCAGCTGAGCCCTTCCGGATAACGAATCCGGATGCGGTCGGTTTTCGCGGAGATGTCGTATCGCAGCGGCTTCTCCGAATAATTCACGCTGCCGGAAAGGGCCAAGATGCCTCCACCTGCTTCGCCGGTGACATTTTCGAAGAACAAGCGGTTCGCATCAAACACCAGATCGCCCTTCACGTTGCTCAGACCGGTCGGGAAGTCCGCTGTGCGCGCCGAGGCATTATTGAGCTTTACGCGCCCAATGATCCTCGGCCGGTCCACCGTACCCTCAATCGAGGCGTTGATATCGGCATGGCCGGCCACATCGAAGTCCGGAATAGACGCGCTCAGCAGCCGCAGGTCCACCGTCCCGTTCATCTTCATCGCCAGCGCCCGCCGGCCGCTGAACTGAATCGAGCCGCTCAATTCGACGTTCGTATCCGTTCCTTTCAGCGAAGCGCTCACAATCTTCAGGCTGTCCCGCGTCGAAGTCAGGTGGATCGGGCCGGAATTTTCCAGTTGCACGCCGCCATAGGTCAGCAACAGCCGGGTGAAATTGCTATCCACCACCAGGCTCTCCGGATGCTGAAGTTCCCCGCTCACCGTAATGTCGCCGTCCGCAGTGCCGTGGCCAGTGAATTTTTTCAGGTGCAGAGCGGAGAGCAGGTAGGGATCGAGATTTAAGTTTTGGATCGTGATCTTTCCATCCAAAGGCAGCGGGTCGGCCAAGCCCAGTTTGATCCCGCCCGTAATCGCTCCTTCGTTCATGGCGGATCCAAGTTTCAAACTCGCTTCTTTTCCATCGGAATGCAGTTCCCCTTCCAAGCTGCCAATGACTTCCGTTCCGATCTGCAGATTCACCACGCGAAAAGAACCTTCCGCAACGGGTTGCCTTATCGGGCCGCTCGATTTCAGGCGAAAAGTGATTTGCCCTCCCAGAGGGAGGCTGGCCGACTGAATCTTTCCGATGTTCGCGAGCGGCAGTGAAGCCCCCACCAGATCTGTCGTTAAGGAGCGCTCGGCAAATCGGTACGCCGCCGTACCCGTCACGATTCCCGCTCCCCCGGTCTTTTCGGTGCCCGGCTCAAAGAACCGCAACTCCGCGTTGGCCAGGCGGACTTCGCCCGGCATGACGCTCAGTTGCCCGCGCAAGCGATTAAACGTAACGCCATACGCATCCCCATCGGCCACATCGAGCAAGCCGGTCAGCGCGGGCTCCACGCGCGTGCCGTGCCCGTGGAATTGTCCCGTCACCAATCCTCTTAATGGATATTTCCAGCCTGCCAATTGCTGCAATCCTTCCATCGGCACCTTTTCCAGGTTGATGTCGCTGGTCCATTCGCTGTCCGCCAGAAAATCCCAATCGCTCAATTGCATCCGCCCGTCGATTTCCGCTTCCATCACGCCGCGGCGCGCGCGCCCTTTGTTGATCACCAGTTGGTTCGGCGAATAGGTCAAATCGCCGTCCAGCGAATCCAGCACGAAATCCTGATAACGCATGTGCTCCCCGCGGAAGTGTCCCTGAAACTCCGGACCCATTGCCGGACCCGTAATTTTCCCAATCCATTGCAACGACCCGCCAATCCGCACCGCTGCTTCCGGCGTGCCGGGTTTGTCTCCCGCAATCGCATGGATGAAATCGTTCCAGGGCTCCAGAGAGCCCACATCCAGCCGCACATCAAGTGCCGAATTCTTGGGATGCAACACGCCGGTAATCGAGCCCCGGGAAGACGGCGTCTCAAATGCCAATTGCTCCAGATCGAGAATGTCCGGCTCGTAGCGGTAGCGCAGTTTCCAATCGCCCGCGACGGGAACGTGCCCAGCGGCGAGCTCCTGTGGTTCGTCCCAGTGCATCCGCGCGCTGATGTCGAAGTCGCGAAAATTGTCGTGCCAGGTTTCCACGCTGTCCGCCGAAATCAACGCATCCCAGTGCAATTTGTCGACGGGAAATCCCGCGTGATCAATCGCCGGCCCAACAAGAGAAAGGCGGATATCCTGCAGCCTCGTCTCCGCGCGGAACTTCAGCCCATCGAAGCGCATGGTGACGCGCCCTTTCACGCTTCCCCCCAGCGCGTAGGCCGCGAAGTCTGGCAGCACCACTCCTTGCGGATCCAGAACGTAGCTCGACCAGCTGGTCATATTCGCAGCGTGGAAATCCTCGAAACTCAGTTTGATGTTGTCCGCGGCGTAGCTGCCTTTGCCTTCCAGCTTGCCGTCCGTAAGGCTTCCTTCTCCTCGCAGATCAACGCGCCCCAAGGGTATTTCTGGCGTGCGGAAAGTCTCACGCAGGTCGAGCAAGTCCAGCCATCCGCGGTAGCGATAGGTCCAGTCTCCGGCGGTCAGATCCTTTGCCTGCGCTTGCAGGTCCACATGGGAGCGGCCGAGGTCCAGAATGCCCTGTTCCAGCGCAAACCCCTGCGGACCCAGCGAGAATTTCGCGAAAAGATTCGCCGGTACCGGCACGTCGCGGCGCCGCGCCAATTCAACGGACTCCCACTGCAGTGTGCCGATATAGAGAACGTGGTCCGGCTGACCACCCCGCGTCAGCTGGAGCTGCAAGTCGCCGCCTTCCACGGCGACCAGTTTCTTTATGTCGTTGTAGAGCAGCCAACCATCCTTGATTTCCACGCGCTGCACGTGCATCTCCAGCAGCATTTCCTGCGGCGTCTTCCGCGCTGAACTCGTGCGTTTCAAGGTTGGCAGATTGTTGCCCCCGTCCTTTTCCACGCGCAGGTGCAGCCGCGGTGATTGCAGCATCAATTCGTTCAGGCCAACTCGCCGCCCCCAGAACGAATCAATGCGCAGCCCCACGCGGGCCTGCTCCACGCTAAACAACGGCTCCGTGCCCGCCGGCTCCTTGCCATGCACCACCAATCCATTCACCGTGGCACTCAGCGAAAACCAGCCCACGGAGACCGTGCGGATTTCGACGCGTGCTCCGGTCAGCGTTTCCATCCGGTGTATCAGGACGCGACGCAGCAGCGGGTTTGCCAGTCCGCTGCCCACGGCGATGATCGCCAGCGCGATTCCCAGCAGGGTCCACGTCCCCAGCACCCAAAGGAGGTGCTCCACCCAAAGAATTTTCCGCCAGCGCGATTCTTTGGTCATGGCTTGCTCTCGTTCAACAAATTCTCCACGCGAATCCGCGACCTGCTTTCTTTCAGCCAACGATCGGCTTGCTCATTGATCGCGCGCTGCACCAGCGCTTCCTGAATGAAATCACGCGCGGCTTCAAGAGTCGGCGGTGTCTGGCCCCGCGCTTCCGCCCTTGGCACCACCCGCGCTCTGTAAAACTCTTCCACATCTTTTTCTTCGACCTGGATCGAGGGTCGAAACCTTGTGTCCAAGTAATTGCTCAGGTAGAGCTGCGACTTCACCATCGCCAGCAATTCTTCGCTGCTGAGCCCGCTCTGCCGCCTGCGATCCTCAAACTCGGCAGGCGAAGAAAATGACCGCTTGAGGCGCGCCTGGCTACGCTGCACCTCTTCATCTGATGGTTGCGGGTACCGGGCGGCGTTGGCCTCACCGCGCACGATCCACTGATCAATCAGCCGGTCCAAAATCTGTGCGTCGCTTTCTGACTTGCCATCGATGAACAGTTGGTAGCGCCCCAGCTCGCGAACATCGCTGAGGAGAATGATGTCGTTCTCCACGCGTGCCGCGACACGGTCAATAACCTCCTGCGACAGCACGGCTTTGCCGGCGATCAAAACGATCAGAATCAAGCTCGGGTTTAAGACGCGGCGCCGCATTAGAAGCTCGACCCCAAATTGAAGAAGAACTGGATACTCGGCAAGCGTGTCGCTTCCTGACAGAGTACGGCGCCATTCTTGCAAGGGATGACAAATTGCGGGCGGTTCAGTTCGTACCCAACATCAATGCGGATCGGCCCGACTGGTGTTGCGTAACGCAACCCCACACCGACGGTGTGCGAAAAGTAGTTCAATTCGTTGCTGCAGTTCTCCACGCATTGCGTCGGATTGAAACGCCCCGGGGGGTATCCCGGATACGCCGCCTTGAAGACTGGGTTGGGTGGCGACCAGCGGAAGGTCATGCGTGTCAGCCGGCTATATGTGTTGCCTCCGTCATAGAAGAGCGTGCCACCGAGGCCTGCGCCGACAAAGGGTAGCTTGAGCGGAAACCGCAATTCCTGGTTGAAGATCATGACCGCCTGGCCGCCAACCGGAAAGCCCGTTGACGAATCGCGGGGCCCTGCCTGATTCAGCGCAATGCCTCGCAGAGAAGTCCCGCCACCCGCAAAGAAGCGCTCCGGCAAAGGGATGACCGTCGGAAGCGGCGGCGTAGTAGGCGCGGGAAAAGTTAAGGAGACGGTATCGCCATACGGTACCAGGATGCCTACGCGGGTTGACCGTGCAAAGCTCCAACCTCGTTTGATTGGCGTGTAGGTCGAATTCTGAAGGAAAAACCGGGCAAAGCTGGCGCTGGATCCAATCTTGGTGGCTGCAAGACTCACGTCCGCGCTGTTAAAGCTTCCTTTTGTCGCATCCGCCGGACTGTCCCGCGTGTCGCGGAACCATGTCATGCCGAATTGCGAAATCAGCGTTGGTTGGTTAAACAATGGTATCTCGTCGGACTGGATGTTTAGATTGCTCACTGTCACCTTGCGAAATGCGTAGCGATACAGTATGGAAGCCCGCGAGGAGATCTGCTCGGTGAGCTGCAGGTTCCCCTCATAGCGTGTCTGCGAAAAGGTGTTGATGTCCTGCGATTTCTCGAAATATGCAGTGGCCTGCAGGCTCAGTTTAGGGCTGTTGAAGGTATTCGGCGCGGAGTACGCCAGCAGCGCCCGCCCCTGAATCGTGCTGCCCCGCAGTTTTAAAGTGAGAGAATCGGCGCGGCCGGTCAGGTTTTGCTTGGAAATTTCCAGAATCCCGCGCGGCGCAGCCTCCACCTGTCCGCCAGTCGGATCGGTCGAGCTTGCCAGACGCTGTACTTCAAAGCCTCCGCCATACGCAATGGTGTAACGTTTGGCTTCTTCCACGAGGACAACGACATCCTTCTCGGGGTCAGTACCCCCGGCGTTCTGCGGCTCGACGACCACCCGGTTGAAAATTCCCAGGTTGTAGAGTTTCTGCTGGGACTCCACCACATCCCCCTCGCGAAGGGGCTGATCCGGTTTTACCTTTACCTCACGGCCGATCACCCGGGGACGCGTGCGCCGGTATCCCGCCAGGAGCACGCGGCGCACGCGAATCTGCGAACCTTCCTCGATCTTGTAGACCAAGCGCATGGGCTCCGCGCGCTCGATGCGGTACTCCTGTTTGGCCTCTGCGGAGTCCCCGCTGGCTGAATTTCCTTTTGCGGCTTTTCCTTCATCGAGAGGCGATTTGTCAGGTTCTGCGGTCCAGGAGAATTGGGCATTGGGGAAGCCCCGGTTGAAGTATTTGGTCAGAATATTGTCGCGGTCGGTTGCCACGTTGATGTCGGAATAGGGCTGGCCTGGCCGCGAGTCGATAACGCTGCGGATCTCCTGTTCCGGTATGGCTTTCGTACCCTCGACGGACAGGCTCGAGACCAGTGTCTGCTTGCCTTCCTGAATCACAAACCGGATGACCAGGTCGCCCCGCTTCCCCTCGAAGTCGTCCTGTATCCTCCCTTCCACCGTGGTAGACAGAAATCCGCTAGCTGCGTATAGGCTTTTCATAGACAACACATCCGAATCCAGCAGCCTTCGGCTAAATCGCGCTCGAATCTCGAACGAGCTGGGCTCAATGTTCAGGCGGCTGCGCAGCAGGGAGGTGCTGAAATAACGGTTCCCTTCGAACTCGATGCGCAGCAACTTGTGGCGGTCGCCCCGCTTCACCGTATAGGTGATCACCTCCTCGGATCCTTTCCAGTCCGATTTCTTCCCGTCGACCTGGCGCTCCGCCGTCGCATAATCTACTGTCGCATCGAAATACCCCTCGCGCTCCAAGCGTTCCCGCAAATTCCGTTTTCCTTCCTCGAGAAGGTCTGCATCCACTGACCCTTCCTGATAGACCGGAATGAGTTTCTTCAAGGTGCGTTTGGAAAACTTCGCGCCTGCCACTTCCACCAGAACACGCGGCCCTTCCGTCACTTCCAGCGTTACGGGCAGCGTGTTATCCCGTGCGCTATACTCGCCCCGTCTTACCGAAACGCGCGCGCTCAAGTGCCCCCGCTTTTCCAGGTATTTCCGGATGCGCTCGGTGCCCTGCTGCGCTCGGGCGATGGTCAGTTCGCTCCCAGGCTTCAGCTTGAAAAGCTTCCGTAGCTGGACGTCGGGATAGTGCGTGTTGTTGAGCAGTTGGACATTCCTCAGGCGCACCCGCGGCCCGGACTCCACGTGCACGATCACATCCATTTGGTGCGTTTCCGGATGAGGCTGGCGCTCCGCCATCACTTTTGCCT
>Ga0187853_10000741_pt1 | contig 32707 bp, 31 predicted proteins | sample June2016WEW_6_10_2_FD_132417 | JGI IMG/M metagenome (GOLD analysis project Ga0187853, IMG submission 132417) | Peatland microbial communities from SPRUCE experiment site at the Marcell Experimental Forest, Minnesota, USA - June2016WEW_6_100 | ecosystem: Environmental > Terrestrial > Soil >... | reverse complement strand
GTGCAAATGGACGGGACGGATCATGACTGGTTTGAGGGGCGCTCGGAGCACTGTACGCTGCTGGTGATGATCGATGATGCTACGGGGCAGCTGGGAGCCTTGTCGTTTGTGCCGGAGGAGAGTTTTTTTGGCTACTGCGGTCTACTGACTCAGTATTTGGGTGCCCATGGCAGGCCTGCCGGGCTCTACACCGATAAACACGGCATCTTTCGAGTCAATATCCCCCATGCGGTCTCCGGAGACAACCTGACGCAGTTTGGACGAGCCATGCAAAGCCTAGAAATCCCGATCCTGTGTGCCAATACGCCCCAGGCCAAAGGCCGGGTCGAGCGCGCCAACCAGACCTTACAGGATCGCCTGGTCAAGGAAATGCGCCTGCGGGGGGCTTAACAATATGTAGCACGGTAATCTTTACTTGCCTGAGTTCATCGTTGACTTCAATGCCCGCTTTGCGGTCCAGGCGCGCTCTTCCCTGGATGCCCACTGCTCTGTGCTAGCCCACCAGAACCTCAACCAGATTCTTACTTGGCAGGAGACCCGTCTCGTCTCCAAAAACCTTACCGTGCAGTTCAAAAATGTGGTCTATCAAATCCAGACAGATCGCCCCGCCTACGCCTGGCATAATGCTCAGGTCAACATCTGCCAGGACGCCCTCGGCCAGGTTGCCATCCTCTACAAAAACAATCCGCTGGACTACACCATATTCCACAAACAGACCCGCCAGGCGGAAGTGGTCACAACCAATGCACTGGATCACACCTCCTCAACCTGAGCAAGGCTCACAAACCTGCTCCGAATCACCCCTGGGCCTATCGGCCGCGCCTTACCAGCTCGGCTGAATAGCAATGTCCCCCCGCGGGGGGACATTGCTATTCAGCCGCAATCAGGGGACATTCTAATTAAACCTTGACACTGATTGTATTTACTTTGACTTTCCTTTATTTGTTGGTATATACTTAAGAACCCCTAACAATCTTTATAATTTAGAAAAGAAGTGGTGTCAATGCTTGCGAATCCCAGGCTGACATGATAAACTTTGGCGGTAATAACGCCCTTGAAAGGGCGTTTTTCCTGTGTAGATTATGCGCACTGTTTTTTGGGATTTTGAGAAGCATGAGCTTTGTATGATTGATCAGCGTCGTCTGCCAGCTTCGCTGGAAGTCGCCACTTTGCATACCTATCTCGAAGTAGCCGAAGCCATAAAAAATATGACAGTACGTGGCGCACCTGCAATCGGCGCGGCAGCGGCTTTTGGGTTGGCTTTGGCAGCGCGTGAATCCGTTGCTCGCGATGCCACCAGCCTATTTGCAGATATGCAGGCGGCTGCGGTTATCCTTCAATCAACCCGGCCAACCGCGGTGAATCTTGTCTGGGCCCTCGAACGGGAGTTACGAGCGATCAGCAAGCTTCAGGATGAAAAGAACCTGGATAACTTACGTGCCTTGGCGTTGGAAGAAGCCCAACGAATTGCCGATGAGGATGTGGAGATAAACAAACGGATGGGTGTTCATGGAGCCACATTGATTGACGATGGCGATACAATCATCCATCACTGTAATACCGGCGCGCTGGCAGTGGTGGATTGGGGCACGGCTTTGGGTGTCATCCGGTCGGCACATGATCAGGGTAAGCACATCCATGTGCTGGTGGACGAGACCCGGCCGCGTTTGCAAGGGTCACGCCTGACGGCCTGGGAATTGCAGCAATACGGCATTCCCTTTGAAATAATAAGTGATAACATGGCTGGATATTTTTTGCATACCGGCCAGGCCCAGAAAGTCTTTTTTGGCGCGGACCGGATTGCCGCCAATGGCGATGTTGCCAACAAGATCGGCACCTATATGCTGGCGCTGGCTGCGCACGATAACAGTATCCCGGTCTATTCGGTGGCTCCAATTTCGACGATTGATTTGTCAATACGGGATGGCAGCTTGATTCCGATCGAAGAACGTGACCCGGACGAAGTTCTAGGATTACAATTTCATGGAGAGTTGGTTGCACCACATGGGGCCAGGGCCCGTAACCCGGCTTTCGACGTAACTCCCAACCGGTTGATTACGGCCATTGTCACAGAAAATGGGATAGTTTATCCGCCGTTTGATATAAACCTGCCTTTAATGGTAGCACGGTAGAACCCATGAAGGATCACCCAGTTAACTTTTTTCGTGTAACCTACCCAACCCACCAGGAGTATTATGGATATTTTGCTAACCGGTTCTGTTGCCTATGATTATTTGATGACCTTCCCGGGTTTGTTCAAGGAGCAGATTCTACCTGAACGACTGGAGAAAATCAGCCTGTCGTTTTTGGTGGATTCCATGTCCCGCCAGCGCGGCGGTATCGCGCCAAATATTGCATATACCATGGCTTTGCTGGGCGAGCATCCACGCGTCATGGCGACGGTCGGCGAGGATTTCAGTGAATATCGACTGTGGCTTGAGAGCAAAGGCGTGGATACAACCCTCATGCAGATTGTCCCTGGACTGTATACCGCTTCTTTTTTTGCAACCACTGATCAAGCCAATTCCCAGATTGCCAGCTTCTATCCGGGCGCAATGGAAGTTGCTGTGAAGCAGAGCCTGGGTGAACTTGAGAACCGCCCCAATCTAGTGGTTATCTCACCCAATTCCCCGGATGCCATGACCAAGTTCGCGGCAGAATGCCGTGAATTAAAGATTCCTTACCTGTATGATCCCAGCCAGCAAGTCCTTCGCCTGGAAGGACCGGAGCTTATCCGCGATATGGATGGTGCTCATTTTCTATTTGTCAACGATTACGAGTTTGAATTGATTTCCAAGAAGACCGGATTTGACCTTACTGAAATGCTCCGGCACGTGGACGTGATTGTTGTCACGCGTGGCAAGGATGGTTCGTCTGTGTACGCGGCTGGAAAGGAGTACAATATCCCGGTTGTTCCGGAAGTCAGCATTGTGGATCCGACCGGCGTGGGGGACGCTTTCCGAGCCGGTTTCCTGGTTGGTTTTGCGCGTGGTTGGAGCTGGCAATTGTGCGGCCAGATAGGTTCCTTGGCAGCGACGTTCTGTCTCGAACAAAAGGGCACCCAGAACCATGCCTTTACCCGCCTTGCATTTGTGAAACGCTTCCGGCAGCATTTTGATGATAAAGGCGTTCTGGATGCAATCATCTTGTAATTAATTCTTGGGAGAAGAATATGAACAATTTTGACATTAAAGATAAATCGCTAGCCGAAGGCGGGCGGCGACGAATTGAATGGGCCGAGCGCGAAATGCCGGTGCTGAGAAGCATTCTCAAACGATTTCAGAATGAGAAGCCATTGGAGGGTGTGCGTTTATCGGCCTGCCTGCACGTGACCACAGAAACTGCCAACCTGGCGCGTACATTGGTTGCAGGAGGCGCAGACCTGGTACTGACCGCCTCCAACCCGCTTTCCACACAGGACGACGTGGCCGCGGCCCTGGTTAATCTCTATGAGGTGCCCACCTTCGCGATCAAGGGCGAGGACAATGTGACCTACCATAAACACATCAGCGCAGCGCTCGACCACAAGCCGCATATGACCATGGATGATGGAGCCGACCTAGTTGCAACCATCCATAAGGACCGGCGCGAACTTCTGCCCGGCATCATCGGCGGTACCGAGGAAACCACCACCGGTGTCATCCGCCTGCGGGCCATGGCGGCGGACGGGATGCTCCAGTTCCCGGTCATTGCAGTCAACGATGCCATGACCAAGCATTTCTTCGACAACCGCTATGGAACGGGTCAATCCACACTGGATGGCATCATCCGCGCCACCAACGTTTTATTGGCCGGCAAGAACTTCGTTGTAGCTGGATATGGCTGGTGTGGACGCGGGCTGGCTTCACGGGCACGGGGCATGGGCTCGCTGGTCATTGTTACTGAAGTGGATCCGCTCAAAGCGTTGGAAGCTATCATGGATGGTTTCCAGGTCATGCCCATGCTGGAAGCTGCCAAAATTGGCGACATTTTCTGCACCGTCACTGGCGATATCAACGTAATTGACAGCCATCATTTCGAAGTGATGAAAGACGGCGCGATCGTGGCCAATTCCGGTCATTTCAATGTGGAAATCAATATCCCCGGCCTTGCGGATCTCTCCAAAGGCGAACCGAAACTTGTCCGTCCCTTTGTTGACCAGTATGAGACCAAAGATGGCCGCAAGATCAACCTCCTGGCCGAAGGCCGGCTGATCAACCTGGCTTCTGCTGAAGGACATCCTGCCTCCGTGATGGACATGTCGTTTGCCAACCAGGCACTGGCGGCCGAATTCATTGTCAAAAATTCTAAAACGTTGGAGAAGCGTGTCTATTCCGTCCCGCCCGAAGTCGATGCCAAGATAGCCAGCATCAAACTGGCTGCCATGGGCATTAAGATTGATGACCTGACACCCGAACAATCCAAGTATCTGAATTCGTGGGAAGAAGGCACGTAAAATTAATGATTTACAATTGAGGATTGTTGATTGGCCTCGCGGATAGAAGTCTGCGAGGCCTTTTTGATAGCCGCCAGGTAGCTTTGGAATTGGTCTGATTTTTCTGGCAAAGTGTCATTGAATATATATCGAATTTCGCTCGAAAATGATTCTTGTGAATACAAAATGTGTGACCTTTTCAACGGATTGACACAACTGGGTGGCGCGATTGCCGCTCTATTTGGAATGATTGCTTTGCTCGTCATCGCCCAGGGTCAGCCGGTAAAAGTCGTTTCAGTCCTGGTTTACAGCGTTAGTCTGATTGCCATGTTTACTGCGAGCGCCATCTATCACATGGCAAATGTCAAGCCGGTTGTTCTGCAAACGCTGCAAAAAATCGATCATTCCGCTATCTTCCTGCTGATTGCGGGGACCTATACACCTTTTTGCTTGCTTGCCTTCACCGGCTTCTGGCATTGGGGATTACTGACGCTCATATGGGTGATTGCAGTTATCGGGATTGTGGGCTGCGTTTTCTATATAAAGTCGCCGCGCTGGTTGCATACGGGCATCTTCGTTGCCATGGGCTGGTTGTGTGTGATGGCTGCACCACAGGTGCCTGCCGTGTTGCCGGTCGCTGCAATGGTGTGGCTCTTTGTGAGTGGGGTAATTTATACCTTGGGCGCGGTGGTATATGCCACCGAGATCCTGGATTTCGTGCCGGGAAAATTTGGCTTCCACGAAGTTTGGCACATCTTCGTTCTTCTTGGGGCCCTGGCGCATTTTATAGCGGTGCTGTCATTGCAGGTCTTGCCAACTACCGCTTGATCCTGCCCTTCTACTCAAATATATAAAAAATTCTTGCGAGATGATCCGCAAAAAAATTTCTTCCTTTTCCCTTCTTACTTGTTAACTAATTACCTGCTCTCTCCTCCCTTTCATATCTACATAATAGCAGTCTCCGCCGAAATATTCCTTCACCCGTCCATTTTCCAGCTCCAGGAAGCGTTTCACGGTCCGGTCGAGGAAATGCCGGTCATGCGAAACCACCGGCACGATTCCGACGAAGACGTCAGACGCATTCTCCAGTACAACTCCAAGAAGTCCGCTGGGGATGAGTTTGCTGACCACTACAAACGGCACGGAAGGGTTATTGCGATTGGTCAGTACCATAATGAAAGATTATTACTTGGGAGATTGCAATGCCCTACAGAAATTGCGTTCGCAGATAATCCTTGTTTTTCTCCGAGAATCGATTATTTATTTTGTGAGTTTTGTTCTGGTCCATCAGGTGTCTGAAGTTCCAGGAACAGACATATAAAAATGATAAATAAGATTGACAATATCATATTACAAATTTATAATTATTGATGGTTAACCCTCTTATTCTGACCGATAAATAGACAGGAGGACGTCTATGTGGCACATCCAACCAGTTGCTGATGAAAATGTTGAGTCAGCGTTGCGTGAGGTTTACAACCAGGATATCGAAAAAGATGGCTATGTCTGGAACGTAAACCGTGCATGGAGCCATCGACCCGAGATGATCGGCCTTTGGTTGCCGCTAATGAAGTCGATACGTTCGCATCTACATCTGCGCACCTATGAACTGGTGACCATTGCGGCGGCGCGCGCAATCGGCTGTGTTTACTGCATGCTGGCGCACGGAGCGGTGCTTCGTAAGAATGGGTTTACTGCCCAGCAAGTCATTGCCATCCTGGAAGATTATCACAATGCTGCCCTCAGCCCGGAAGAAGTTCACATGATGGACTATGCCAGCAAGGTCAGCCTCGAATCGAGGTCGGTCTCCCAAGCAGATGTCGACATTCTTCGTCATGACGGATTGAACGACCAGCAGATCACTGATGTTGCATTGGCGGCTGTTCTACGCAACTTTATCAGCCGATTCTTTGATGCATTGGGTGCACGTGCTGACCCGGAATTGATCGAGAAAGAGCCAGAATTATGGAGCTATCTAAAGGATTGGGAAAAGGATGGTGCCCTTAGACAAGCTTCCGAGCTTTCCAAAAGTCTCCCACATTTCCCATCCTGATCGTTTTCATATCCAAAATTTTGGTACGTTTTAATGGCACAGCTTACCAAGAATTTATCCGAAAGATATAGAAGAACCGTATTTTGAGTGCATACGGTGAAACCACAGACTCAAGATGCGGACTCCTCCTGAATTTGTAGCCCGGAATTTTCGGATAAGCCGTTTGATTTCATAAAGCTCAGATTTATTCGGACATTGTTCATAAAGTAGATGTATCCTGCGGGTAAAGGAAAATTTGCCGCACGATAGATTAAATCCATTGGAATTTGTGATAAAATACATCTTGTACGCCGAAATTATTTAATTATGCTCATGACGAGCCTCGGCCCTCTTTGGTCGGGGTTTTTTATCGCCACTTCCCAATTGCTGAAAGCTGTTTCCTGAAAGCCGACTTATGCTGAAAGAACGAACCGATCTCCGCAACATTGCCATTATTGCCCACGTGGACCACGGTAAAACCACCCTGGTGGATGGTCTCCTACGCCAGTCGCACACCTTCCGTGACAACCAGCAGGTGGCTGAGCGCGTGATGGACTCGAACGACCTCGAGCGAGAGCGTGGCATCACCATCCTAGCCAAGAACACCGCCATCTCCATTCCGGACCCCGTCACCGGTGAAACGGTCAAGATCAACATCGTGGATACCCCCGGTCATGCCGATTTCGGCGGTGAGGTGGAACGCGTCATGAACATGGTCGATGGTGTGCTGCTATTGGTGGACGCCGCTGAAGGCCCAATGCCACAGACCCGTTTCGTGCTGAAGAAAGCCCTGGAAATGGGGCACAAAGCTGTGGTTGTTATAAATAAAGTAGACCGCAAGGATGCCGAACCCGACCGTGTTGTCAACCAGACTTTTGACCTGTTTATCGAACTGGGCGCCACCGACGAGCAGGCAGATTTCCCCATCATTTATACCCAGGCCACCAGTGCCCAGGCTGGTTTCACTCCCGAACTCGGCCCGGACCTCCAGCCGCTCTTCCAAACCATCCTGCGGCACATTCCACCTCCGAAAGTGGATGTGGATGCTCCGCTGCAAATTCTTATCACGACACTTGGCTATGATGATTACCGCGGTGTAACAGCAGTTGGCCGGGTTCATGCAGGTACCATTAAGGTAGGCCAGGCGCTGGCGCGTTTGAAAGTGGATGGCGAAAATGTTCCGGAACGCGCCCGTTATTTATATATCCACCAGGGCCTGAACAAAGTGGAAGTGGAACATGCCGAAGCCGGTGAGATTATCGCGCTGGCCGGACTCGAGGGGATTGCCATCGGTGAAACCCTGGCCGACCCCGAAAACCCCGTGGCGCTTCCGACGATTCGAGTGGAAGAGCCGACTGTCCGGATGACGTTCGGAGTGAATACTTCACCATTCTCGGGCCGGGAAGGTAAGTGGAGCACATCACGCAAGCTGCGTGAGCGATTATTCGATGAGCTTCGCACGAATGTTTCCCTGCGAGTGGCTGAGACAGAGGCAGCAGATACTTTCCTGGTTTCCGGGCGAGGGGAATTGCACCTGGCAATCCTAATCGAAACCATGCGCCGGGAAGGTTATGAGTTCCAAGTTTCGCGCCCGGAAGTGATTTTTCATCAGGCAGAAGACGGCACCCAACTTGAGCCATATGAGGAAGTCCATATCGAAACCAGTCCCGATACCGTTGGAGTAGTGGTGGAAATGTTGGGTGGACGGCGCGGCAAGATGATGGATATGCAGGATACCGGGCAAGGCAGCGTGCGGTTGATTTATATCGTACCGACGCGTGGCCTGTTGGGTTTCCGCTACCAGTTCCTGACTGCAACGCGTGGTATGGGTGTAATGAACACCCTTTTTCACGGATATGAAGAAATGTCAGGACCGATGGCCCAGCGTGCCACTGGTTCTTTAGCAGCCTGGGAAGTGGGCGAAACCACTGCCTATGCCTTGAAAAGCGCCGAGGAGCGTGGCAACCTGTTCTATGGTCCCGGAGTGGCGGTATACGAAGGGATGGTAATTGGCGAGAATGCCCGCCCTGGCGATATCCCGATCAATGTTTGCCGCAAAAAGCACTTGACCAATATGCGCTCCTCACATGGAGACATGGAAATCCGCCTGACACCGCCGCGCCAGATGAGCATTGATGAAGCAATTGAATACCTGGCAGACGATGAATTGCTTGAAGTGACACCAGTTTCGTGGCGCATTCGCAAGCGCATATTGAATACTGACGAGCGTGGCAAGCAACAGAAGAAAGCCAAGGATGCACTGGAAGAGTAGGCGGCTGGATTTATTCCGGTTTTATCCGCAAAATTTTTCCACCCGTGATTTTTATAAGATCGGAAGATGGCAATTGGAACACGGCGTTTGGCGTTCCAGCAGCAGCCCAAATATAGGTATATTGTAATAAATCTTCATCGATATATGTTTCCAAAGGTTGATCGTGACCGATTGGTGGTACGCCTCCGATGACGAATCCGGTCATGGTTCGGACAAATTCCGGGTTGGCCCGACCAATCGATTCCCCAGAATATTGGCTAACCTTGTTTTCATCCACCCGGTTTGACCCACTGGTCAGTACCAGGATTCCCTTATTGCTTGACATCCCTTGAAAAATGAGCGATTTAACGATTTGACCGAGCTGGCAACCGATCCGGTCGGCTGCTTCCTGGGCAGTGCGAGTGGATTCGGCAAACTCGATCACTTTATAATCGAACCCGAATCCGCGCAGGATGTTCTGGATTTTTTGGGCAGAAGGGTTGAGTGGTTCCATAAGGGCGCTCCTAGGTTTGGTCTTTTGGACGGGTTTACGCTACTGATTCAAAGGTTCGCATTGGCTTTTTGAGGTTATCTTATTTGGGTGGTCAGATCACACAACTGGCTGCAATTGATGGGTGTAAGCAGACCAAAATAACTTTGCTTTCTCAGCACACCTGCCATAATAGGTTCGGTGGTTTCCAGGAAGTATATTTTTCAGGCTTTCATTTGATCGGATATGCGCCAGCACTTATTCGCCGGTTACATCGGTGCAGGTGCAGATCGAGGACAACAACAGCAGGGTCCATTTGCGATAGTGTTTCGATGGATTGACCATTTGCTTTGCGTTTTGAACTTTAAACCAGCCGCCTTCAGCGCATACGAAAAGTTCGTAACAAGTTTTTCATCGTCTTATATTGCAAACGGTAGCGGTACGAATGCGAGCTGCATGGTATCTAGGGGACCTTTATCGGCAATATTACAGTGAATGTACTGCCTTTTCCAATTTCGCTTTGAAGTTCGATTTTTCCATTCATGAGGGTAGTCAGCTGGCTAACAATGGAATGCCCCAGCCCTGACCCGCCGCGTGTATTCCCTTCTACCTGGCGAAATGCTTCAAAACCCATTTTCTGGGCTTCTCTTGGAATCTCCGGTCCGGTATCCGACACTTGAATCACCCAATTATCTTTATCAGCCATGAAAAGGCAGACCATAATTGAGCCTTTTTCAGTGAATTTAATGGCGGTATTTATCAGGTTGAGAAGGATTTGTTTGAGCCAGTAGGCATCCCAATAAATATCCTGTGGTAAATCAGGAGCTATTTCCAGCTCAAATTTCAAATTCTTCTTTTTGATAGCAAATCCTGCGATCGTATGGGCTCCGGCAACAAATTAAGTGGGTTTGAATATAGCCGGTCTAGTCACAAGCCGTCCCGTCTCGATCTGTGCCTCGCAAATTAGATTGTTTATGAATGTAAGTAATTGGTTGGAGCCGTCCAGAATTTCGGAAGCGGCATTCTTTTGTTCGGCATTCACTTCCCCAAAAACACCTTTTTCAAGCATTTCCGAGTAACCCATGATGGTTCGGATTGGAAATAATAATCCTATAGGGCAACACTTTTCATTCGGTATTCACTCGAATGGTAAGCGCAAGATGAAATTGCTCGGTTCATGTAGGGGACTGCCACGATAGAATCAAGTTCTGTGGTTGTAAGAATGGTCTATTCCGGCGAATATTACCTGATCGCAGCAGAATAATTTCCGATTAGTGTGTCGCGAATGTGTTCAGCATGACCGTGGAACAAATTCATTTGTACTGCTTCGGCGGTGGTAAAAAACTGGGCTTCTGTGGTTTCGTCGCTTAATCCCAATTTTCCCCCGACTTGTTCGACCTCGAAGTTAAGAACGATAACGAATGCTTTATTCCCATCTGGATAAATAGTCAACCGGTTTGGGTTGCTGTAAACACCAGTCAACCTGACCACACGGACTCTGAGCCCGGTCTCCTCGAAGACCTCCCGCTTGCATCCCTCTGCGACTGATTCACCTGGGTCAATCATTCCACCCGGCAGACACCATTGACCGTTATCCGAACGGCGGGTTAGCAGGACCGTCTGGTGATCCTTACCAAAAAGAACGGCTGAACAACCTAATCGCAGTGTGCCCGCTCTGCCGATTCGATCGCCATAAACAACTTTTGTAGGATATTTTATGGTTGAAGGTTCCATTTTGGTTTGCCAATGTCTCTCAGATGAAATGTTATTATTGAAAGATTTTTGGTAGTATGCACCAATTATACGGGATTTGTGGCCTGCACGAATGTCCCATTACGCAGGTCGATTAAGGCTTGCTGGATTTCTTCACGCGTATTCATGACAAATGGCCCATATGGGACAATAGGCTCCCTAATGGGCGCCCCAGTCATCAGGATGAACCGTACCGGCGTTTCGCCGGTATGGATCTCGATCCGGCTGCCCTTCTCTAAAACAACCATTTCCACTGCACCCACTTCCTGGTCTCCAAAAGTTGCCTGTCCATCAAAGACATAGACCAGGGCTGTGTAGTCTTCGGAGATCGGTAAAGTGAATTTAGCTCCAATTTCCATCGCAACTTCCAAATATACCGGATTGGCAGCAATCTCTTTCACTGGCCCGGAAACACCAACCAATTCACCGGCCACCACGCGTGCAATCCATCCCGGGCCTTTTGCAGGAGGAATATCTGCTGTTGAAACTCCCTGGTAATTTGGACGGATCATTTTTAGCGCGGCGGGTAAGTTGACCCATAATTGGAAACCAACAATAAGCCCATCTGGTCCACGGTGTGGCATTTCCTCGTGAAGGATCCCCCCTCCAGAAGTCATCCATTGGATATCACCGGGACCGATAAGGCCAGCATTACCCAGACTATCACGGTGGTTAACGCTGCCCTTTAGAATATAGGTCACCGTTTCAATCCCGCGGTGTGGATGCATAGGAAAGCCGCGGATGGGGCCTTCTACCGGATCATTGAATGCAAAATGGTCAAAGAGCAGGAAGGGATCAAACTGATTCGAAACATGTGGAAAGATGGACCGGCGCAAAAGCACCCCGGCGCCTTCGATCACGTATTGCGGTTCGATGATATCCTTGACAAGACGATTTTTATTCAACCTTAAACACTCCAAATAAGATTGATTCTACCAGTATCCATAGAAATAGGGAGTGTTCCTTCAGGGTATTAAAAGATTTACAAGCGAAAAATAGCAAATGCGGCAACGATGAAAAAATACTTAAGCGCGCGCAAGAAGCTGGCTATAACAAGGAGGAACAATGGCAGTTTTTTAGCGAAGACAATTTAAGGCAGGATTTGGGTATTTAGACAGATTTAATGGTGTAAAACGCGGCTGTGCAAGAAAGGATTACTGCTGCACTTCAATTTTAATGAAAAATGATTCTCCGAATGCGATTCCATTCGCGTCAAACGCCTGCCATTCGCTGATGTATTCCCCGGCTTCCTGCGGTGTAATGAACAGGATGCGTACAGTTGCCTGCGTTCCAGCGCGCGCAGGATACAGAGCCTGGTCGGTCGATGCGCCGAGAGCGTTGCCAGAAATAAGCCGAAGTTGATAACTTGCATCCCAATTGCAATCACCACTATTTTGAACGAGCCACTGCTTATCCAGAATGCTGCCGGGAGCTACCACCGTGCCATCCGGGATAGTTACATCACTAATAAAAGTCAGATTATCTGTGCAAATGGGTGTTGAAGTTGGAACAGCAGGCAGGATTGTGATTGGTGTGGCGGTAGGTTGTTCCGGAGTTGATGTTGGAGGTGAAAAAGGAGTGGCAACTTGAGGTGGGGAAGTACTACCCCCGCAGGCAGTTACAAACAGCCCAATAAAAACAACGCCAATAAAACAAAAACAGATGGATACGAAAGCAGGGTAAGATCGTCGCGTATCCATCTGTATCCTTTGAATATCAGAAGTTAATATAAAAGGCCTTAAGCCTATTATTCCCCGCCGGCCTCACTGTCACTTTCCTCGCCGATGGCGAGTGGGAGAGCTACTTCGCCGCCTGTGGCACGTTGGCGGATAATAGCCTCGATTTCATCGGCCAGCGTCGGGTTCTGGCGAAGAAATTCCTTGGAGTTCTCACGTCCCTGTCCGAGACGAGTTTCGTTAAAAGAGAAGAAAGCACCGCGCTTATCCACGATACCAAGCTGTGTCGCCAGATCAATCAGATCACCGACCTTGGAGATACCTTCGTTATACATGATATCGAATTCTGCAGTACGGAAGGGAGGAGCGACCTTGTTTTTGACCACCCGGACACGTGTCCGGTTGCCTACGATTTCCGCACCTATTTTGATTGATTGTATTCGGCGTACATCAAGACGTACAGAGGCATAGAATTTCAACGCGTTGCCGCCAGTGGTGGTTTCAGGGTTGCCAAACATGACACCGATTTTCATGCGCAATTGGTTCGTGAAGATAACAGATGTTTTGGTTTGATTGATAGCCCCGGAGAGCTTGCGCAGCGCCTGAGACATCAGGCGAGCCATCGCGCCCATCTGTGCATCGCCCATATCACCTTCGATCTCCGATCTGGGAACCAAAGCGGCGACAGAGTCAATCACCACCAGATCCACCGCTCCAGAGCGGACGAGTGTTTCTGTGATTTCCAAAGCCTGTTCACCGGTATCGGGTTGCGAGACCAGCAGGTTATCCACATCCACACCACACTTGGCTGCATAAATTGGATCCAAGGCATGTTCCATATCCACATAAGCGGCAGTCCCGCCTACTTTCTGGACTTCTGCGACGATATGCTGACAAATGGTAGTCTTGCCTGAAGATTCCGGCCCATAGATTTCAGTAATGCGACCACGCGGAATACCGCCGATGCCAAGGGCCAGATCCAGAGAAAGAGAACCGGTTGGGATAGCGTCAATGGTCATTTTGTGTGCATCGCCCAGCCGCATGATGGAACCATCGCCGTAGCGTTTGACGATATCTCCGACAGCTTTATCTAGCATCGCGCGGCGACCTTCGTCGATTGAATCATCGGAAGCAGAATCGGTTCTTTTTGGCATAATTTTCCTCTCTAATAAATAATTATTCAGAGTATAGCACAGATGTTCGATGCGTCAAGGGGTGGTCGGGAAGATTGTACCGGTGCTGGTTGGAGTAGGGGGCGGTGAAGAGTTATATTTGACAAATCCATTAAACGTAAAATATGTCACCTGACCGGGTAATATTTGGATATTTTCCAGATTATACATCCCGTCAAAAATAATGTCGATTTGATAGACTCCTGCCGGGAGATCACCCAGTGCGACATTTTCGTTGTAGTAGGAATCGCTGTGAATGGTTGCATCACTGGCGTATGTGTAAACTTTCCATGTTTTTTGGGTTTGGGAGTTTGTTACCGAAACAAGATGATCCTTGAGGGTGGAACCGTAATCAGCCGTCACCCGGCCAACCAAGACGCCATACCCTTCTGGTGGCACCATCCACAAAACAGGATTGCGTGTAGAATAAAAACTGTTTTCTCCGAGCCGGACTTCGAAATGGAGGTGTGGGCCGGTAGTGTTCCCGGTGCTCCCCACTTTCCCAATTACCGCGCCGGTGTTTACCCATTGACCGACAACCACATCAACCTCCTCCATGTGGGCATAAATGGTGTAAAGTTGTTGATCCTGATAACCAAAGTCGTGCCGGATGGCGACAGCTATTCCATAAGGATCGTTAAGACTGTCGGATGATCCTGAGTAAAGGCCTATTCCAGCCCAAACAATAGTTCCTGGGCCAGCGGACAATACATCGGTTCCGCGCGGGGCAGGCAGGTCAACTCCGGTATGAATAATATTTGGTCCGAAGAAAACACCGCCATATGGATAATCCCATTCTGGTTCACCAGGGTAAGCTGCGGCAATCGGGGCGGCAAAATAGAAATGATCGAAAGGGGAAAGTGACCACGGAATGGGATAAAGTGGAGGGCGGTATTCCGCACCTTGCACTGGAATGACAGTGGGGAAAAAAAGTTGCATTGCATCGGGAGTAGCCGTAGGGAGAGGGGCAGGCGCTTCAGTCATTGGGAAGGGGGTTGAAGTTTTCTCGAAAGGTATAGTTGAAGTGGCCTCTGAAGCAACTTCAGCAACGAATGTAGGCGTGGTATTGGGCGTAGGAGAGGAAAGAAGAAGCGCGGGCGTGGACAGAGGTCCAGGCGCGGGCGCACACCCTGACAGGATGATTAACGTTACCGGCAGGAGGAGGCGCAGATGGATCATGGTGTATAGGTCGGGCGGTGCGTTGGCGTGGAAGTGGGCGTAGGTGACCGATACCACATAGGTGTGCGCGTTGGTGTGAAAGTGGGCGGAATAACCATCGTAGGTGTGACAAGGAATTCGGGTGAGTAGAGTTGCAGCATGGCGGTGGACCAATCCAATCCCTGAGTAAACGCCAATTCGTTGAAGCGTGCTCCGGCATAATATGTACGCCATTCAGTCAGAGCCGGCAAGCGTTCCCAACCATATTGAATAGCGAGGGAGGTCAGGTCGACCCAATAACCGGACGGAATGGAGTCTGCCAACCGTCCGCCATTCTCATAGGCAACAGGATCACCAGTACGAGCACTAAAATCCCAGGGAACTTGGGTAAGGGGAGCACCTTGGGAACCGTCCTGGGCTGTAGTGCGCAGGTAGATTCGCCAATAGGTCTCTTGACCGAAATCTTCACGAATTATGACCATCCAATTGGCCAGAATCTGGGATGGGTTAAGTGTAAAAGCCCGACCCGTATATAACCAATCCTCCCCCAAACCGGGATCAAGTGACGTTGTGAAAGGAACATAGGCATTTTCCAGGCTAGCAAGAGCATCCCAGCCTGTTTCCCTGGCGACCTGTGCGCGTAAAGTTTGGAAGGAATCATATGCAAATTCATTTAGTTGAGGGTAAGGAGCCTGGACGCCTGTCAGAGTAATAAGTGAAGCACGTCCATGCATGGTATCTGATTGAGGTGTAACCGTTGGGATATATAAAACGGCCGGTGTTATTTTAGCATTATTAAGGAAAGGCCCGGGTAACGCAGCCGTGGTGTTGCCGAAAGCCAGCCCGTTGGTTGGAGCGGGTAACAGCACTGGTGGCAAGTTGACAATTCCATTGATAGTATACCCTGCAAGGAAGGTCTGGTTGGGAGCCGTCAAGCGCGTGGCAAGATGGCTGTTGTCTTGCCAGACCGGCCAATCTCCAGATCCGGCAAAAACCGGCGGAGAGGACGGATTGCCAGCATCCCAAACATAGATGCTGGTCAAGCCGGAGGATGGATCTGCAGAGGCCCAAGCCAGATGAGTACCATCAGGAGACCAGGTGGGGTGCGATTCCACAGTTTGGGGAGATTTACTGATATTTGTAAACTTGTCATTCCCCGATTTGTTCAAATCGGCAATCCACACCTCGGGTTCCCCGCTACGATTTGAAATGAAGGCAATTTGCCTTCCAAGTGGTGACCATGCTGGTGATGAATCAGTGGCAATGTCTTGTGTCAGTGCATACACTTGGGCAGAATCTTTGACGGATCGGATGAATATGCCCAAAAAACCATTTTGATAAGATTCGTAGGCCAGAAATGCCCCATCAGGCGACCAGGATGGCGCAGCGTCGTATTCGGGTGTGTCTGTCAGGCGGATGACATTGCCGCTGGCAAGTTCAAGTAAATAAAGATCCCAATAGCTGTTTCTATTCGATGCAAATGCCAACCATTTACCATCTGGACTGATTGCAGGGGTAATATCATCCCAGTCACTTGCGGTAAGGCGGGTAAGTGGGAGGGTTTGTGGCGAATAAGCAAAGAGGTGGAAATACCCTTCGTCGGTGAGGGAAAGGAAGAAAGTGCCTTGTGGCGCCGGTTCCGTAGCACCGATATTTGGAGTGGCTGTTATGATATAAGGGGTCTGAGTGGGAGCTTCGGTTGGAGTCAAGCTTGCCGTAGGAGTCTGACTTGGGGGAAAAGGAGTTGAAGTTAAGGTGGGGTCAGGCCCAAGTTGCAGTCTGCAGGCTGAAAGCAAAAACATGATGCAGATTGCAGAAAACACAGTGCGAAATATCGAGCGTAAACTTTGAGATATGGTTTTTGGATGGAAGATCATTTTATTTTGCAGGATCGGGAACTTCGATGATAAGAGTATGCCGGTCTACTTCGCCCAGCTCAGGGTAGGACAGACTGGCTGATAGAGTGTATTTCCGTTGGTTAGACCAGTTTTGCGGATATGCAGGGTTAGTTCCAATTTCCATCCAACCGGCTCAATGATACTGGCTGAGGCGACTTTATTGCCAATGGAGTCTGTCAGGTCAAGTTCGATAATAGGCCTTTGCTGGAATGGAGTCAAGTCCAAGGCAACCCGCAGACGTTTTCCGTCAGGGTCAGAATTAGCCCATATGCCAAGCATGTGAATCTCAGCTGGAGGATAACGGACAATTTTAGGGTCGTTGATAAAAAACTCCATGTAGTTATTATAACCAGAAACAGGTTTTCCTACCGCTGGTATAATTCAGCCATGCCTACCAAATTAACTCACATTGATGATACTGGTCACGCCCATATGGTGGATGTGGGCGACAAACCGGCAACGGAGCGTCTGGCGATTGCACAGGGGGAAGTTCTGATGAAGAAAGAAACTCTTGGCTTGATCCGGGCTGGATCGATTAAGAAGGGCGATGTATTAACCGTTGCCCAGATTGCCGGAATCGTTGCAGCAAAACGGACTTCGGACTTGATCCCATTATGCCATCCTTTGCCTATCACCCATATTGATGTGACCTTAACCCTAGAAGATAATATTCCAGGTGTTCTCATAAAGGCTACAGTCAAAACGATCGGTAGAACCGGGGTCGAGATGGAGGCTCTGACTGCCGTGTCGGTGGCAGCATTAACCATTTATGATATGGCCAAAGCTGCTGAGAAAACAATGAAAATTCAAAATATTCGCCTGACTGAAAAACACGGCGGGCGGTCGGGGGATGTGGTAAATCAATAGATAGTCAAAGGTAAACCTTTTGAACGAGGAACCATGAGAGTCAAAATCTTCTTTTTTGCCACCGTGAGAGAATATGTCGGGGCGAAAACGGTTGAATTGGAAGTACCGGCGCAGACAACTGTTGCAATGCTTAGGGAATTATTGGTGAAAAAATACCCTCAGATGGCCTCTACGCAGAAATCCATAATTGCAGCTGTCAACAGCGAATACGCGGCTGATGAACTTTTAATTCCACTCGATGCTGAAATCGCTTTTTTTCCCCCGGTTTCTGGTGGTTGAGAAAATATGGATTACCCGACAATCACCACTATCACCGAAATGGAACTTGACCTTGACGCTCTGATTGCTAGGGTAACACTTCCATCCACTGGCGCGGCGGCTATATTTTCTGGGATTGTGCGCGGGATGACAGAACGTGGTAATGCTCATGAAACTAGTTTTCTTGAATATGAAGCTTACCAACCGATGGCTGAAGCCAAGATGCGCCAGGTTGCAAAAGAAATTCGTTCACGCTGGCCCTCGGTGGAAGGTATCGCCATTGTTCAACGGATCGGACGACTTTATCCACAAACTCCGACCGTGTTTATCATTTGCACTGCTGCACATCGGGATACAGGCGTTTTCGATGCAGCCCGCTATGGAATTGACCGATTGAAGGAAATTGTGCCTATCTGGAAAAAGGAAGTTAGTCCAGAAGGCGAATTCTGGGTCGAAGGTGAATATATTCCTAAGTCCGGAGAATAAAAACGCCTTTGTGATTAATGGTGGAAGAAGGCATGGATTATCCTGGTGTTTTTTGCAGCAATTGTGGGGAACCCTATCCAAATGCGCATGTTCCATATTGTTGTTCTATTTGTGGTGGGGTGTATGATTTTCGCGGCAGCTTCCTCTTTGACCCAACAAAAATAGACCATTCTGAGCCAGGTATCTGGCGCTTCAGGCATACGTTTGGACTGTCGCCAGAGGTTGTGCCAGTTTCTCTAGGAGAAGGCGACACACCGCTACTTTGGGTGAAAGCGTTGGGTCGTGAAATAGCTCTAAAGTGCGATTACCTAAATCCCAGTGGATCGTTCAAAGACCGCGGTTCAGCGGTGATGACAGCCTGGTTGAGGTCACGCGGAGTAACCGAAGTTGTAGAAGACTCCTCAGGGAATGCTGGAGCATCCCTGGCAGCTTATGCAGCCCGGGCAGGAATTAAAACGCGAATATTTATACCCGAATACGCTTCTGGCCCCAAGAGGAGGCAAATCGAAGCCTATGGTGCAGAACTGTTTCCAATCCCCGGTTCGCGTTCTGACGTTACCAAGGCGGTCAGGAAGGTATCTGACAATGGTACAGTATATGCCAGCCATGCGTATAGTCCATTTAATCTTCCTGGATATGCCAGCGCTGCTTACGAAATTTTTGAGCAGGTGGGGAAAATGCCCGGAGCAGTAGTTGTCCCCGCTGGACAGGGTGGGTTACTGCTCGGTCTTGCGCGGGGATTTGATGCATTGCGTAAAGTTTATAATAATGACCCGATACCCTTGATCATTGGGGTACAAGCGCGCGCATGTGCCCCCCTATGGGCTTTATGGGCGGGCAGAGACGGGGTGATGGAACCCGCCACTGAGGATGGAACGTTGGCAGAAGGCGTGCGAGTACCCAATCCAGTGCGCGGAGAAGCGGTCCGTTCAGCCGTTTTGGCAAGTCGTGGAATCATGTGCGTTGTTGATGAAAAAGATATCATGCCGGCACGAGATGCGCTGGCGCGACTTGGATTCTATGTCGAGCCAACCAGTGCAATAGCGTGGGCAACGCTCATCCGAGTGATCGATAAATTACCCGATCCAATTGTTGTGGTTCTTACCGGTTCCGGATTAAAGTACGGGTAAAATAAAGATCAACTCTTGATAAAGGACTCTAACATTGACGAACATTCAATCTTTTGGCAACAGGCTACTTAACAACCTTGAGAAAGTCATCGTTGGCAAGCGGCAAACGACTGAGACAATTGTCGTAGGTTTGCTTTGCCAAGGACATGTTCTGATTGAGGATGTTCCAGGGGTTGGCAAGACAGTTTTGGCGCGCAGTCTGGCAAAATCATTGGGTTGCTCGTTCAACCGTCTCCAGTTTACCCCTGATATGCTGCCCAGTGATGTAACCGGAGTTTCCATCTATGATCAATCCAAACGTGTGTTTGAATTCCATCCCGGACCCGTGTTTGCACAGATTGTTCTGGTGGATGAAATTAACCGAGCAACGCCAAAAACTCAGGCCGCCTTGCTGGAGTCAATGGAAGAGAAACAGGTAACGGTGGATGGAATAACACACCCTTTACCCAGCCCTTTCATGGTCCTGGCAACTCAAAACCCAATTGAATATGAGGGAACTTTCCCTTTACCAGAAGCTCAACTAGACCGATTCCTGTTGCGGGTCCGATTGGGTTATCCAAACCAAATGGATGAAATAGAAATCCTTGAGCGCCAACAATTGAAGCACCCGATTGAATTATTGGGAGCTGTTATTTCAGTCGAAGAACTTCAGGAAGTTATGCAAGAGATAAAGAAAATCTACGTCTCCAAGCCGGTCAAACGCTATGTGGTGGATTTAGTAAACCGCACGCGCCAGAGTGCTGATGTGTATCTGGGTGCCAGTCCACGTGGCAGTCTGGCACTTTTTCGTACAGGACAGGCAGTGGCTGCCCTAGCAGGGCGTGATTTTGTCTTACCAGATGATATAAAAAGTTTGGCAGTACCGGTATTGGCCCACCGTGTCATTGTCGGACCAGCTGCCCGCCTACGAGAGTTGAGCGATGAGAAGATTGTGGAAGAAATATTGGAGAACCTGCCTGTTCCGGGCGGAGATTACCAGGCACCTTAGCTTATGAAATTGTCCCATGCCTCGCGCTGGCTGGTCGCGGCAGTTATTTTAGGAAGTTTGACAGGATGGATTGTGACTGGCGTAGTGACATATACAAGGCTGGCTTACCTGGGTATCGTTTTAGCAGGAGGGGCAATTATTTGGACGAAATTATCAATGAATGGTATTCGCTTGAAAAGAGAAACTCGTTCCTTGCGTGCAAGCATGGGTGAAGTATTTGAAGAGCATTATGAAATTAAAAAAGAAAAGTGGCCAGGGTGTTCATGGCTTGAAGTACTCAACGAGTCACCTTTGCCAAATGCTGCCGGGTCCAGACTGTTGACCAGGGTTGAAGCCCACCAGGTACGATATTATTCTGCCCGTACTCTTCTGACCCGCCGTGGTGCCTATTTACTTGGCCCAACTATATTAACATGCGGAGACCCCTTTGGCCTTTTTACCATGCGGAAAGTAGTCGCAGCCAAAGATTCGCTAGTTATCCTACCAATGACCTTCCCCATTTCAATATTTCCTCCGCCTCCAGGTCTTCTTCCGGGAGGGAAGGCGATTCGACAGCGAACTTTCGACATGACACCAAATGCTGCAGAAGTGCGTGAATACGTTCCTGGAGATGCTATGAAACGTATTCACTGGCCGAGCACGGCACATCGTGGTCAATTAATGGTCAAGGAATTCGAGCAAGATCCGCAGGCTGATATCTGGATATTCTTGGATGCTTATCGACTGGTTCATTTTTCCTTGTCTGAATTAACAATTTCCCATCAAATTGATAACATGTGGTTGCGCCTACCGAAGGTTCACCTATCAAAAGACACATTTGAATACGCCATTAGCGTTGCAGCTTCTTTGGCAAGATTTTTTCTGATGAATCGGCGGGCAGTCGGATTGGCCTGCTCAGCTGGGAATTTTTTCGTTGTTTCCTGTGAGCGCGGAGAACGCCAAATTAATAAAATTATGGAGACTCTGGCTTTTATTAAACCAGAGGGGTTAATACCGCTTTTTGATTTGGTAAATATACAAGCAAAACTATTACCTGTTGGCAGTGGAGTTATATTAATCACAACATCAGATCATCCGGATTTGATCCTGGCACTGGAAGATTTACGACGCCGTAACCTACGACCGGTAGTAATCCTTATAAAATCAGAGACGTTTGGAGGGCGAGGAGAAACTGAAGAAATAGTTGCCAGCCTGCAATCCAGGAATATACCAATATGCCAGGTTGGTTTTGGGGATGATCTTGGTGCTCAATTAGCATTGCCGGCCACATACTTGCAGAAATTTCATGTTTCAAAATGATAATTCAAAGCATATATTAGGAAGTTTGCTCTTGACGGGAGGGCTGGCTGGCTTGATACTAAGGCATAGGAGATGAAAAAATGGAACATTTCTTGGATATTTACGAACAATCCCCGGAAGAATTGCAAGATATTCTGAATCTGGCTGTGCAATTGAAGAAAGAGTATTTTTCAGGAGGAAATACTCCGCTTTTCAAGGGAAAAGTACTGGGAATGATTTTCCAAAAACCCAGCCTGCGGACGCGTGTATCGTTTGATATGGCGATGCGTCATATGGGTGGCGATGCATTATATCTCTCACCAACTGAAATCGGCTTGGGGAAGCGTGAATCCATTGCTGATGTAGCACGTGTACTCTCCGGGTATGTTCAAGCAATTATGGCACGTGTCTTCGAGCATAGACATATTTTGGAATTAGCAAAATGGTCATCAGTACCGGTTGTAAACGGTTTGAGTGATTTCAGCCATCCTTGTCAGGCAATGGCAGATGCGCTGACCATCCAGGAAAAATTCGGTAAGGCAAAAGGCCTCAACGTAGTCTTCGTAGGCGACGGAAACAATGTGGCTGTCTCGTTGATGCACATTTCAGCTAAATTAGGATGGAATTTTTCGATTGCCAATCCGGATGGGTATGACATGAACTTGCAGGCTGTAGAAATGGCAAAAGAGATAGCCCTTTCATCTGGCAGCCAATTTCGATTCCTGCGCGAACCGCATGAAGCCGTTAAGAAAGCTCAGGTAATCTATACAGATACCTGGACGAGCATGGGTCAGGAGGATGAGACTGCCAAACGGGAACAAGTCTTCCCGCCTTATCAAGTAAATAAAAAACTGGTCTCTGAAGCTGACAAAGATGTGATTGTTATGCATTGTCTACCGGCGCATCGTAACCATGAGCTAACTGACGAAGTGGCGGACGGGCCGCATTCAGTTATTTTTCCTCAGGCGCAGAACCGTCTTCATGCGCAGAAGGCAGTACTTGCACGTCTTTTCAGAGTTGCCTGAAACGAGTATGTTCAAATGCCTCTCGACTGCGTGGCGCTCGGGGCCAAAACCTCCCAATTTAATTTGTAGAAAGGTTAAACCATGAACACGCAGGAGTATATCGAAATTGAAGAGCTGTATGGTGCACATAACTACCTTCCAATAGATGTAGTGATTGAACGTGGAGAGGGTGTATGGGTCTACGATGTGGAAGGCAAGAAATATCTGGATTGCCTCTCTGCCTATTCGGCGCTCAACCAGGGACATGTTCATCCGAAAATCTTGGCAGCATTGATTAAACAGGCAGGGAAAGTTACTCTTACTTCACGCGCTTTCAGAAACGATCAATTACCTCTGCTTTATAAAGAACTCTTCGATCTGACCGGCTACGAAATGTCCTTATTAATGAATTCAGGCGCAGAGGCTGTAGAAACCGCCCTCAAACTTGCCCGCAAATGGGGCTATGAAATTAAGAGAATTCCACGCAATCAGGCTGAGATCATTGTTTGCGCAGGCAACTTCCATGGGCGCACCATTACAGAAATTTCCTTCTCCAGTGAACCGCTCTATCGCGATGATTTCGGCCCCTTTACGCCGGGATTTATCAGCGTTCCTTACGGTGCCCCGGAGGCGATAAATAAAGCGATTACCCAGAATACCGCTGCGGTTCTTGTGGAACCTATTCAGGGAGAAGGAGGGGTCATAGTTCCTCCGGCCGGATATTTGAAAAAAGTATCCGAAATATGCAGAGCAAATCATGTTTTGCTAATTGCTGATGAGATACAGACAGGTCTCGGCAGGACAGGAAAACTATTTGCGGCACAGTACGAGAATGTTCGTCCTGATATAACAATCATTGGAAAAGCTTTAGCCGGTGGGTTCTATCCTGTGTCAGCTGTACTGGCGGATAAGCCTTTACTTGGACTATTCCTGCCGGGTGAGCACGGATCGACTTTTGGCGGCAACCCGTTGGCAGCAGCTACTGCGCGGGCTGCATTGGGAGTAATAGTAGAAGAAAAATTGATCGAGCGTGCCGCTGAAATGGGCGAATACTTTATTGAGCAGTTAACTGAAATTCCAAGTCCGCACGTAAAAGAGGTGCGTGGAAAGGGACTTTTAATCGGCGTAGAATTGAAAAAGAGTGCGGGGGGAGCGCGAAGATTCTGCGAGGCTTTGGTAATGAAAGGGATCCTAGCCAAGGAGACACATGTTGATACTATTCGCTTCGCGCCTCCGCTGGTGATTGACAAAGCAACCATTGATTGGGCATTGCCATCAATTCGAGAAGTCCTTAACGTCAAATAGAGCTGCTGGAAATTATTGAGAATTCAAAGCCTGGCATGAAAAAGGCATATATCCAGGAAAAAGAACAAATGTGACCCACCTTAACATTCAGGTTGAGTCACATTTTCATTCTAGCAAGGAATGTAGACGACAATTCTGCAGTAGAATGGTAATATTCCCCGAAAGTGTTTTCGACCGAAACTTGGAGGTGCAAAATGAACATCGGTATCCCGAAAGAACGACGGCCATTTGAATACCGGGTGGGACTTTCCCCGGCCGGTGTGGAAATCCTTCGTCAAGAAGAACATATTGTTCTTGTAGAGCATGAAGCCGGGATTATGGCGGGTTTTACGGATGAAACATATGAGCAGGCTGGGGCACGGATCGTCTATTCAACCGAAGAGGTTTATGGGCGGGTTGATTTGGTTTTGAAAGTTTCCCGTCCAACCGAAGAAGAGATGATTTACATGCAACCTGGATCGGCGCTGGCCGGGCTACTACATCTGCCTTCAGCCCGCCAGAGCAGGATTAAACTATTACTTGACAAGAAAATCACGGCGATTGCATGGGAACAGATTCAGGAAGCAGATGGTTCTCTGCCTGTGCTGCGCCCATCCAGCCAGATTGGCGGAGCAATGGCGGCAGAAGTAGCTGCCCGCCTATTGCATAGTGACCAGGGAGGACGCGGGATTTTATTGGGTGGTATTCCTGGAGTTCCGCCGGCAGAAGTGGTTATCTTGGGAGCCGGTACGGTCGGAACATATGCAGCGCGTGCTTTTATCGGCCTGGGTGCACATGTCACGGTATTGGATAAGGATATTAACTCGTTGCAACGCATCAGCGAATATGGCATGAACGTAGTAACCATGCTTTCCACAGAACGGAATATCATGCGGTGTTGTGAATTTGCAGATGCACTTATTGGTGCGGTATTAGTGCCGGGTGCGCGGGCCCCACTGCTGGTTTCGCGAGAGATGGTTCGAAAGATGAAATCGCGATCGGTCATTATTGATCTTAGCATTGACGAGGGCGGTTGCGTCGAAACGTCGCGTCCAACCACACACGACCGTCCCTCGTATATTGAGGAGAATGTGGTTCATTATTGTGTTCCAAATATGCCAGGTATCGTGGCACGCACTGCTACGCATGGCTTCGTGAATGTGGCCACTCCTTATATTCTACAGATTGCAAACCTTGGTGTGGAAAAAGCCATGGCGGAAAACCCGGCCATTGAAATGGCAATAAACACCTATCAAGGTGAAATCCGTCACCTGTCGTTGTGGAGCAGTTAGGGAGGTGTATATGGACTGGCATTCGATCTATAAATCACACGTGACAACAGCGGAAGAAGCGGTCAAGGCGATCAAATCGGGAGATCGCATATTTATGACCGGGAATGTATCGGTGCCGCAGAAGTTACTGGCCGCGTTGGTGGAGTGTGCTCCCGAGCTCACCAATGTGGAAATCTGCCAGGCACTTTCAGTCGGTTCGGCGGATTATGTTAAGCCGGAAATGGAAGGCCATCTACGGGTGAACACGCTTTTCATTAGCCCAAACGTTCGCGAAGCGGTTTGGGAAGGCCGCGCTGACTTCACCCCTGTGCTGCTTTCAGAATTCACCCTTTTGTTCAAGAATAAGGTTCTTCCTGTCGATGTGGCTATGATTCATGTCTCGCTACCAGATGAGCACGGCTTCTGCAGCCTGGGCGTGGAGGTCGGCCTGACCAAGTCACCGGCTGAATCGGCCAGGATTATTATTGCCGAAGTTAACGAGCAGATGCCGCGTACCTTGGGCGATTCCTTCATCCACGTAAGTCGCCTTACACACATTGTGCCGGTGTCCTATGCAATCGCTGAATTACCGATGGGCAGCGAAGGCGATGATCAGATCAATCAGAAGATTGCCGGTCATATTGCTGATCTTATCCCGGATGGAGCGACCATGCAGATGGGAATCGGGGCCATCCCGGATGCCGTCCTGAATTTCCTGGATAATAAGAAGGATCTAGGAATTCACAGCGAGATGTTTTCCGATGGTGTGGTCCGCCTGGTGGAACAAGGTGTAATCAATAATTCCTGCAAGACCCTGCATCCTGGCAAGATCGTAGCCGGGTTTGTTCTAGGTACTCATTCCCTGTACGAGTGGGTTAATGACAACCCGTTGTGTGAATTCCACCGCCAGGAATACGTAAACGACCCATTTGTCATTGCCCAAAATGAACGCATGGTGGCGATCAACTCGGCTATCGAAGTGGATCTGACAGGGCAGGTTTGCGCTGATAGTATTGGCCCCAAGTTCTTCAGCGGAGTAGGGGGGCAGTTGGATTTCATCTACGGTTCATCACGCTCGAAAGGGGGGGTGCCAATCATTGCCATGCCAGCTACCAATACTATGAAGGACGGTACGGTAGTCTCCAAGATCGTCCCGATGCTCAAACAAGGAGCAGGTGTTGTTACCGGACGTAACCATGTTCACTATGTAGTTACTGAATTCGGTGTAGCCGACCTTTATGGTAAGTCAGTACGCCAGCGCGTTAAGGCACTCATTCATATAGCCCATCCGGATTTCCGAGCTGACCTGGAGAGGCAGGCCAAGGAATTGAACTGGAGCTAAATGTGATTAGAAATGTGAGAATTGTTGCCACTATTGGTCCGGCCAGCCAGGATGATGCCATTATCGAAAAATTGCTTCAAGCAGGAATGGATGTTGCCCGCTTGAATTTTTCCCATGGAACGCAAGAGACACACGCTGCAAGGATTTCACAATTACGTACCATCTCTAAGAGTCTGGGAAGGCCACTGGCAATATTACAGGATCTTCAAGGTCCAAAAATACGAGTTGGCGTTCTGCATACACCCCTATCCCTGGTATCTGGCTCTACGGTTCTGCTCTATCCGGAGGGCGCCAGCCAACCACAAACCATCAAAAGCCAAGCGGTTATCCCAGTGGATTTCCCGCAATTGTTTGACACTGTAAAGCCTGGAAACCGTATCCTGCTTGATGATGGACGACTGGCGCTATCGGTCGTTAATGTGCTGGAAAAACAGGTTGTCGCAGAAGTAAAGACTGGCGGGACATTGACATCCAATAAAGGCATCAATTTGCCAGGCGAGCTTCTTGATATTCCGGCATTTACCGAAAAAGATGCCGAGGATTTGGAGTTTGGATTATCGCTCAGTGTAGACTTTGTGGCAATCTCCTTTGTTCGCCAAGCCGAAGATCTTCAGAAGGTCAGGCAGCGAATCGCCTGCCAATCCCCCGGGGAGTGTCCGCTATTAATTGCCAAGCTGGAACGTCCAGAAGCACTTGATAACCTAGAATCCATCCTGGATGTAGTAGACGGAGTGATGGTGGCACGCGGTGATCTGGGGGTTGAAATGGCTCCGGAAGATGTTCCCGGCGCTCAGAAACGCATCATCCAAGCTGCCAATCGCAGGGGAAGACTGGTTATCACAGCCACACAGATGCTTGAATCTATGATCCACAATCCTCTCCCGACGCGCGCTGAAGCCTCGGATGTAGCCAATGCCGTTTTCGATGGAACGGACGCGGTCATGTTGTCGGCAGAGACAGCGGCTGGTGATTACCCGGTGGAAGCGGTGACCCTGATGGATCGCATCGTCTGCCAGGCTGAAGCGGGTTTCGAATCATGGGGACATAACCAGGATATCGAATCTAATGAACACGACGCCGCCGTGGCGGTAATACGAGCGGCGCGTGAATTGGCACACGACCAAGATGTGGCAGCAGTAGCCGTTTTCACCCGATTGGGCCGCTCGGCATTATTAATGGCAAAGGCCCGGCCACGTGTGCCCATCCTGGCTTTCACTTCCGAAGAGCGCACCTATCGCCGTCTAGCGCTGGCCTGGGGTGTACAACCGCATATTGTCCCGTTTGTAGACACAGTCGAAGCGATGTTCCACTGCGTGGAAACGGCCTTGCGCGATTCCGGAACTGTGAAGCCCGGACAGCAGGTGGTGGTTGTGTGCGGTTTTCCGATATTAGAGATGCGACAACCGAACATGGTGCTGCTGCATACTTTAGTGTGAATATGCAGATATTAAGTTTTCTCCCTAGTCTTTAAATGCAGACGGGGCTGTCCTTTTGGAACAGCCCGGTCGAAGTATTTACCAATTAGCTTTTCAGGAATTCTTCGAGAGATTCCCGGCTGATGCGGTAGGCATTGCCAAGTTTCTTAGCCTTAAGGCTGCCGTCATTGATGGCTGCCATAACATCCTCTTCGGTTACTTTCAGGGCAGCAGCCGCCTCGGACGGAGTCATTACGTCTGACATGCCGCCAGCCGCCGGAGAACCGCCGTTGGGAGCCTTGGGCTGCGGTTGACCAGATTGCACTCCCCCCTGGAGAGCCTGGCCCATCAAGTTGCCAATACCCATTCCAGCCCCGATACCAGCTGTCAGGCCTGCACCGCCGCCCTGGTTGTTGGCAGCATCACGCATGGCATCTGCAGCCTGCAATTGAGTGTAGGTAGCCATGTCAAGCATACCCATATCCCGCAATTCCTGAGCGGATTTGTCGGATGGTCTCAGGTTGGCAAGGATGAAAGTTTTCAGGCTCAGGCCGACTGCCTCAAAATCATCCTCACATTGAGACCGAATGAAACCAGCCATTTCCTGTGTTTTGGCAAGTAATTGGGGCAGATTAAGCTTGGCACCCCACTCATTCAGGGTATCTTGCAGTTGTGAAAGGAGAATGCTGCGTAAGCGATCCTCAATCTGGTCAATACTATAGGAAGCCGTCTTGCCGACGATCTGAGTAACGAGTTGCTGGGGATCTTTAACCTCGAATGAATATGTTCCAAAACCCTGGAGCAACATCACGCCCAGGCCCATGCCCGGATTGCTGACCAGAATTGGCTGTGGAGTACCCCACTTGCGCTGAGGAAATTCTTTCATTGAAACAAAGTAGACCTCTGCAGGGAAAACGCCCTTGCCGCTGGTGAAAATGTCCTGTAGTTTTTGTGTAAGCAGAGGAATATTTTCGGTGGCTATGACATGGCGTCCGGGGCCGAACATATCCAAGGCGAGCCCATCGCGGAAGAAGACCGCGCTTTGGCCAGTTCGGACGATCACATTGGAGCCGAGGCGATAATCGCCGGTTGTCCCGTCGTCTGGAAAACGATGGACGAGTTCGTTTACCATTTCATTTTCATATTCAATGACATCAAAGATTCGAGCCATTTTATTTCTCCTTGGTTAGTAAACAAGTATTTATGAGATGATTATACTGCTTCGGAGATTCAAATTACAAGTATTTTATCCTGTTTTATCTACGCTGCCACCTGCAAAAAGTTGTTTTTTGGGAATTTACGTAATATAGGCGCATAGGCTGATGGGAAATTAGAATCATTTGGGGCTTTGCATCGGGCGACCCGAACCGCCACCGCGCAGCATAAGTATCTCAGCCATAATACTAACCGCAATCTCTTCGGGTGTCTCTGCTGAAATTCCTAGGCCGATAGGAGAATGAATGCGTGCCAATTTCTCGTCTGAAATACCTTGCTGGTTCAGATCCTTGACGGTGGTTTTCCATCGTTTACGGGAGCCGATGATGCCAATGTAACCCGCCTGTGTTTCAAGCAAGGCGGGTAACCCGGCGACATCCACACTGCTGCCACGTGTGGTAAGAACGAGGAAAGTCTGGGAGGTAATAGCCAGGTTTAATGGGAGTTCGGCCAACGGAACGGGGTAAAACTCGTCCGCGTCCGGGTTAGCTTCTCGTGTGCAAAATTCCGTACGGTCGTCCGAGACAGCCACCCGAAAATCGAGCCATTTGGCGAGATGCGCCACGGCCTTTCCGACATGTCCTCCACCAATGACAACCAGCGTGGGAGATGGCAAAATAGGTTCCACAAAAACCTCCACCTGACCTCCGCACAAGCCAGGGTCGCCGCGTGCCGGGTCAGCCATATTATAGGCTAGGTTACGTGGTTTTCCGTCCTGTAGAGAAACCAATGCTTCTTTAACAACGCGGTTTTCCAATTCCCCACCGCCAACCGTGCCGAGAATGTGCCCATCCGGATAGACCAGCATTTTACTGGTGCTGTGGCGCGGCGTTGAGCCGCTGGTTTTTACTACTGTGCAAAGGGCAGCGGGTTGGTGATTCTGTGCGAGTTCGGCAAGAGCCAGGAATATTGACATAATAAGCTACCATTATAAATGATGATGAGTGGCATCATCAAACAGACTTGATACCAGATTAGTCTGCTATACGTCATTTTTGATCAAAGATGGGAAAATGATCAATCAGCGTATCAGCTACAGATGCTCGTAGAAGAGAAAATTATCAGGAAAGTTCGTTCGCCTGGACGCGCTCGCGGATGGCTTCCACCAGAGCGTGAACATACGCCAGTGCAGCTTTATTGGGGCTTTTTTCCAGATGCTTCCATCGCCGGGCTTCATAGAACAGGCAGGTGCGAAGGTCAGTCAGGGATTGCTCGAAATCCTTGTTCGATCTATGGAGAACGATGCCCTGCCTGGCAACTTCACGGCATTTCTTAACAGAGCCACAATATTCGTAACCGTTAAAGGTATGGGCGAAGGGAAGAATGTTCTTCCAGGCGGCGCGGCGGGAGGGAATATCTTTTTCAATCAATAGAGAATTGGGTATAGTGTTCATATTTGCCTTTCCGATAGTCTCAGGATGACCGGCAAAACCTGCCCCTTGTGCAAGACCACGTCTTCGGCTACAAGGTATATCACCCGAGATGGTCCTATTATAAACCCGGCAAGGCAGAATATGCGCGAATGTAAGGATTAAAAAAACCTGCTTAGCTGAGATCTATTGGCTGTTTTACCGCTTAAATTAAAATAACATGAAAATACGCGCGCGATATATAAAACGACGAGCGACGAACCCACATATGTGGGTAAAAAGCTGGGTTGGAGCATTTCAAATAAAAAATACCCCCAAATATGGTTGGATAATATTCGGGGGGATGAAAGATAAACCCAGAAAATGGGTCATCCGGATTTATTTTTCGTTTTTAATGCATTCCAGACCTTTTCAGGTGTGACCGGATTTTCGTCAATGTTTACCCCAAGTGCATCCAGAACAGCATTCCCAACTGCAGGGGCCACACCGTCCATCGGGATTTCAGCTACAGCTTTAACGCCAAACGGATGGGTCGGCTCGAAAGTTTCGACAAAGATGGCAGTCAGCTCTGGCATCTCATCGGCTCGGAAGATGTGATACCGGTCGAAGTCACGTTCCCGCGCGAGACCTTTAGCGTCATATACCATCTCTTCGCAGACGGCATAGCCTAATGCCTGAGTCATCCCGCCCTCGATCTGACCGGAAGCCGTCAGCGGGTTGACAATGACACCGCTATCGACTGCCATGACCAGCTTATCCACGGTACACGCGCCGGTTTCCGTATCCATGGTTACCTCGGCGAATTGCGCAGCGAAAGGAGGCGGAGAGGAGAGGGAAACGTAGGAGGCCACGCCCATGATCTGTTCCTGGTTATTGAGGTGCAAGCTGTCGAGAGCAATTTCATTCATTGAGACAGACTGACCATCAGGGAATTGGGCGCAGCGGTTCGCCAGTGTGGCATTGGAAGGATCGTAAGTGGTAACGTTCAACCGTTGATTGAGCATATCAGCGGCACGTTGCTTGATTTTATCCGCGACGATCCTGGCAGCCTTTACAGCAGCTGTTCCAGAGATGTAGGTGGTGGAAGAGGCATAGGCGCCTTTATCGAAGGGTGTTAAGTCTGTGTCGGATGAGTAGGCGATGATATCCTCTAGCGGCACGCCGAGCACCTCAGCAACCATCTGAGCCAGTACCGTGTCAGAGCCTGTTCCCAGGTCTGTGGCCCCAACCAACAAATTGAAGGAACCATCGTCATTCATTTTTATGGAAGCCCCGCCCATATCCAGATAGGGAATGGCGGTACCTTGCATTACCAGCGCGACCCCTATGCCTTTAAGGAGATGAGGTGAATGGGTGTCCTTCCGCCAGGTTTCATTCCCGGATTTTTCATCCCAACCGATGGCTGCCTTGCCCTGCCTGACGCATTGCTCCAGCCCGACGGTATGGACAATCTCCGGACGCGGCTCCCGGCCTTCGTTCCAGGCAGTGCTGAAAGGGTGGTATTCGCCAGAATGGATGGCGTTCTTCAGTCGGAACTCGAGCGGATCCAGGCCAAGGGCGCGGGCAATTTTCTCCATATGGCGTTCGACCGGCCAAAATCCCTGTGGAACGCCATAACCGCGAAATGCTCCAGCGGGAGGCGTGTTGGTATAAACAATATCGGCATAAAAGCGGATATTCGGCGACTTCCGGTATGGCCCATCGCCCACATACAACGCCATGGATTTGGACCCGGTATTGCCAGTCACGGTGACTGCGTGGCAGCCATAGGCACCGGTATCGCTCAAGACCACCATCTCGTTGGCGGTCATGGTACCGTCTCGTTTAACGCCGGTCTTCATGCGGATGCGCATGGGATGGCGGGAACGCCCAGCAATAAATTCCTCCGTGCGGCTATATTCGTATATGACCGGGCGACCTGTGGCGATGGTCAGGTGGGCGGCGACGTCCTCCATG